>Ga0163144_10027474_pt1 | contig 11017 bp, 9 predicted proteins | sample OliLak19BULKMAT1_FD_123175 | JGI IMG/M metagenome (GOLD analysis project Ga0163144, IMG submission 123175) | Freshwater microbial mat bacterial communities from Lake Vanda, McMurdo Dry Valleys, Antarctica - Oligotrophic Lake LV.19.BULKMAT1 | ecosystem: Environmental > Aquatic > Freshwater > Lake... | reverse complement strand
TAGACACCGATCCTGGCATTGACGACGCGATGGCGCTGCTGCTGATCCTGGCCTCGCCCGCATCGCGCCGGTCTACTTCGCCGCCTACCAGTCCTTCGGCATCGAGGCCATCCCGCTGCACGATCCCTCGGCCGTGGCCTATGCCCTCGACCCCACGCTGTTCGAGACCCGCCGCGTGCCGCTGTATGTCGAGTGCGAGGGCCGGTGCGCCGGGCAGACCGTGGCCGACCTGCACGGCGTCTGGGGGCCGCTGCCCGAAGTGGAAGTCTGCACCGGCGTGGACGCGGCCCGGCTGGTGTCCCTCTTCAAGCACCGCCTAATGGCATGATTGATTTCGTCACCTTCGGCCTCATCCTCGACGACCTGCGCCTGGCCGATGGGCGGCACTTCGCCGGGGTGCTGGGCGGCGGCGGCCCGCAGACCGCGTTCGGGATGCGGTTGTGGACCGGCGGCGTGGGGCTGGCTGCCCGCGTCGGCGCGGACCTCGACCCTGCCGCCTGGGAGTGGCTGGCCGCCTCCGGCCTCGACACGACCGGCGTGGTGACGACTGAGTGGCCCACGCTGCGCGCTACCCAGCGCCTCGACGCCGCCGGTCATCGGGCGCACGAGTGGCTGGTGCCCGGCCCCGTCATCGGCGCGCAATTGGCGCGCTCGACCGCCGCGCTGCCGCCCAGCTATCGCGCCGCGCGCGGCTTTCACCTCGGCCTGCATCCCGAGGAACCCGATTTGCAATTGCTGGCTGATTTGCGCGCGCTGGGCGCAGTCGTGAGCGTGGAGCCGTTTCGCCGGGCCGAGCGCCAGTTGTCCGAAGCTGAACTGCAAGCGCTCGTCGGCGCGGCGGACATTTTCTCGCCGAACACCGAGGGAGCCGTGTCGCTGGTCGGGCCGGGCACCGCATTAGAATTGGCGCAGCGGCTCGGCGCGGCCGGCGCGAAGGTGGTGGCGCTGCGCATGGGGGCGCACGGCTCGCTGGCCTACGTCATGGCCACCGGCGCGGCCCTGCATATTCCCGCTGTCCCCGTGAACGTGGTGCAGCCGGTGGGCGCGGGCAACGCCTACTGCGGCGGCCTCCTCACCGGCTGGGTCGAGACCGGCGACCTAAGCGAGGCCGGCCGGCGTGGGGCCGTCGCGGCTTCTTTCCTATTGGAGCAAGTCGGCCTGCCCGCCCTCACGCCCGCCCTCCTCCGCACCGCCCGCGAGCGCCACGCCGCCCTGCGCGACCAGGTGCGCGCCGCACAATAGCCCGCGCGACTCATACTTCCATCGCGCAATGACCTTAGCCAGCCTCTACTAAAAAGTAGGGGCGTTCGCACCTGTCCTTGCGTACTTTGCAAGGGTGCCCTAGCGGTTTTGGCTAGGGATTGAACGCCCAGCGCGCGCTACCAACCGAACGATATAGTTAGCCAGCCACACAAAGTACCAACCAACGTAATGCTCCGAACCCGGACTTTGCAAAAAGTCACCCCTTCCCGCGAACGCTGTACGCAGCGCGGGGTGGGGCCGGGGGTTAGGTCAAGCGGCAGGTGCGGCGCGCAGCCTCCAATACTCAACGTCCAAAGGCCGCGTCATCGCACCCAGGGCAGGGGAGAGACGCCGCACCGACCGAAGCGAAAAACGAAGGGACGGGCAAGGCTTACGCCTCGCCCGTCCCTTCGTTTTTCGTCGGCACTCGCAAAAAACGCTCGCAAACGGCTACGGTTAGTCCAACAGCCAGGAGTTCTACCCCAGCGCCTCCAACACAAACGCCAGGCGCAGCCCGCCTTCGGGCCGGTTCTCGGCCGTCAACCGGCCGCCCTGCGCCTCGATCAATTGGCGCGCAATCGCCAGCCCCAGCCCCGCGCCGCCCGCCGCCCGCGTGCGGCTCTTCTCGCCGCGCCAAAAGCGGTCGAACAGGTGCGGCAGGTCGGCGGCGGCCACACCCGGCCCGTTGTCGCTGACCGCCAACTCCACCCCGCCGCCGACGCGCCGGGTGCTAATCCACACCTGCCCCTCGGCCGGCACATAGCGCAGGGCGTTGCCCACCAAATTCCCAATTACCTGGCTCACGCGCTGGGCGTCGGCCCGCACCTCGGGCAGGCCGGCCTCCGGCGTCACCGTCAGCGTGATCGTCTTTTCGGCGGCTTCGGCCTCGAACAGGCCGGCCGTGCGTTCGGCCAGGTCGTTCAGGCTTACCGGCTGCGGGTCGAAGTGCAGTTGGCGTGCCTCGGCCAGGGTCAGGGTGCGCAGGTCTTCCACCAGCCGCTCCAGCACATAAGTCTCTTCCAGTACCGGGGCCACATGCGCCTCATCGGCGGTGTACACGCCGTCGAGCATCCCTTCGAGCTTGCCGCGAATAATAGTCAGCGGCGTGCGCAGCTCGTGGGCGATGTCGGCCAGCAGGTCGCGCCGCTGTTGGTCGCTTAGTTCCAGTGCGCCGGCCATGCGGTTGAAGCTGTCGCTCAGGCTGCGCAGGTCGCCCGGCCCGCGCACCTGCACCCGCGCCGTCAAGTCGCCGGCGGCCACGCGCTGCGCGGCGGCCACCACATCGGCCAGGGGCGTCACTACGCGCCGCGCCAGCAGGAACCCAATCAGCAGAGTTAACAGGCCGGTGAAGAACGAGATGATCAGCACCGGCGCCAGCAGCCCCGAGAACACCCCCAGCAGCCCTAGCCAGTTGCCGCGGTGCAGCACCAGCGTGCCAATGGGCGCGCCCTCGGCGCTGAGCGCGAACCGGAAGCCCTGGTCAGCCACGACTGGCGCCTGGCCTACCAGCGGCCCGTGCGCGCTGCCGTGGTCGAGCAGCACCCGGCCGTCTACGTCGAGCAGGGTCAGGTTGTGCCAGTCGGTGGCATTGTTAAAGTTGCTGTGTTCGGGGTTGTGGATCGCGACCGCTTCCACGCCCGCCCACCCGCCGCGCCCCAGGTAAAAAGTCTCTAGCTCGCGGGCTACCGGCGGGCGCAGGCCAAAGGTGCCGTTAGCCACCGCGCCGAACAGCACCGCCAGCAGGCCCAACAGCAGCAGCACCGTCACGATCACCACGATGCCGAAGGCCTCCATCAGCAGCATGAACAGGCGGCGGCGGATCAGGCTGGCGGAACGCTGGGGGTCGAGGGCGGCGCTCATTGAGTTTCGCTACTCGGCAAACTTGTAGCCGACGCCGTGGACGGTGAGGATGTACTGCGGCTCGTCCTCGGGCGGCTCGATCTTGCGGCGCAGATTGCGGATGTGCGAGTCAATCGCGCGCTCGTAGCTCTCAAAGGCTACGCCGCGCGCCACGGTCAGCAACTGGGCGCGCGAGAACACGCGCCCCGGCTGCCCGGCCAGCGCCGCCAGGATTTCAAACTCGGTCGGCGTCAGGGTCACCTCCCGGTCGGGCAGGCTCACTTTGTAGCGGGCGCGGTCGAGCGTCAGCGTGCCGGCCCGGATGACTTCCCCGGCCGGGCTGCCGGCCGCCCGGCGCAGCACCGTGCGCACCCGCGCCACCAATTCGCGTGGGCTAAAAGGCTTGGTCAGGTAGTCGTCCGCGCCCAGCTCCAGCCCGATGAGCTTATCGGTCTCCTCCACCCGCGCGGTGAGCATGATGATGGGCACGTTACCGTCGCGCCGCAGCTCGCGGCACACGTCCAGCCCGTCCATTCCCGGCAGCATCAGATCGAGCACCACCAGGTCGGGCCGCTCGCGGCGGGCCAGCGCCAGCCCCTGCGGGCCATCGCCGGCGGTCTGCACCGCGAAGCCGGCCGCCGCCAGGTAGTCGCGGCACAGTTCCGCGATCTTGGGCTCGTCGTCAATGACGAGGATGGTCTTAGGCATGGGCCGCGACCCTCCACGCCGTCCGTCTATTCATACCGCAGCGCCTCAATCGGGCGCAGGCGCGAGGCGCGGTAGGCGGGGTAGATGCCGAAGAACAGCCCGACCGCCGCCGAAAACGAGAAGGCCAGTAGGATCGCGTCCAGGGTCACCTGGGCGGTGATCAGCCCCAGGGCGGTCACAATGGCGGCGATGCCCCAGCCCAGCCCAATCCCCAGCCCGCCGCCGACCAGGCTGAGGACCAGGGTTTCGACCAGGAACTGCATCAGGATGGCGCTCTGGCGCGCGCCCACCGCCTTGCGCAGGCCGATCTCTTTGGTGCGCTCGGTGACCGACACCAGCATGATGTTCATGATGCCAATGCCGCCCACCAGCAGCGAGATGCCGGCAATCGCCCCCAGGAAGGCGGTCAAGGTGGCGGTGATGGTTGTCAGGGTGTCGAGGATGAAGGCCTGGCTGATGACTGAGAAATCGGTGTCCTCGCCGGCCTTGAGGCCGTGGGCGCGCCGCAGAATCTCTTCGGTCTGGGCCACCACCGCCTCGACGTTGTCGGAGCTGTCGGCCGAGATCGCAATCGTGCTGACGCGCCGCTGGCCGCTGACCGTGGCGGTCGCGCCAAATAACTTGTCATAGCCGGTATTAAGTGGGATGAACACCAGGTTGTCTTCGCTGCCGAAGCCGGACGACCCCTTGGAATCCAGCAGGCCCACGACCTTGAAGGTGACGCCGTTGATTTTGATGTTGCGGCCAACCGGGTCGAGCGGGCCGAACAGATCGGTGGCCGTCTGCGAGCCGAGCACCGCCACGCGCGCGCCGCTGTTGTTCTCGTTGTCGGTGAACATGCGGCCGTGGCCGATGGTGTAGGCTCGCACCGTGGCGTAGGCCGGCAGCGTGGCATTGATGCTGACGCTGGCAGTTTCTTTGCCATGGGTGACCGTGGCCTGCCCCTGAAAGGCGGGCGCGATGTCGGCCGCGCCTTCGAGCTGCGCGGCCAGCGCCTCGTAGTCGCTATAGTACAGATAGGCCAGCGCGTTCGCCTGCGGCCCTCCCCGGCCTTGCTGCCGCCCCGGCTGCACCGACACCAGGTTGGCGCCGATGCCCTGCACCTGGCTGGTGATGCTGGCGGTGGCACCGTTGCCGAGCGCCATCAGCGCCACCACCGCGCCCACGCCGATAATCATGCCCAGCATGGTCAGGCCCGACCGCATCTTATTCGCCAACAACGCCCGCAACGCCAGGCGGATATTTTCACTAAAGTTCATGTAAGTCCTCGTTCCAGTTCCGTACCGTTCCCGCGTCCCCTAGCGTAGCATCCCCTGAGGCCCCCTAGACCCTTTAGACCCCTTCCACCACTTACCTCCCGTCCCCCGCGCCTACCGCCGCGCCGCTTAGTGCGCCGCCGCCGCTGCGCCCACCACCACCTGCTCCGGGTGCTCCACGACCTCATCGCCTACCACCTGCCCGTCGGCCAGGCGCACGATGCGGTCGGTGTGGGCGGCGATGACGGGGTCGTGGGTCACGTAGATCACGGTCTGGCCCAGGTCGTGGTGCAGTTGCTGAAACAGGGCGATGATCTCCGCGCCGGTCTTGCTGTCGAGCGCGCCGGTCGGCTCGTCGGCCAGCAGGATGGCGGGCTTGTTGGCCAGGGCGCGGGCAATCGCCACGCGCTGCTGCTGGCCGCCGGAGAGTTCGTTGGGGCGGTGGTGCAGCCTGTCGCCCAGGCCCACCTGGTTGAGCGCGGCCTCGGCCAGCTTGCGCCGCTCGCGCCCGCTCACGCCGGCATATATCAGCGGCAGCATGACGTTTTCGAGCGCCGAGGTGCGCGCCAGCAGATTGAACTGCTGGAACACGAAGCCGATCTTGCGGCTGCGCACTCCGGCCAGTTGGTCGTCGGACATCTTCTCGACGTTGACGCCGTCCAGGCTGTAGCCGCCGGTGGTGGGCACATCCAGGCAGCCCAAGATCGCCAGCAGCGTGCTCTTGCCTGAGCCGGACGGCCCCATGATGGCCGTCATCTCGCCGGTGCCTATATGTAAATTTATGCCGTCTAGGGCGCGCACTTCGGTCTCGCCCATGTGATAGATTTTGGTGACGTTGGTGATCTCAATCATGGTTGACCTACCCGCCGCCAAACAGGCCGCCCGGCCCGGTGGTCGTGTCGGCCGGCGTGTTCACCTGCACCTGGTCGCCGGGCTGCAAGTCGCCGGTCACGTACACCAGGTCGTCCTCGGTTTCGCCGCTGAGGATGTCTACCCGTTCAAATGTGCCATCGGCCCGCTGGCGGTTGACGAACTCGCCGGCGTCGTCAAACTGCACCGCGTCGAGCGGCACGGCCAGCGCCGCCGCCTGCACGTTGGTGACGATGGCGGCGTTGGCGGTCATGTTCAAGTATAGGGCCGGGTCGCTGCCGGCCAGGTCTACTCGCACGGTGTAGCGCACCAGGCCCTGCACCGTCTCGCCGAAGGTCTCAATCGCCGCCACGCTGCCGGTCAGGGTCAGGTCGGGCAGGGCGTCTACGGTCAACGTCACCGGGTCGCCGACCGTGATTTGGCTGACGTCGCCCTCGTCCACGGTCACGTCCACATGCAGCCGGCTGCGGTTGGCGAGCACCAGGGCGGCCTGGCCCTGCGTGGCTGGGTCACCCACCTGCACGTTCACCGCCAGCACCTGCCCGCCAAACGGGGCGGTCAGCGTCTGCACATCCAGCGCGTCGAGCTTGGCTTGCGCGATCTCGATCCGGGCGTTGGCGTTGGCCAGGTCGTTCGCGTCCGGGCCGTCTTGCAGCTTAACCAGCTTGTCTTGCGCGTCGGTCAGGGTCGCCTGGGCGTAGGCCAGCGTGGCCTGCCGCTGGGCGAGTTCCACGGCGTCAGGATTGGTTAGGCGCTCCTGCGCGTCGGCCAGGTTGGCCTGCGCGTCGGTCAGGTTGTCTTGGGCCGTGGTCACGGCGTTGTCGCTGTTGGTGAGCGCCTGGTCGTAATTCAACTGCGCGATGCGCAGCGCCACGACGGCGGCGTCATACTGATCCTTCACGTCCGAGAGCTTCAGCTTGCGGCCGAGCGCGTTGACGAACACCGTGGTGCAGTCCGGGCACTGGGCCTGGGCCGTCTGGGCGTCGTTGTAAGCGTTGGTCTTGGTGTCCAGGTCGGTCTGGGCGCGGGTGACGGCGTTGGCCAGGTCGCCGATGTTGGTCTTTTCGGCGTTCTGCTGGGCGGTGACCAGCGCGGCCTGCATGTCGGCCACCTGGTCGCGGTAATACTGCAAGTCTATCGCGCCCAAGTCGTCGAGCGCGTCTTGCGCGTTATCAACCGCGGTCTGGGCGTCGGTCACGGCCTTTTGGGCGTTGGCGATGGCGAAGTCGGTGGGCGGCTCCTGCAGATCGGCCAGCGCGTTCTGGGCCGTCAGCAAGTCGGCCTGGGCCTGCACGAGGGTGGCCGGCGCGCTGCCGGGGTCGAGCGTGACCAGCACGTCGCCGGCCTGCACCGTGTCGCCGACTTGCACGTTGACCTCGGCCACGGTGCCGCCGCTCTTAAAGGGCAGTGAGGCCTGCTGCTGTGGCTCGACCGCGCCCGACGATTCGATGGTGGTGACGGCTGTGCGCGTGATGACGGCCGCCGTGATAGTGGTTGGGCTGGCCTCCGCCTGGCGGTTTTGCTGCACAGCCTGCAGCCCGAAAAACCCGCCCACCGCCAGCGCCAGCGCTCCCCCGATGATGACAACATTCCGAACCTTCATGGTAGCTTCTCCTGTTTCGTGGATCAGCTTACACTCTACGGCTCAATTGTGAAGAATTTGTCGATCCTCGGCGGAGGGACGTTGAGGTTAGATGTGCGTTAGGTGAGAGCGGAGCGGGGACGCAGAGGGCATCGGTGACGATGGGCCGCAGCCGTTTTGGGCCAGTCGCCGATTTTTCAGGGTATGAGGTGGACAAGCCACCTCATACCCTGAAAAATCGGAATCGGTCAGATATTGGTTAGCACAACCCCAAATTGCGATGAGAACCTGACTTGACGGTGTCAGCCCCGCTTCGGCGCGGCCACGCGGCCACTCCCGCGAACGCCCTCAAGGCTGTGGCCGTTCCAGCAGCGCGGCCAGCCGGGCCACGATCATTTCCAGCGCCACGTCGTTGCGCCCGCCCTCGGGCACGATGATGTCGGCATAGCGCTTAGACGGCTCGACGAACTCTAGGTGCATTGGCCGGACCGTGGCAAGGTACTGCTGGATGACCGACTCGGCCGTGCGCCCGCGCTCGGCGATGTCGCGCTGCAGGCGGCGGATGAAGCGCAGATCGGCGTCGGTGTCTACAAAAATCTTCATGTCGAACAGCGCCCGCAGGGCCGGGTCGGTGAAGATCAGGATGCCTTCGACCAGGATCAGCGGCCGGGGCAGCACCGGCACGGTGGCGGCGGTGCGGGTGTAGGTGGTGAAGTCGTAGACCGGCAGGTCAATCGGCTGCCCGGCCTTCAGCGCCCGGACGTGCGCCGTCATCAACTCGGTTTCGAGCGCGTTGGGGTGATCCCAATTGATGGCGTCGCGCGGGGCGGGCGGCAGGTCGGTGAAGCTGCGGTAGTAGGCGTCGTGCGGCAGGTAGGCGATGCGGCCCGGGCCGACGCGCTGGAGGATGACGTTGGCGACGGTGGTCTTGCCGGAGCCGCTGCCGCCGGCCAGGCCGAGGACGATGGGCGTGGGGGACATGCTGAGAGCCACCTTCGGGAGTTGAACCCGAAACCTACCACTTACGAAGCGGTTGCTCTGCCGATTGAGCTAAGGTGGCGTTGCGGCGAAAAGAACGCGCCCCGGCCAGCCCGTGCGCGGCGGTCATTATACCAACAGACAGCGCGATGGTGCAATAGCCGGGCTTGCGGCCCCAGTTACACCGCCAGCGCGTACACCTTGATGACCTCACACCCCCACGGCGGCAGCCGGCGGTTGACGCTAAACGTGCCCGCGCTCGGGTCAAAATAGGCCTCGGGGTGCGTGTACGGGCTGACGTACCAGCGGTCGCGCTCCAGGCCGAGCAGGTCGAACGGCACCGTGCCCGAGATCACCCGCGACTCGTCGGACAGGTTGAACAGGTTGATCACAAACGCGCCTTCGTCCGCCAGCGCGTGGACGTGGCAGCCCTCGTGTAGGCCGTAGAACTCGCCCGCCTTGTAGAAGCGCTCTAGCTCGCCGTAGCGCTGCATGGCGGCCCGGTGCGCGGCGGCCACCTGCGGGTTGGGGTGCGTCCCGCCGATGCCCAAGTGCCGGCAGGTGGAGGCGTACCACCACAGGATCAGGCTGTGCTCGTTGTCGGCCCGCAGGTCTACGTGCAGGTAGACCGGCACGTTGCAGCCCAGGTTGTAGTAGTACAGCGCCCGCGCCCGCCCGCTGCGAATTTCCTCCATCGGCTGCCACATCAACTCGAAGCCCCAGTTCTCGTCGTAGCTGCCCGGCAGGCCGTAGCCGTAATAGACCGGCGTGTAGCGCGTGCGCATCCCGGCCACGATGGCGTCATGCATCTCGATCAGCACGGCCGGATACTCGGCGTGGATCCGGCGCGCCAGCTCGACGTTGCCGGCGCAGTGCTCGGTGTAGGTCAGCGGCACGCGGTGGCCGTGGTTGGGGTTCCAGCACTCGCCGCCCCAGGCGTTGCCGTCGAACATTAGGAACTGCACGCCGCCCGCACACAACGCCAGCATCCGCCACGCCGCCTCGTCTAGGTACTGCGGCGCGGTCTGGCACAGCGTGCCCGGCAGCAATTGCCCCCCAGCCGACATGCGCGCCGCCGCCGCCGGCCAATAGGGCGTGCCGCGCCCATCCACCGCCGTCCACGTCGCCAGCGGGCAGTGCAGCGAGACACTCAGGCCGTAGCGTTTACGCACCTCGGCCACGAACGCCGGCAGGTCGCCCAGCCACTCGTCGGCCCAGATCAGCGTGCCAAACTCGATGTCCCAGCCTGGGTCGAGATAGAGCGCCTGGCAGCCATAGGCCTGCGCCTTGGCGGCCTCTTCCATAATCAGCGCCTGGGTGTACGTGACCGGGCGCGTGCGGCGGGGCAGGGGCGGGCTGCCCGGCGTGCCCACCGACCACTCCGGGTTGTCGTATAGCTCGTTCCAATGCACCGGCGGGTTGAACCCGGCCGGGAAGTGGCCGCCGCGCTCGTCCAGAAAGGCGCGAAAAGCGTAGCTGGCCGGCGTGTAGCCGCCCGCCACGCTGACGAGGCGCGTGACGCCCAGCGCCACGGTCTGCCCCGGCGCAATTTCGTTGAGACAGTCCGGCTCGCCCTCGAGCTGCCCGGCCCCGCCGAAGCGCACCCCCACGCCGCCCAACGGCTCGACCTCTAGCTCCAGCAGGCTGAACTCTAGCGCCGCCTGGTTGTGCTTGAAGACCCCCAGCGTCCGGCCGCCGCTGCTCCACGCCCAGCCCTCGGACGCCCACACCGGCGTCGGCACGTAGCCGGTCTGGTAGGTGTCAAAGTGGACGCGCGCCACGCGCCCCAGCCGCCCCATCAGGTCGGCCAGGCTGAAATCCATGTCCACCTCGCCCGGGTCGCTGGCGCGGTGGCGAAACGGAACCGCCGCCACCCGGTCGCCGGCGCGGTCGGCCAGCACCGCCCCCACGTTGTCGGCGATCGCCCGCCGCAGGCCGAAGGCAAACCCGCTCAACGATATGGCCGCGCCGCTGTTGTTGGTCAGCGTCAGGCGCTCTTCCAGCAGCGCTCGGTCGGCGGGCAAATGGAACTCGTGCGCCACGTCCAGCCCGGCCAACTGGCCCTCGATCAGCAGCCGGTCGCCGCTCACGCTGCACCGCGCCGCCTTTAGCCCACGCACATGCAAATCGCCCTCCGCCACCCGCCGCGCCGCGCGGTAGACGTATGCGCCCTCCGCCCACACCGTGCCGGCGGCCACATCCCGCAGCTCGACCTGCACCTGGCCCTCACCCCTCACGGTAACGCTTAGCTCAAAGGCGGCATTGCGCAGCACGGCAGACGGCGGTGTATCCATGATGGTTTCTAAGGCGCTCCACGGCAGGGCGGTGAACTAGGGGTGGGGTGAGGGCTGGATTGTATGCGGCAACGCGGGCGAGGACAAACGGAGAGCCGCAACACTGGCGCGAGTGTCATCGCGAGAGTACGATTCTACCTCAAGTCGGCACCATTTCCGAAGTAGTATTCGCATTCCGCTGTTCCATTAGCTATAGCCCGTCAGATAATGATTTTGAATCCGGCAGTGCGAAAGGCTGTGTTTTCCGG
>Ga0163144_10027472_pt1 | contig 11017 bp, 8 predicted proteins | sample OliLak19BULKMAT1_FD_123175 | JGI IMG/M metagenome (GOLD analysis project Ga0163144, IMG submission 123175) | Freshwater microbial mat bacterial communities from Lake Vanda, McMurdo Dry Valleys, Antarctica - Oligotrophic Lake LV.19.BULKMAT1 | ecosystem: Environmental > Aquatic > Freshwater > Lake... | reverse complement strand
TTCTGTGGAGTGCGGTGGCTCGACACCGCTTTCTTTCTTTGTGAGTCTTGAAAAGAAAGAAAGCGGTGTCGAGCCACCGCACTCCAAATTAAAAACCGAAGACGGAGAAACAAAAGAAAGCGGCGTTACATCGCCGCAGTCCAAATAATCGCAAAAAAACGATGATGAAGCTCACTTCTTATTCAGATGAAGCTGGCACCATCCCAGATTGAGATAAGCTAGCTTGCCGTGGTCGCCGTTGAAATAATCGGGGGCCAGGGTGTAGACGACGAACCGCCCTTGCTTCTCGTGCTGAACCAATCGGCTTGCTTTCAGAACGCCCAGGTGGTGCGACACGTTCACAATCTCGATCTTCAAGAGTTTGGCCAACTCGGAAACGTTCTTGGGGCCATCCCACAGGCACTCGATGATGCGTATGCGATTCTTTTCGCCGACGGCCTGAAGCAGGTCGGCGCACTTTTGAGCTTCGGTCGGATCAGTCATCGGTAACAGACACCTCCGTGAGGGAACTTCGAGAGACGAGCCACAAGCAAGACATATTCAACTCGGACGACATTCGATGCTGGTCTTCGTGGCTCAAGGAACAACATTTCTACGATCAAATCCTGGGACGGGCAAGGCAATGAGAACATGCCCATCGGGGCATTACCCGTTCCGTTGTCACGGTGAGGCGAGAAGGTTGCACTTACATGATAGTTCAAGCAAATCAGCCTGAGTCCAAAATCCTTGGTCTGGGATCCAGCCCGAAACAATGAATGTATAGTAATGTATGTTTAGAACGCATTGAATGGGGCAAATATGCCAATTTAGGACAAGTAAAACGCATCAATTAAAAATAGTTCAACAAAACTGTTGACATTTTATATGTACATGCGTACATTATAAAGAGACGAGGGATATGTGGAGTTTTGGCTTCACAACCAACCACTTTCGGAGGATCGAGTCATGGACACCTGGCGAAAAGTATGGCGAGATGGTTTTGCACCGGCTCTTTCGCTCGATGGACTGAGGGCACTTCGGCGTGCATTGGCATCCAACGATTCGCGGCTGGCCCAGGGTGCGACGACCTTTCCTCCTCCGCTGGCTTCTGTTCGCGACTGGCCGGTCGAGGCCGCGTGTGCCCTGGGATTCTGTGCCTGGCAAGGGGAGCATCTCGAGACGGTCGGCGAGGTAGGCGAGTTCTTTTCCCGCTCCTGCTTCGAGGCCGATCAGCGGATCGGCAAGCCGGCCGCGTCCCGGTGGTTCTTGAAGTGGTTTGACGATACGCCCCGCGACGACATGCGCCGGGAGTTGTTAGCCGAAGTGAATCGCACCATCCAAGCTCGACAGGGAAATGTCACCCCCGCCAAGCAGTATCAGCAGCCCGATATGTTCGCAACGATTCCGCAAGTGGCTTGAATTCCAACCCAGGAGAATCTCATGAACTGCCGCAACTGTCAGAAATCGAAAGTGAATCGTCCGCGTGGCCTGTGCTGGGCATGTTATTACAAGCCCGGCGTCCGCCAGCAATTCCCGTCGACGAGCAAGTTCGCTCGACGAGGGGCCGGCAACTTCTCTTGCGCTGCCGCGGTTCCCACCTGCTCAACACGGGCCGTGCCTGGCTCCGCCGAGAAAATCGCCATCCTGGCCGAACGTGCGCAGAGCCAGCAAACGCTGTGGCATCCGGCCGACGCATCGTTTGGAGATGCCGCGAGGGCAGATTTTGCGCACAGTCAGGCATGTTGAACTGATATTTCAGCTCGGGCTAAGTTGTTCGAGTCATCGCCGCGATCAGTCCAAGACGTATTCAACACGAAGCCATAGCGCGGCATAGCCGCAATTCAGCCCAGGCTCAAAGACAATGGAACTCGGATGGCACGGATTTGCACGGATCAAAGGCAGATGATTCAATGGATCTAATCCGTGTGAATCCGCTCGATCCGCGTTCCATTGTCTTTTAGACCACCCTAAATCATCGCGGCAAACGAAGAAGCAGAACGGATAGTAGTGCGAAGAACACAAAGGAAATCAAAAATTTGAAGGCATGAGCAGGGTCAACTGGAATTGAAGGGTCATGTCAATAAGGTGCATTTGGTTCAGAACACCGTATTCTTGATTTCTTGCTAATGAACGTGCCATCAAGCTCAAAATCAACGCATGAGTCGGGGCAGGACAAATGCTGCACCCAGCGAGGTAATCAGTGCGACGGCCAGAACTCCACCCCATAGCAGCCAGTCGATGCTCTTCTTTTCTTCATCCCTACGTGGTCGCGACTTGCCGATGGGAATGAGTGGCCGGGTGGTTCCTTCGCCGGCAGGTCGATAATCCTGGGTCGGGTCATACGGGCTGGACGACATCGAAACCGGCGGCGGGGTGTAATCGACGGCCTCCGGGTCGGGCCGGCGAAGTGGCGGGGTGAGCGGCGTTCTCGAGCGTGGCCCGCCTGCTGTTTGCCGCATCATTTGGCCGCCATGCCCGGGCTCTTTGGCAGGAACGGGGGCCGGCTCGATCACGAGATCGCGGAATTCCGGATGGCCGGTAAGACCGAGAAACTGGCCGGTCTTGGTACGGCTCGCCCGAATGTTCGAGGCATCACCGAGCAAACCGTCGCGAAGGGCTTTCCGGATCCCATCGGTCGTTCCCTTCACCGTGTGCTGTTCCCCATCATCATCCTTGTAAACCAGATACCAAATGTCGCCGACTGGCTTGCTCGATTCCGGAGTTGGCGGCTTCAACGAGGTGCCCGTTAGATCCTCGACAAACTCCTTGCAGGAATTCGGACGCTTCCCCGGGTCGCCGCTCATCGCCCGGCGGATCGCCCAGTCGAGTCGCTCGCTGATGGCTGGGTTCAATTCTCGCGGGGAAGTCAGTTCGTTGCGTTGTTTCCGCAGCCAACAATCGAGCGGCCCGACTTTTCCGAAGGGAACTTCACCGGTCACGAGAGTATAAAGCGTCGCTCCGAGCGAATAGACGTCGCAACGCACGTCCGCGTTCTTCGCGTCCCGAAACTGCTCGGGGGCCATGTAATTCGGGGTGCCAAGTCCACGGCCCGTCTTGGTGAGATTCAGTTCGTTATCCGCATCTTTCACCAATCCCAGGTCGGTCAGCTTGGCTGTACCGTCAGCTGTCAACAAAATGTTGTCCGGCTTGACATCACGATGGATGAGCTTCTGTTTGTGAGCTTTATGCAGGCCCTGGCATACCTGGGCGATAATGCGAATGGCCTGATCTTCGAGCATGGCCCCTTCGCGTTCGATTCGGGCACCGAGCGATTCGCCATCGACGTATTCCATCACCAGAAACGGCGATGGCCCGGTGCCGCAGAAATCGATGGCCCGCACAACGTGCGGGTGCTCCATCGCGGCAGCAGCCTTGTATTCCTGCTCGAAGCGTTTGATCAAAACGGGGTTTTTGGCCGTGGCAGGCGGCAAAACCTTGATGGCCACAATCTCGCCGGTGAGGCGGCTGCGGGCCTTGAATACGGCCCCCATCCCGCCCTCGGCGATCTTGGCGATAACATCGTAGTCCCCGATTTGCTGGGGAATAGCGACACGAGTGTCAACCGGCATCCGTCACTCTCCTGCCTCAACTGGGTGTGGCGGGGTGGCGTGGGGGCTGTTCATCTTCAAGCCAGCATATACGAGTCTGGCCCAAGCTTCCCGATCGATTCCTGCGAGTAGGACACCTGGTTCAGGGGCGAACGAAGGGCATAGGTGTAGAATACTTGCTCCGACCATTACTTAGCACATAATCCGCGCTTTCGGTTGGATCGGTGACATTGTCAACATCGCGCGGCCAAAGAGAGGTTCGCGGAATCCGCACAAAGATTTGCTTGTCAGAACCGTGCAAACCGGTCAAAATGAGAAGATAGCGAAAGCTTAACGGTTACAGTCTTCAGGCTTCGGTCTTCCGTCACGAGTCGCCAGTGCGTGGTCGAATACGGGACGGAAGGGCGTGGATTGAGGACGAAAGACTGGGGACGTAAGACGTGGGACTGAGGTCGAAGGACTGAAGTCAAAGGACTGAGGACTGGATCATGAGCATCCTTGGCAAGCTGCTGATTGTCTTCAACCTCCTGGCGGCGGGGGCATTCGCACATTTCACGCTCGCTAACTGGAAAGTCCGCCAAGACCTGACCTGGGCAGCCGTCAGCAATCAAGTGAAATTGGATGGTGTAGCTCTCGAACCGCGCGAAGCCCCGGCGGACTTGAGCCCCGATCGAGCCCCGTTCTATTTCATGATGCCCAACGGCGGTACCCACCTGACGTCCATTCCCAAGGATCGGTTTGATGCGCTCATTCCGAAGGGGGACGTGAAATTCGGCGGCGAGCCTGTTGCCGATCAAACCACCGAAATCAAGCGTGTTCATCAGAAGGTTCAAGCCGCTCTTCCCACGGCAGACGGGCAGGGTCCTCCCGCTCGCTTGAACGAACTGGGCCGCTACTTGATCAACCTGGCACGATCGGGTGCCGAGCGTGATGGCGTCAATGCCTTGTTCATCATGCTCGATCCTGCCCGTGCGGAAAATGCCAAGCGGGATCTGCCGTTCCTGTGCCGGACGAACTCGCAATCGAACGCCTTGCAAACGCTGGTTGAAATCGCTGCCCTCGGCGATCCGGAAGCTTTGACCGAGGATGTGCGGGCCACCCGTGTCGGCGATACTCGCGAAGCCCTCAAGCGATTCTTGCGTGGCGAGTTGCCCCACGGCCTGCCGCCTGGTACTCAGAAAAATGACGATGCCGATCGCAAGGCAACCAACGCCTTGGAAAACGCACTGGTCGATAAGGCAGGCGAAGACACGAAAAAGACCCTCATCGACGCCACGACTGGGGACGCGGAAGGCTGGAAAGAACTCGCGAACTTGGCCGTCGAGCCCTTGGCTGACAAGAAGAGCATCGATCGTGCGATCGAATCGCTAACGAAATTCGTCACCGTCAAAGCCGTCACGCCAACTGAATCGGCCTATTTGACAGCCCTCAAGACGCTCATTCGCCCGCCGGCCCTGGGCTTTGTTCTGACCCAGTCGGTGAACGATGCGGCAACGAATATTCTGAACTCGAAGTTCGATGAAGCCGCTCTGCCTTCGGCCGCACACAAGGGCCACTCGGCCGGCGAAAAGGCCCGCAAGATCGCTCATATTCTCTACCACCTGGACGCCGACCGTCATGCAATCCGGACGGCCGAAGTTGTGGCCGAGCGGAAAGCCTGGCACGAGCGAGTCGCCACCATCGTTGGAATGCCGGAGTACATTCGAGCTGCCGAGGCCCAGGCGAACGAATACGCGGAAGCAAGCCAGCGGCTGGTTTCGGTGATTACCGAGGAGCAGAGTGCCTTCGAAGCGTCTTACCAGGCTTTGCAGCAGAAGGTGCTGGCCCTGTTTTCACAGTGGCTCACGCTGGACACACAATTGAAGGCTCAAGAAGCCATCACGAAGGAAAATGTCGGCCTAAAGGAGCAACGTCTCACCGAGCGAGACAATCTCCTAAAAGAACTCGCGGATGCGACCGAAGCCGCCAAGAATGAATTGGCGAAATTGCAGACAACACAAAAGAAGTTGTTCACGATTCAGAAGGATCTTCGCGACGCTCAGGCGGCCATCTTGGCGCTTGAGAAAGAGTTGCGCCGACTGGAACTGGGTAATTAACTGAAGTAGGCGAGCGTCGAGGCGTCAGCCCGACGTGTGGATTTTCAATCTTGCGGGTGAGACGTCGGGCTTAGGCCCCGACCCTCGGCAATCGGATGGAGACACGACGATGGGATTCATCGGCAAATTCATGGTCGTGGTACACGGCGCACTCGCGATCGCCGTTTTCGCGTGGGCGGGGGGCGTGTACACCCAGCGTATCAACTGGAACACGCCCCCCGCGAAGGAAGGCAAAGAGACGACTCCAGGTGTGTTCGAGAAGCAGAAAGCCTCGGCGGACCAGTTCAACATCGTTGTTGATAAGGCATACTTCCGTTGGTCGGGGAACCTGAATCAGGTTGCTGTGCTCGAAGCCGAGCGGTATCCGCGGCGTAACTTCTATCAGGGACAACTCGAACTGGTCAGGTCCGGTTCGTTGACCCCCGGTGGAGCGGCCGCTCCGTTGCCGCCAGTGCAGGATTTGGTTAACGCTCCAAACGGATTTTTGGATATCCGCAACCCGACTGGCCGCAAAGCCTTCGAGGTTCGGCCAGGGGTGGCAGCGGACAGCATTGTTGGTTACGAACGTAAGATGGTAAAGCTTGTGGAGGACATCAAGGCCTCGCAAGGTCGAAACGAACAAGTGATCGTTGACCGGGAAAAACTGAACCGCGAGATTGTCGGCGTGACCCAGCCTGTCGTGGTCAAGGGCTTGCGAACGTTGCTGCTCGAACAGAAGACCATTTACGACAAGGCACACAACGAAGATATGTACGTGGTGAATTTCGTGACCAACCGGGAAGCGGAGTTTGGCCTCTTGCGAAAACGCCGCGATTCGATGAACTATCGGATCGAGGAACTTGTGAAGTTTTACAAGGAATTCCCGAGCGAAAGGCCACGCGGAGTGAACTGATTTTGCTTCCCCTTCGTGGTAGCTCAGGTTTCCAACCTGAGCTTCGTGGTAGTTCAGGTTTCCAACCTGAGCTACCACGAACTGGATTCGACCGAAATACACTCGGGTTGGAAACCTGAGCTACAAAGGCGGGATGGAGCCAATCGGGTTGCGGTTGACACCTTCGGGGCCAAAGTTATATCTGCGGCCTTCGGGGGAGATTACGACGCTTTGATGACCGGGGTGAACGGGTTGGCCATGCCGACTCGCTCAGGAGGACCATTCCCATGACTGTCTTCGGCAAACTGCTGGTATTCATGAACCTGGTATTCAGCGTCGTCACCGGTGCGCTGATCGTATTCGTGTTCACCACACGTGCCAACTGGGAAGCAGTCTACAAAGACGCGGAAACAAAGGCTAAAGCAGCCGAAGTCGCCTACAAGAACGAAAAGGCCGCCCACGAAAACGACCTCAAACAGAAGGATGCGGGCTCGGCCAGCATCGTTGCGGAAGTGGCCCGACTCGCGAAGGAAGTCGAAAAATTCCAGGGCGAAGCCGACCGCGAACGGAAGGCAACCGCCGTGCAAACCGCGCTGTTGGAAAAGGCACTGGTCACGCAGAAGGCGCAGGATGAGGAATTGAAGCAAATCAAGGGTGAACGCGATATTATCGTGATGGAAAAAGGTGATCTGCGGACAAGGATCGTCACCATGCAACAAGAGGTGGATTTTCAGCGGAAGACCGCGGTCACCGAATCTCTACAGGCCAAAAACCTGCTACAGCGAAACAACAATCTGCTTCGCCAGGTGGAGGACTATACGGTTCGGATTCGGGAATTGGAATCCACCACGACCGCGGGCGGCGGTGGGCAAGCCAACACGTCGATCGTCAATCCCCCGCCTAGCTCGGCTCCGCCGAACGTGCGCGGCAAGATTACCGGCGTGGGTGCTTCGGGAACCAGTTTGGCACAGGTCAATATCGGAAGCGACTCCGGGCTATCCCCGGGCAACGTGCTGACCGTGTATAAGGGGACCGAGTACAAGGGCGATTTGCAGCTCACCACCGTGGAGCCGAAGACGGCGGTTGGCAGATTCATGCCGGCCAAGCGGACTTCGAAGATTGAAAAAGACGATCTGGTGATCACGAGCTTCTCCGGGAATCCGCAATAGTGCAGTCATCACGCTCCGCGTGATGGACGCTTCTAGCCATTGTGTACTCCGCGTGAGCCTTTCATCTCGCGGAGCGAGATGGCTACTTTGAGACACAAGAGGTCTGCAATGGCAAGAACAGTAGACGCCGGCCCGAAGCCGCGCAACGACGCTTATACCGGCCTGCTGGCCATCTCGTTCCTGGCCCTGGTGGGTGGGACGGTGCTCATGGCACTGGATGCCGACGAACTCGGCAAGCCGCCCGCCAAGTTAGCCATCGACGTGCCGGGCGTGAACTCGGGCAAAGCGGGCGAAGGCCTGCGCCGCACCGATGTCGGCGCGAAGATCGATACGACTGATCCGATTCCAGCGCCTCCCAAGCCAGCCGATCCAGCTCCCGGTATGTCGAAGCGTGTTGAGCCCGCCAAGCTGCCGGAACTGACGCAGGCGGAAATTCCCGGCGTCATTGTGCCCGTTAAGAACGAAGAGCCCGTGGAAGGCCCACCTCTTCCGGTGAAGCCGTTCGTTCCGCCGATGTAAGTGGTGGCTGATTCAATGAGTTCAACAACGATGGCTCGCGCTGGATGGCGCGAGCCATTTGCGTTTCCGTGCTCTCCGCTTCGGGAAGGGAGTTGGGGGGAGGGGTCTTCCTCTCGACCAAGCGAACTTTCTTGCTACGCCTCTCCGCTTCGGTGAGTGGGTTGGGGAGGTGGGGTCTTCGTCGTCAGGCGAGCGGCAGGAACAAATTTACCCAGGCAGCGGCCAGGCGAGCGTCGAGGCGTAAGCCCGACGTGGTAGCGCCCGAACTTGGGAATCCACGTATCCACGTCGGGCTTACGCCTCGACGCTCGCCTGGTCCATGACGCCCTAAATGGGTAAATTTGACGCGACCGACAAAAATCCAAGAATCGATACAGAGCCGCGCACGCAGCGGAGTAAGCGGTTCAGCGTCTCGCGGCTTCATCCGCTTACTCCGCTGCGCTGCGTGCGCGGCTCTGATGGAATTTTGTCGGGCGCGTCAAATTTGAGTCTGCCGATCGCCGAACCACGCGAACTTTCTTGCTCCCCCTCTCTGCTTCGGCGAGGGGTTGGGGGTGGGGTCTTCGTTGCCACCACGCGAACGCAAACCTCTCCCCCCCGGCCCCCCTCTCCGAAACGGAGAGGGGGGGGAGAAAACAGCAGTCAAAACGGATGCGACAGCCCGAACCAGAATTGCACCGGTGCATTCGAGTCAATCGTCTTCGCCATATCCAATCGAATCGTTGCACGTTCCAGGAAGCTGAAGAACGCCACGTCGGCCCGAATTCCTACGCCCAACGCGTGGGCGATTCCACCAACGGATTTCTTGTCCAGATAGATCTCGGCCACGTCGTAAAACGGTGCCAGGTAAAAATTCTTGATGCGCACGATGCGGTCGGCGATGTCCCAGTCGAGGTCGGCGTGTGTCGGGATACGCACTTCCAGACTGCCAACCCACAGGCAGCTTCCTTGACGTTCCGATTGGTTGAAGCCGCGGTAGAGTGTCCCACTTCCCATGGTGAACAGCCGGCCATTCTCTGGGAAACCCGCACCGAGAAACGCACGTGCCGCGAACTTCACATCGGAGAACCAGCCCATGCCTTCGGGCGGTGCCGTCACCCACGAGGCTTGGCCCCACGCCATTCCCGAAAGCTTATCCTCTCCGAAGAGAGGCATGCCCAGGGCCGCGTTGAGATCGAGGCGATAGCCTGTCTCCGCGTCCCAGTACGGCACCATCGTTTCACGGTAATAACGCATGCCGACCGTCGTGAGCGGATCAATGCGTTCGCCCTTGCGTTCTTGTTTCGGGTCCGGCAGCCAATTGTGCTGATAAGCGACGTAGCCATCGATGAATTCGCGTGGCAGCCAGTACAGGCTAGAAGTGGGCTGCAAATTGTGTCTGAGGTATCCCACGGCTCGGTCGGGGCGATATTCGTCCTTTGCAAATGCCTGTGCTACGCTTTTCTCAATATTGAAGCCCACCTCCGATTTCGGCCAGGGGAAGTGCGACACCAGTCCATCTGCCCCGACGGCGATGTCGCCGAAAAATGGCCGAAAACCCGCGTACAATCCGCCGCGAAACTCCTCGAGCCTATAAACGCCGGCACGAGCACCGAGCACGGTCGCCCGCTCGTACCAGCCTTCTGCGTATGCGGCACCATAAGCCCACGGTCCATAAATTACGTTCCACTTGTCGTAGTCGTTCGTGAAGGCCGTCTCGTCCAGGAACGTGTAAAGCGGCCTGGGGCGGAAGTTGACCGGCTTCCGCCAGTGGTTGTTGGCTGGGTCCGAATCGGGCAGCACCTGATCCGGGTCCACGGTAATCTGATCGGGAAGCGAAGGCAGATTCACCTCGATACGCAGCCGATTGTCGTCGAGCTGTTCGCAGCGCATGCCTTCGACGGCTTCGCCTTTTTCGGGCACTTTGATGGGCACGCGCACGGAGTACGACGTGCCGCCATCGAAGCTGAAGCCCAACGTGGTCGGCTCGTTGAGTTGGGCACGCTGGCTCAAAATCACCGTGGCCGTGTAGCCGCCGGCTGGTGCCACTTTGGCGGGAAGAACCTTGGGACCGGGGGTGGACGCAATCTCCACGCCATCTACGGCCCAGTCGCTCATTTTGGATGTGAGCAACCAATCTTTGAAGAAGTCGTCCCACTTGCGGCCCGTGTATTCTTCCAACTCTTTCTGGAATTCTTCCAGACGCAACGTGCGAAAATAGTATTTCGTATAGACTCGCTTCATGAACTCCAGGAACGCCACCGGCCCCAGGCGATCCTGAATGATGCCGACGATTTTGGTGCCGCGATCGTACACGGACGCAAACAGGCCGACAACGCTGCCGTACTTCTCCATGTCCTGCACGGCTGGGCCGAGGTCGCCGTTCTTCAGGAAGTTGTAGAACGTAGCGTAGCGATAGTTTTCGCGCTGAATTCCCGGCAAAAACGACAGCGCCGGCGGAAAATTCAGAAGCTGATTATTCTTCCCCTCGAGTTGATCGATCAGCCGGTGCGTGAGATGCGTGACGATCGATTCGTCCATGAACGTCTGACGATAACCGTCCGTGCCGACCACATTGTAAAACCATTGATGGCACGTCTCATGTGAGATGAGATATTGCACGTAGCCTTCCGCGAGGTGCGGCATCGCGAAGACGCGTTCGTCGATCATCACCAGGCCCGAACACTCGTTGCCGTTCCAGCCGAAGTACGACTCGGCCACGGTGAACTCGGGATACGGGTATGGCCCCAGCCACTTCGAGTAATTCTCGATTGCGATGGCCGCATGCTTGACCAGGATGCGTGCGTAATGCTCGTGTTCCGGGAATGCCAGGCATTTCACTTTCACTTTCTTCCC
>Ga0163144_10027471_pt1 | contig 11017 bp, 11 predicted proteins | sample OliLak19BULKMAT1_FD_123175 | JGI IMG/M metagenome (GOLD analysis project Ga0163144, IMG submission 123175) | Freshwater microbial mat bacterial communities from Lake Vanda, McMurdo Dry Valleys, Antarctica - Oligotrophic Lake LV.19.BULKMAT1 | ecosystem: Environmental > Aquatic > Freshwater >... | reverse complement strand
GCGCTGTGGGTGTTGTTGGCCGTGGAAATAAACGTGTGGTTGACTTCGGAGATGCCCAGGCCCCAGGTGTTGTTGGAGATGTTGGCCATAAATTCCACGCCGGTGCCGTCGGGGTTGAGATGGTACACGCCGGTGCGAAAGTTCATCGCCTTTCCGTCGCGGGTGGTGCCCACGAAGCAGGAGCCGACCATGCCCCAGATTTTGTTGTTGAAGCCGTAGAGCAAATTCGAGGGGCCAAAGTGCGTGTCGTTCTTTCCCCAACCCGATAGGATGTTTTCGCGAAAATCGGCCTTGTCGTCGCCGTCGGTGTCTTTCAGGAAAACAAAGTGCGGGGCCATCGACACCACTACGCCGCCGTTGGCGAAGACCATGCTCGTGGGAATGTTGAGCTTGTCGGCGAAGACGGTGAATTTATCCGCCCGGCCATCGCCGTTGGTATCTTCGCAAATCTTGATACGGTCGTTGGCTGCGCCGACGGTTTCCAGAAATGTATTCGGATAATCGGCCGATTCAACCACCCACAGCCGCCCGCGCTCTTCCCAGGCCAAAGCGATGGGGTTGGTGATGTCCGGCTCGGCGGCGAAAAGCTGAATATCGAAATCCACGGGCACCTGCATCAGTTTTTTGAATCTTCAGGCTTCAGGGCCACCTGCATTTTCGGCACCAAGTGGCGCTTGGTGTAGTCACTGATTTGAATGTTGGACGAGGCGTAAATGTCCAAGTCGGGCGCCCCCAGCCGGGCGATTTGTTACTGCACCTGGTCGCCCAGTTTCCAGCGGATGCCGTTGACGAGGAGTTTTTGAAAGCCGGGGTTGGTCCAGGTGCTGTCGTTTTGCCCAAAGGCTGTATAAAAAATCCGTCCCTTGCCACGGGTATGCGTTTCGTGGGCGACTCCATCCAGTCGTTTTCCGACGGGGATCTGGTGTTGCTGGAACCGAACGTGCCGCACCTCTGGCGGAGCGGCCAACGCTACCACGAGGAAAAATCCGACCTGATGACCAAAGTGACTGTGGGGTATTTCGCCGAGAATTTTCTAGGGGAAGCGTTCTTTGCGCGACCGGAGATGGTTTACCTGGATCAACTCCTGAAAACCTCGATCCGGGGGCTGCATTGGTTTGGGGAGACGCACCAATTTATGGCCCATACGATGCAGGCTCTGGTTAGGGAGCAACCCACGTTCCGCCGTGTGCTCCTGTTCCTGGATTTGCTCGATCTCCTCTCGCATTCAACGGAATATAAACCCCTCACCAGTCCGGAGTACAGCAACACGATGAAACCCTCCGAAACGAAGCGGATGCAGGTGGTTCATAATTTTGTCATGGAAAATTTCCAGGAAACGGTTTCCCCTCAACGAGGTCGCCGACCGCGTTGGCATGAGTCCATCCGCCTTCAGCCGCTATTTCAAGCTGCACGCCAATAAGACTTTTTCGGAGTTCATTACCGAGATTCGGGTCGGGCAAGCCAGCAAGTTGCTGATCGAAGACAATCTGAACGTCACGCAAATCAGCTACGAATGCGGCTTTCAAACGCAATCCAACTTCAACCGGCAGTTTAAGCAAGTGACCAACCTGACCCCTTCGCAGTATAAAAAAGCGTATCGTCTGGTGTAACCACAGCGAAGATTGACGGCAGGCGCGAGGTTTCGGACGCGTTAAAAACGTTCAGGCGAATGGCGTCAGACTTCCTCCAGCAGCCCGTGCCGCAGGGCGTACTTGACCAGGCCCACGCCGTTTCGTACGCCCAGTTTACGCAGCAGGTGCTTCCGGTGACTTTTCACGGTGTGTTCGCTGATGAAAAGCCGCTCGGCAATCTGGCTGCCCGAAAGCTGCCGGGCAATCAACCCGAGCACTTCGCGTTCGCGCTCGGTGATCAGGTCGTGACCGGTGGGCGGCGGGTCGGCTTCGCCCAGATCGGACAGGCTCGTGGCCAGGGAGCGGCTCAGGAAACGCCGCCCCGCTGCTACGGTGCGCAGGGCCAGGGGAAACTCGTCGAGGTCGTCGGTTTTGCTGATGAAGCCCAACGCACCCGCCCCGAAGGCTTGCCGAACGATGGCGCTGCTTTCTTCCATCGATAGCATCAGCGTTCGCACAGGGAGGTGATGCTGGCGGAGTTCGTGCAGCACCCCGAGGCCATCGAGTAGCGGCATCCGCCAATCGCACACGAGCACGTCGATGGGTTGGGTGGTTAGTAAGCCGATGGCCTGGCGGCCATTGCGCACGAGGGCGACGACGCTCATGTCGTCGTACGAGTTGATCACGTGCCGTAGGCTCTCGCTGAAAATGGGATGATCGTCGGCCAGGACGATGCGGAGGGGCGTATTCATGGGTATCGCATGGTTACCCCGGTGGCGGGCCGGTTGATTCAACTCAGACCGAATTTGAAAAATACGTTGGAATCATTCGTTCAGGAGCGTGTCAGGTAAGTCGTGTAAAATTAAAACAGGGTAACGTAGCAACCACGCCGACGGAACCAATAACTGAGTGAGCAGCCGAAAAACTGAGTAAACGGCAAAAAACACCGGGAACGCCCGCAGGCGCTCCCGGTGTTTAGGATAGTCATCAGTCGATAGTCCCAACTAAAAAACTGTCTTTACGTATTGACTTTCGACTGTTGACTACAATCTGGGCTTTTGCTCAATCGCCGCCATTGTTGGGTTGGGGGCGGGCGTCGGCAGTGCCGGGTTGGTGGTTCCCAGTTTGGTCACCAGACGGTCGGTGTTCGAGTTGATCGCGAACGTCTGGGTGTAGTTCTGGCGTCCGTTGCGCACCACGAAGGTGTACTTCCCATCGGCCAGAGGCGTGAGGTTATATACCCGCCCGAATTTGAGTTCGCGCCGGATGGTTTCTTCGAACTTCACCTGCCCGGCTTCGTCGCGCACGACGACATCGAAGGTTTTGCCTTCGGGGTTATTGACCGCCACGACAAACTTGGGCGACTGAGCCAGCGAGCGAACATTGACGCTGAAGGTCGGGGCCGGAGTCCACTGGATGGGCTGTTCGGCAGTCGAGGCTTGCTGGGCCTGGGTGGTGGGGGCGTTGAGCAGTGCCACTCCCAGTAACAGGGTGCCCGTGCTGAAGAGCGGGGCGAATGCGGAATTCAGGTACTTTTTCATGGAAAAAACGGGGTTGTGTTTGAGGAAAAAGAATTGCTTTTCGATTGGGTCAAAGGTCAGCGGAAGGGCTTTTGCGGAAAATCCCCCCACGGGGTGTTTTCGCATCACCCGTTGGGGGGATCTTAAGGAAGAATGGAGGGAAAACCGACCTTTCACCTCCCCTTGAACTCCGGTTCGATGGGGGAGGTGAGCGACTCCGCTCTGCCATTCCCAGCCCTGGGCGATTCTTTTTCAGGCGGGATGGGTTACGGAATTGGGCGGGGTTGAAAAAGTTTTTATTTTTTGCCGGGAATCGGCGGGTCGCCGCTCCATTTTTTGGATAGAATTACGAGAATTGCGCTTATTTTGCGCAAATTCTTGCATAAAACCGAGGTTATGACCTACCGCATTCACGAGGAAAACGGCTTCAAGTACATCGACGAAGGACAAGGCGAAACCTTGCTGCTGCTCCACGGCCTGTTCGGAATGTTGAGCAATTGGGAAGGCGTAATTTTAGGCTTCCGCGACCGCTACCGGGTGGTGATTCCGCTGATGCCGATTTACGACATGCCAGCCCGGCAGGCCGGGCTGGAAGGGCTGCTCGAGTTTATCGAAGAATTTGTGGCCTTTAAAAACCTCCGTGAACTTACCCTGCTGGGTAACTCGCTCGGCGGGCACATTGCACTGCTCTACACTGTTAAAAATCAAGAAAATGTAAAGCGGCTCGTGCTGACGGGTAGCTCGGGGCTGTTTGAGAACTCAATGGGCGGCAGCTACCCCAAGCGGGGGAGTTATGAATACATCCGCGAACGGGTGGCCTACACCTTCTACGATCCGAACGTGGCAACGAAAGAACTGATCGACGAGGTGTTCGAGATTACCAACAGCATCCCCAAGTGCATGAACATCGTCCAGATCGCCAAGTCGGCCCAGCGCAACAATGTGGCTAAAGATCTGCCCGGCATCCGGGTGCCTGCCCTGCTGGTGTGGGGGCTGAACGACACGATTACGCCGCCCTCGGTGGGGTACGAATTCAACCGGATCCTTCCCAATTCCGACTTACGCTTTATCGATCACTGCGGCCACGCGCCGATGATGGAACATCCCCAGCGGTTTAATTCGGTTTTGGAACGTTTTTTGGCAAAAGAAACCGTTGAGAGTGCAGTGGTGGTTTGAAGGAAGAGACAGGAGACTAGATACAAGAGACCGAGAGCAAGGCTGTTACCCAGGTCTGTGGCACACAGACCTGCATTTTACGAACCGTCTGGTCTGTGTGCCACAGACCTGGGTTAGCCTAGTGATTAGAATACATACCGTTTCTTGTGTCCTGGTTCTTGTTGTTTCCAAGCACCAATAAATTCCGTTTCCATGATCGCTTACGAACTACTGAACCCCCTTCTGCCGACCTTGAAACCCGCCGACTCGGCCGGGCAGGCCCTCGACTGGATGGAGGAATTCCGCACCAGCCAGTTGGCCGTGGTGGAGGGAGGCCAGTACCGGGGTCTGGTCAGCGAAGAAACCTTGCAGGAAACCGACGACTCAACGCCCATCGAGGAGATTCAACCCCAGCACCCAACGGTGTTCGCCGGCGAAACCCAGCATCTGTTCGAGGTGTTGCAACTGGCCCAACGCTACCAACTCGACGTGATACCGGTGCTCGACGAAGACCATCGCTTTGCGGGCAGCATCAGCCGGACGGAACTGCTTTCGAAATTTGCTGACCAGCTCGGTACCCAGGAAGTGGGGGCGGTACTCGTGATTTCGCTTAGCGAGCGCGATTATTCGCTCTCTGAAATCAGCCGCCTGGTAGAATCGAACGACGTAAAAATCATTAGCAGCTATTTTGGGACCGCTGCGGGCGAACTGGCCGAAGAAGAAACCGGTAGCCACCTGACCCTGAAACTCAACCGCCGCGACGTAAACGCCGTCGTGGCCACCCTCGAACGCTTCGGGTACGCCGTCGAGGCCGCATTCGCCAGCGAACCCCTCGAAAGCGCCGATCGGGGCCGCCTCGACGCCCTGTTTCGGTACCTGGATATTTAAATTAAAGGAGTGAGGAGTCAGGAGCGAGGAGTGAGGCAAAACCGATTTTCTCCCGCAGCGGCGGACTGCTCACTCCTCGCTCCTTACTCCTCACTCCTCAAAAAGCATGACCCTCGCCATTCACGGTCGCCCGTTTTCTGATTCGGCCCGGCACGCCATCCAAAGTTTTTTCGACGAACTCGTTCTCCGCCAGTATCCCGTGCAGGTATCGGCCTCGTTTCAAGAGGTGTTGCGGCAGGCCGGGATCGCGCACCCGTTCGGGGAACGCAGCTTTCAGAGCAAAAAAGAATTGGCCGAGGCCGATTTCCTCGTCAGCCTCGGCGGCGACGGCACTTTGCTCGAATCGGTTACCTACGTCGGCGAGCGGCAGATTCCCATCGTGGGCGTCAACTTCGGGCGGCTGGGTTTTCTGGCCACCATTGCCCCCGGCAAGTTGCAGGAAACCCTCAACGCCCTCGAAGCCGACCAGTTTTTGCTCGACGACCGCACGCTGGTTCACGTCGATTCGGAAAAAGACGTGTTCGAGGGCATCACCTTCGGGCTGAACGATTTTACCGTTTCCAAAACCGAAAGCTCGTCGATGATCGTCGTCCACGCCTACCTCGACGGCAAATTCCTCAATTCGTACTGGGCCGACGGACTGGTCATTTCCACGCCCACCGGCTCGACGGGCTACTGTCTCAGCGTGGGTGGCCCGGTGGTGATGCCCTACTCCGGCAATTTCATCATTGCGCCCATGTGCCCCCACAACCTCAACGTGCGCCCGCTGGTGGTCAACGACTCGGGCGTGATTTCGGTCACCGTGGAAAGCCGGAGCAAAAACTTCCTGGCCGCCCTCGACACCCGTTCGCGGATTGTGGACGAAAGCGTGCGCTTTACCGTAAAAAAAGAAGCCTTTGTAGCCCGCCTCGTAAAAATGCAGGGCGACAACTTCCTCGACACCCTGCGGAGCAAACTCAACTGGGGGATGGATGCGAGGAATTGACAAGTTTTGAATTGGTGAATTGTTGATAAATTCAGCCTCAGTCAAACTCAATAATTCACTAATTCAAAATTCAACACTTGATTTCCGGCATGATTTCTGACCGCTGCCAACCAACCCTATGCTGAAATTTCCCCTTCACGGCGAAATAACAAAACCGATGGGGCAGCGTTAGAAGCAGGATAAGCACCTACAACCAAGCGAAAAACGCCTCCCAATGAATACCCGTAACCCGTTGATGCTCCTGGTTTTGCTGCTGGGTATCTTACCGGCTTCGCAGGCCCAGTTCAAATCGATGTTCAGCAAAAACAAGCCGGGCCGCAGCCAGTTTCAGCCGTATTCGAGCGTCGGTTTCGGCATCGGTACCTCGCATTACTACGGCGATTTGGCTCCCTACCGCAACGTGCTGAGTTCGACCGTCAATACCCTGCGCTGGAACGTCACGGGCAATTACATCCGGCATTTCACGCCCCGCCTCAGCGCCCGCATCGGCCTGACCATTGCCCGACTGGGTGCCGATGACAACAAGTTCGATGGCAACCGAAATTACCAGACTCAGTTTATCCGTAACCTGCACTTCCGCAACGACGTGAAGGAACTCTCGGTCGTAGGGATGTACAACTTCACCCCCACCGACCGCAACTACACCCGCCGCCCAAAGATACAGCCCTACGCGTTTGCTGGGCTGGTGATTTTCGCGCACAACCCCAAGGCGAAAACGCCTGATTTTGGCGATGGTCAGGAATGGATTGCCCTCCAGCCCATCGGCACCGAAGGGCAGGGCCAACCCGGCTACGCGCAAGCGTATTCGCTGGTGCAGGTGGGCGTTCCGCTGGGGCTGGGGCTACGGTACAAAATCAACCCGCGCTGGGACGTATCAGCAGAAGCGGGCCTGCGAGTAGCCTTCACGAAGTACCTTGATGACGTGGGGGGTAACTATGCCGACCCCAATGATCTCTCGCCGGAGGCGCAAATCATGGGCAACCGCACCCTCGAACCAACCGCCGCCCGTACGGGCCGTGACCGTACGGGCGGCGTTCGCCAGTTTTTGATCGAGCAGCGCGGTTTCCCGAATGATCCCACGCTTAACCCCTTCGGCCAACCCATCGAAGGGTTTTCTCAAAAAGGCGACTTGCGCACCTCCAGCAGTTATCCCGATAGCTACCTGCTCACCAATTTTACGGTGCATTACATCCTGCCCGGCAACATCAAATGCCCACCGCTGAAGTAAGATAGCGATTTGAAGAGGGGTCACGCTGAACGGAGCGGTTCGTCGCACGGTCGAAGCGCTCCGCTCAGCGTGACCCCTCTTCTTTAGAAAACGAGTTCCTTTTCGTGAAAAAACGCCTCCTCTTCCTCCTCGCAACCACCCTCATCCCCCTCACCCTCCAGGCCCAAAAAATAGAACTAGGTGCTGGGTTAGGGGTTTTGCATTACAAAGGTGAGTTCTCGCCCGCGTTTCACCCGGCTTTTGCCCGGCCCGGTGGGAGTTTGTTTTTCCGCTACAACAAAAGCCAGGCGCTCTCCTTCCGGGCCAACCTGATGGGCGGGACTATTTTTGCCGATGAAAGCAGCGTTAAAGACCCCTTCAACCAAGCCAGGGGTGCCGTCTTTCGCACCCGGATTCTGGAAGCCAGCGCCGACGTGGAGTATAATTTCCTGAATTATAACCACCAAAACCTCCGCACGGCGGGCAACTGGTCGCCTTACGTGTTTGGCGGAATCGGGCTGATGAGTTTCAAACCCAACGTGCCCCCCACGGCAGACTACCGCACGAACGGCCTGGTGCTGCCCTTCGGGGTGGGGGTGAAGTGGCAACTCCGCAGCCCCTGGAGCCTAGCCCTGGAAGTGGGCACCCGGAAAACCTTTACCGATTACCTCGACAACTTCGGCGATAGCCTCGACCCGGTCACCCCATTCGCCCAGGCCGATCCGGGTCACAAGGATTTTTATTATTACACCTCCGTGTCGTTGAGCTACACGTTTTACCGGATTGTGTGTCCGTAGGTGCCGCTGTCAAAAACCCCCATCCCCCTGTAGGGGGCTTTTCTGCCAGGAAGTTTCGGCAGTGAAAAAGCCCCCTACAGGGGGATGGGGGTTTTTGACAGCAAATGCCAAATCGCCGGACCCGCGCCCCAAACTCCCACCCAATTTTCTTATCTTTGTCCCTGCTTTTTGAAAACGCCGACCCCCGGCATTCGGGCTGAATCTCAACGTGATCGAACTCATCGACAAGGGCAATCTGCCCCGGCACATCGCCGTTATTATGGACGGCAACGGACGCTGGGCCAAGCAGCAGGGCGTACTCAACCGAGTTTTTGGTCACCGCAACGCCATCAAAGCCGTGCGTGAAGCCACCGAGGGCTGCGCCGAATTGGGCGTAAAGTACCTGACGCTGTACACGTTTTCGACCGAAAACTGGGACCGCCCCAAAGAGGAAGTCGAGGCGCTGATGAACCTGCTGGTCAGCACGATTACCGACGAAACACCCACCCTGCAAAAAAATAACGTGCGTTTGCTCACCATCGGCGACACCGACAGCCTGCCCGATCGCTGCCGCCGCGACCTGCTCAAGGCCATCGAAGCCACCCACTACAATACGGGGCTTTGTCTGGTGCTGGCGCTGAGTTACAGCGGCAAATGGGATTTGACCCGCGCCGTGCAGCGCCTGGCCGAGCGGGTGCAACGCGGCGAAATTCGTCCCGACCAACTCACCGAAGCGCACCTCGACGAAACCCTGGCCACTGCCGGAATGCCCGACCCCGATTTGATGATCCGCACCGGCGGCGATCACCGCATCTCTAATTTTATGCTCTGGCAACTGGCCTATGCCGAGCTGTACATTTTCGACGACTTGTACTGGCCCGATTTCCGTCGCGAACATCTATACCAGGCTATTCTCGATTACCAGAACCGCGAACGACGTTTTGGAAAAACCAGCGCACAGATACTTGGCAATTAGCAGTTGGCTTTGGCAAAAAGTGCAACTAAAAAACGTTGCTGACAGCCAACCGGAAACTGCCAACTTTTCAGATCCCCATTTTCATGAAAAACCGTTTCCTTCTCCCTCTTCTTGGCTTTACTCTGCTGGCTTTCGGAGCCTCCGCTCAGTTGCGCACCGGGCTGGGTAGCCGCGTGAGTGGTAGTGAGAGCACCCAACCGGCTCCGGCGGCTTCCACCGAATTTAAATATACCGACCCGAAGACCTACGAGATCGCCGAAATCACCACGAGCGGGACGAAGTTTTACGACGCCAACTCGCTGGTGTCGATCTCCGGGCTGCGCGTGGGCGATAAAATCGAGATTCCCGGCGAGGCCGTGCGCGGGGCCATGCGCCGCCTTATGGATCAGGGCATCCTCGACGACGTGCAGGTGACGGCCACCAAAGTGGAGGGTGAGAAAATCTGGCTCAACATTTTTCTGAAAGAACGCCCTCGCCTGTACTCGATCAACTTCGAGGGCATCCGCAAGGGCGAACGCGAAACGCTCAATGACAAGGTGAAACTCATCAAGGGCAAAATCATCACCGAGTCGCTGATGAAAAACACCCAGACGCTCATCAAACGGCACTTCATCGACAAAGGCTACCTCAACACCCAGGTGCGCACCACCCAGGTGGCCGACACCAGCCGGGGCAACAATGCGGCCCTGAAGGTGATCATCGACAAGGGCACCAAGGTTAAAATTAACAACATCGAGTTTCGGGGTCGGGAGGAAATATCCGAGCGCAAACTCCGTAAGAAACTAAAGGGCACCAAGCAGCGCCGCTTCGGGCGGATCTTCACGCCCTCGAAGTTCATCCCCAAAAAGTTTGAAGAAGATAAGGAAAAACTCCTCGCCTACTACAGCAAGGAAGGCTACCGTGACGCTCGCATCCTCACCGATACGGTGCGGAACCACGACGGAAAAACGGTCGATGTCATCCTGACCCTCGAAGAAGGCAAGCGTTATTTTTACCGGAACATCGCCTGGCAGGGCAACTACATCTGGCCCGATTCGGTGCTAAACGAGGTGCTGGCCATTAAAAAAGGCGACGTGTACAACCCCGAAGACATGCAGAAAAAACTGTATGGCAACCCAGGGTATGACGTGAGTTCGCTGTACATGGACGATGGCTACCTGTACTTCAGCGTAGAGCCACAGGAGGCTTCGGTCGAAGGGGATTCCATCGACGTGGTGATGAAGGTGTTTGAAGGAAAACAGGCCACCATCAGTAAAATCATCCTCAACGGCAACACCAAAACCTCCGACCACGTGGTGATGCGCGAAATCCGCACATTGCCGGGGCAGAAGTTCAGCAAGTCGGCGGTGATTCGGACTCAGCGCGAGCTATCGACGCTGGGCTATTTCAACCCCGAAACCATCGGCATCAACCCCGTGCCCCGGTCCGACGGCTCGGTGGACATTGAGTACACGGTGGAAGAAAAACCCTCCGACCAGATCGAGCTTTCGGGCGGCTGGGGCGGCTTCGTGGGCTTCGTGGGGACGCTGGGGGTGGTGTTCAATAACTTCTCGGCCCGCAACATCCCCAACCTCCGGGCCTGGCGCCCCCTCCCGGCGGGCGACGGGCAGAAACTGGCCGTGCGTTTCCAGGCCAACGGAAAGTACTTTCAGAATTATTCGCTCTCGTTTACCGAACCCTGGCTGGGCGGTAAAAAACCCAACTCGTTCAGCATTAGTATCAACCGACAGGTCTACCGGGTGCCTACCAGCGGGGGGGGCTTCGGCGGAGGGTTTGGTGGTGGAGGGTTTGGTGGTGGAGGGTTTGGTGGGTGATGGTTTGGGGGTGGAGGGTTTGGTGGTGGAGGATTGGGAGGAGGTTTCGGCGGTCCACCCCAGGGTATCTCCCAGCAATTCAATACCACGGGGATTGTCCTCAGCCTGGGCAAGCGACTGCGCCG
>Ga0163144_10027470_pt1 | contig 11017 bp, 9 predicted proteins | sample OliLak19BULKMAT1_FD_123175 | JGI IMG/M metagenome (GOLD analysis project Ga0163144, IMG submission 123175) | Freshwater microbial mat bacterial communities from Lake Vanda, McMurdo Dry Valleys, Antarctica - Oligotrophic Lake LV.19.BULKMAT1 | ecosystem: Environmental > Aquatic > Freshwater > Lake... | reverse complement strand
TCACTTGTCGAACCGCCGAGTTGGTTGCCATCGCCGGCACTTTTAACGAGTGGCGTCCGAACGCGACGCCGATGATCGCTCTGGGCCAAGGCCGCTGGGCGAAGGAGTTGGAGCTGCCACCCGGCGCTTATGAATACTGCGTGGTGGTGGACGGCGCGTATTTGCACGACCCGCTCTCTCAGGAAACCGTGCCCAATCCGTTCGGCGGTGTGAACTCCGTCGTGAGAGTGTCAGCCCCGGCCTGAGCGGAGCGCCGCGCCGGCAGAAAGGAGCAATCCATCATGAAACGATTCAAAAACATTCTCCTCTACACAGACGGCAAAGAGGAGAGCCGATTCGCCCTCAAGCGGGCCGTGGATTTGGCCAGTCGAAATCAAGGGCGGTTGACGGTCGTGGGCGTTCTTGAGGAATTGCCGCGCGATTTGCTGCGGCTGGCTGCCGTCCTGCCTTCGGAAAACCTCCAAAGCATGGCCACGCAGGATTTGCGCGCGGCACTGGAAGGGTTCGTCGCACCGTTTCAGAAAAAAGGATCACGGCTCAAAGTCGAAGTGCTCTGCGGCAAGCCGTTCATCGAAATCATCCGCGCGGTGCTGCGCCGCCAGCACGACCTTGTGATGATGACCGCCGAAGGCCGCAGCGGGCCGATGCAAATGCTCTTTGGCAGCACCAGTCTGCACCTAATGCGCAAGTGCCCGTGTCCGGTGTGGGTGCTCAAACCGTCTGTGCCGCAACGCTTCGCCCGGATTCTGGCGGCCGTTGATCCTGATCCGTTGGATGTCGTGCGCGACGGGGTGAACACCAAAGTCATGGAACTGGCGACCTCGCTGGCCGGGTTGGAGGAGAGCGAACTGCACGTGGTTCATGCCTGGGAAGTCTGCGATCCGAGCGTCTGGCGGAACTGGCAGGCCCAAGTGCCCGAAGCGCAGGTGGGCGACTGGACTGAACAAACCCGCGAAGCGCACCATCGGCGCTTTGACCAACTGCTGGGCCAATTCGATTTGGAGAGGGTGAAAAACAAGTTGCATCTCGTCAAAGGGGAAGCCAGCAACGTGATTCCGCAACTGGCCGACCAGCAGAAGATTGACCTGATCGTCATGGGCACGGTGGCCCGCACCGGCATCGAGGGCTACTTCATCGGCAACACCGCCGAAACGGTCCTGCAACGCGTGACTTGCTCCGTTCTGACGGTCAAGCCGGACGGCTTCGTCAGCCCGGTGAAACCTGATTAACCCACAGAAAGGAGCACCTCATGAAACTGCTTGAAAAAATCCTGGTCGCGACCGAGTTCAGCCAAAGCCAGACTGACACCCTGCAAACCGCAGTCGCAGTCGCCCGCACCTTTCACTCGGAGGTGTTGCTGGTGCATGTGATTCCAGAAATCCATGACTGGCCGCTTGGCTTGGAGGACTTGAAAGCCACGGTCAACCGGCGTATGCAGAGCCTCCGGGCGGAGATCACACCCAGCGGGATACTAGTGGCCGATCCCATGGTGGCCGTCGGTTCACCTTTCGACCAGATCATCGAGTTGGCGGACCTCCACGATGTCAACGTGATCATCGTGGGTTCGGGTGAGAATGGGAAAGAGAGCCAGTTCCGATTGGGGCTGACCGCTGAGAAGCTGATTCGCAAGGCCAACAAACCGGTCTGGGTCGTCAAGGCTGGGGCGGCAGCGAAGTTCAACACCATCCTTTGCCCCGTGGATTTCTCTGATCCAGCCGGGCGCGCGTTGACCAACGCCATTCGCTTGGCGCGCACCTTCCAAGCCCACCTGGAGGTGCTGACGGTGATCCAGTCGTTGGCCAGCGTCCACGTCACCCACGCCGAACTGGCCGACCAGGCCCAGGCGAAATACGTGGCGGGGCAACAGCAACACTTCGACGACTTTCTGGCGCAGTTCGACTTTCATAACGTCCGCTGGAACAAAACGGTTCGGCGCGGCTTGCCGCATGAGGAAATCCTGAAGCTGGCCCGCGAATCAGGCGCGGATTTGCTGGTGATGGGTTCGACGGGCCGCACCGGAGTGGCGCGCATCCTGATGGGCAGCGTAGCCGAAAAAGTCATTCGCGAGCTGCCGTGTCCGGTCATCACGGTCAAATCCGAACACGCCATCCGCTTGCGTGTGGAACAGGAAATCACCGATCTGGAGACGGAAGTCATCCACGGCCGGGAACTGCTGGAAGCCGGGCTTGCACCGGAAGCCTTGCGCTCCTTTCAACACTGTGTGGGCAAGGACATGATATACGCGCCCGCTTGGGACGGATTGGCCGCCGCCCATGAACGGCTCGGGCACGCGGAAGAATCCGAACGATGCAAGCAAACGGCCAAAGGCATCCGCGACGCCAGTCTGTTCACGCGCATCGAAGCCGAAGTGCGCGCCCAGCATCCTCTCTGGGGAAAGAAATCATGAACTCCTCGCATCCTCAGGGTTGGCCGCAAACGGCGGGCGGCCAATTGAAACGGGTGAACGCCAATGAGTTTATCGAAAGCGGCCGTTTCGGCGGCAAAGGCAGCGAGGCGCGCCGGGCGGCCGGCGTCGGTGAAACCGTGGAGATCTGTTCAAGAACACCTCTGGGCCGTCGCTGGACATCCTCATCAAACTGATGAGCATTGTGAGTATTGGCCTGGCCGGCTTCGTGGTGAAGTGCTCGCCACACATTGCCGAACTGGTCCACGTGAGATAGCCGGTTGGCATCGTGCCCCGGCAACTGTCCACCCCATCCTCAATCGAAGCCGGATACCTGCAAGCGCAAGGCGCGTCGCCCATTGCGTGAGGGAAGGAACGCTCGCGCCTCAACTCACACCGAGGTGGAATTTCATGCGAGGTGGAATTCTGACTTGGCACTGCCAGGCATGGCGGCCCGGTGCGCACAGGTGGATTCTCACTGGCCACGCGGCAGCATGAAATCCCGAATACACCAGCTCCAACCCGTTGCATTTCAGCACCGGGAGCGTTGGATGCGCATTGGCATATCGCCAGCTAAAAGGACAACCAGATCGTCAACGGTCGCAATCATTATGAACCAGCTAAAATCCATCGTCGTGGGCGTGGACTTCTCGGACTGCTCGCGCAGCGCGTTGCATCAAGCCGTGCGCCTGGCCCAATGGAACAACGCCCACCTGCACGTCATTCATGTCATCGAATCCCTGGCCATCACCGACATGGCTGAAGCCTTGGGCCACGCGACCGCCAAAATCCAAGCGGATGCGGTCCGCCAGACGACGGAAAGACTTACGGCTTGGCTCGCGGCAGCCGGCCCGGCGGTGCGTCACAGCGTGAGCGTCGAGGTCGCCGCTCCCATTGACGGCATCCTTTGCAAAGTCCAGGCCACCGCCGCCGACCTGCTGGTGCTGGGTGTGCGTGGCGACTCGATGCTCCCGTCGGGTGCAGGCACGCTGGCGACCAAGAGCCTGCGGAAGGTCCTGACCAAGGTGATGCTGGTCAAGGAAAGAGAAGCGGTCCCGTTCCGCATGGTGGTGGCCTGCGTGGATTTTTCGGAAATGTCCCGCGAGGCCGTGGTGCAGGCGTTGCGGGTCGGCATGCAAGACCGGAGTCAGGTTCATTTCCTGCATGTCTTCGACGGGCCGTGGAAGCGGCTGCATTATCGCGCGGAAACCCCGCAGGCTTCGCCGGATTTTCAACAGCAGTATCGGACCTTGCTCGAACAACGACTGAAAGAGTTCGTCGGCGACCCCGCTGGCGTGGACGCAAGTTTCACCGTGTTCGATGCCGGCAGCTACGGGTCCGGCATCGCCGAATACGCGCGGCAGGTCAAAGCCAGCCTTGTCGTCCTCGGCACGAAAGGACGCACGAATCTGAAATACGTGCTGCTCGGCTCAACGGTCGAACGCCTGTTGCGCGAGATTTCCTGCTCGGTGCTGACCGTGAAGCCCCGTTCGGCGGACACCGTGAACGTGCTGGAAAAAATGGAGAAGCCATCATGAATAAAAACACCGCCGAAAACCAGGTTGCGTGGCACCAGCTCCAAGCCGAGGAAGTCGTGCAGTTCCTCGGCGTGGACTTGCGCGCAGGCTTGCCCGCCGCCGAGGTCAAACTTCGCCAGGAGAAATACGGCCCGAACCGCCTTACCGCGCAGAAGCGCCGCAGCGAATGGATTCGCTTTCTCCTCCAGTTTCACGCGCCGCTGCTTTACATCCTGCTCGCAGCCACGGTTATCACCGCGCTTCTCGGCGAATGGGTGGATTCCTCGGTCATTTTCGGCGTGGTGCTGATCAACGCGATTGTCGGTTACTTGCAGGAGGCCAAGGCGGAAAAAGCGATCGAAGCCCTGGCTAAAATGGTTCTGACCGAGGCGACCGTGCGGCGCGATGGCCAGAAACGACGCGTGCCTTCCGACGAACTGATACCCGGCGACGTGGTGTTGCTGCAATCCGGCGACCGTGTGCCCGCCGAATTGCGCTTGTTCCAGGTGCGCAATTTGCAGGTGGACGAATCGCCCTTGACCGGCGAATCGGTGCCGGTCGAAAAGCACGCCGATGCGCTGGCTCTGGACACGATTCTGGCGGAGCGCAAAAACCTCGCCTTCGCCGGCACGCTGGTCACCTACGGCCAGGCCGAAGGCGTGGTGTGGGCCATCGGTGACAAGACCGAGATGGGCCGCATTGCCACGTTGGTTTCAGAGGCGGTCAACCTCGCCACGCCGCTGACCAAAAAGATCGCGCACTTCAGCAAGATTTTGCTCATCGCCATCCTCGCGTTGTCGGTGGTGACCTTCGCGCTGGGCGTCTGGCGCGGCGAATCGCTGACCGCAATGTTCATGGCGACGGTGGCGCTGGCGGTCGGGGCCATTCCCGAAGGGTTGCCGGCCGCCGTCACCATCACGCTGGCCATCGGCGTCTCGCGCATGGCCAAACGGCGCGCCATCATTCGCAAACTCCCGGCGGTCGAAACGCTGGGCAGCACCACGGTGATCTGCTCGGACAAAACCGGCACCCTCACGGAAAACCAGATGACCGTGCAGCGCGTCCATGCAGGCGGTCAGTGGTTTGAAGTCACCGGCGGCGGTTACGAAGCCCAGGGCGAATTCAGTCGGGATGGCCAGACGGTTTCCGCTGCGGCTCATCCCGCGCTCACCGAGTGTTTGCAGGCGGGGATTTTGTGCAACGATTCGCAACTGGTCCGGAAAGATGGCCGGTTGGCCGTGGAAGGCGACCCCACCGAGGCCGGCTTGATCGTCGCCGCGCAGAAAGCGGGTATGCAGGCGGATGAACTCAGTGTCCGCCATCCACGACTCGACGTCGTCCCCTTTGAATCCGAACACCAATACATGGCGACTTTGCACGGGCCACACGAGGGCACAGCAAATCTAATCTATGTAAAAGGCGCGGTGGAGCGAGTGCTCGAACGCTGCGCCACCGTGCTGCAAGCGGACGGCTCGGAGGCTCCGTTGGACAACGAGGCCGTCCACCGCTTCGCCAATGAAATGGCGGCGCAAGGTTTGCGGGTGCTGGCCCTGGCCCGTCGCTCGGTTTCCCCGGAGAAGCGCCAACTCACCCACGCCGATGTGGCGGGTGGACTGACCTTGCTCGGCCTCCAAGGGATGATTGATCCGCCACGCGCCGAAGCCATCGTTGCCGTCCGCAAATGCCAGACCGCCGGCATCGGCGTCAAGATGATCACCGGCGACCATGCGCTCACGGCCAAGGCCATCGCCGAACAGATCGGCCTCAACGGCGCTGCCGGCGCCAAGTCGGAGTTGATCGCCGTCACAGGTCGGGAGCTCGACCAGTTGTCGGATGAAGAGTTGCGCGACAAGGCCGAACGCGCCGCCGTGTTTGCGCGCGTGGCGCCGGAACAAAAACTCCGACTCGTCAAAGCTCTCCAGGCGCGCGGCCATGTGGTCGCCATGACAGGCGACGGTGTCAACGACGCCCCCGCACTCAAGCAGGCCAACATCGGCATCGCGATGGGGATTGCGGGCACCGACGTAGCCAAGGGCGCGGCGGACATGTTGTTGACCGATGACAACTTTGCCTCCATCGAAGCGGCGGTGGAGGAAGGGCGGAACGTGTTCGACAACCTGACCAAGTTCATCGTCTGGACGCTGCCAACAAATTTCGGCGAAGGGTTGGTCATTCTGGCTGCCGTGTTTGCCGGCGTGGTGCTGCCCGTGTTGCCGGTGCAAGTGCTGTATATCAACATGAGCACGGCGCTGCTGCTGGGGCTGATGCTCGTGTTCGAGCCGAAGGAGCGCAACTTGATGGAACGTCCGGCGCGCGACCCCAAGATGCCCATCCTCACCGGCCCCTTGTTGCTGCGCATCGGGATGGTCACTTTCCTGATGCTGGCAGGCGCATTCGGGTTGTTCGTCTGGGAGCAACAGCGCGGCGCGAGTCTGGCGGAAGCCCGCACCACGGCGGTCAACGTCATCGTCATGGTCGAGGTGTTCTACGTGTTCAACTGCCGCTCGCTCACCCGCTCGATGTTTTCGGTGGGCTTGTTCTCGAACTGGTGGCTGCTCGGTGGCGTCACGACCATGATCGCGGCGCAACTGGTCATCACCTACGTGCCGCTGGCCAACCGCTTGTTCCACACCGCGCCCATCGGTTGGGACGTCTGGCTGCGCATCCTGGCCGTGGCGGCGATTGCTTACGTCGTGGTCGGTTTTGAGAAATGGATTCGTCTCCGCTGGGCCAAGGCGCGCGAAGTCAACGGGCGGTTGCAAAATCCGAAAACGTCAACTGCACCGAGGTGTTTATGAAAATCATCTGCGGGACAGACTTCACTGCAAACGCCGCCATCGGAACCACCGTGGCTGCCGCGCTCGCGGGAAAACTCCAGGACCGTTTGCTGCTCGTGCATGCGCTGGCCGGAGGCGGTCATGGCGCGGTCTCCCCCGGAGTCATGAATTCACTGTCGCCAGTCTGCATGAGAAGCTGGCGGAAGAAACGGGGCGACTCGCCCAATACTGCACCGACAGCGAGCCACACCTGCTCACCGGTTCTCCTGGCGGAGCCATCATTGACAAGATCGTGCCGGCGGAGACGCGGTTGGTGGTGCTTTCCTCGCCGGGGCGCCTGGCTCCCAAGCACCGACTGCTGGCGGGCGTGGCCGAACGCGTGGCTGAAAGTTGTCCCGTGCCGACGCTGGTCGCGCGGCAGAACGAACCATTCATCCAGTGGGTGCGCGGCCAGCGCCCGCTCAAGGTGTTGTGCGCCTACGATTTCTCGGCCACCGCTGACGCCGCGCTGGCCTATTTGCACGAACTCCGCCACGTCGGCCCATGCGAGATAGTCGTGGCGCAGGTGGACTCGCCTTGGGAGGAAAAAAGTCGCCTGGGCATTCCCGGACCACTGCCGCTGGCCGCCAATCCGCCGGAAGTCCAGACCGTTCTCGAACGGGACTTGAAAGAGAAGGTCGCCTCGGTGCTGGGCGACCCAGGAGCACGCCTTCGAGTGGAGTCCGGTCTGGGCCGCCCGGATGCCCGCTTGATTGAAATCGCCAAAGAAGAACAAGCCGACGTCATCGTGACGGGCGCGCATCAATGGCACGGGTTGGATCGGCTCTGGCACGTCTCCACGTCGCGGGCGTTGCTGCACTACGCGCCCATGAGTGTGCTGGTCGTGCCGGCAGCCCCCGGCACGGTCCCGGGCCCGATCCCCGCCGTGACGCGCGCACTGGTCGCGGTGGACTTCTCGGACCTGTCCCGCCAAGTCGTTGCCCATGCCTGCGGACTGTTGCGCCTCGTGCATGTGGTTCATCCGCGCGAGTTGCCTCGCGGTGAATACGAGACCGGCCCGCGCAACGCCCGTTCTGGAACGTTGCACGCCAATCACGTAAGAGCATGCACCGAGAGACTGCGCGCTCTCATCCCCGCCGAGGCCGCAGCACGCGGACTCACGGTCGAAGTTGAAGCGGTGGAACACTGGAATCCGGCGGACGGCATCTGCCAGGCGGCGGAGCGTTTCGGGGCCAACGTCATCTGCCTGGGCACGCACCGGCATTCCGGTTGGTCGGAGCCGATGCAGGGGTCGGTGACGCAGGCGGTGATGAAGCAGAGCACCCGCCCCCTGTTCGTCGTGCGCCCGCCGCCTCAATGAAGTGAACCAGACACAATGAAGGACAATCTATGAACCAGCTCAAAAATATCCTCGTCGCGGTGGATTTCTCGGACTGCTCCAAAGCCGCGCTGGCGCAGGCGGTGCACATCGCTCGGTGGAATGGAGCGCGGCTGCACGCGCTCCACGTCATCGAACCGCTGGTGGTCACGGACGTGGCCCTGGCGATGCACGCGAGCCAACTCGACGCGACCGACCTGATATATCGCCAAGGGCAGGCCGAGCTGCAGGCGTGGCTTGAGGAGACGGGAGGCCCGGCGGAAGTCAGTGTCGTGGTCGGCTCGCCCATGGTCGAGCCGCATCTTGATACCGTGGCCAAGCGGGCCACCGCGCTCGGCGGCGTGGCGGCGGGCACCGTGCGCCAGGCGGCGGCACAGTCGGAACTGACGGAGTTTCCGAACGGCAAGGCGGGCGACCGGGAATACGTCACCGCGCTGGTGGATCGCTATGCCTAGTGCGCCAACTCCATCCGCAAGGCGATTGACGAAGCCGCCGCCGCCAGCGACGCCGACACCGCCGATTTGTTCACTGAAATCTCGCGCGACCTCGACAAGGCGCTCTGGTTACTGGAAGCGCACGGCAAACAATAGCTGCGAGCCATGACCACCCTCGTCATCGAGATCATCATCATCCTGCTGTTGCTCGTCGTGAACGGCGTGTTTGCCATGACGGAAATGGCGGTGGTTTCGTCGCGGAAAGGGAAATTGCGGCTCATGGCCGGGCAAGGAAACGCCGGCGCGCGGGCCGCTCTGGCACTGGCGGAATCCCCGAACCGCTTCCTGCCGTCCGTGCAAGTGGGCATTACGCTGGTCGGCTTGCTCGCCGGGGCGTTTGGCGGGGTGACCCTCGCCGCGCAAATCGCGGGTGGTCTGAACCGTTGGCCCGAGCTCGCGCCTTATGCGGAAGCCATCGGCGTGGGCGTGGTGGTGGTAGCGCTCACGTTCCTGTCCCTGGTGATTGGTGAGTTAGTGCCGAAGCGCCTCGCTCTCTCCAATCCCGAAGCCTGCGCCAGCCTCATGGCAAGACCTTTGGATTGGTTGAGCCGCCTTGCCCGGCCCGGTATTTGGCTGCTCGGCCTCGCCACGGAATTCGTTTTGTGGGTGCTGCGCGTGAAACCGCGTGCGAAGGAAACCATTTCCGAGGAGGATGTCAAATTGCTCATGCTGGAAGGCACGCACGCCGGGATTTTCCACCCCAATGAACCGCGCATGGTCGAATCCGTCCTCGCCTTTGACCAACGTCCGGTCACCGACATCATGACGCCGCGCGGGAAAGTCATTTTTCTCCGGCGCGACGAAAAGCACGATGCCCTCTGGCACAAGATCGTGGTCTCGGGGCATTCCAACTTTCCCGTTTACGAAGGCAACCGCGACCGCATCGTCGGCGTGGTTTCGGTGAAAGCCATTTACGCCAACCTGGCCGCCGGGGTCGGGGTGAACGTCGCGGACTTGCTGGTTCAACCGCTGATTGTGCCGGCGACGCAGACCGTCACCGCGTTGCTGGAATCCTTCAAACGCACGGGCAAGCACATCGGCATGGTCGTGGATGCACGCGAACGATTTTTAGGCCTGGTGACGCTGGTGGATGTGCTTGAAGCCATCGTGGGCGAAATCCCGGCGCTGGACGAACGACTCAAGCCCGATGCCCGCCGCCGGGAGGACGGGTCGTGGCTGGTGGACGGGCGTTTTGATCTCGCCAAACTACGTCAGTTGTTGAACGGCGAGCGTGAGACCGAAAAGTCCGTCGCCCCCAAGCAATCCGCAGCGAGCTTTGTCGGTGCGCGGCTGGGTTCGGATGTCCGCGAAGGCGCGGTGGTGGGTTCGGAGGGATGGCAATTTGAAGTGCTCGACCTGGATGGCGACCGGATTGACAAACTGCTCGTGACCCCGGAGGCACGGCCAGCCTGAGTTCATGGAACACTCGTTGCCAAACTTCACTGCGAGCGGACTGGGTTTCGCGTTGGGCCTGACGCTGCTAGCGGGGCTGGCCACCGGGCTGGGCAGCGCCCTCGCATTCTTTGCCAAGCGCACCAACCTGCGGCTGCTGGCCTGGTCACTGGCCTTTTCCGCCGGCGTGATGCTCTACGTATCGTTCATGGAAATCCTGCCCAAAGCCACGGCGAGCCTGGCGCGGAACTATGGTGACTCGACCGCCGGCTGGCTGGTCAACCTCGGCTTCTTCGGCGGCATCGTTCTCATGGCCATCATTGACGCGCTGGTGCCCAAGGCCGAGAACCCGCACGAACTACGGACGGATGCCGACCTGCAGCAGCTCAAGGCCAAGCCCGGCACCACGGCCGCTCCCACCGGTGAGCAACGCCGCTTGTGGCGGATGGGGCTGTTCACCGCGCTGGCCATCACCATTCACAATTTCCCGGAGGGGATGGCGACCTTCCTCGCCGCGCTGGAAGATCCTCGGACCGGCGTGGCCATCGCCATCGCGATCGCGCTGCACAACATCCCGGAAGGCGTCAGTGTGTCGGTGCCGATTTTCTACGCGACGGGCCGGCGGGGCCTGGCCTTTGCGCTTTCGTTCTTGTCCGGCCTGGCCGAACCGCTCGGGGGTCTGTTTGCCGCAGTGACGCTGAACTGGCTGCTGCCGCCACAAATCACGGGGCTAGTTTTTGCGAGTGTCGCGGGCATCATGGTCTATGTCTCGATTGATGAACTGCTCCCCACCGCGCGCCAGTATGGCCGCAGTCATGAAGTCCTAGCTGGGATAGTCGGCGGCATGGCGCTGATGGCAGTGAGCCTGTTGCTGCTTAAATGATGAATGTGAAACTGAATACCCTGGTTCACGCGCGGTGGTTCGAGCGAACCATCGTGGTGGTGATTGTTTTGGCGGGCCTCGTGGCCGGACTGGAAACCGGCCCCGGCCTCATGGAACGGCACGGGACGGTGTTGCTGGCGTTGGACAAATTAATCATCAGCGTATTCGTCGT
>Ga0163144_10027469_pt1 | contig 11018 bp, 7 predicted proteins | sample OliLak19BULKMAT1_FD_123175 | JGI IMG/M metagenome (GOLD analysis project Ga0163144, IMG submission 123175) | Freshwater microbial mat bacterial communities from Lake Vanda, McMurdo Dry Valleys, Antarctica - Oligotrophic Lake LV.19.BULKMAT1 | ecosystem: Environmental > Aquatic > Freshwater > Lake... | reverse complement strand
CCGCGTGCCCGTCACCATGTCCAGCGACTCGCGCAGCAGCTTCTCGATCAGCGCCGGCGCCGCCGATGCGTCGTAGGTCGCATCGCCGTCGACCATCACGTAGATGTCCGCCTCGACGTCCGCAAACATCCGGCGAACCACATTGCCCTTGCCCTTCAGCGGCTCGCTGCGCACCACCGCACCGTGTGTGCGCGCCACCTCCACCGTCCGATCCGTAGAGCCGTTGTCGTAGACGAACACCATGCACCCGGGCACGTGCTCTCGGAACGCATCCACCACCTGTCCGATCGCCACCTCCTCGTTCAGGCACGGCAGGATCACGGCAATCTGGGGGTTCAAGACTTACCTCGGCTGGGCGGGGAGAGGCTCGGCCGATTCCGGCGTGACCCGTTTGGCGGCAAACGGGTACGCCACGACAAGGAGCTTCCGCGCCGATCGTCCCGTGAAGGCACCACGAATCGTAGCGCTCGGGCCTCTCGCAGCGCATCGCGGGGCATCACACTACGATCACGCACCGGGCAAGGTAACATATTGGACTCGCCGCTACGCGCTGTCACCAATCCATAATACTTGCGCTCTCAAGTCTCCGAATAACGACGAAACAGGCTCGCGCTGTCGGCACCGGCGGACATTGTTTTGGATTTCGCGCTTGCAGATACTGCATCGCGCTGACGCGGCGCCGCAACATCGCGCGGGCGACTCCGCTTCCGAATCGCGCATCACGCTGCGATGGCGTCAAGGACGCAGGGTAGTGTTTCTGCGACCGGCGTCACGTCCCGGACGCATCGTACTGAGGTGCTTGGTTCTGGTCTTCGAGACTGGTGCACGTTTCCGGGGCCAAGGATGCTCTAGGCTCTGACAAATTGCGGAATATGTGATTCAGGATCCCGTTTCAAGGCGCAGCGTTGCTGCGTCCCACGACCTAGAGGTGATAGCAATGGATGCAGTCAATTTCGATAGGGCAAGCCGCCACCGGACGGTGGCAACGGAGCATGGAGCGCTGCAGGCAGACTCGCGGAGCGGGGTGCACAAACGCCGATCGCAGGCCGCCAGTTTGCACGCCGCCCGTCCGCCCGCTGGGATGAATCGCGTCGGCCGCGCCGTATGCGCCCTCATACTCGGCCTTGCCGGACTGATGTCCGGCGCGGACACTGCGGCAGCGAAGGATGGGGACTTCCCGCGGCTCGCCCACTACATGACGGGGTCCGCACCGCTCGGCGATGCGTACTTGCAGGATTACCTTGCCAAGCTCGACTGGGCCGTCGTCAACGTCTGGCCCGGCTGGCGCGGGACCGGCGGCGTCACGGTCGAGCAGGCGCTGCGCGGCGTCAAGGACCGCAGCCCGACCACCAAGCTCTTCATCTACGTCGCAAACAACGAGCTCCACGACACGACCGATCCCTCGGATGCGTACACCGCGGTGCGCAACAAGGTCGACTCCATGAACTGGTGGCTCTACTCCTCAGGGGGCAGCGGCGCGCGCGTGAAGTCGACCTGGGGCACCGTGCACTACATCCTCAACACCTCCAACTACTCGCCGCGCGATAGCAGCGGCAAGAACTTCAACGACTGGTTCGCCGACTGGAGCATCGCCACCTACATCACCAACAATCCCTCAGTCGACGGACTGTTCGCCGACAACGTCTTCTGGAAGCCGCGCGTCGACGGCGACTGGAACCGCGACGGGACGCTGGATTACGCCGACGCCAGCGGTACGCAGACGGTGTTCCGCGAGGGCTATCGCAGCTTCTTCAATCGTATGAAGCAGCAGATGCCCGCTGGCAAGCTCGCGCTCGGCAACGTTGCCGATTGGCACGATGCGAAGCGCTCCGGCCGCGCGATGCCAGAGTTCGAGAGCCAGTTAAACGGCGGCGTGCTGGAGGCCGCCGTGGGCAAGTCTTACTCGATCGAGACCCAGCTTGGGTGGTCCGCGCTGATGGCCGCTTACCGCGAAACGCTCGCTCAGATGGGCGTGCCCAAGCTGCTGCTGTTCGAACAGTTCGGCGCGACCAACGACTATCAGTCTTTCCGCTATGGTTTCACCACCGCGCTGATGGACGACGGTTACTACCAGTTCGCCGACATCAACGAGCAGATCAAGGCCGTCTGGTTCGACGAGTACGACGCAAAACTCGGCAAGGCGTTGTCGTCGCCGCCAACGTCGGCGTGGTCCAAAGGCGTCTACCGTCGCGATTTCGAGAACGGCATCGCGCTGGTGAATCCGCGCGGCAACGGCGCGGTGGACGTCCAACTCGAGACCAGCTATCGGCTGGTTGCCGGCCGCCAGGCGCCTTCGGTCAACACGGGTGCAACGGTGACATCGGTCCGCCTGAGCGACCGCGATGGCCTGATCCTGATGCGATCCACGACCAGGCCCCGACCGCTTCCACCGACCGGTCTCGCGGTGGAGTAGCCGTCTTCGGCGTTCCGGCGCGGCCGCGGTGCCTGCGGCGACGGCGCCACGAGGGATGCTGTACAAGCATTCCGATTAGTGTGCACCGGGCACGAACCTTGGTCGCGACTGCAGGTAACATGGGCCATTGATTGGCTCTCCATCGAGCCGTCGGATCGTTGTGACCGGGGCCGCTGCGTCAATGTCCACGCCTGACAGCATTCCTTCCCGCACTTGGGTGCTCGTTGCATTGCTGGCCGCGCTTGCCCTCGGCATATGGCTGCGTGCTCCCGGCATTCACTGGCTCGCGGGCGCCGGGCCCCAGCCGGAATTCAGCTTCCACCCTGACGATCACCGCTTTCTCGGCAGCGCCCGTCACTTCGGCGAGCAGTACCCCGATGGCTACGTAATGGGCATGGCGACGCAGTTGTTCGTCGCGCTGAACGTGGCGGAACTGTTCGGCGCGGTCAACGCGGCGACCCTCATGCGTGCGGTATCGCAGTTCTACGCTGCGCTGACGTTGCTGCTGACTTTTTTCGTCGGACGTGCGCTAGGCGTCGGGCGGCTCGGCAGCGTATTGGCTGTCGCGTTCCTCGCCATTGCGCCGATGCACCTCGTCAACTCCAACTTTGGCACTCCAGATGCCACTCTGCTGGCGTTCTTCTACGGCGCGTTCCTGGCAGTCGCAGCCTGGCTACGCACATCGAAGGAGGCCTGGTTCATCGCCAGCGTCATGCTAGCCGGCGGCGCGATGGCGCTGAAGTTCTTCCTTCCGGCGGCGGCACTCGTCGGCATCGCTATACTACTGTCGCCGCAACGGACGACGCCGTCGCGCTACGTTTCGGCTCTGCTGATCGGAATCGCTGGATTCTTCATATTCTCGCTATTCAACTACACGATCTGGCAGCTTCTGCCATTACTCCGCATGCTGGCGTTCGATAACGTCATCATCCCGGGTGGCCACAGTCCTCCGATGCAGGCGATCAAGTACGCCGGCGATCTGATTCCCGGACTCGGCATTCCGCTAGCGCTGACGTTCGGGCTGGGCGTGCTGCTGGCGCTGCAGGCCGGATATGCTGGCGGTCGTGCCGCCTGGTCGCAGAGAGCGCGGGCGGCTGGACCCTTGCGCGGCGCGATAGAAGTCACGGCTCGTCCGCCGCTCTGCTACCGCGTCGTTCTCGGCAGCGCTCTAGGCATGCATGCGCTGCTGATCGTCACGGCGGGTATTCACGGACCTCGCCACGTCCTCGTATTCCTGCCCGTCGCGTGCATCGTTGCAGCCGCCGGCGTTGAGCGCCTATGGAACTGCGGCCGCCTCAGACCCGCGGTAGCCTGCGCGGCCGGTCTGGTCCTCGCCTATGGTGTCTACAACGCCCACGCGACGCAGACGATGTACCGCAACGACTTGCGGAACGAAATGGCGGCCTGGGCGCGGCCGCTGACAGAGGATGGGAAACGGATCGTCTCCATGTTCGACTATGCACGCGTCGACGGCACGTACCAGGTTCCCAGCCATGAGGAGGCTCGCAAAGCTGACTATTTCCTGACCTGCGACATCGAGTTCCGGCGCTACTTCAAGGCGGAAGACGCGTCAGAGGTGCATCACGGGTACGGACAAGGGCGTTTCAATTTCTACCGGGGACTGTTTGCCGGCGAGGAAGCTTTCGTTGTCGACCGCGCCTTTGTGCAACGGCCGACGAGCCTCGAGCTCGGCCTGATCGAGCGCCGGCTGCTCCCCCCTTACTGAATGTTCATTCCGCGGCGTTGTATCGCCTTCCGCCGCGTGGCGTCCCCGCCGGGCAGGGCCGACCCGAGCGCGCTCGACGCGATAGACCTCGGCAAGAACAGCTGGTAGTCGTGCGGCCGACCGCGTCCGCGGTCGGCACGCCCGCGATCGGCAGCCGCAGCTGCCACGAATGCCCCGTCAGCTCCGTCTCGATCTCGAACCCCGAGGAGAGCGCCAGGAAGGTCTTCACGAACCGCCGCGACATCACCCGGTGCCCGACCGCATTTCGCTCGAGCCCTTGCTGAAGATCTGCGCCAACAGCGTCGTCAGCGACCAGCCGCCGAAACGGTGCCCGCGGCCGTCCGCGCCTCGCCCTGCTTCACCCGCGTGCCAGTCACCAGGTCCAGCGAATCGCGCAGCAGTTTCTCGATCAACGCCGGCGCCGCCGACCCGTCGTAGGTCGCGTCTCCGTCGACCGACACGTAGATGTCCGCCTCGACGTCGGCGAACAACCGACGCGCACGTTGCGCTTCAGCGGCTCGCTGCGCACGACCGCACCGCGAGCGCCGCCCTGCATCGCCACCGCGTTGACTGCGAGCTCGGCGTCGACACCACGATCAACGAACGCCCTCGCGTGCGGCATCAGGGAACTAGCTTTACCCTGGCACTGGTGCTTGACGGGAACGAGACCGCCCGGCCTGACCTGGAGCCCGATCGCGGCGAGCGACAGCGCGGGCCCCGCGGAACGGAAAGAAGTGAAGGACACGTCAGGTGTCCTTGTGCCGGATGTCGCTAGCCAAAGGACAACGGAATGCGCAAACATCGGATGATCGGACGTGAGGTGGTGCCTCTGTGGGGAGAGTCGAGGGTGGCTCGCCTCGGTTGCGCGTCTTCCAAGTTGCCCCACGGACCTGTCTCACCGGTCGCAACTCGGCACGCACACCGTACCGGATCCACACCAATGCAGAGCCACTGGCGGACGGCACCTGCCAATGACAGTGCTATGCGTGATTACTTCGTAAAAACAATGTTGCAATTTGCTCCATATCTGAGCATGCGAGGAAACGCCGAGAACAATGCTGCGTCCATTTTCCGGACCGTCTCGCTGACAAAGGCGAGCCGATTCGAGAACGCCTTCAGGGGATACGCCAGAAGATTGAAACTCTGAACCTGGGTTGTCGAAAACTGGGCGCTCATCTTCCGAATCTGGGAAAAGAACAGATTACTTTCGTCGGGCTCTTCCGCCATGGAAACCCTGGCGGCACGAATCATGGCCACCAAGACATTGTGGCCAAGCGGTTCGAACACAAAGACCAGTCGCCCACCGGGCTTCAGCACCCGCACTACTTCTGCGCACAACGCACTGGGGCTGAAAGCGAGGTGATGGAGTGCAGCCTGCCCCCACACCAGATCCACGGACTCGGACTGAAGGAACGATAGATCGAAAGCACTGCCGGCACGGAACTCCAGATTGGATGGCTTGCCGCGCCAGCCAGCTTGCGGCCCTGTCGGAACATACAAGTCCAAGGCGGTAACCGCTGCTGCCGGGAAGGTCCGTGCCACTTGCGCGGACAAGGCGCCCAGTCCACTGCATATCTCAAGGGCGACCTTTCCGCTCAGGTCCACCCGACACAGTTCCGAGTAGCCCGCAAGGAACACTTCCAAATCGGATGGCGGATAGCCGCAGGCCTCCGCGAGAAAATGGGCTCGCGGATCGACTGAAACCGCCGCCGGGTGGCAAACATCGAAGCGTTGCGCGACCACTTGTTCGACACTCGCGATCGCAGAGGACATTGCAGGCTCCAGATATCTGCGCGGAAAGGCGCGAGTCAGTTTTCTCGATGGTGGCAAGCTTGCGGTAGCCAGGCTCGTCAATCGCCGGCACTCAGCGCTCGACCAGTACGCTCACTCGACTGTACAAGATTTGACGATATCGAGCGCAATGGCAATCCACCAGTGCAGCATTCCCGGAATTCAAATGCGAGCCGGGCAACTATTCGTAGAATCTTCGGGCATAGCGCTCACCATGCCCGGAATCGGCCCGGGCCCTTGCGCCTCTGAATCTAAAGTCTGCCAACAACCAGTCGTCGCGTCACTCGCGCAGTGCACCGGGCACTCGTGTCTCGCGCTTCAAGGCGTGTTCGCCGGTGTGCGCGCCAGCATCACGATAGGCGCTTTGTCCAGATCATGATGCCAGGCAACCGGCCGCCGGCCCAGCCGTGCGTACCATAGACGGCTGGTTGTCGAAATCCGTGCCGCTGGCTTGCGCTTCCGTGCGATGCGCGACTCGCCGGTTCCAGAGTGCTGGAACACGCGGCAGCGTGACAGGCCGAAGTCGAACAACGGTCCCGGCGCCATACCGGTGCCGAACGCAGCAGCGCGGAACGCGGCCAAGGTCCGGCACTCCCGGGACACCCCGCCCCGCCCCACGCCCGCGCCGAGATAACGCAGCCGACTCCGGCCACGAAGCGCATGACAGCCTATGGAGGGCCCCACATCGTCAATACGCTTTCTTGTCGGTAAACATCTGCGCGGCGGTCTTAAGCAGGATCTGCAGGTCGAGCCCAATCGACCAGCGCCGCAGGTATTCGAGGTCGAAGCGGATGCGCGCCTGCATGTCCTCGAGCGACTGCGTTTCGCCACGGCAGCCGTTGACCTGCGCGAGGCCGGTGATGCCCGGCAGCACCTTGTGCCGGATCATGTAGCCCTTGATCAGCTTGCGATATTCCTCGTTGTGCGCCACCGCATGCGGTCGCGGGCCGATGAGGCTCATCCGGCCCTGGATGACGTTTAGCAGCTGCGGCAACTCGTCCAGCGAATAGCGGCGCAGCAAGCGACCGATCCGCGTCACCCGCTCGTCGTCACGGGTGGCCTGGACGATGCGCGCGCCGTCTTCCGTCACCTTCATCGTGCGAAACTTGTAGACGATGATCTCCCGGCCGTCGAGACCGTAACGGCGCTGGCGGAAGATCGCAGGCCCCGGGGAGGACATCTTCACCGCCATGGCGACCATCAGCAGCAGCGGCGACAGCACCATCAGGGCGCCGAGCGCAACGCTGACGTCCATCGCGCGCTTGATCGCGCCGCGGTAGCCCGCGAACGGGGTTTCGCAGAGCGCCACGACGGGGATTCCCTGGATCTCACCGGCGCGCGCCTGAATCAGGTCGAAGACAAAGATGTCGGGAACGTAATAGATCGACGCGGTGGTGTCGCGCAGGTCGTCGAGCAACTGCATCACCCGCGCGACGTGGCGAATCGGCAGGGCCACGAAAATGACGTCGATGCGATGGGTCTTGACGTAAGCGCCAAGCTCCGCCAGCCGACCGAGCACGTTCACCGGCGCGCGCACCTCACTGAGGCGCTCGGCGCTACGGTCGTCGAAGAATCCGTCGACCGTCATGCAAAGCTCGTTGCTGCTGCGCATCCGCTCGGCGAGCGAAATGCTGACGTCGTTGACGCCGGCGAACAGCACGCGACGCGCGTTCGAGGGATCCATGACAACCTTGCGGCGCAGTTCGCGCAGCAACAGGTGCACCAGAACCAGCGGCACCGGCGTGACCAGGCACCAGGTGAACAGCACGAGTCGCGAGAACTCCGCGGACAGCTTGGTGGCGAAACCGATGGTCAGCAGGATGGCGAGCAGCGCCATCCAGCGTGCCAGGATGCCGGTGGTGAGTGGCATCCGAGGCGCCCCGACCAGCGCGTTGCCATTGCCGCCACGCTGGTAGTCGAACAACATCACGCACAGCACCGCCACCAGCGCGGACAGCATGACGAAGTACTGGTGGAACACGGCCCCGTACAGCAGCGCGACCAGCCGCAAAGACAGCACCACGACGACAGGCGTCGCGAGACCCTGCAGTATTGCGACCACCCCGACGGGCAGGCTCCTCCGAAAGACGACGTGGTCGCTCAATGGCCTATCGCTCGTCCTCGTAGCGCGGAATCGCCGACAACACCGGCGCGCGGATCAGTAGTAGGGGCTGTCATCCCGCTCGGAAGACCGGTTCAGCACGACCCCGAGGACGTTCATGTCCGCGAGTACGTCCTTGGCCTGTTCAAGCGTGTTGCGCGGGGTCACCCCCTGCGTGGCTACCAGAAGCACGCCGTCGATCTGCGGCGCGACTGTCAGCACGTCGTCCGACACGAGCAGCGGCGGAGCATCGTAGACGATGATGCGGCGCGGCGCCTCGGCTTCGAGTGCTGACATGAAGTCGTGCATGCGCTGCGAGGAAAGCAGCTCGGACGACTGCTCGATCGGGCGGGAATTCGGCACCACCGCGAGCCGGTCGATGCCCGGGTGATAGATCACCTCGTCGAAGGTCGCGTCGCCGAGCAGGTAGTCCGTGAGGCCGCGCGAGAACGACATCCCGAGGGTCGTGCCCACCTTCGGGCGCTGCAGGTCGAGGTCGACGAGGAACACCCAGGTGTTCGGGTCCTGGGCGAGCGCGAGCGCCAGGTTGACGGCCGTCAGCGTCTTGCCCGCGCCGGTGTCGGGACCCGTGACCGCGAATGAGCGCCACTGATTGGCCTCGAGCTTCTGCAACACGCGGGTGCGGAGGATCTTGTAGCCGCGCCGGGCCGGCCGATCGGTCAGCTGCGGCAGGACCTTGTTGGCCAACAGGGCCGCGGGGTCCAGCGTGGCATCCTGGAAGCGCATCACGGCATCGGGGCTTCCCGGGCGCGTCACGTTGGCCGTGCGCGTTCTGGCACGGCGCGGACCTGCCTGGACTCCACCTGCCGAGGGGGAACTGGTCCTCTGCAGGGCTGCCTTGCGCATCGCTTCGGTGATAATGCTCATTGAATCGACCTCGGTAGGATGGCCGGCATGCTCAGGCCAGCAGCCGAACTGCAACGAACAGCACGGCCGCCCCTCCAGCCAGGCTCGCGGAGAACCCGAACACGCGCCGCCGGGCTACCGATTGCGAATCCGCCGTCTCGATCTCGGGGATCGTCGCCATCGGCGTCACGTTCAGAATCCGTCGCAGGTCGCTCGTGCCGCGCACAGTCGGATCGACCGACTCGGCGATGACGGCGGCCGTCAGGCCGACCAGCGCCGCGGCGATCAGCGACAGGATCGCGATCGCGATCCGCGCAGGCTTCGCGGGCGTGCCCGGCACCGCCGGTGTCTGCATCAGGCGGAACTCGTCGCCGCGTCCGCCGACGATGGCGGACTCCGACAGCTCGGCGTCCATCTGCCGCGTCATTAGTTCGTTGTACTTTTCGCGCGCAATGTTGAGCTCGCGGGTCAGCTGCTGGTACTCGCGCTCGACCTCCGGGCTGGTCGTCACGCGGCGCTCGTAGTCGTCGAGCTTGGCGCGCAGCGTCATCGCCTGCGCCTGCATGCCAGCGATCTGCGTGTCGATCGCGTTGACCTGCGTCTGCAGCTGCACGCTGATCGGCGTGCGACGTGCCGTCGAACGGGTGCCGCCACCGCCTTCACCCGACGCGATGCGCGCTTCAAGCGAATCGATGTTGCGCTGGATGCGCTTGATGTCCGGGTGGTCTTCGCTGTAGCGCTGGCGCGAGGCGGCGAGCACGGTGCGCTGCGCCTCGAGCTGCGCTTGCAAGGTCTGGCCGTCGATCGCGCCGCCGGAGCGGGCGGCATCGATCTGCCGACGCAGGGAAACGACGTCGGGGTGATTCTCGTCGTACTGCGTCAGGCGCCGGGCGTACTCCGCTTCGAGTTCGCGAATGTTATCGGCCTGCCCGCCGGTCTGGGCCTGCTCGAACTGCTGCACCAGGAACACCCGTTCACGCTGCAGCGTGCGAATTTGGTTCGCCACATTCTCGAGATCGCGATCGGTGCGGTCCATCAGGTCGAGGTTCACGTTCGACTGGTCCGGCAGCCGGCCCGCATTGCGCGACTTGAACTCGGCGAGCTTCTTCTCGAGCACGCCGATACGTCCAGAGAAGCGCTCGGCCTCGGCCGTGAAGAACCCTGCCGCGCTCGCGGCGCGCTGGCGGAACTGCTCGCGATTGGCGGCCGCGTAGGCGTTCGTCAGCCACTGCGCGATGCGCTGCGCGGTCTGCGGATCGCGGTGTTCGTAACCGATCGTGAATCCCGAGATCACTTCGCGGTCGCGGCTGGTGACCGGATCGAGGATCTTGCGCTTGACCATCTTCACTTCGACGTCGGCGTGCAGTGCGGCGACGGCCGCGCCGGGATCGTCGCGCAGCTCGGGATAGGGCTGCACATCGAGCACCAGCTGCGACAGTCGGTCATTGACCAAAATCTTTTCGGACAGGCTGGCGACATACTGATCGAGCTGGTTGACGGAGCGCGAGTCACCGGCCGCGTTCGGCAGGTAGCTGGCGAGCTTGCCTTCCTCGATCTCGAACAGACCCTGCGACCGATAGGTCGAAGGCAGGGCGAGTGCGACCGCGAGGCCGGCGAAGGCGAGCGGCGCACCGATTCCGAAGATCAGGTTGCGGCGCCGGCGAAGTGCCGCCAAGTAGTCCGCGAAGCCCGGAGATTGTTCCTGGTCCATCTGTGGTGGTTACCTTGGTTTGTCAGCCCGGACAGGCGGCGACGTGATGCACGTCGCGACGCCCTCCCACATTAACACTCGACTGCGCCGGCTTACGTGAAGCCGGGCACAAAGCCCCGCTGCGCCCCTACGACGCGAGGCGAACTGGCCCTCAGTCCGTGCGGCGCGGTCGATAGACCACGGACACACGGGCCGAGTTTCCGTCGGCGACCTCCGAATCACCGACGAATTCCTGGCGTGAACGACCTATCTCGCCGCGCACGGCCAGCGCCCGCAGCGCGCGCCACTCGAGACCCGCCAGTGCCGTGTAGAAGCGGCGCGGGAGGAAGAAGCCGTTGGCCGTCACCGGCTCGTCACGGATCACGTAGCCGCCCAAGTACCCGATCAGCCGGGTGCTGAACCGATGGTT
>Ga0163144_10027468_pt1 | contig 11018 bp, 8 predicted proteins | sample OliLak19BULKMAT1_FD_123175 | JGI IMG/M metagenome (GOLD analysis project Ga0163144, IMG submission 123175) | Freshwater microbial mat bacterial communities from Lake Vanda, McMurdo Dry Valleys, Antarctica - Oligotrophic Lake LV.19.BULKMAT1 | ecosystem: Environmental > Aquatic > Freshwater > Lake... | reverse complement strand
GCCGTGATCGAAGAAACAGGCAGGATCGTGAAAGCCATCAGCCCGACCGAATGCAGCAACTACATCGTCGGAGCGGGATATGCTTCCACCAAAATATGAAACGCTCTAGCCCGCGAAGCGAGCGGCCTCCACGGCCTGGAAACCGACCTGCGTCGGGCAGGTGGTCCGCTCGAAATGCCCACGCCAGGCCCACCTCATCTGATCGCGCGCTCAACCGACCATGACGCGGTTCGATCCCGAAGCGACCCGGATGCGGGCCCGCCGCGATATTGCGCCATCCGCCGCCGACACCTTGTCGAGAACGTGCACGGACGTCTCCCAACTGTCCTTGGTGACGTCGCACAGCATGAACCCGCGCTGACGGTTGACGAACTTGAGTGATGCATTCGCGCCCATCACGGCCTGATCGTTCGGTGTCTGGTCCTGCCCGTCGCCGCCCGACGTGATGGACGTGGATGTGAACTCGACAGCAAGCGGGTTCGAGCCGGGCCGGCGGCTGTCGAGATGCACCTCGCCCGCATAATTCACATGCTCGTCGCCCGTCAGGACCACGACGTTGGGAATGCGGGCGTCGGCGATGTACTGGAGCACTCTGGCTCGCGGGGTCCGGTAGCCGGCCCAGCTGTCGACGTTGGCGCGGTAGCCTTCGCCGGGGTCGCGATCCAGATCCATCATCACCATCTGCTGCGCCAGTACGTTCCACCGCGCCTTTGAGGCGGACAGCCCCTGCTTGAGCCAGGCCTCCTGCGCATCGCCCAGGAAGTGCGGCGCGGACTCGAGGTCGGTGCATCCCTGGCTCTGGTCATTGCATGGCTGGTTCGAACGATACTGCCGCGTGTCGAGGAGGTTGAGCTCCAGGAGGTCGCCGATGGGCGCGCGCCGGTAGAGCTGCAGACTTGCGCCATTCGGGAGCGAGGAGCGGCGCAGCGGCATATGTTCGTAGTAAGCCTGGAACGCCGCCTGCTTGCGGAAACGGAAAAGCTCGGGCGGCATGCCCTTCTCATCCCATTCCGATGCCCAGTTGTTATCGGTCTCATGATCATCCCACACCGGATACCATGCAGCTGCGGCATGCGCGGCCTTGAGGTCAGGATCGGACTTGTACTGCGCATAGCGCCGCCGATAGTCGTCGACACTGAAGATCTCGCCGGCAAGGTGGCGACGGCTGACCAGTGCAGCGGGTGTCGTCGCCGGAGCCGGATTGCCGCCATTCTCGTAAATGTAATCGCCATAGCAGAACACGAAGTCCGGCTCGGTGGCCGCGAGGTGCCGGTATGCGGTGTAAAGGCCTGATTCGTAGTGCTGGCAGCCGGCGATGGCGAAGGTTGTGCGTGCGGTTGGTGCGCCCGGCGCAGGCGCCGTCTTCGCGCGACCGACCGGGCTTTGGACGCCGCCGGCGCGGAAACGGTACCAGTAGGGCCGGGCCGGAGACAGCCCGTCCACCTCGACATGAACGCTATGCGCCATCATCGGATTCGCAATCGCCCTGTCGGCACGGACGATGTTCCGGAAGCCTTCGTCGGTCGCCACTTCCCACTCGACTTCAACTGGCTGGCTCGGTAACCCGAAACCAATCTCAAAAGGCCTGGGTGCAAGTCTCGTCCAGATGACGAACCCGTTTCCGGCCGCCTCTCCGGATGCGATTCCGAGCTGGAATGGATCGTCGCCGAACGCAACCTGCGCGACAGCCTCGCGGAAAAGAAGCGGAGCCGCGACGAAGACGCCGGCTGCCGCGCCGAATCGCCTGATGAGCTGCCGACGGGTGTGCTGCGCTCTGTCGAATGATCGCTGGGTCATGACGTGCCTCCCTAAACGAACCGACGCTAGCCAAGGCTTTTGACACATCCGTGACGGTGCCTTCGGCGTTCAATTGAATTCCTGATGAAGTCTTTGTCAGCGTTGGTGCCGGTGCCAAAGTTCAGGTCTCATGACTGAACCATCGCCAACGCTGAGGATGACATGATTCCGGCCACGTTCAGTCAACGTCGCAGAAACGTGGCCCTGCCTCTGATTTTTGCCTGTCTCGCAGCGTGCGAGGCAGGCCCGCAGCCCGAACCGCCTGCAAGGCTGATGATCCCCGCGATCGCTGCCAGAAATGACCAGTCCTGGTTGGCTGGTGATCACCACACTCACAGTCAGTTCAGCGCAGACCATGAGGCGGATCCGTCAGACCCGACTGCTCCGCCAAAGCCAGTCCTCGGCGTCGATGGCCGGTACCCCATCCCGACGAACGCCGCCATGGCCCGGCGGTTCGACCCTGCCTGGATGGTCTCCACGGACCATGGCGGCCCCGGGCATTCGAAGCTCAATCATGACCTTGCCTGTCCTGAGCTGGAGAAGTCACGGCGCGATGTGCCGGAGGTCATCCGGTTCTACGGCATGGAGCTCGACACGCCGGGCGGGGATCACGGCAGCCTCATCATTCCGCATACGCACGATGAGCGCGAGACCTTGCTCGGTATCGAACAGCGCTTCGCGAAGCGCGACGCATGGCCGCTCGACCCGGCGCGGGACACTGAACCGAAAAGCTGGAAGCGCTTCGCTACATGCGTGACGTGCATGCCCCGCCGGTGGTCATTGCCAACCACCCTTCGCGCTCGGCGACCGATGTCGGCGTGTATGGCCAGAGTGACCCGGCCGAATTCCGGGACTGGAACGACACGGCCCCTGATGTCGCCATCGGCATGGAGGGGGTGCCGGGTCATCAGGCCGGTGCGCTTGAAGCAGACGGCTCGCTTGATCCGGCTGGATCGCGAGCTGGCTATCGACGCGCGCCCACGCTCGGTGGTTTTGACCAGATAACTGCACCACGGGGCGGCTTCTGGGACTCGATGCTGGGAGAAGGCCGGCGGTGGCTGATCACGTTCACGTCCGACTCATACGTGCACTACACGGAAGGCGGCAGTGATTTCTGGCCTGGCGAGTATTCGAAGACATATGTGTTCGCACGTCGAAGGCATGACGATATCCTCTCCGGTCTCAGAGCTGGACGCGTGTTTCTAACGACCGGCGATCTGGTCTCCGAACTTGATGTCACTGCTTCTGCGTCTGACGCGATCGCCTGCATTGGTGAGCACCTGCACGCGACGGCTGGCCAGGAAGTACAGATCAGGATCCGGGTGCGCGATCCTTCGACGCCCAACGCGGCCGGTCTGACGCCCGTGGTGCGCCGCATCAATCTCATTGTGGGAGATGTCGGCGGCAGGCGCGCGGACCGCGATGGGGACAGCAATCCGACGACACGCGTGGCGCAAAGGTTCACGGCAGCAGACTGGGAGAGGGATGGAGAGTATCTCTCCATGACGACCAGCCTCGGTGAACCGGAATGGAATTTCTATCTGCGGGTACGCGGCACAGTTAGGACGAGCTGGAGCCATTGCCCGATCCGGCAGGGGAGGACCCATGGTCCGATCTATGGTTTTACTCCATCCTGTATTCGTTGACGTTGCTCCGTGACGCCGTGCATCCGTCTGCCTTGCTCACCGGGCGCAGAGCCGCTCAGCATCGCCTTGATTCAACCGCTGTCCGGCGCGCGCTGCACATCACCCCAATGAGCGTGCCCAGCAAGCCCGGCCGAGGCGAAGCCTGTCGACTCGCTGTGAACAGGCGTTTGCTTTCGGCGCCGACAGGCGCGCTACAGCATTGATGCCGAGAAAGCTGGAGGGGCCATCGACGCCCGCGTCCGCTCACACTCCGGGTCTTCCGGAAACGTGCCATCAATGCGAGGGAAGCAGCGATCGCTGCTGCGTGCATTCCGCATCCCGAGGCTCAGCGCGCCCTGGGTCACTCAACCTGTCGACACCATGTGTTCGTCATGGTCCCTGGCGCGATCGATATCTGGAACGAGCAAGCTGATTGCAAAAAGGCCGGCAGCGTATGCGCCCGCGCAAAGAACAAGCATTGGCAGATACGAACCCGTGCTGTCGAGGACAAGGCCCGTGAGCTCCAGCATGCCGAGGCCGCTGAGATTTCCGAACGTTGCGCCGAACCCGACGATGAGGCCGACCCGCGCTGGCGAGAAAAGGTCGGTTGCCAGTCCAAACACGTTTGCCGAGAAACACTGGTGCGCAGCCAGCGTCAGCCCAAGCAGAAACACGCCGATCCAGACGTTCGGCGCCAGCATCACCAATGGCACCGGCAGGGCCGCTACGGCAGACACGAGCATGGGGATCTTTCGCGACGCATTGAGCGAGCGCCCCTTAAGCATCAGCCGGGTCGACAGCCATCCTCCGAACAGCGAGCCGCACGCGGCCATGAGAAAGATCGCCGCGACGGGCAGGGCGAGTTCAGCAGTGTCCAGCCCGAACCGCTTGTGCAGAAGATCGGGTCCCCAGAACAGAAGGAAGGCCCAGACAAAGTCCGTCAGGAATTTTGCGGCGGCGATGGCCCACGCGCGCCTGTCGCCAAGAATGCGGACGAAGTCGTCCAGCCGGCGCTTCCTGACCGGTGCTGCGATTGCCGGATCGAGCCCGGGCGGTCGCGGCAGAAGAAACCAGAAGATGAGCCAGACAAATCCGATGGCGCCGGTGATGACGAAGGCCATCTGCCATCCGAAGGCGACCGCGATTGCCGGCACAAGCAAGGGCGTCGCCACCGCGCCGATATTCGGCGCAGTGTTCATGATGCCGAGCGCGAGTGAGCGGTCGCCGCCACGAAACCATGTCGCGACAGTCTTCACCGCTGCAGGCGTGCCGACGGCCTCGGTGATACCGAGGGCGATGCGGACACCTACAAAGCCGGCGACCGTCGATACGAATGCGTGCGCGACCCCGGCCAGGCTCCAGGCACCGACGCCGATTGCGTAGCCTGCCCGCAATCCAACGCGGTCAACGAACCAACCTGCCGCCATGATCGAACAGACCGTCGCAAGCTGGAAGCCCGATACAATGTGGGCATAGTCCATATCGCTCCAGCCGAACTCGTCCTCGAGCATGGGCTTCAGGAGCGCGATGGCCTGGCGATCGATGTAGTTGATCATGGCCGCAGTGAAGACGAGGGCGAGGGCGGCCCAGCGCAAACGGTCGGATGCGGAGTATATCCGCTCGGCTTGTGGCGCCATTCGTGGGGTCCCGATCCAATTGCCCTATCATCACAAGTGTAGACAGAGTTGCGCCCGGTGCAATTCGATTGCGAGCGCCCTAGAACCCAAGCTCGGCCATGTTCACCACCCGTCGCTCGCGCGCGCTGATCTCGGCGGCCGCGCCGATCGCGACCGCACGCAGGCCGTCGGCCGCCGTGACGACGGTCGGCCCCCTCCCTCCGATGGCGTCGAGAAACGCAAGCAGCTGATAGTAGACCGACCCGTGATGCGTGCCGGCTCTCAAGGCAGCCGCGTCGACTGACACATGACGTCTCGTCACCTGTTTGGGCGCACCGAGCGGGACACGAGGTGAGACGACAAGTTCGCCGGAGGGAATGAAGGCTTCAAGTTTGCCAACGTCGCCCACGGCGGTCAGCGCCTCCTGTTGCTCAGAGCCTTCGGCGAACATGCTGAGGTCCAGCATCGCGCGAACGCCATTGTCGAAATCGACAATGGTGAAGCTGTTGTCGATGATGTCGGGCTGCCTTCCGTCATAGCGTTCGGCCAGGTGGTTCACATCCATCGCACCGGAACAGAACACGCTGACTGGCTCGGCGCGGACGATCAGGCGCATCAGGTCAAAGAAGTGGCAGCATTTCTCGACCATCGTTCCACCTGTGTTGCAGCTGAACCGGTTCCAGTCGCCGACCTTGACCAGAAAGGGAAAGCGATGCTCGCGTATCGTCAGCATCACGAGACGGCCGACCGTCCCGCCGTGGATTTCCTCCACGAACTTCGCGGCCGGGGGCATGAAGCGATACTCCATGGCTGTCCAGAAGACCCGGTTGTGACCTTCTGCGCGCTCCACCACCCAGCGCGCATCTTCCAGCGTGGTGCAAAGCGGCTTCTCGCAGAGGATATGAACGCCTGCGTCGAACAGCGACTCGAGCACAGCGCGGTGCGTGAAGTTCGGCGAGGAGACGATGACGGCGTCCAGCCCGCCCGCGCTCACCATCTTTTCGACGCTGCCGAAGGTGGCGATGCTCCCGCGAGCAGCGCCAGCCTCATCGAGGCTGGCGCTCAGGGAGCCGGGCTCCGGATCGGCCAGCGCTACGATTCGCGCATTGTCGACAAGCTGGATATTGCGGATATGCTCGCGCGCCATCATGCCCGCGCCCACGATACCGAAGCGAAATGCGGACATGCAGCGGCCTTTGGAAAAAACTGCCAGGTGGATGTGTTGAACGAAGCGCGTCTTTCCCCTTCCCACGCTCGCCGCCCGCTCGGCAAGGGCGGCTTGAGTATTCCGCCGCTGGCCTGGGGCCTCTGGCGATTTCGCGGCGATGATCTGCCTGCAGCGCGGGCGCGCGTGGACGCCGCAATCGAGGCGGGTCTCGACCTGTTCGACACCGCCGATGTCTATGGCCCCGACAACGGCGAGCCATTCGGTGCCGCCGAGGCTCTGCTCGGCCGCGTGTTCGTCGAAGCGCCATCACTTCGCAACGCGATCGTCCTCGCGACCAAGGGTGGCATCGAGCTCGGAGCGCCTTACAATTCCAGCGCGGACTATCTGGTCCGGGCCTGCGAAGCTTCGCTCGTGCGTCTGCGCGCCGAAACGGTGGACCTGTACCAGATACACCGGCCCGACCTGCTGGCGCATCCGGCGGAGGTTGCTTCTGGCCTCGAGAAGCTGAGGCAAGCGGGCAAGATTCGCGAGGCTGGCGTTTCCAATCATACGCCCGCGCAGGTCGCCGCCTTGCAGGCACATCTTCCTTTCCCGCTTGCAAGCATCCAGCCGGAATTCTCGCCCCTTGCAATCGCGCCGCTGACGGACGGCACGCTGGATCAGGCGATGCAGCATGGTCTTGCTGTGTTCGCGTGGTCCCCGCTGGCCGGCGGGCGCATCATATGGGGTGAGGGCGCGCATGCAGCCGCTGTCATCGCCGCGCTGGCGCCGGTCGCCGCACGCGCAGGCGTTGACATCAGCGCTGCAGCCTACGCCTGGATCATGGCCCATCCGGCGGCGCCCATTCCCCTGGTCGGCACACAGACGCCGGCGCGGATTCGCGCCGCCACCGATGCATTCAGGGTGAGCTTTTCGCGCCAGGAATGGTACGCGGTCCTGGTCGCGGCCCGGGGCGAGAAGCTGCCATGACCAGCCAGGATCTGCCCCCGCCACCCTGCGAAGTTTCGTGGTTCAGCGCATTGTGCGACGATGACTACGAGTTTCTAGGCGTGCCCGATGCGGCCCTCAAGTCCAGTTTCGAACACTGTCGCAATATCGCCCTCGCGGCTGAGGCGGGCGGGTTCGACAACCTTTTGCTGCCCTCCGGTTACGCGCTGGGGATCGATTCGATCGCCTTCGCAGCGGGCATCGCGCCGCTTCTGACGCGGATGCGCCTGCTTGCCGCCATCCGCTGCGGCGAGATGTGGCCGCCGCAACTGGCGCGACAGCTCGCGACGCTCGACCAGATGCTCGGCGGACGACTGACAGTGAATATCATTTCAAGCGACCTGCCAGGCGAGACGCTGCCAGGAGCGCCGCGCTATGCCCGGACAGTCGAAGTTATGAAGCTCCTGGCCGCCCTGCTGAACGGGGAGGCGATCGATCACACGGGCGAATTCTACAAGATCAAGCTCGATCCGCCGCGCACGAGGACGATTTCAGGCCGTCGGCCGCCATTCTATTTCGGCGGCTTGTCCGACGACGCCCGAGAAGCCGCCGCTGCCGCCGCCGATGTCTACCTGATGTGGCCCGACCGGATGGAAACCGTGCGTGAGATTGTCTCCGACCTCTCAGCCCGGGCGGCCGGCCACGGCCGCACGCTGAAGTTCGGCTATCGGGTTCACGTCGTCGTGCGCGAGACCGAGGCCGAGGCGCGCCTCGCCGCCGACAGGTTGTTGAGCAAGCTCGACGACGAGGAAGGTCAAAAAATCCGGAACCGTTCGCTCGACAGCGCATCCTTCGGCGTTCGCCGTCAGGCCGAGTTGCGCGAAGCGTCGAGCGCGGAGGGATATGTCGAGGACAATCTCTGGACCGGCATTGGGCGCGCAAGATCTGGCTGCGGCGCCGCAATTGTTGGAAATCCCGATCAGGTCCTCGCCAAGCTGAATGCTTATCGGGAACTTGGCATCGAAGCCTTCATCTTGTCCGGGTATCCGCATCTCCACGAGGCGGACCTGTTTGCTCGCCACGTCTTGCCGCGGCTCGACCACGGCCCCCTGCAGCTGACAGGCTGACGCCAAGCGGTGGTGCGGTCATCTGTCCGGCCTGTTTGCATGGCGTCAATGGCTGCAAAGCGGCGTTGGCTCTCGGTGCCGGCAGGCGCGCGACACCATTGATTCCGCGAAAATCATAGGGGTCCTCGGCCGACGCCGGTTCATGGGCAGCCCGGAACGGCAAGCTTCGATTGGTCCGGTCGATCGAAAAATCGCCGCACCACGACCTGACCTGGCGCAATCAGGAGAGATCGGCCGCGCTCAACAAGGGGCTCAGTGCCGAACGTCGCTGGCCTTGCCGTCATTGGCCATTTCGTTCAGAACTCGGCCTTGGAGTGGTCATGACTGCGGGGTCCGGATGTTGAAGATCGCAATTGGCATAGCGATAGGCGTTGTCGCTTCAGCTTTTCTGATCGTAGCGTTTCCAGCGCAGACGGTAGAGGCGATCCACAAATACCTCCCGAAAACCGCAGCAGCGGCGGAGAGCTTCCAACCTGCCGCTCCATCTTCGCCTGACGGACAATAGATCCTGGCAGCACTGCTCTGCGAAACCCCGGCCTGGTTCGGCCGGAGATGCTGCTGTCTGACTGAACCCCGAGCGGGTTTTTCGCCAGTCTGACCGCTTCTGATGCGGTCCCGCCGGAGCACGCACGCTGCGCTGGACGGAAGGTTCGAGCCGACCCCGTCGCTGGCAAGATTGCGGCGGCCCAGGCAGTGATGGCCCATTGCCGCCAGTGAGCAGGTTTGGCAAGCGACCACGGCGTCTGGTTATGCTGTACGCATGAGCAAGGAGAACAATTGACCAAATTCTTCCTCTGGCTCGGCATTGCCATTCTGGTTTTTGTGCTTGGGATTCTCTTGCTTGATGACTGGCGCTCGTCGCAAGGCCGCCGCCTGCGTGCACGCGGCCGTGTCGTCAGCCATCGTATCAGCCATGATGACGGTGCGGTGTATCATATTCCCGAGGTTAGTATGATGACGCCTCGGGCGTCACGCACCGGATTGAAGACAGTTTCAGCTCTCTTTCTCCGCAACCTGCGATTGGTGCAACGGTGAAAGTCATCTACCCCGCGCACGCCCCCGCCAAAGGCCGCGTGTCCCATCCCGTGATACGCAGCCTGATGTATGGATTTGTGCTGGCCATGCTGGGAATCCTGGCGGTGACCTGCTCGGCCGCATCGGAAGAAGGCTGAGGAGCAAGCAGTGATGAGCGCGGGGTAGGGTCAGCTCCTGGCGGTGAGTGCCGGCTGGCCGCGATGGGCAGGAACGGAAGAACGGGAGCAGACGGAACCGGAAAGGAACTTCAGCTTGTCGTTCAGTGGCAGGCGCATCGAGCAGAACCCCTCGCGCACCACGAAGTCAGTCAGCCCCCTTTCCTTGATCCAGGCGCATAGACCCAGTCGAACGCCGCGGGCTTGATACAAATGTCGTCGTCCGATTTCTCGCACAGGACGATCAGGTTCAATCGCCAGTTGCAAACCGCTTGATTGCGCGTCTTAGCCGGCAGCAGCCGGGCTTTATCAGCTCTGTCGTACTCGCCGAAATCACCTGGGTGCTTTCCCGTGCCTATAAGTGCTCGCGCGAAGATATCGCTCAAGCGGTTGAAGGGTTGCTACGCTCGGCTCAACTCGTTGTAGAAAATTCAAGCGCCGCAAATCGGGCGCTTGGCATTTTTCAGGCCTCAGAGTCGGCAGATTTCGCTGATGCCCTGAGCGCTGAGACTGCATCTCTTGCCGGTGCCGTTGAGACTGTGACCTTTGACCAAAAAGCTGCCGCGTCGCTGGGGATCCGATTGCTGCGATAAGGGTCAGGCGGGCCCGACGCACACCAATCAACCTGTTCCAAGGCGAACCAGAGCCTCGCCGCGCGATCCGCCGATGTCCGCTTCCGGCGATCGAGCCCGATGGGGGGACGCAGCCCGGAACGGAAGGTCTGCTGCGACCCCGTCATTGGCAAGATGGTGGCGGGCCCGGCATCGATGGCCCTGAACGGTCACCGACGAAACCGGAGCCCGCTCCGTCAAACCCGGCGCGGTTCACCGAGCGTGTCGGCTTTCAGCGCAATCGCTGCGAGCCCTAGCGATCAATGAGGACGGCGCGTATCTCTTCGCTTATGAAATGGCTCAATGATCAACAACCGCCGCTGAATCGGGTCGAAACGGCCAGGCTTGCAATGGGCGACAGGGTGCCAGAGTGACACAGGCATGCGCGGTCGCGGTGATCGGTCACGTCGATCACGGCAAAACATCGCTTGTCCGTTCGTTGACCGGCATTGAGACGGATCGTTTGAAAGAAGAACGCGAACGCGGTATCTCGATGACGCTCGGATTTGCGTTTCGCGTCTACGCATCGGCGACGATCGACCTCGTCGATACGCCGGGCCACGAAGATTTCATCCGGGCGATGGTGGCGGGCGCGACCGGCGTCCGCGCAGCGCTGCTTGTCGTCTCGGCGGTTGAAGGCTTTGCGCGGCAGACCATCGAACATCTCGAGATCGTCAAGCTTCTTGGTATCCGCAGCGGCGTCGTTGCGATCACCAAGTCGGATTTGCTGCCCAAAGAGCAACGGATGGAAAGGTGGCGGGAGATCACAGCCTCGCTTGCCGGCACGGCGCTCGCCGGTGAGCCTGTCGTGTTTTGCTCCTCGTCGACGGGGGATGGTGTCAACGGCGGCGACAAATTGTGCCAGATGGCGGCGTGAAAGTGTACCAGTCGGGTTGAAAGAAAAGGGCCGTAAGGCCCTGGCGAGTTGTGTTGCCGCGCGCGTTGAGGCGTGCGGAG
>Ga0163144_10027467_pt1 | contig 11018 bp, 7 predicted proteins | sample OliLak19BULKMAT1_FD_123175 | JGI IMG/M metagenome (GOLD analysis project Ga0163144, IMG submission 123175) | Freshwater microbial mat bacterial communities from Lake Vanda, McMurdo Dry Valleys, Antarctica - Oligotrophic Lake LV.19.BULKMAT1 | ecosystem: Environmental > Aquatic > Freshwater > Lake... | reverse complement strand
AGTAATGCCAAGTCGGAGCCTAAAACGATCCAGCGGATCGAGGTGCTGACGGGTCCGGAACGTCGACGACGGTGGTCGACGGCAGACAAGGACCGGATCGTCGCCGAGAGTCATAGCGGCACTGATAGCGTGAGCCGGATCGCGCGCCGGCACGGACTACTACCGCAGCAACTGTTCACCTGGCGTCGCGAGGCACGCGGGTCGGCAACGCCGCCGGCCTTTGCCGCAGTGGTGCTTGCGCCAGTTGCGCAGGCGCAGGCGAAACCAGCTGGGCCGCCTACCAGGACCAAGCGCCGCGGGTCAGAAATTGCCAAGAGGAAGATGGTCTCAGCAGTGGCCGTCGAGATCTCGGCGGGCGGGATCACGGTGCGTGTGCGCCGCGGTGCCGACAGCTCGATGGTGGCGGCGATCGTGCGGGCGCTGAAGGCTGCCTCGTGATCATTCCGCCGGGCCCGCTTCAGGTGCTGGTCGCGACCAAGCCGGTCGACTTCCGCAAAGGGATGGACGGCTTGGCGGCGTTCGTGAAGGAGCAGCTGGGAATCGATCCGTTCAGCGGCGTGATCTACGTCTTCCGGGCCAAGCGAGCGGACCGGGTGAAACTTCTGATGTGGGACGGCTCGGGTCTGGTGCTGGTGTCCAAGCGCCTTGGAGAAGGCACGTTCCGCTGGCCACGTGTTGAAGACGGCGTGATGCGGCTCACCCCTGGCCAGCTGACGGCGCTATTGGAGGGGCTCGACTGGACGCGCGTGCACGCGCGTCGTGTGCGGGTGCCGGTTGCTGTGCAGTAAAGCGCGACCTGATGACTCAGCGCGCCAATATCACAACCATATCGACAAGGTGATGTGCTTCACTGCGGAGCGTGACCGCAGTGCTTGAAGATCTGCCCGATGACGTTGCCGCGCTTCGCACTCTGCTGCTGGCCGAGCGGGCGCGTCATGCCAGCGATCTGGCCGAACGCGACAGTAGGGTCGAGCGGCTGACGGCTATGCTGCACGCGCTGCGGCGCGCCCAGTTCGGCCGGCGCTCCGAGAAGCTCGATCCCGCCCAACTCGCCTTGGCGCTGGAAGACCTCGAGATCGCTGTCGCGGTGGCCCAAGCCGAGGAAGAGAAGCAGAATCCAACACGGTCGACGCCGCGGCGAGCGACAGCGACCAAGCGCGCTCGATTGCCGGCCCACCTGCCGCGGGTCGAGCAGGTGCTTGAACCCGACAGCACGGTCTGCCCGTGCTGCAACGGGGCGATGCATCCGATCGGCGAGGACCGGTCCGAACGGCTCGACGTCATCCCGGCCCAGTATCGCGTGCTGGTGACGCGCCGGTCCAAGTACGCCTGCCGCGCCTGCGAGAGCGCGGTGGTGCAAGTGCCAGCGCCGGCACGGCTAATCGAAGGGGGCTTGCCGACCGAAGCCATGGTGGCCCACATCCTCATCAACAAATACGCCAACCACCTGCCGCTCTATCGCCAATGGCAGATCCTGGCCCGCCAGGGCATCGACATCGACCGCTCCAACCTCGCCCTGTGGGTGGGCCGCAGCGCATTCCTGCTGGCGGCCGTGGTTGACCGAATGCTGAGCCTACTGAAGGGCTCGGCCAAGTTGTTCTGCGACGAGGCGCGGGCGCCGGTGCTCGATCCCGGCCGGGGCCGAACCAAGACGGGCTATCTGTGGGCGATCGCCCGCGATGACCGGCCCTGGGGTGGCGTCGATCCCCCGGCGATCGTCTACCTCTACGCGCCCGGCCGCGGCAGCGAACACGCTTTGCGCCACTTGGCCGGGTTCGCCGGCATCCTGCAGGTCGATGGCTATACCGGCTACAACGCACTTGCCGATCCGGCACGGCCGGGCGGGCCCGTGACCCTGGCCTATTGCTGGTCGCACTTCAGGCGCCAGTTCTACGACATCGCCAAGGGCGGAAACGCGCCGATCGCCGAGCAAGCGTTGGCTCGGATCGCCATGCTGTACGCTGTCGAAGACGCCATTCGTGGGCTGACGGCGTCACAGCGTCAGGCCGCCCGTCAGCAACGCAGCCGCCCTCTGGTCGACGAGCTGTTCATCTGGCTTGGGACCCAGCGGCGTCTCGTGCTCAAGGGCTCCAAGATCGCCGACGCCATCGGCTATGGCTTCAATCACCAAGATGGCTTGCGGTACTTCCTTGAGGATGGCCGAATCGAGATCGACTCCAATACTGTCGAGCGCAGCATCAGGCCGCTTGCTCTCAACAGAAAGAATAGCCTGTTCGCCGGCCACGACGAAGGCGGCGTCAACTGGGGCGTGGTCGCCTCGCTGGTCGAGACCTGCAAGATCAATGACATCGAGCCGCAGGCCTACCTCACCGACGTTCTCATCAAGCTCGTGGAAGGCTGGCCAATGCGGCGCATCGACGAGCTTCTGCCCTGGGTCTGGGCGCAGCAACAGGGTGGCGATAGACTGGCGGGGTGACCAAGCCCGCCTACAGCTACGACGAGCTCGACGAGATCTTCCGCGGCAAAGGCGACAATGACGTCGTCGGCATGAGCCTCATCGACGGCCTGATCGCCGCGCTCGTGGCCGGTCCGGTGTTCGTCGATCCGCAGGACTGGTTGCCGCTGATCTTCGCCGGGCGCTTGCCGGCGATCGATGCCGGCACGCCCGAGCATCTCGCGGTCAACACGATCTTCAATCGCCACAACGAGGTATCGGCGACACTGGCCGACCACCCCAGCGGCTATCGCCCGATCTTCATGCACGATGCTGGGCGCATCATCGCCGACCATTGGGCGGTGGGATTCATGCAGGGCATCAGCCTGCGCGTCGAGCAATGGACCGACGTCCTGCTCACCGACCTACGCCTGACGCTCGCGCCGATCTTCGTCTCCCATGACATGGGCGTGGGCTTCCTGCCTGATATGCCAAAGGCCGAACAGCTACGCCGCCGTGACACGGCTCACCAACACATCGCCGGGGCCGTGGTCGCCCTGCGCCAGGTCTGCAACTCAAAGCGCGCCGCAAAGTTCACGCCCTCCGGGACACGCCAAGACAGCACTCGCCGAACCCAAAGGAAATAGCCGCGACGTGCGGTCTAACCACCGCTTACAAGCCCTTCATCCCTCCGCCCTCTGCACTCCATGCAAAGAGCTATCTGCCGTGGCATTTTTGCTCCGGCGCAACCAGACTTTCCGGCCGCTTCAGTGAGGGATTTTCTCTCCGGCGCTTACACAAGCCGCAGTTCCTTGGCCACGTCGCGGATCGAGGCCTGCTGGCAGCGTCGACCGACATAGAACGCAAAGCGCTTAGTGTAGCGCGGATTGTCCGCCAGGAAGTCCAGCCGCTCGCGCTTCACCGACCCGCACGTGCGGCACTCGATGCGCCGCACCTCCAGCTCCAGGATGATTCGAAAAGCGCCGCACGGCAGATCGCGAACCTGTCCTACGCGCCGGTCGTACCACCCCATCTGAGATCGGTCGCAACAACCGCACATGGTTTTTTTGAGCGACGATTGAGAGTGACGATCCGGACATCCGGATCACCGAATACACCGCGCACCGTTGCTTGCGGTCGAAAGCCCGCAAACCGGTATGCATCCGACAGACGGCGCTGTCGCTTCCTTGTTTTGCCCATCCCGCACTGTGCCAAATTCCAGCGGCCTGCAAAGCGCCCGAAAGCTCACTACCCACAAGCTTTCCCACGCCATGATCCTCTGAAATCACCCACTCGATTCCCTGAAGACCCAATCTGAAATAGGTTGCTCTCTACGCGCAAGAGAAAGTTACATTCGTCACAACGGGTAACGGGGCGGTCGGTAGGTAGTTTGCGTGATTTTCCTTGGGGTGGTTGCGTTCGCAAAGCGTGTTGCGACGGGAAACACGATGGCTGATCGCGCCCTGATTGGCCTCATCGAGCGAGAGCTACCAAGGCTCACGGGTCACTCCGCCGGCCAGGCGATCGTCCCTGTGAGCGCTATCACTTTGACCCAACGGGTTGCTGCTGCTGCGCCGAGAAGACGCCTTGCGCTTGATAGCGGGGACCGGTGACGGTAAAGCCGCCCACCTGAGACTGGGTCGGGTTAGCCTGGGTCCCTGTGAAAGTCCCAACCAAGTTGAGGCTGCGGCCGGGCTGGCCGCTCGTCGATGGCAAGGGCGTAATCGACTTGAAGGCTGCTGAGTTGCCGCTGGCAAACGTATTGGGCTGGCTGCCACCACCATAAGTCGCACCGTCGAATGTCGCACCGGCGACGCCGTTTCGATTGCCAACGTTCCAGACGTTTTGGTAGGTGCCGGTGGCGCCATAGGAACGGCCATTGTTGACGACGGCCCCCGACATCTGGCCAGCATAGGTGATTGTCGAGTTCAGGATGGTGGCTTTACTGATGGCGTCGACGGGCAGTGGCTGTTGAGAGGGCGCCGTCTCGAATGACTGGGTGATGGCATTGGTCACAACATCGCTCGGATTGCGATTGCCCGGGCCGGGACCACTGCCGAAGCGGTCACTCTTCGATCCGTCGACGTTGGTGCCCCTGCCGGAATTCGTGTCCGAAAATCCGGACTTCTCCGCCGATTGATCGGCATTACCGCCACCACCTTGGCTGCCGCCCTTTTTGCTACCCTCGAACTGCCCGAGCAGGGCGTTCAATTGCCCCCGCGTCGACGGCGTCGCTCGGCCTGGCGAACCGCCCAAGTTGGTGGTTACCTCGAAGCCCGGACGGGTCACCTTCTCGATGCGGCCATTGGCGCCGATCGTCATGCTGTCGCCGAAGATGAAGATCGAACTGGTTTTTCTCGGCTCGACGGTGAAGAGGGTGATGCCGCCGCGGATGCCGACTGAGCTCGACGGAGTGTTGACGACGATCGTGTTGGTTTTGCTGATCTTGCCGCCAACCAGACGAAATACGCCCTTGGTCACCGAGATCGCGAGATCGCCAGTCTTTCTTTGGGGATCGTAGACGAATTTGTCGATGACGATGTTGGCGTCCGGCCCGATCGTGACCGATGTGCCATCCAGAAAGACGAGATGGGCGCGGTCGCTGGCTCTGGTGGTGATGGCTTCGTTGGCCTGTACGTCGATACCAACACGGAGCACGCGTTCGGCTTCGGTAGGCGGCTTGCCCAGCGGATCACCGTCGGTCGCCGACGTGACGCCAACTTTTGCAGCCGCCGCACCAATGATCATTGGAGAGCAGAGCAGGGCCAATGCCGTTGCACCAGTGAGCGCAACGCGCGACAGCGCTGCACTGACAATCGCAGACTTTGCCATGGCCAACTCTCCCGCCGCCTTCAGAACCGCCAGCTTACGCCCATAAGGAAGCTGTTGTTAGTGAATTGATAGTTCGAGATGTTTGCAGTCCGCACAAAACGACCGCCGGAGACGGTCATGGTCGTTCGATTGTCGAACGGCACCGTCAAAGCCAAGCTGAGGATTGCGTCCTTTTGCTGGCGGGTAACGGTCGGATCGACCGTGACGTCGGGCTGATCATAGACCCACCATTGCACGTTAGCCGAGAGGGCGATGCCCCAAGGCAAATCGCTCTTGAAGAGCGGATCGGCAAAGCGGAACTGCAGGCTGCCGCCGGTGCCAACGACCTGGTAGTTTTGCCAGGGCGTGCTGTCGGTCTCGTAGCGCTGGATATTGGCGTTGCCGAAGATCGAGATCGCCGGCGCGATCTGGTACTGGAAGGTCGTCGCGCCCGAATACTCCCAGCCGTTGAATTGGTCGTTGGTGGGCAGATACCAGGTATTGGGGTGCAGTTGCCGGCGTGCCACGACGGTCGTCGTGTTGCGCAGCCGATCGGTGAGCAGAGTGCCCACCTCCAGTCCCGACCCGTAAGCGCCATAGAAGCTGGTGTCGTTCACCCAAATGTAGCCCGCGGTCAGGAAGGGTTTGACGCTGATGTCGTCGAAGATGCCCTGGAATGCCTGAAAGCGTGGGCCGGACGTAAGATCGAGAATGGACACGTTGGCCGCCTGGACCTGGAACTGACGGTTGGCATAAGCCGTAAGCTGGGTCTCGAGCTGCCCTTTGTCCTGGCCCCCCAACTCGTAGATATGGCGCACGGCGCCGGAGGTCACCGTACCCCAGTCGGCTCTGCCGATCGCCGCCTGGTTGAGGTTCGCCGTCTGACCGAACAGAAGGACGCTGGATGTCGCCGGACCGAGATTGGCGTTCGACTGGTAACGGAAGCCGCCGAAGACTTCGCCTTCGATGCGGGAAGGGCTCTGCCGCTTCTCGACTTCGGCCAGGAATTGTTGGGCGCGGCTGCGCACGTCCGGTGGAATGGCGGCGGACTGGAGGGTCGTCTCCAGGTAGGTGCGGGCAATCTCGTAGGAACCGAGACGGTAGTAGAGCACACCCAGTTCGAGGCGAACGCGGGGCAGGTCTGGATCGATCAGCAGCATGCGCTCGAGTGCCGAGATCGCTCCTTCGATGTCGCCGGTCTGCGCCGCCACCGTGGCAAACTTGAACAGCACGTCGAGATTGGCTGGCTGACGCAGCATTTCCTGGAAGGCGTCGTCGTACGCGCGCTCCCGCTCATTCACGGTGGCAGGCAGTGCCGGCATCTGAGCATAGCTAGTCTGCACACTGGTACTTGCCGCACCGACGATGATGGCAGAGCACCCCAAACAGCGGGCCAACCACTTACTTGGATGCAAGATTCTCAGCCCCCCCCCCCGGTCGCGGCTATTTTGGGAGAGCGTATCGCACGCTCCGCAATTCCGCCAAATCAGTCCTTGGCGAACAGGTTGAGCAGATTTCAGGCAGATGCGGCGGTGCCGGGTTCGATCCAATCAAACGCGAACTGCGCCGCCGTTGCGCCATTGAGTGAACCGCCCGGGTTTGTCGGAGGCTCCAACTCCTGAGAAGGTGGGGCGATGACAAGCAAGACGACGAACAAGTTTTCGCCAGAGGTCCGTGGCCGTGCAGTGCGGATGGTGCTGGATCACGAGCCTGAACATGCGTCGCGGTAGGCGGCGATGGTCTACTAAGCTTGGCATCAGGGTCGATCATGAATAGCATTATCGCTGGATCAACCTCTACGTGCAGTCGCTTGTTTACTGCTTATATACTGCATGTATAATGCAGACAACTGGAGATACTGCTAGAGAAGCAGACATTCTTGGAGGGCGGATATGGCAATTCGAGGCGTCCCAGACCCTTACTTGACAATCCAGGCAGCGGTCGACGCGTCCAACCCGGGGGACACTATCGCGGTTGCCGAAGGGTACGCTGGCTACGAAGCCGTCACCGTTGCCGTGGACAACCTCATCTTCAGCGCTCCAGCGGGCATTCCGTTGGTTTTCCTGATCGCTGCGCCCGGAGTTGCTGCAATTACTCTGGTTGGCGACTCGAGTTTTCTACTTTTGGGAAATGAAGTCGCCAACACGTTCAATGGCGGTGCGGGCAACGACTATTTAATGGGCGACGCGGGCAACGATCAGATCTTCGGAGGATCCGGCTTCGACTTCCTGATAGGTGGGTCAGGTAGCGATTCGCTCGATGGGGGAGCGGGCTTCGACTTCGCCGACTACAGTCAAAGTACCGACGGCGGGGGCACTGGTTCCTTTGGTGTCACGGTCAACCTTTTGACGGGTATGGCGATCGACAATTGGGGCAACACGGACACCCTTAGAGGCATCGAAGGCGTCGTCGGATCGAGCCTCGCCGACATCCTGACAGGCGACGCCGGAAGCAACATACTTCAAGGCAATGATGGCGACGATACGCTCGACGGCGGTGTCGGCAACGACACCTTAGCGGGCGGCGTGGGCAACGATCAGATCTTCGGAGGATCTGGCGCTGATACCCTTATTGGAGAGTCAGGCAACGACACGCTCGATGGGGGCGCGGACTTCGACTTCGCCGACTATAGTCAAAGCGCCGACGGCGGTGGCACCGGTTTCTTTGGTGTCACAGTCAACTTCTTGAACGGTATGGCGATCGACAATTGGGGCAACACGGACACGCTCCGTGGCATCGAAGGCGTCATTGGATCGAGCCTAGCCGACTTCCTAACCGGCGACGCTGGCAATAATGTGTTGGAAGGCCAAGACGGTGCTGACGTGCTCGATGGGGGGGCAGGTTCCGACACCGCTAGCTATAATAATTCCCCGACGGGCGTGACTGCTTCGTTGACCAATCCGTCCAGCAATACGGGCGAGGCAGCGGGTGACACCTTTATCTCGATCGAACGCCTAGCGGGATCGGCCTTCGATGACCGGCTGACAGGCGACGCTGGCAATAACGTGCTGACGGGCCAAGGCGGCGCCGATGTACTCGATGGGGGCGCGGGATCCGACACAGCTAGCTATTTTGAGTCTGCTGCGGGCGTGACGGTCTCTCTGACCAACCCAGCACTCAACACGGGTGAGGCAGCGGGTGATACCTACATCTCGATCGAGAATCTGGCAGGGTCGGCCTTCGCCGATGTACTGATCGGCAATTCCGGTGACAACTTACTGGTGGGCCAAGGCGGAGCCGATGTGCTCGATGGCGGGGCTGGTTTGGACTACGCTTCATATGTAAATGCTACGTCGGGAGTGACGGTCTCTCTGGCCAACCCAGCACTCAACACGGGCGAGGCAGCGGGCGACACCTTTATCTCGATCGAACGCCTGGCGGGATCGGCCTTTGCGGACAGATTGACTGGAGACGCTGGCAATAACTCGCTGCGTGGCAACGGCGGCGCCGATGTCCTTGATGGAGGCACAGGCTTTGACAACGCGAGCTATTTTGAGTCTGCGACGGGGGTGACGGTCTCTCTCGCCAATCCAGCGCTCAACACTGGCGAGGCGGTGGGAGACACGTACATCTCGATTGAATATTTGAGTGGCTCGCGTTTTGCGGACACGCTGATTGGCGACTCTGGCAATAACGCGCTGACGGGCCAAGGCGGGGCCGATGTGCTCGATGGGGGCGCAGGCTTTGATACCGCGAGCTATAATGATTCTGCGACAGGGGTGGTGGCCTCTCTCGTCGATCCTACGATGAACACCGGCGAGGCGGTGGGAGATAATTACATCTCGATCGAAGGTTTGTTCGGCTCGGCCTTTGCGGACACGCTGGTTGGCAATGCCGGAAGAAATACCCTCAGCAGCAACGGCGGTGGTGACACATTGGTCGGCTTAGCCGGGGTCGATACATTCTTTGGCGGCAGCGGTTCCGACATTTTCTACGGCAATCAACCTAGTTTCGGGAGTCAGTCGGCTATCATACTCGACGGCAGCACAGACTTTGTCGATTACAGTACTGTCTTAGGCCTGACCCAAGGCATCAATGTTAATTGGGTGGCAGGAACCGTTGTCGGCCAGGCTGGTATTATCGACATAGATCATTTGATCGGCATTGAGAGCATTTTGGGCACAGCCTTCGCCGATACATTCGATGCGTCGGGCTATTCGTCGGCGCTGGCGCATGCCGGCGATTTCAATGCCTATCAACTTGTGCGCGGCGGCGGGGGAAACGACACGATTATCGGTAACTTTAATACCGAAGCTTTTTATTCGGATGCGACGAGCGGCATTACCGCGTCGATGACTACGTTTGGCACTGGAACAGTCACTGGTGGAGGCATTGGTGTTGATACCCTTGTCGGGGTCAACCGTATTATAGGCTCGAATTTCAATGACACGTTCAACGGCACGAGCGGAAATGAAATCTTCGACGGGTACGCTGGTGGTGACGATGTGTTTCACGGTGGTGGAGGAACCGACAGCGTCGAATATGATGGGCGCGACGCAATCGTCGTGCACTTGGCCAATGGCATCGTTACCGGGAATGTACCTGGGTCGACGATTGGCACAGACACGTTAGACTCGATTGAGCAGATTCGCGGATCGGAATTCGACGACTATTACGATGCAACTGGCTTTTCCGGAGCGAGCGCGAACGCAAGCTCGACGGGCACCTTCAATCAATTCGAGGGCTATGGTGGTGCCGATACCGTAATTGGAAACGGCAATACCCGACTGGCATATTTTAACGCGGCAAACGGCGTCTTTGTCAGCATGAGCGGCGACGGGGCGGGCACTGCTACGGCCACATATACGAATGTTGCGACGGATACATTCACCGGCGTGGCTCAGATCTTCGGCAGTAACTTCAATGATAATTTTGTCGGGGGCAGTGGAAATGACCATTTCTTCGGCCAATCGGGCAACGACATCCTTGTGGGCGCCGGTGGCGCCGATCAACTGAACGGCGGCCTCGGCAATGACACGCTTACCGGCGGTGCACAGAATGACAATTTCGACTTTGATACCACGCTTAACAGCGCGACCAATGTCGACGCAATCACTGACTTCGTGAGCGGTGCCGACAGGGTCGCCTTGAGTCGCAATATCTTTAAAGCCTTGACCGCGGGCAACTTGAACGCGAACACCTTCGGCCTCGCCGGCTCGGAATCGGCGACCACGCGCATTGTCTACAACACCGGCACCGGTGACCTCTCCTACGATGCAGATGGGACTGGTACGGGAGTAGCCATCAAGTTCGCAACGCTGATCGGGCAGCCGGCCATCGTTGCCTCGGACATCTTTGCCTTCTGACCGGGGTGGCCGCAGCCTGTGAGAAGGGCCCGTCCGCTCTTCTCGACAGGCTCGCGGTCGGTCAGTGCGCGCCTTTCGCCGTTAGTTATTGAGTCGCCCGTGAACAACGGCTAAGCCGTTGAGCACGAATCATTTTCGGGCGTGGCAGCAGGTTTTGGATTGCAAGATTTGGCGGCCCAAGGTGGCAGAACCTTGCGATTTCGATTTGGCGATTCCCTCGGCCAGCAAGTTATGATTCGGTTGTCGCATCGGAGGGCACGATGCGGCCGAAGAAGCACGCGACGACGCGGGAAGGTGATCTGTTCCGAGCCAGGCTCGATCAGATCATCAACATGAAGCACGAGCTGGTGGTAAGCGGTGGTTATGACCGCACGTCGCGGCTATTTCCTTGGGGTTCGGCGAGTGCTGTTTTGGCGTGTCCTGGAGGGCGTGAACTTTGCGGCGCGCTTTGAGTTGCAGACCTGGCGCAGGGCGACCACGGCCCCGGCGATGTGTTGGTGAGCCGT
>Ga0163144_10027466_pt1 | contig 11018 bp, 12 predicted proteins | sample OliLak19BULKMAT1_FD_123175 | JGI IMG/M metagenome (GOLD analysis project Ga0163144, IMG submission 123175) | Freshwater microbial mat bacterial communities from Lake Vanda, McMurdo Dry Valleys, Antarctica - Oligotrophic Lake LV.19.BULKMAT1 | ecosystem: Environmental > Aquatic > Freshwater >... | reverse complement strand
GCGCGGTGATGGTCAACACGCCGGCGACGCCGAGCGCCTCGCCCATCCGCGCCAGCGGCGCGCGCTCGGCGACGTACGCGCCGGCGCCGACCAGCACCGCCGCGAACCCGGTGCCCTGCATCACCCGCGCGATCGTGAACCCGGCCAGGTCGCTCGACATCGCGAACACGACCCCGCCGGCGGAGCACAGCAGGTTGCCGATCGCGAGCACCCGCGCGTGACCGAGCCGCGCGGTCAGCCACCCCACGGATGGGAACACCACCATCGCGGCGAGGTTGAACGAACCCATGATCCAGCCGATCGACGCCTCGTCGTAGCCGCGCGCGCCGAGGAACCGCGGCGCGAGCACGAACAGGTTCGGGACCATCGCCCCGAGGAACAGCGTGGCCGAGACGATCAGCAGCGGCGCCGTCCACAGCGGCGTGCGCGCGGTCATGGGGCTCGCTTGCGAAACAACTCCTACATCTATACCGTCCCGGCACGTGCTGCGACCACTCCTCGAACGGCTCGCCCGGCCTCGGCTCCTGCCGGTGTGGGCGGTCGTGTTCGCGGTCCTGACGATCCTGCCCGCGCTGTCGAAGCCGGGGCTGTGGGAGCCGCAGGAGATGAAGGTCGCCGACAACGCCGCCGCGCGCGTCGACGCGCCGGCGCGTGATGACGACGAGGACGAAGACGCGCCCAAGGACCCGTGCCGCAAGACCGGCACGCCCACCGGGTCGCGCACGCTCGGCGAGCAGCTCGCGGCGCAGGGCCTCGACCACCTCGGCAGCGACGAGGGCGATCTCCGCCTCGGCGGCGCGCTGCTCGGCATCCTGTGCGTGCTGGCCGCGTTCGGCACCGGGGCGCGGCTCGCCGGTCCGCGCGCCGGCCTGATCGGCGCGATCGTGCTGCTGTCGTTCCCGCTGCTCGTCCTCCAGGCGCGCCAGCTCACCAGCGAGATCGGCACCGCCGCCGGCGCGACGCTGCTGGTCTACGCGCTGGTCGCGCTGGCGCGGCCGGCCGGGCGGGCACGCGTGATCTCCGACGTGATCGTCGCCCTCGAGGTCGCCGCGCTGTGCGTCGCGATCGCGTTCCTCGGCGGCGGCATGTTCCTCGGCGTGGTGCCGCCGCTCGGCGGGGTCGCGCTCGCCGGCGGCCTCGGCCTGGTGCTGTTCGGCGCCACCGCGCGGCTCGCCCGCCAGCTCTACTACCGCGCGCTCGGCGTGGTGTCGCCGCGCCGCGCGGTCGGCCGCCTCGAGCCGCTGCCCGCCGCCGCCGGTCTTACGGCGCGCGACGCATGGACCGCCGCGATCGCCCTGCTCGCCTTCGTCGGCACGCTCGCCGCGGCGTACGTGCTGATCGACCAGATCTACGACGTCCAGGCGCGCGCGCCCGGCACCCGCGAGGTCATGGGTAAGAGCTTCGTGCCGACCGAGTGCTGGTCCAGCGCGCTCGGCGGCGTGTGGCGCAACCACGACGACGGCCGGTCCGCCTACGACTCGATGTTCGAGCAGGCCGGGTTCGGCATGTTCCCGTGGTCGGTGCTCGTGCCGGTCGCGCTGCTCGGGCTCGCGCTGTCCACCGACGAGAAGCGCCGCTACGCGGGCCGGCTCACCCTCGGCTGGGCGATCCTCGCGTGGGTCACCGGCACGGTCTTCCAGCGCAAGGTCGGGTTCACGATCTACGCGGGGTTCCCGGCGTGCGCGATCGCGATCGGCGTGTGGATCGACGCGTTCCTCGACCGCCGCCCGCAGCTGCGCGAGGAGCGCAGCGCGCTCGGCCTGCTGGTCGGCCTGTGGGTGCTGCTCGGCATGGTCACGATCGCCAAGGACCTGCAGGCGTTCCCGGATCGGCTGACCTCGCTGCTCGTCGGCGGCGAGGCGATCAAGTACCCGAAGATCTACCTGCTCGAGGTGCCGCTGCGCGCGTGGCTGCTCGTGCTCGCCGGCCTCACCGGCCTGTCGTTCGCGCTCGGCGCGTGGCTGTGGCGCCCCGCCGATCAGGAGATCCGCGGTCCCGGGCCGGTGCCGTGGTGGGGATGGATCGTCCTCGGCGTCGCCGAGGTGATCGTGATCATCCTCGCGGTGATGAAGTCGCGGTGGGAGCTGCTGCACTTCCCGGTCTTGCTCGCGGCGCTCGCGCTGCCGGCGCTCGTGCTGTTCACGCGCGGGTTCGCGCTCCGGTTCTTCGGCCGGTGGGGCGTACACCTGTCGCTGGTGATGTCGTTGTTGACGGGGATCTTCTGGGCGCAGGGCTGGCAGCCCACGCTGTCGCGGGCGCTGTCATCGAAGCACGTGTTCTCCGTCTATCGCGCGCTCCGCCAGGACGGCGACAAGCTCGCGATCCTCGGCGACATGGGCAACGCGCCCCGCTACTACGCCGGCGGCGAGCCCGAGGCGCTGTCGAGCAAGGAGCAGCTGATCGACTACCTCGGCGTCGAGGACCACCGCGTGTTCGCGCTCGCGCCCAAGTCCGACCACTGCCCGATCCACCGCGCGTTCTCGGGCCGCAAGTACTTCGTCCTCGACGACACCAACGCGAAGTTCATGCTGCTGTCGAACCGCGTCGACGGCGGCAAGGACCACAACCCGCTGACCCGGCTGATCGTCCGCGAGCAGCCCGAGGGCATCAAGGTCCTCCTCGATCCGACGAAGAAGCTGCCGACCTGGGACAACAAGCTCCAGCTGATCGGCTACACGATGCCGCGCGCCGTGTCCGCGCGCAGCAAGTTCGAGATGACCCTCTACTTCAAGGTCCTCGAGCCGGTGTCCGGCGCGTGGAAGATCTTCCTGCACTTCGACGGCCGCGGGCAGCGGTTCCAGGGCGACCACGATCCGATCGACGGCCGGTGCGCGACCTCGTTCTGGCAGAAGGGCGACTACATCGTCGACACCTTCACCGTCGAGGCCGGCGACATCACCTTCGCCGCCGGCGACTACGCCGCCAAGCTCGGGTTCTTCACCGGGACGAGCCCGAACTGGAAGAACATGAAGGTCTCGGCCGCGCCCGACGGCGCCGCCGATGACGCCGATCGCGTGACGATCGGCTCGATCCGGCTGGAATAGCTGCCGATACCGCCCGGCTTGCGCCCGACTCCCGGACCGGGCTATGACCGATCGGTGAGTCAGGTCCGGCGAGCGAGCAGCGAGGGCGCGGAGCGCCGCCTCGCCGAGCGCGTGCTCGTCGATCTCGAGGTCGACTACCGCCTCGAGGACAACTACCTGTTCGCGTACATCACCGACATCAGCGCGACCGGGATCTTCATCCGCACGACCGAGCCGGAGGAGCCGGGCACGCTGCTCAACCTCAGGTTCACGCCGCCGTGCGAGGACGACGCCGACTTCGACCTGACGGCGCCGTATCCCGACGACGACTCCGACGACGCCGTCGCCGCGCGCTCGCCGTTCGAGCTCGAGGGCGAGGTGATCTGGGTGAACCCGTTCCGTCCCGAGCTGCGCGACAACCTGCACCCCGGGATGGGCGTACGTTTCCGAGGCCTGGACGCCGAGACCAAGGCCCGACTCATGGACCTGGTGCGGCGGATGGCGTATCTCACCTGACATGGCGATCGTCGTCGGCACCGACCTTTCCGAGACCGCGCTGGAGGCGCTCCGCGCGGCGTTCGCGATCGCGACCAAGCGCGGCGACGACGAGATCTACCTCGTCCACGTGCTCAGCGATCAGGACGCCCACGACGCCGGCAAGGCCGGACACAAGGCGCTGGGCGACGCCGCGAAGAAGCGCCTCGACGCCGACGCGGCGAAGCTGGCCGCCGGCAGCTCGATCAAGGTGAAGAGCGAGGTCTTGATGGGCGGCGGCGAGGGCGCGCTGATGGCGTTCGCCGAGACCGAGCAAGCCGACCTGCTGATCGTCACCTCGCAGGGCGAGGGCGGCGGCGGCTCGCTCCGCAAGCTCGGCACCGTCGCCGAGCGCCTCGCGGTCCGCGCGACGGTCCCGTTGCTGGTCGTCCGCGACGCGTCCGCGCTGATGGCGTGGGCGGCGGGCGAGCGCCGGCTGCGCGTGCTGGTGGGCGTCGACGACTCGGCGGCGTGCGAGGGCGCGATCCAGCTCGTCAAGGCGCTGCGCAAGGTCGGCGCGATCGACATCGTCGTCGGCCACGTCTACTTCCCCGACGAGGCGGCGAAGCGCTACGGCCTGCGCAGCATCAACATGGTCGAGGCGACGCCCGAGATCGAGAAGCTGCTGATCCGCGATCTCACGCGCCGGATCGGGCAGGTGCCCGGCGAGGGCGAGATCACGATCGCGCCGCGCCTCGGCCTCGGCCGCGTCGGCGACCACATGCTCGAGACCGCCGACGCGCACAAGGTCGACCTGATCGTCGTCGGGACGCACCGCAAGGCCGGCCTCAAGCGGCTGTCGTCCGTGTCCGCGGTGATCCTCCACGACGCGCACCAGTCGGTGCTGTGCGTGCCGCTGTCGGCGGACACCGCGCTCGACGACGTGCCCACGCTCCGTGTCGCGGTGGCCGCGACCGATCGCTCGGCGTTCGGCAACCGCGCGATCCCGTACGCGTACGCGCTGGTCGGCGAGCGCGGCGAGGTCCACATCGTCCACATCGTCGAGGAAGAGGGCGACGTCGACGACCAGGCCGTGATGGACGAGCTGCTCGACATGGCGCCGCCGTCCCGGATGAGCGTCACCACGCGCGCCCACGTCGTCCACGGCGACGACCCCGCGCGCACGATCGCCGAGACCGCCGAGCGCCTCGGCGCCGACGTCGTCGTGATCGCCTCGCACGGCCGCAGCGGGCTGTCCCGCGCGCTCGTCGGGTCCGTCGCGGACAAGCTGATGCGCGCCTGCAATCGCCCGGTCCTGGTCCTCCGCCCGGTCGAGTAGCGCGTGGCGTGGCCTTCGACACGCTCGTCACCGCCGGCGGCTTCACGACCGAGCAGGCGGCGACGTGGTTCGACGCCTGGCGCGACTTCTGATCCGTGGCAGGCTCCGCGTCATGCGTAGTTTCCTTATCTCCCTCTCGCTCTCGCTCTCGCTCGCCGCCTGTGGCGGCGGCTCGTCGTCGTCGCCCTCGACCGACAACACCACCACCGAGGACCCGGAGCCCGAGGTCGCGTCGGTGCTGACCGAGGACGGCCTGCACTTCGCCGAGGATCGCGTCTACGAGGGCCAGTGCGCGCCCCCCGGCTCGCGCGGCGGCTGCCACACGATCACCCTCCACGCCGACGGCACCGTCGACAACATGCTGTTCGACGCGATGATCACCGGCACGTACGAGATCCAGGACCACACCCTGAAGATCACCACCACCGACGGCAGCGGCTTCGAGGACATGGAGCTGTCCGAGGATTACAGCAAGCTCGGCGAGCTCGACCTCCAGCCCTAGCTCACTCGGAGCCGGTCTCGGACTCGGGCGCGGAGCCGGGGGCCTGGTCGGCGGTGCCGGCGGGCTCGGAGATCCGGAACTCCTCGCCGAGCCACCGCCCGAGATCGATGAGCTGGCAGCGCTCGGAGCAGAACGGGAAGTGCTTGGGCTGCGGCGAGCGCTGCGGGACCTCGCTCTTGCACGTGAAGCACTTCACGGCGTCACTCCTTGCGCTCCAGCCCGTACTGCGTGCACTTCTGGATCAGGTACGAGCGGCTGATGCCGAGCTCCTTGGCGAGCTGCGACTTGTTCCAGTGCGTCCGGATCAGGCCCTGGAGGATCACCTCGGCCTCGACGCCCTCCATCACCTCGCGCAGCGTGCCGGTCAGCGCGGGCGCGGGGCGCGCGGGGACGGCGGCCTCGGGCGCGCCGGCGCGGATCCGCGGCGACAGCAGCTCGGGACCGATGTCACCGCCGTCGCCGCCGAGCACGAGCATGCGCTCGGTCTCGTTCTCGAGCTCGCGGATGTTGCCCGGCCAGTGGTACCGGACCATCGCGTCGAGCGTGGCGTCGCACAGCAGCGGCGGCTCGGTGCGCGCGCCGCCCGCGGGCGGCTTCCAGTGCTTCTTGAGGAAGAAGTTGGCGAGCACCGGGATGTCGGTGACGCGATCGCGCAGCGGCGGCAGCACGATCTTGAGCACGTTGACCCGGTAGTAGAGGTCCTCGCGGAACTCGCGCCGCGCGACCATGCCCTGCAGATCCTTGTGGCTCGCGGCGACGATCCGGACGTCGACCTTGATCGGCTTGGTGCCGCCGACCGGCGTGAACGTGCCCTCCTGCAGGACGCGCAGCAGCTTGACCTGGAGCGCCGCCGACATGTCCCCGATCTCGTCGAGGAAGAACGTGCCGTTGTCGGCGACCTCGAACAGGCCCTTCTGATCCTTCACCGCGCCGGTGAACGAGCCGCGCACGTGGCCGAACAGCGCGCTCTCGAGGAGGTTGTCGTTGAACGCCGAGCAGTTCTGCACGACGAACGCGTTCTTCGCGCGCGGCCCGTGATAGTGGATCGCGCGCGCGACCAGCTCCTTGCCGGTGCCGCTCTCGCCGTGGATCAGCACGGTCGACTCGCTGCGGACGATCTTCTGCAGCAGCTTGGCGACCTCGCGCATCGCCACCGAGCTGCCGACCATCTCGGTGAACGGGTGCGAAGGCGCCTCGACCGCCTCGATCACCGGCGCGCGCGCCGACACGACCTTCGCGATCTCCGCGGCGCCGTACGCGATCAGGTCGCGCAGCCGCTCGAGCTCGCCGTCGGACAGGCGCGGCACCGCGGCGGCCTGCTCGGTCGCGGACTCGGTCTCCATCGACGCGAACTCGCGGACCTTGCGCAGCAGCTCGGTGCGCCCGCCGACGGTCGGCTCCTCGTGCCAGCTGCCACCGGTGAACAGGAACCCGAGCAGCTCGCCGCGCACCCAGATCGGCGACGCCACGACGTCGAACCCGAGGTGACATTCGTGGACGAACGCGTTCGACGACGACGCGGTGTCGGGCCCCGCGCGGCCGGTGCGCAGCTTGTCGCCGAGGATCCGCACGCTCTCGTTGCAGCGCCGGAACCCCTCCTTGGAGAACAGCGCCTGGCGGCAGAACTCGTTCTGCGACGGGAAGATCTTGCCGTCCGCGTGGTCCGCGACGTAGCCCTTGGCGTCGGCGATCGCGAGCTCCAGGCCCCACCATCGCCGCAGCATCTCCTTGAGGAGCTGGAACGAGTGGAGCGAGCGTAGCGGGCGCAGGTCGACCACGGCGGCGCACTATACCCGAGGGCTCATCAAACGCTCACGCCGCGTGCCACGTACCATCGTCGTCGCGCCGCGCCACGCCGTCCCGCGCCAGCTTGACCAGATGCGCGATCAGCGACCGCTCCGCGAGGCCCCACAGGAACGGCGGCGTGTCCGCGTACGCCGCCGGCACGAGGTCGCGCGGCGCGCCCTGCCCCGCGGCCCGCAGCGACGCCGCGACCTTCGCCTCGCGCCTCAGGCGATGCGCGACGTACTCCCGGAGCTTGGCGTCGGCGTCGGTGACCACCGGCCCGTGCGAGGGCAACAGCCGGGTCGCGCGCTCGGCGCGCATCCGCTCGAGCGACGCGAGGTACGCGACCATGTCGCCCTCGTCGGGATCGATCAGGATCGTGCCCACGCCCGCGACCATGTCGCCCGCGACGATCGCGTCACCGACGACGAAGCACAGGTGACCGGGCGCGTGGCCCGGCGTGAACAGCGCGCGCGCGGTCACGCCCCCGGCGTCGAGCACGTCGCCGTCGTCGAGCACGCGATCGACCGCGAACCGCAGGCGCGCGGCGGTCTCCGCGTGCGCCGCCACCGGGACGCCGAGCCGCGCCGCGAGGTGCGCCGCGCCGCCGACGTGGTCGCCGTGATGGTGCGTGAGCGCGATCGCCGCGACCGGCCGGCCGTCCGCGGCCTCGCGATCGAGGAACGCGTCGAGCGCGGCCTGCTCCTCCGGATACGGCGACGCAGGATCGATCACGATCAACGCGCCCGGTCCGGCCGAGGGTCCGACCACGTAGCAACCCGTGTGCGCCGCGGGCGGGAGGGTCGGCGTCCGCAGCGGCTGCACGCGCACACCGGCGGCCACCTCGCCCGACGGGGGAGCGGGCGCCTCGGCGCCGCCGAGCCCGCGCATCGCCTCGTAGATCGCCTCGATCCCGGGCTTCATCGGGGTGGGTGGTTTGCCGGGTTCTGACATTCCCTACCTCATGAAAATCACGTGACGCCCATCAAGCTCGGCCGTAGACTAATGCCAGCCGTCCGATGGTCAGCGTAACCGCTCGCAAGATCCGGGACCACGGGACCGAACGCGCCTCGGTCGGGGTTGGACGTGTCTATACGGGGTACTTGATCTCGTACCCGTACATCGGCCGCGGCATGGTGATCTTCCGGGATCCGCACGGCCACCGCATGATCACCACGCCGGTCAAGCGCGTGCTCGGCGAGCCGGGCGGCAAGCTGATCTACGTCGAGACCGAGAACAGCGTGTACAAGCTCGAGATCCACGGCGAACCGTTGTTTCCGCTACGCGCAACCGAGTAGGCGCATCTGCTAGGCTGCGCGCCGCCTGGCCATGCCGTCCCTGCTCGACAAGCGCCTGATCCTCGTCGCCGGCAAAGGTGGCGTCGGCCGGAGCACCGTCGCCGCCGCGATCGCCGCCGCCTGCGCGCGCCGTGGCCGCAAGACCCTGCTGTTCCAGGCCAACGCCACGGACCGCTTCGGTGACTACTTCGGTAAGCCGCCGGTCGGCACCGAGATCGTCCAGCTCGCCCCCAACCTCCACGCGGTGAACACCACGCCCGCGGCCGCGCTGGAGGAGTACGGGATGATGATCCTCAAGTTCCGCACGGTCTACGAGATGGTGTTCGAGAACCGCCTCACCCGGGCGTTCCTGCGCGCCATCCCCGGCCTCGACGACTACTCGCTCCTCGGCAAGGCGTGGTTCCACTTCAAGGAGGAGAAGCGCGGCAAGCCGGTCTGGGACACGATCGTGTTCGACCTGCCGGCGTCGGGCCACTCGGTGTCGCTGCTCCGCGTGCCCTGGGTGATCGTCGACACCGTCCCCGACGGCCCGCTGACGCGCGACGCGCGCTCGGTGCAGCAGATGCTGCGCGATCCGGTGACTTGCGGGCTCGTGATGGTCACGCTCGCCGAGGAGATGCCGGCGAACGAGGCGCGCGAGCTCGCCGCCAAGCTCGACACGCTGCTCGGCATGCGCCCGCACAACCTCGTCGTGAACCAGCTCTACCCGCAGCGGTTCCCCGACGGCGCGCCGCAGACCCAGGTGCTCGCCGCGCTGCTCGCCAGCAAGAACGACCCGAAGCTCCGCAACCTGGCGCAGCACGGCGACCTCGCGCGGTCGCGCCGCCAGCTCAACGAGCGCTACCTCGCGCAGCTCGCCGCCACGGTGCCCGCGCCGCAGCTCTACCTGCCGCTGGTGTTCGCGCCGCGGCTCGGGCCGCCGCACATCGACGCGCTGTCACGGTCGCTCGAGGCCGACGTCACGGCTGCGTCGTCGTCGTAGGCGTCGTCGTCGGCCGCGGGGTCCGCCGCCGGCGTCATCACCTGCACCGCGATGCCGGAGGCCTCGGCCGAAATTTGTGAGCCGATCACCGTGCGCGTCACGGCGGCGTCGTCGTCGTCGGCGTCGTCGTCGGCGGCGTCTCCGAGGGCGGCCCCGGCTCCGGGCCCTCGTCGGCCGCGGGGTCCGCCGCCGGCGTCATCACCTGCACCGCGATGCCGGAGGCCTCGGCCGAAATTTGTGAGCCGATCACCGTGCGCGTCACGGCGGCGTCGTCGTCGTAGGCGTCGTCGTCGGCGGCGTCTCCGAGGGCGGCCCCGGCTCCGGGCCCTCGTCGGCCGCGGGGTCCGCCGCCGGCGTCATCACCTGCACCGCGATGCCGGAGGCCTCGGCCGAGCGCCACCCGATCACCTTGCGCAGCGTCCAGATGCCGTCGTCGGGCGTGACCGAGAACTGCAGGTTGACGACCTTGTCCGCGCCCATGGTCTTGGCGGCGACGATCAGCATGCGATTGACCACGCGATCGAGGCTGACCCCGCCGGGGAGGGGGATGAACAGGAGATAGGCCGAGCTCGCGTTGGCCTGGATCGCCGCCACCGGCCGCAGCCCCGGGCCGACCTCGACGTTCTCGGGCTGGAGCCGCACCGTCGACAAGCTGGAGCACGCGGACGCGACCACGATCACGATTCCGAGGAGGAGCCCGCGCAACATGGCCTCGAGGTTATCACCGGTGTTAGGATCGACCCAACGTGCGACGGACCTCGTTCGCGACCTCGATCGCGACGCTGTGTGCGGTGATCGCGATGACCCTGGGGAGGGCACCGCTCGCCGCGGCGCAAGACGATCCGGCGCCGGTGCCGGACGCCACGGGTGACGAGGGCCCGGGCCCGGAGGAGGCGCTGACCCAGAAGATCGGGGTGTGGCGGCTCGACGCGCTCGGCATCGAGGCCGAGCTGGCCGCGCGGCTCGAGACCCTGTTCCGCTCCGAGCTCGATCGGCTCGCCAAGCACCCGCTGCCCACGCGCAAGCAGATGGACCAGGCGGTCGGCAAGGACGCGAAGCTGCGCGAGTGCACCGGCGCCGACAAGTGCCTCACCACGATCGGCAGCAAGGTCGGCGTCGACGTGATGGTCACCGGCTCGGTCAACGCGCTCGGCGACAGCTACACGCTCGACATCAAGGCGGTCGACGTCAAGACCGGCAAGCAGCTCCGCAAGATCGCGACCGACCCGCTCCGCGGCAGCCCCGACGAGCTGATCGACGCCGTTCGCGTCGCCGCCTACAGCTTGCTCGCGCCGGATCAGATCTACGGCTCGATCGTCGTGCTCAGCGATCTCGTCGGCGCCGCGGTCTCGCTCGACGGCAAGAACGTCGGGATGACCCCGCTGCCGTCCTCGATGAGCAAGCTCGCGCTCGGCAAGCACGTGCTCAAGGTCGAGGCCAAGGGCTACCTGCCGTTCGAGGAGGAGGTCGAGGTGCGGTTCCAGAAGTCGAGCCGCGTGGTCGTGCGCCTCGCCGCCGCCGAGGTCGAGACCGGCCCGGTCGAGGGGCCGCGGACCGTCATCCGCGACGGCAAGCGACCCTGGTACACGTCGAAGTGGATGTACGTCGGCGCCGG
>Ga0163144_10027463_pt1 | contig 11019 bp, 2 predicted proteins | sample OliLak19BULKMAT1_FD_123175 | JGI IMG/M metagenome (GOLD analysis project Ga0163144, IMG submission 123175) | Freshwater microbial mat bacterial communities from Lake Vanda, McMurdo Dry Valleys, Antarctica - Oligotrophic Lake LV.19.BULKMAT1 | ecosystem: Environmental > Aquatic > Freshwater > Lake... | reverse complement strand
TGAGAAACGGATCATGGAAACCGGCATCCCGATGACAGGGCAATTGGAATGCGAGACATGGCGCGAAGGCGCGGAAACCTATGTCGTCACCTCAAAGTTCCCGTGGCGCGACAAGGCGGGAATTATCAAGGGCACCTTCGGCGTCTCCAGCGACGTCACATCCCTTGTGCTCGCACAAAACCAGGCAACCGAGCTGGCCAACGAACTCCAACAGAAAAACACATCCTACGAAGAGGAGCTTAAGCTAGCCCGGGAAATCCAGCAGGCCCTCTCCACGACCAGGTTTCCGAACGCCGCGTCACCGAACGGCAACCGCCTTTCCTTTGGCTCGCGCTACCTGCCGATCTCCGGCCTCGCCGGGGATTTCTTCGAGGTGCTCTCCCTCGGACAGAACCGCTATGGCGTCTTTATCTGCGATGTGATGGGGCACGGTATCCGCGCCGCCCTGATCGTATCCATGCTCCGCGGACTCATCGTCACGCAAAACGCGAAAGGGCGCAGCTCGGCGGCATTCCTCAATGCCATGAACCACGGCCTCACCTCGATCCTCCAACGGGCGAATGTGACCATGTTCGCCACCGCCTTCTACGGGATCATAGACCTCGAAACCCTCACCCTCGAATACTCCTGCGCCGCTCATCCGGGACCGGTCGCCGCGGGCCAAGGCCGGAGCGTCCAGCTTTGCACAGGAAAAAAAGGAAGGGGGCCTGCGCTCGGACTGATCGCCAATGCCACTTACCAAAGCACAACCATGAGCCTCAGTGGCATCCGGCGCCTCCTCCTGTTCACCGACGGCGTCCTGGAAGCCGAAAACGAGATCGGAGAACAATTCCTCAACTCCCGCTTGCTGGACATCGCCGCCGACAACTCCGGCAAACATCTCGACGGGTGGCTCGATGGGATACTAAACACCGTCCTCGACTTCTCGGAGGGACATCACTTCGATGACGACGTCTGCCTCCTGGGTGTTGAGATCCTGGCGGATGGGAATTGAGACATCCGCCCGGCTACTCTCCGGCCTCGATGAGATTTTCAAACTGATCCGGATTGTCGTCCGTATCCTTTGGTTCCTCGGCCGGCGTTTCGGCGGCTTTCGTATATAGTTCCTTGAAGTTGTCCGTAGGCACCGCCGAAGTTCCGCCAACCACAACGTCCAGCCAACGGTAGCCTTCGCGGGCTTGTCCGAAAAGCAGGTTCAGCCGCTTGTTCTTTGCGGCAGCTATCGTGGTTTCGGGAAGACCGATGCGGAGTTTCCCCGAAATGGCGCCACCCTTGCCGTTTGAAACGGATCCGCGCACTGCCATCCTGCCACGGCTCATGAGATTGATTGGGTTGATTTCAACCTCAGCCGCCCGCCTTTTGACAACCAATGTCACATCATCGTCGAAAACGGGCGATTTGTACCAGCGGTCATCCAGCACAGACGACAGTTGGCCAAGGAACACAAACCCTCCCAATTCAACCTGCGAGTCCACAGAATTCGCCATTGTGAGTTCGAGCACCGAGGTCTCGGGGGAATCGGGTGCAATTACAAGGAAGTTAGAATCGGGGATTTCCGTGCTGTCCACCCCTCCCATAAAAAAACGACCGAAATCCGCCCCCACAAGATAAGGCAGGCGCATCCCCTGGACATTCGCCTCCAGCGTGTGGGTCGCGCCGGCATCCATTGGGCTCACCGTTCCGGAAAAATCGATGTATCCCCTGTCCACCTTGTTTTCATCGGCCGCTTTAGGAATCATGAACCTCAAGCTCTGGATCTGGAACCTTCCGTCCCTCACCTTCACGTAAGATCGATCCAGTGCAAGCGGCGGCCACTCATCGAACTCAAGCAAACCGCCGCGCAACCTGATTTCCGCGTGGTCGGCGACCATGCCCGGATAGAATGATGCCTCGGTGCCTGTCATGGTTCGACGGCGACCGGCTGTTTCGCCGAAACGGATGTCCAGGGACGGCACTGAGTATCTCAGGAACTTTACCGGCAAATTCCCTTCCGGCGCGGGCTTGTGGCGGACGGGAAGGAGTTCGGCAGGCGCCCTGAGCAACAACAGGCCCTTGCGGGCAACGATTTCCTCGCCACTGAATGCCTTTCCCAGGAAACTTTGCGGGGCGATCTTGGCGGTGATTGTAGTGAGTTCAAGGGTCGAGAGGGCATTCCCTCCGGGCCATTCCAGGGAAACCTTATTGGAGTTCGCCGTGGCGGGGTTTATGCGGAACTGTGTGAGGCTCACTTTCGCTCCGCTGGAATCCTCCAGCTTGGCCAGCAACGACTTGCGGAACGCAGTGCTGTTTGCGTAAAGCACCCCGATGCCGGCAGCTAGGCCAAGCAACACAACGAGGATCACAAACCCGGCGATTTGCATAACCTGGATCCGGTTGTTTTTCTTCGTTTCCTCGTTGAGGGCCTGGTTCGTGCGCCGCTTGCGCTTTCTGACTTTCACTGCCTGGCTGCCATCGGAGCGGGTGACCAGCTTCGATGGGATTTCGGAGGGATCGCGCCCCTTCAGGCGATCCATCATTTCGTCGATCGTGTATTTCTCAGGATCGCTGCTCGGCTCTGGCATGGTGAGGATGGGGAAAACGTGATTTCAACGATCCCTGTATGGGCGCCCCATCGGATCGAGAAGCTCCACATTCACGAGGAATATGATGGCCACGGACTGGTGACTCTTGGCATTGGAATGGAAAAGCCTTCCTACGATCGGGATATCGCCCAGGATCGGGGTCTTGTCGGCCACATTGCTGATCTCGTCCTTGAGAAGCCCGCCGATCACGATGGTTGATCCATCTGCCACAACAACGTTGGTGTTAGCCCTTTTCACGCTGAAAACAGGCATCAGGATCTGGTTCTCCGTAAGCACCTGGGTGACAGGCCCGGCTAAGCCATTTATCGTCGTACTGATGGGACTGCCGTAGTTCACGAAGCCGTCGAAATCCGTGATCACGGGGTTCAGGGTGACATCCACATACCGGCGGTTCGCATCGGCGACAGGAAGAACCTCGAGGCTCACACCCACATCCCTTTTTTCGAATGCGGTGGGAGTTGCGGGAATTACCAAGGGGGGGTTCTGGCGGATTTCTTCGAAAATGATTTCGCCGTTTGGGTCCAAGGTGAACCCAATGCTGCCGGAAGAATTCGGCAGCTCCGGCGGATCATATTCCGTTGGATAGATGAATTCCTTGACGATATTGATGGATGCGGCTTGTCCGCTCCGCGTTGTCACCGAAGGCTGGGACATCAGATCCACACCCTTTTTCTGGCTGAGTCCTCTCATGAGCACCTGCACGGTTGCATTTCCCACGATGCCGTTGATTCCGAGAACGCCCGGGGCACGGTTGTTGGCCTGCCTGCCCCCGGTGCTGCCGGCGGCGATCAGCGAATCGATGGTGTTGCCGCTGAACGCCCCGTCGCCGCTCCGGTTTCCGGATGTGATCGGGTTTGTCGGAAAAGGGGCTGCGGGCAGCGGCGCAACATCGGTGATTGCAGTGCCATTGCCGGTGGTTCCGCCGGTAAGGTTAAGCTGGTCACCGCCGAATCCGAAATTATCCAGCAACCAATCAAACCCGAGTTCCTCGAGCCGGTTTTGCTCCACTTTCAACATCGTCACCCGCACCGCAACAGACACCGGCTCGGTCTGCGTGATCGAATCGATGATCTGTTCGATGACATCGAGGTTTCCGGGTGTATTGACAACGCGGAGGGTATTGCTTGTCGCACTGAAGGTTGCCGAGGCACCGTTTGGGAAGGTGATTCCCTGCTTCGCCAAGGCTTCCTGTGCACCTATGCGGGCTGCAAGCAGGCCCCCGGTGCCAACTTCGGTGTTGAAAATGTCCTCTGGCTTATCTTCGGCGCTCGCTCCGGCGGACAGATTGCTCAGGAAATCCGGCGGCACGCGGTAAGTCCTTGAAACCAGATCCTCCGAGCGGTTCCCCGCCGGCGTGATCGTAACCGCAAAATCATCCGCACTGAAGGACGTTCCCGTGATATCGGCTATGTACTTCAGGATGGCATCCACCGGCACATTATTGACACGAAGGTCGAAAGTCTTGGAGAGGATTTCCATTGCAGGGGATTGCTTCGGATCACCGAGGTTCACGGCGATGTCTATGCCTCTGCGGTCTGGATCCGGGGAAATCCTGTCGTTCTCTGAGGCGCGCAGGCGCAGGAGATCCACCGCTTCCATCAGGGTTCCCTGCTCAAGGCGGAACTCCGGTATCACGATACGGCTGATCTTGTTGGAAACCGGGACAAACCCCAAGCTACCGCTTCGATCCGACCCCATATCCGGGAGAACAGGGATTGCGATATCCTGCTTCAAAGGCAATTCCCATGCGGCATCGACACCACCAAGGATTTCCGCCCGCGCGTGATCACGTGCCGAGTCCAGATACGTTGACTTCTGAACAGCGACAAGCTCCATGCCCCGGCGTGCGGCCTTGTTGAAGGGATCGATTCGCAGCACATCATTGTAGCGGTTCTTCGCCTCATCGAACTTGCCCAGATCAAACGCACCCTGTGCCGTATAGAGCAGCCTGCGGACTTCGTCGATATCGGCGGCGTGTTCCTTGGTCAGCGCGGGATTGGTGCGGATCGGATCATCGAGCTGCGCGCGGAAAGCTTTCGCAATGGGATCATCCGGGGCGACCGCTTCCCCAAGCACCTTGTCCACCGCCGCCTTGGCTCCAGCCACATCGCCTTTGCGTAAAAGCCCACGGCCATACTCCACGCTGGCTAGGGCGAAACGCCGCGTTGCGCCCTCCCTCAGCTCTGCGGTTGCCGTGGCGTCCGGAAATGCGTTCCGCGCTCCGGCATATGCCTCCGAAGCCTCCCTGTAATTTCCCGCCCTGTAGGCCTCGTCGCCTTTCAGCAGGAGCATCTGCCCCTCCTGCACCAACGCCATGCGGCGATCCAATTCCTTGCCCGCCATTGCGGAGCCGGTATCCTCCGCCAAAAGCGAGCCCGCCATCAAGACAGTCACTGCGACCGTGAGACAACGGCATTGCAGTTCTTTGGGAAAAGGGATCGGCATGCGCAGGTTTTGAGAACGTATAGTCGGAGAACATCAAAAGGGTAAGCGTAAAATCCGGAAATTTCATGCCCCGTGTGCCCTGAAAGCCAGACTGCCGGCCAACCCTTTGCAAGCCGCCTGCTTACGGTGTCTGGATCACCTTGAGGCGGGAGAACTTCTTTGTATCCGTTGATTGCGGCACGCTGAGGGTGACGGTGTCGGTGCCTGCAGGTGTGTCCTTGGCCACCGTCACGCCTACGGTCGAACCGGCGGTGTCGGCTCCCACGGTATAGGCTGACGGCCAAGAGCCGAGAGTGGTGCCCACTTCGATGACCACCACGGTGTTGGGATTGATCGAGGCCTGGCTACGCTTGAATGAGAAGACCATGTTGCCACCGCCTGTGGAAAGGGTAGGCAACAGACCGATCGCGTTGGCGTTCGGATCGGCCGCACCGAGCACCCAGGCGAGACCGTCCTGGACCCCGTCGCCGTTGGCATCGGTGCCGAAGGCCGTGTCGCCGGCCCAGGCCGCATACTGCGACTGGATGGTGGTGATGGTGGTCGTGCCCGTGTGGAGCGCGAGATCATCCACCGTGAAGGTCAGGTTGCTGCCTGTCACCGTGGGAGTGACGCTGACACCATTGAGCACTCCGGCGGTGAAGCTGGCCGAGGTGCCGGTGAAGCCGCCCGTGCCGCCGAAGGTCACTGTGCCGGTGAAGCCGGTGGCGGTGTTGTTGGAGGCGTCCTTCGCGGTGAGCGTGATCCCTGTGATCGGCGTGCCGACGGTTTTCGTCCCGCTGATCGTGGAGATGGCGAAGCTCGCCACCAGTCCAGGTTGGATGGTGGCGATGGTCGCCGAGCCGCTGTGGCTTGCTCCGTCGTTGACGGTGAAGGTCAGGTCGCTGCCGGCCATCGTCGGGGTGACGCTCACCCCGCTGAGCACGCCGGACACGAAGGCCGCCGAGGTGCCGGTGAAGCCGCCCGTGCCGCCGAAGGTCACTGTGCCGGTGAAGCCGGTGGCGGTGTTGTTGGAGGCGTCCTTCGCGGTGAGCGTGATCCCTGTGATCGGCGTGCCTGCCGTCTGCGGCGATGCGATGGACGAAATCGCAAACGAGTTCACCGCGCCGGGCTGGATGGTGGCGATGGTCGCCGAGCCTGCGTGGCTGGCTCCGTCATTCACGGTAAAGGTCAGGTTGCTACCGGCCACCCTCGGGGTGACGCTGACGCCGCTGAGCACTCCGGATACGAAGGCCGCCGAGGTGCCGGTGAAGCCGCCGGTGCCACCGAAGGTCACGGTGCCGGTGAAGCCCGTGGCGATGTTGTTGGAGGCGTCTTTGGCGGTGAGCGTTATCCCGGTGATCGGCGTGCCCGCGGTCTGAGTCGATGCGATGGATGAAATTACAAACGAGTTCACCGCGCCGGGCTGAATCGTGCCGATGGTCGCCGAACCGGTTTGTCCCGTGCCGTTGCTGACAGTCAGGGTTAGATTGCTGCCGGCCATCGTCGGGGTGACGCTGACACCGCTGAGTACGCCGGAGACGAAGGCCGCAGATGTGCCGGTGAAGCCGCCGGTGCCGCCAAAGGTGACGGTGCCGGTGAATCCCGTAGCCGTATTGTTGGAGGCGTCTTTCGCGGTGAGCGTGATCCCGGTGATCGGCGTGCCCGCCGTCTGCGGCGATGCGATGGATGAAATCGTGAACGAGTTCACCGCGCCGGGCTGGATGGTAGTGATGGTTGCCGAGCCGGTGTGGAGCGCGAGATCATCCACCGTGAAGGTCAAGTTACTGCCGACCACCGTCGGGGTGACGCTGACACCGCTGAGCACGCCGGACACGAAGGCCAACGAGGTGCCGGTGAAGCCGCCCGTGCCACCGAAGGTGACGGTGCCGGTGAAGCTCGTTGCGGTGTTGCCGGAAGCGTCCTGCGCGGTGATCGTGATTCCGGTGATCGGGGTGCCCACGGTTTGGGTGGAGCCGATGGAAGAGATGACAAAGTGATCGACCGGGCCCGGACCACCGGTGGAAGTGACGTTAAGCAGGAGGCTGTTGCCGGAGATCGAGACGGTGGCTGCCCATCCAGCGGGCAGGTTGACGGTGGCCGGTGCGGAGCCGGTGATGCTGTTGCCGCCGGTAATGAGGGTGTAGGTGCCGGGTGAGGCTCCACTGCTGGAGGTGATGGTGAGTTCCGAGGCTCCGCTGAAACCAAAGGATCTGCCGGTGGAAATATCGAGCCGGTCATGGCTGGCGGCGGCGGTGCTGAGGTTGAATTCCAGCTTGCCGCCCGCGGCGACGGTGACATTGCGCCCGATGGTGCCGGTGCCGCCGAGCGTGGCTCCGGGGTTCACGTTGAGTGCCACGGCGGTGTTGGACAGGCTGCCGTTGATGAACAACTTGCCTCCGCTGACCGTGGTGATGCCGGTGTAGGAGTTGGTGCCGGATAGCGTCTGCGAGCCCGGGCCTGTCTTGGTCACCGCCCCTGTGCCGCTGATGCCCACACTTGAGGAGAGATTGCCGAAGCGATTGAAAACCAAGGTGGCGCTGTTGGTGATGCCCGATGTATTCTCGATCGTGCCATCATTACCAGAGGTGCCGTCGCCGAGCTGGAGCATGCCGCCGGTGATGGAAGTGGCTCCGGTGTAGTTATTGGCTGCGGTAAGGGTGCGGATCGAGCCGATACCAGCATTGACGCTGCCCGAGGTGAGTCCCGACGTGCCGGTGATCTGACCGGTAACCGTAATCGCGCTGGCACCCTGAAGAACGATGGAAGTGCCCGCGTCGTTCCCGGTGACAGTACCCGCCAAGGTGAGAAGTCCGAGGTTTGAGGAAATGCGAACAAATGAGCTGGCGACCACGCCAGAAGTTCCAATGGGGCCATTCCAAGTGTTGTTGCCGCTCTCGTTCTGGATCAGCGAGTTGCCTGAAGCCCCTGTGCCCAACGTCAGAGGTTCCGCAGCATAACTGATTCCGCCCTGTAGCTGCAGCGTGGCACCATTGGTCACTGAAGTGCCGCCCGCCGTGGTGCCCAGGGCATTGGCATTCTGAATGTTGAGCGTGCCAGCGCTGATCGTGGTGGTGCCGGAGTAGTTGTTGGTGCCGGTGAGGATCCAGGTGCTGGTGCTGGATTTGGTGAGACTCAGTGGCCTTGGTGTGCCATCGAGTGAGTCCTTGATGTCGCCGGTGACAAAGTTGTTGGCATTGGTGCCATCGAGGCCAAGGACGGCATTGGTGTTAAATCCAGTGGTTCCAGCGAGTTGCTGGACGGTGCCGGCGATGGTAACCGGTGCGGATGTGGGGGTGATCCTGGCCGTCCATGTTGCCAAGCTGGTGAAGCTGAAAGCGGACAGCTCAACCTGGTTGAACTGGAGCCGATAACCATTGGCCCCGGAGATGGAGCCGAAACCCACCAAGCCCTGGGCGTTGTTGAGACCGGAAAAGTTGAGCTTGTTGAAGGCAATGGTGGAGTTGGTGGTCGTGCCGCTGCTGGTGCCGCCGTTGGCCGTGTTGTTGTTGCCCACGAAAACGTTGATTCCCAAAACCGAATTTGCGTGGTTGATGGTCAGGGTGTTCCCCAACGTGGTCGTGCCGCTGTTGTCCGATAGAAGACTGATGGCACTGGTGGCTGAGCTGTTTTGCGTCAGCGTTATGGTCGTGCTGGAGGGAAGTGCCTGCAGCCCCTGGAAGATGAGCCTGCCGCTGCCGGAGTTTAGTGTGGTTCCGCCGGTATATGAGTTGGTGCCGCCAAGCGACCAAGTGCCCACACCGGCCTTGGTGAGGTTGAGAGTGGTGAGGTTTCCGTTGGCGATGTTGCCACCAAACTTACTGAGGCCACCGCCGGTTCCACCCAGCACTAGGGTCTTGGTTCCGGTGCCACTGCCGAGCAAGGCGCTGTTAATGGTCAACGCCTGGCCACTGTTGTTGTTGATCGTTGGAGTGTAAGCGCTGGTCCCTGCCAGCTCGATCTGCCGATTGGCCAGGGTCAGCGGGACGATAGCTCCGGAGCCGTAGTTGAACGTGTAAGCACCCGCTCCATTTGTGCCGCCGAAACGGATATTGCCGGTTCCGAAAGAGCCGGAATCGGCCAAACTATTCACCGACACACTGCCAGCGACAGCACCGGTATTTTCAAACTCAATCGCGCCGGTGAAGTCATTGGCGGTGCTGTTGAAGGTGACGGCCGACGAGCCTCCTCCGATCTGGGAAAGCGTGATGCCGCCATTGCCGGTCACCGCTCCGCTGGTGATAAAGGCCCTGGTATTGAGTCCGAACGAGAGGATAGCGCCGTTGTTAAGGGTGATTCCGCCAGTGCTGTCGGTATTCACGTTCGTCGTGCTGCCGATAGCGGAGTTGCCATTGACCGTGATGGCATTGTTGTTAAGCCCGCCGGTGGCCACGTTGAGGATGCCGCCGCTCATGGTGATGCCGCCAGTGAAGCTGCTGGTGGGGATGCCGAGCACCAGGGTGCCGGCGTTCATGGTAATGCCGCCGGTGAAGGTGTTGTTACCATTGAGTGAAACGGTGCCCGCGCCATCTTTAGTAAGGGTGCCGGTGGTGGTGCCGATGATGCTGCTGATTGTGAGGTTGCCCGCGCCGCCGAGTGTGAGTGGCAATCCCGCTCCGGTGATGGTGCCGGTGTTGCTCAGAGTGAGGGTGGTGCCTGCGGTGTCGGAATTGATGCGGGTGGCACCGGCCAAGGTCACGAGGCCACCGTAGATGTTCGTGCCGCTGATGTTGCGCAGCGCACCGGTGTTGGAAACACCGGTGCCCTCGAGGGTGAGCGGCTCGGCTCCGACGGTGATGCCGCCCTGGATCTGGAGGGCCGCGCCGGAAGACACGCTTGTGCCGTCAGCCAGCGAACCCAAGGCGGTGGCTCTCTGGATGTTCAGAACGCCGTTGCTGACGGTGGTCGAGCCAGCGTAATCAGAGGTTCCCGAACTTGGATTGAGTATCACGGTTCCAGCGCCCGATTTCGTAAGGTCACCGCTGCCGCCGATCGCGCCGCTCACTGTGAACGTGCCGCTCGAGTTGTTCGACCACGACTGCCCGCCTCCCAAGGTGACGGGACTGATGATAGAGACCAAGCCTGCGGCGGAATTGTTAGTGATGCCGCCGTTGATGGTGATGTTCTGCCCGGTGGCGCCGAGCGTGTAGGTGCCGGTGAAGGTGTTGAAGGCGATGTTGTTCACCGTCGTCGGGCTGGCGAGGGTGACGGCAGCACCCGTGCCGCCGCTGCCGAAGATGGCGTTGGCGCTGGAGGACCAGCTGGTGTTCGCCGAGCCGGTCCACCACTGGTTTGCGGTGAGCCATGCGCCAGCACCGTCCTGAGCGCCACCGGTGGCAGTATTAGCATCCCAGGTGAGGGTGGCGATCAGGGTGAGGGTGGTCGATGTGATCGAGGTTTTCCCGGAGCTGTCGGTGACTTTGAGCTGGATGGTGTTAGGGCCGGGAACCCTGCTCCAGGTCGTGTTGAGGGTGGCGTAGCTGATCTGCGCCGGAGTGGAGCCGGTAACGTCGCCGAAAGTATTGTCGTTGTTCAGATCCCACTCGTAGGAGGAATCGGGAATGGTCGATCCGAAGGAGGGCTGGGAGGCATTGCCAATGAGCGAAACCGACTGGCCGACCAGCACGCTGTAGGGGCCGCCGGTGACTGCGAGGGGATTGGCGCGGACTACGGTGAGATCCTGTGGCACGCTGGCGGCGGCGGCGTAGTTTGTATCTCCCGCCTGTGAGGCGGTGATGGTGGTGGTGCCGAGGCCGACGATGGTGACCGTGCCACCTGAAACGGTGGCTACGTCGGAATTTGAGCTGGAATAGGCGACCGCAAGCCCGGACGTGGAGGTGGCGGTGAGGGCAAAGGGTGCGGAGTCATCTAACACGTTGCCAAGCGGTGCGAAGGTGATGGTTTGCGTGCCCTTAGCGATGACGAGCGAGCCGGAACCACTGCCAGCGTAGTTGGAATCCGTGATGGTTGCCACCACGGCGTATGTGCCGGCGTTGGTGGGCGGGTTAGCGTTTCC
>Ga0163144_10027461_pt1 | contig 11019 bp, 9 predicted proteins | sample OliLak19BULKMAT1_FD_123175 | JGI IMG/M metagenome (GOLD analysis project Ga0163144, IMG submission 123175) | Freshwater microbial mat bacterial communities from Lake Vanda, McMurdo Dry Valleys, Antarctica - Oligotrophic Lake LV.19.BULKMAT1 | ecosystem: Environmental > Aquatic > Freshwater > Lake... | reverse complement strand
TGGCCGGGACCGATGAATACCTGCGACGGTGGGTCCATCGCCTCGATCGGCACGCGCTCCATCGGCACGAGCCCGCGCCAGGCGACGAAGCCCGTGAAACGCACTTCTTCGGCACCGAACAGGGTCGAGCGTACCCGCGAGCGCACGCCGTCGGCGCCGATCAGCAGGTCGGCGCGGCGCGTGGTGCCGACATCGAACTTCACCTCGACGCCATCGCCATCGTGTTCGAGGTCGACGACCGTGTGCCCCGTGATGATCGCGTCGGGGTCGTTCGCCAGCACGGCGCGCGCCAGCACGCCGTGCAGGTCGGCGCGGTGGATCGTGTAGTAGCGCTCGCCGTAGGTCGCGGCCAGCCGGTCGCCGCGCGTGACGGTGGCCAGCGTACGCGCCGTCTTGTAGTGACGGACGAGCTGGTAGTCGGGGGCATAGGCGAGATCGCGAAACTCATCGAACACGCCGAGCGCGCGCAAGCCGAGCGCACCGTTCGGACTGATCGAGATGCCCGCACCGACCTCGCCCAGCGCCGGCGCCTGTTCGTAGACGCGAACGTCGACGCCAGCCTTCTGCAGCGCCAGTGCCGCCGCCAGCCCGCCGATACCGGCGCCCGCAATGATCGCTTCGGTTCTTGGAGTCATGGCTCCGTTCTACTCCGGTGAGCGCGGCGCGATGCAGGCGTGCGCAATCCGTCCTCGAAGCGGTCGCCAGGCTACGTAGTCATGCGTATTGTTTCGCTGCGGAGCGGCGGGGTTCATCGCGAGCGGTGCCGAGAATCGGGTCGTCGGTAGTCGCCCCTATGGCCCCCTTCTCCCCGGATCGGATAGTTTGGATGCCGCCATACAGGAGTGCACCCATGGGTACCGTTCGCGTGATCGTCGCCGACTCGATGCGAGCCGATCTCTACGACCTGCCGGAGGCTCGTGGCGCGCTGCAGGCGATGGGCACGATCGACAACGAGCTGTCCGGAAAGCATGAACGCGACCTCGGACGCGCGGCCCCGGGGCGAATGATGGGCAGCGGTGAGTCGCGCACCGCGCTGCAGCCCCGTCACACGCACAAGGAACATGCGATCGACCAGTTCGCGCGCCAGCTTGCGCGAGCCGTGGCGACGCAAGGTCGCGCGCCAGGTGTCGACGGCGTCGTGCTGGTCGCCGCGCCCAGGTTCCTGGCATTGTTGAAGTCGCACCTGTCGAAAACTGCCGCGGCGCGGATCATCGGTGAAGTACGCCGGGACCTCGTCGACGTGCCGAAGCTGGCGCTGCGCGGCCACGTCCACAAGGTCGTGCCACTGCCGCGACCGCGCTGATTCGCGCGCCGGTCACCGGGCCGGGCGTCTTTCGTCGCGTCGCGGAACGCGGAAACGTGCCCGCTCTGCGCAACGAAACGCAGGGTCGCTACATCGACGCGACTGGCGTGTTCATCCTTCGCTTCCTGATCGACTACGTCGGCATCGCCGCCACCCGCACCTGCCCTGGAGCGGGCTGCTCCCCGCAGTGACTTTCGTGATGTTGTTTCAGCTCGGCGTGCTGGCCGGCGACGCCCAAGGCGGCAACGCGCATCTAGGCGTGGCGCGAGCGCTCAGCCGCGAACGCGGCGAAACCTGCTGAAATCGCGCCCGGCGGCGACCGCGCAGCCGATACCGCGCGTCGGGTGCGCGAGATGGCTCTTGTCGGACCAGCCATAGTAGTAAATGCGCATGTCGCGTGGCGTGACGACCAGCCGCGGGTTCGCGGTGCCGGCGCTGTCCCAGGCGCCATGGCGGCCGACCGAGAGCACGGACTGGTCGTAGAGGCGCCCCCATGACAGCCCGTCTTCCGAGACCGCGACCGCGACCGAGCGACGCGCGTTCGCCTCGGCGCGGCCGTCCTTCGCGGTGTAGACCATCAGCCAGCGCGGTCCGCCCACGAGCGGATTGCGCACCACGTCACGCGTGATCATGCCGCCACCCTCGAACGGCAGCGGGTCGTCTTCCCAGGCGAGGTCGCCGAGCGACTCCCAGTTCACGAGATCGGTCGAGGCTGCCATCCGCGTGCGGTACCAGCGGGCTTCGCGATCGACGGTCGTGTACTGCAGCAGCAGGCGCTGGCCGGTATCGACGAAGTTCGGGAAGGCGGCGTAGACGTCGCCCTCTGGCACTTCGAGGATCGCGCCGCCGCTCGCCTTGCCGCGGATGCGCGTCCAGTTGACGCCGTCGCGGCTGCGGGCGAGACCGACGCGCAGCACGTAGCCGGAGAAGCGGTATTCGGCGTCGAGGCCTTCGCCCTGGGGCGTCTCGTAGTTGCCGGCGTGATAGACCATCAGCCACTCGTCGCCGCGGCGGATCACGTCGCCAGTGGCGAGGTGCATCGAGTCGAAGTCTTCGCGGACGGCCGAGGGCACCATGATCGCGCCGCGCGCCAGCGGGCCGTCGACACGGGTCCACTTGAAGCCGTCGGCGGAGGTGGCGGTCGCGAGGCTGCCGGAGCCGAAGGCCGGCGCGAGGCCCGCGGGGAACGTGGTGTCGCGGCAGTAGTACCACATGCGCCACTGCTTGATCGCCTCGTCCCAGCGCACCACCGGACCACCGATTCGCGCATCGTCGCAGCGGCCGGCGGGGCCGATCGGCAGCGACAGGCCGGCGGTGAACAGCTTCTCGTCGGCGTCGGTGCCGCGTGCTTCGCCGACGCCGGCAGCGCCGGCCGCAGCCATGGCGCTGATCGCGGCAATGAATTCACGTCGCTGCATCACGGTCCATCTCCTGCATGATCCGGAATACGGCAGCCGTGTCCTGGGGGCCGAGACCGGCGCGCACCGCCGCCTCGTAGAGCGGCAGTGTCGCATCGAACAGCGGCGTCGGCGCGTCGCAGTCGCGCGCGAACGCGGCGATCAGCGCGAGGTCCTTCTGCCAGACTTCGAGCTTCATCGTCGCCGGCTCGAACTCGTTCCGTGCCATCAGAGGTCCGCGCAGCTCGAGGATCTTCGAGGCGGCGGCGCCGCTGCCGAGCAGCGTGCAGGACTGCATCGGGTCGAGCCCGGCGCGCACCGCGAGGCCGATCGCCTCGGCGGTGGCGACGTTGTGGATCGCGACCAGCAGGTTCGCGACCAGCTTGAGCCGCGTGCCGTGGCCGAAGGCACCGACGTAATGATTGGTCCGGGCGAAGCCGGCCACGACCGCCGTGCAGCGCTGCCACGCAACCGCATCGCCGCTGGCATAGACCGCGACGTCACGCCGCTGCGCCTGCGCGCCGGTGCCGCTGATCGGACAGTCCAGCAGGGTGATGCCCGCGGCAGCGAGCCGCGCGTGCTGGCGCTGTTTGGTCTCGAGCGACAGCGTGCTCAGTTCGAGCCAGTCGAGCGGCCGCGCGATGCTGCGGCTGGCACGGTCCGCGAGCACGCCAGCGACGGTGGCGTCGAGCGCGGCATCGCCCGGCAGGCTCGTCAGCAGCACGTCGGCATGCGCCGCGGCGTCGGCTGCGGAGACGGCGGCAGCAATGGCGCCCGGCGTCGCAATCGGGGCCGTCGCCAGGGTGGCCAGCCGCGCGGCTTCGGTGTCGTAGCCGAGCACCGTGAAGCCCGCCGCGGCGAGGTTGCGTGCGATCGACGCGCCCATGATGCCGAGGCCAACCACCGCGACGCAGGACGGCGTGCCGGGCGCGGGAGAACCCGCGGTTCCAGTCGTGCGGCCCGGATCGGCCGTCACGTGGCAATGCCGGCGCCGAACTGCTGGCGCAGGCGCTCGACCGCGCACTCGGGAGTCGTGAGCACGCGCGCCTGCATCGCCGGATCCATCGCCGCGCGCGCGCGCGCCATCGAGAACTGTCCCAGCACCAGGACGTCGCAGTCCGACATCGCGGCCGCCGCCGCGGCGATCGCCGCGTCGTGCTCCCCGGGCCGCCCGGACTGCAGCGCCAGCAGCGCGCCGTCGACCCGCAGTGCGCGGACGTCGCAGGTGTCGCCGCGCCGCGCCGCCATGTCACGCAGCTCGGCCGTCAGCGGCTCGAGCGACGGACCGAAAGTGACCAGCAGGCCGACCCGCCGGCCACGTTCGAGTGCGGCGGCGAATGCGGCCTCGTTCGGCTTCAGCACCAGGATGCGCTGCTCGCTCTGCACCGCCTCGATGGCAGGCCCGAAGGCCGAGCAGGTGAACAGGATCGCGTCGGTGCCGCGACCGCCAACCTGCGCCGCAGCCGCATAGCGCCCGAGCTCGAGGAAGCGATCGACGATCGCCGTCGTCAGTCGGCCCTCGGCGGCGACCGCGGCTGACAGCGAGTCGTCGAGCAGGTTGAAGGTCTGGGCCTGCGGCCAGCCGCGCGCGAACGCGCCGAGGATCGGTTCGACCGAATCGCGCAACGCATGGATCAGCGCGATCCGACGCGGGCCGGCAGGCGTCGTTACGGTGTCCACGTCAGCCAGCGTGCGGCGGGATCACCGGCAGCAGCAGCCAGGCCGGGTGCTGCGGGCCGATGTGGAGGGTGGTGCGGCCACCGAACACCTCGCGCGGTCGGTCGCGCGGGTCGTCGTGCAGGAACGGCCCGCAGCCACGCAGCTCGTTCTTGAAGTTCGACAGCCGTGCGCCGCTGGCCTTCGGATATTCGTAGTCCCGACCGCGGATCGTCAGCGCGATGCGATGGCCCGCCGGCACCACCAGGCAGGTCGGCCAGAGCTCGATGTCGAGCTCGACTGGCACGCCTGGCTCGAGCGGCTCGAGCCGGTCGTGGGTGTGATACGGCCGCCACGGCTGCGACAGCGCGGCGTCGAGCCGCCGGTGCGAAGCCCGCAGCCAGCCCTGGGCAATGGGCGTATGCGGATCGATCGCGCCCTGGAACGTGACTTCCTCGCCGTCGGGCGCGAACACGCGCATCACGACGAACAGGTCCGCGTCGGTGGTCGACGAAGAGACCCATAGCTTCACGGCGGAGGGGCCGGTGATCTCTGTCGCCTCGGGCAGCGGCGCGCCGAGGAAGGTGAGACCGTCGCCGAGCGCATCGAAAGTCGCCGTGACTGCGCCGGCGGGCGCAGCGCTCGCGAGCGAGCTCGCGGCGGGGTCGAGGTGCATCGGCGTCCAGCGCGTACGCGGAATCGGCCAGTCCTGCTCGGTGCGTTCCTCGAAGTGATCGAGGTGGCGCACCTTCAGGCGCACCCGCGGCTCATGCTGCCAGCCGTTGTCGATGCCGTGCAGGAAGTGATCGAAGAAGCGCCGCTGCAGCTGCACGCCGTAGTCGGTGTAAAACTCGGTCCAGTGCTCGAGCCCGTGGGCCTCGAGCCATTTCTGCGACGAGGCCGCGCGCACGTAACCCTCGAAATTGCCGCGCAGGTGCAGGCCCTGGCCGCCCCAGTTCGCGGCGGTCAGCATCGGCACGTCGACCTTCGACCAGTCGGGCGAGCGCTCGCGGTAGTAGTCGCCGTCGAGCGGCTGGTTGCGGATCTCCTCGCCGAATTCGCAGCGGTTGCGCGCGAGCGTCGCCTCGTCGAGGGTGGGCGGGCCGCAGACCAGGTCGGCGGTGACGGCGCTGCGCGGTCCGCGCGTGCCGAGCCCGTGCTGCACGGTCTTCACCTGCATGTCGTACCAGTTCGCCCAGAACGTGCTGAGGATGCCGCCGTGGTGCGTCATGTCGCGGTACCAGTCCGCCGCGCCTTCCCAGACGCAGATCGCCGCGAGGTGCGGCGGCTGGCGCGAGGCGACCTGCCATTGGTTGATGCCGAAATAGGAAACGCCGTTCAGGCCCACCTTGCCGCTGCTCCAGGCCTGGGTCGCGGCCCATTCGATACACAGCTCGAAGTCGCGCGTCTCGCGCGGCGCAAAATGCTGCACGTAACCGGGCGAGCGGCCGCAGCCGCGCGAATCGACGCGCACGCAGGCATAGCCGTGCGGCACCCACTTCTCGGGATCGACCACTTCCCAGTTCTGGTACTGGTTGGTCGAGCCGGCGGTGACGTCCGGATGCTGCTCCGCCATGCGCTGCCATGCGCTCGGATAGCCTTCCTGGAACGCGAGACCCTTGGCATACGGGCCGTAGGTCAGCAGTGCCGGGAACTGGCCGTTGCCGAGCGGGCGGAACACGTCGGCGCGCAGCACCACGCCATCGTCCATCGCGACTGGCACGTCCCAGTCGATCTGCATGCCGTCACGGATTCCGGAGCTCGGTGTGCTCATGGTGGGCGCTTTCTGGTCATGCGTTCGGCGAGGAAACGGACGATCGCGACCGCGTCTTCGGCGCCGAGGCCGCCGGCGATCGCGGCTGAATAGGTGGCAAGCGCAGCGGCGGTCGCGGGCATCGGCACGCCCGAGGCGCTGCCGGTCTCAAGCATGTAGAGGACGTCCTTCTGCATGCTGGCAACATCGAACGCGGGCGCCGGCGCATCGCCGAGAATGACCGGCGTCTTCAGGCCGAGCACCGCGAGCGCGGCCGAGCTGTCCTGCAGCGTCTCGAGCATCGCGCGATATTCGAGCCCGCCGGCGTGGCCGAGTGCGAGCGCTTCGGCGAGCGACTGCCAGTAGACGGCGAGCGGCAGGTTGACCACCAGTTTCATCAGCGCGCCCTGGCCGACCGGGCCCGCATGCACGATGCGCCGGCACAGCAGGTCGAGGAATGGACGGGCGCGCTGCAGGTCTGCGGCGCTCGCGCCGACCAGCGCGAGCAGCTTGCCGTCGCGGGCTGGCCCGACGGTGCCCGACACCGGTGCGTCGAGCAGCGCGGCGCCACGGCCCCGGACCAGCGCATCGAGGCGCGCGATGGTAGCGGGTCGCAGGGTGCTCATTTCGATGAACAGGCGGCCGCCCGCGTCGCCGGCGAGCAGGCCATCGGGCCCCTCGTAGACCGAGGCGGCCGCCGCGTCGTCGCGAATCATCACGAACACGACGTCGGCGTCGCGCACCAGTTCGCGCGGCGTGGAGGCGGCCGTTGCACCGGCGGCGACCAGTGGCCCGACGCGTGCGGCATTACGGTTCCAGACGACCAGCGAGCGGCCGTCCCCGAGCAGGCGCGGCGCCATCGCCGCGCCCATCTTGCCGAGGCCGAGGAAGCCGAGGCGGCTCAACGCGCTTGCCTCGATGCCAGGCTCATTTCGCCGGCGCGTAGGCGATCAGGTCGAGCAGCGTGTTCGCGCCCGGCACGACGAACGGGCCGCCGAGGCGGATCGTGGTCGAGGCCGGCTTGTCGTTCGGGAACCAGGCGGCCCATTCCGCGATCGACTCGGCGAACCATTGGAAGTCGCTGTGGAAACAGACGCGGCGCGTGATGTGCTCGACCGAGGTGCCGGCGGCGGCGCAGATCGCGGCGATGTTCTTCATCATGTAGCGCATCTGCGCCTGGCCGGGCGAGTTGTACCAAGGGAACTCGGGATTGCGGATTGAACCGGAGGCCAGCGCGCCCGAGGAATCGAACGGCATCTGGGTGCTGAAGAACAGGAAGTTGCCGGCGTGCACGGCCTGCGGCTCGTGGCCGAGCGGCTTTGGCGCATCCGCAGTCTCGATGCTGCGCTTCTTCGTCTTCGCGCCGTTGGCGAGCAGGGTTAGCGCGACCTCGATGCGGCTGCCGCGTGCGCCCATGCCCATGTACGGGATCACGACGCGCGCCGGCGGATTGTTCGGGAACCAGCGCTTCCAGGCGCGGTCCATCGCCGCGAAGTCGCGCGGGTGGCCGATGTAGACGTCGGCCTTGACCGCATTCTCGAGCGCGCTGCCAGCGGCCGCCGCCACTTTCGAGAGCTTTTCGAGTACGTAGTCGGCCTGCTTCTCGACCGAGGCGCCCCACCAGAAGTTCGGGTCCGTCCAGGCCTGCTTGGCGATCCGCGAGGGCTCGCCCAGATGGCTGGCGCGCAGCGTGCCGTCGGCCCAGTCGATCGGACTCTCGGCCGACAGGAACACCCAGTCGCCGCGGCGCACCGCCGCGACGTGCCCACCGGGTGCATCGGGCACACCCGCCGGCGCACCGATCTCGACGTTCTGGCCGCCATCGTCGATACAGATCATGTCCACTTCGACCTGGGTGCCGCGGCACAGCAGTTCGCGCACGCCGAGCGCGGAGGAGGGCACGGTGCGCTCGCCGAAGAACTCGCGGCGTGCACGCAGGTAGTTCTCCATCTCGACGCCGGTCCAGTGGTCGCCGCGCGCGAAGTCCTCGGCCGTCGGCTTCTCCGCGACCATCCACTGCCAGATCCGCACCATGTCCTTGCGCGGGTCGACGTTCGATGCCTTCATCGTGTTGAACAGGTTGCGCAGCACGTAGCGCCCCTGCAGCGCGAGTTCCTCGGCGAGGAACGGGTTCGCGGCCACGGCTTCCTTGACCTCGGGCGCGAGGCCGGTCTGGAAGTCGCTGGCGATCGTGCCGGCGATGAACACCCAGCCGCCCGCCCGGATCGCCGGGCTGTAGGGCATCAACGGCTTCGGAACGCCGGCTTCGAGGCCGGGCCAGATGGCTTCGTAGGCGTCGCTCTTCGCGGTCGGGGCAGGCATCGCGGGCTCCTTGGGGAACGTGGTGACGGCGGGTCGCAGCGCGTCCGATCTTAAAGGTCGTGGAACATCTGACGAAACCCGGTTATTTTCATTCCCGCCATCAGTTTTCCTGATGAGGGCCCCATGAAGCTGCAGCAGATCTCGACCTTCGTCGTGGTGTACCAGGAACGCTCGTTCACCGCGGCGGCCGAGCGCATCCACGCCACCCAGTCGGGCCTGTCGATGCAGATCAAGGAACTCGAGGATACGCTGGGAATGCAGCTGTTCCAGCGCTCCACCCGCGGCGTCGCGCCGACGGCGGCCGGCGAGCGCTTCTACGGCCACGCGGTGCGGGTGCTGCGGGAGCTCGACGACGCGCGCACCGGCATGCGGGCGATGAGCGGGCAGCAGACCGGCACGGTCACGGCGGGGTTGATGCCGACCTTCTCGCGCGCCGCGCTGTCGCCGGCGGTCGCCGAATACAGCGCCTCGCACCCGTTCGTGAAGCTGAAGATCGTCGAGGCCTACAGCGCCGTGCTGACCGACCGGGTCGCGCGCGAGGAACTCGACCTCGCGATCGTGCCGCCCGTGGCGGCCGACGCGCGACTGCGCTCAAGCCACGTGGCGCGCGACCAGGAACTGTTCGTCACCGCGGCGCGGGGCTGCGCACGGCAGCATCTGGCGCCGGTGTCGATGGCCGAGGCCGGTCCGCTGCGGCTGATCCTGCCGTCGCGCGGCAATGCGCGCCGCGCGCGGCTCGACGACTACCTCGGGGCCGTCGGCGCGCGGGTCGAGGCGGTGCTCGAGATGGACGCCATGATGGGCACGCTGGAGCTGATCGCCAGCAGCGACTGGGTGTCGATCCTGCCGGCCACGCTGTGTTTCCCCGACATCGACGTCGGGCCGCGTCGGCTGCATCCGATCGCCGATCCGCCGCTGACGGTCGACTACGTGCTGGTCACGCCCTCGACCCGCAGCGTCGCGCCGGCCGCCGCCGCATTCGCCGAGGCGCTCTCGCGTCACATCCGGCTGATCGGTGCGGAGTGGGCGAAGCGCCTGCACCCCGGGCATCAGCGAATCTGATTCCCGCCATCGGCGATCATCGTTTCGTGCGCCCGCGGGGCGCTCGCTAGGATGGCAGGGTCTGCATACGCGCCCCGGAGAGCAGGATGCACCTCGGTTTTTTCACGATGCCCATACACCCCCTCGGCAAGGACTGGCGCCAGTGCCTGCGCGAGGATCGCGAGGCCTTCCTGCTCGCCGACGAGCTCGGGTACACCGAAGGCTACGTCGGCGAGCACGCCACCGACGCCGCCGAGAACATCACCTCCTGCGCGCTGTTCATCGCGACGCTCGCGCATGCGACGCGTTCGATCCGGCTCGGCACCGGCACCGTGAACATGCCGAACACGCATCCCGCGGCAGTGGCTGCCGAGATCGCGATGCTCGATCACCTGCTCGACGGGCGCTTCAACTTCGGCATCAGCCCGGGCGGGCTGCTCTCCGATGCCGAGGCCTTCGGCAACCTCGACAAGGATCGCACCGCGATGTTCGTCGAGGCGATCGACATGGTGCTGGCGATCTGGGCGGGATCGCCGCCGTACGACCTCAAGGGCCAGCACTGGGAAGTCAGCACGCGGCGCACGCTGATCGAGGACATCGGCCAGGGCATCCTGCCGAAGCCGCTCCAGACGCCGCATCCGCCGGTGATGGTGACGGCCGTGGCGCCGTTCTCGAAGGGCCTGGTCTCGGCTGCGGCGCGCGGCTGGCTGCCGATCTCGGCGAATTTCCTGCTGCCGAAGTGGGTCGCCACGCACTGGCCGCAGTATGCCGAGGGCTGCCGCAGCGTCGGCCGCGCGGCCGATCCGGCCGACTGGCGCGTCGCCAAGAGCGTGTTCGTCGCCGACGACCTGGACACCGCGCGCGAATATGCGCTCGGCCCGCAGAGCCCCTACCGCCACTACTACCGCCAGATCGTCACCAAGATGAAGAAGAGCGGCCGCGCTGCGATCTTCAAGGACGACCCGAAGGCCCCGGACGACAGCGTCACGCTCGACGGCGTGCTCGAACGACTCGTGATCTGGGGCACGCCCGACAAGGTCGTCGACGAACTGCAGGCCTTCCGAGCAACGACCGGGGCGTTTGGTACGCTGCTGTACGCCGGCAAGGACTGGGTCGACCCGGCGCTGGCAAGACGATCGATGGTCCTGCTCGCCGAGAAGGTGCGGCCGGCGATGGCAGGCAAGGCCTGATGGGCACGACTCCGTGAGCACGACTGCATGAGCGCCACCCAATGAGCACGACATCCGAACTGCGTTGCGACACGCTGCTGCGCGGCGTCGTCATCACGATGGACGCCGGTCGGCACGCGTTGCTCGACGGCTACGTCGCGATCACCGGCAGCCGGATCGTCGGAGTCGGCCGCTGGGCCGATTGCGCATTCACGGCGGGCGAGACGCTCGGCGGCGAGGGCCACCTGGTGATCCCGGGGCTGGTCAACGTGCATGCGCACCTGGTGCAGGGCTGCATGCGCGGGATGGCTGAGGGCACCACGTTCGAGGAGCGTTTCTTCGGCTTCTACTACCCGATGACCGGCGCCTGCGACGAGG
>Ga0163144_10027455_pt1 | contig 11021 bp, 7 predicted proteins | sample OliLak19BULKMAT1_FD_123175 | JGI IMG/M metagenome (GOLD analysis project Ga0163144, IMG submission 123175) | Freshwater microbial mat bacterial communities from Lake Vanda, McMurdo Dry Valleys, Antarctica - Oligotrophic Lake LV.19.BULKMAT1 | ecosystem: Environmental > Aquatic > Freshwater > Lake... | reverse complement strand
GTTCGCGGCGTACTCCTTCCCCCACGGCGTCAGCTTGTAGCCGCCGCGCACAGTCGTCGAAGCGCCGTTGTCCAGATGGCCGATGAGGTTATAGGCCTTATGCTTCTGCAAAGTCTGGCCTTTCGCCAGGAACGCCGTGGAGGGCGCCTCCAGGTAGATCGAGTAGTCGACCGACAGGTCGCCCAGCTCCTTCTGCGTGGCCGCGAGTGCCGCCTGGACGGAGTCCAGGCTTCCGGCGTAGTCGGCGTTGTTGAGCGCCCGGCGCGTCTTGGCGAGGATCACATGGAGCTGGTCGAGGCGCTCCTTCATGCGCCGCCCCTGCTCCTTGTAGGCCACCTTCTGCTCCTGCGTCATGCCCGACTTGTCGATGATCTTCATGATCGCCTGGGCGTCCGGAGAAGTCGGGTCCACGCGCTCGCCTTGGTTCTTCACATGGAAGAGCTGCGTCTCGAGCACGGTCAGGCTGAGCCAGCGCAGGGCGTTCTGCTCGTTGAGCGACATCGTCGCCACCTGCGAATCGGTGATCGACTTCGCCGCCTTGAAGCGGTTCATGTCCGTCTCGAAGCGCTGCACCGCCTCGCGCACGCCGACGAGGTACGCGCGGCGCTGGGCGAACTTGCCGCCGACGAGCTTGCCCTCGACCATCTTGCCCTCGACGATCTCATAGACGCTGTAGGTCTCGCCGCGGTGGTCGTAAGTCTTCGCCTTGGCCTGGCGGATTAAGTCCGCTTCCAAGGTGGGGTCGTTGAACCACAGGTCCGAGGGAAACTGCTTGCCCAGAAGCTCGGCCAGCGCGATCATGCGGTCGATGCGCGTCGCCTTGATGTACTCCGTCTCCTGGTTCTTCAGGCGGTGGTAGCTGTACTGCAGCATTTCGAAATTGTAGCGCCCGGTCTCCGGGATGGCCGGCACCTCGGCGGGCCGGTTTAAGTTCATCTGGCGCTGGTTCTTCTGCAGCTCGCGGTTGTAGGTGGTGACCTGGTTCTTCGTCATCTTAAACGCCAGGCCGTCCTTGTCCCAGAACTCGTAGCCGTCGCCCACATCGATCTGGGAGTAGGGGTTGCCCTTGGGCGCGTCGGCGATGGCCGCACCCGTCATGAGCGCCTCGCGCAGCGCGCCCGTGCGGAAGGACTCCTCAACGCTGCTGGCGGGGTCCGACGGCAGCTCCCCGAACTTCTCGTGGAAGATCTTCATCGCGCGCGCCGCCCCGTCCTGGCGGGTCTCCGTGTAGGTGCCGACGCCGCGCAGACGGTCGAGGATGGGCTTCATCGACTCGACTTCCTCGGCCGGGTTGTAGCGCGCCTTCAACGAAAGGTACATCGTCCGGCCGATCGGGGTGAGCTTCCGCTCGTTGCCGAGGTAGGTCTTAAGCGGGTCCGCGTCGTCCTTGTAAACTCCCAGGGAGAGGAAAAACTTCATCGCCTCGGCGGGATTGGGCTCAACATCGCCCGCCGCGGCCCACGCGGTGGCGGGCCATTGCGCCGCGAGCAAAGCGGCACAGACGAGGCTGGCGACGGCACGACGCGCGAGGGGTTTCATGAGGGCGCGACCTGGTTCCAGTGTAGCAGAGGGGCGCCGTCCTGTCAGGGCCCATGGACCCACCCCAAAGCACGGCCTAAGGACCCACATCTTGTTCTGCGACATTTGTCTTGACAAATGTCCGCTGGCCCGTTACACTGCTGATAGTGAGGGGGAACATGGCTAAAGTCCTAGAGAGAGCGCAACCCAAGCAGATTCTGAAGCATTGCGAAGCGCTCGGCCTGGATTTAAATATTCTGGCGTCCTGCCTTGCCGTCAATCCTAAGACCGTGCAACGCTGGCAAGAGGGCAGCGCTCAGCCCAACGAAGGCGGGCTGCGCGCCCTGGAAAAACTTGAGGCCATCTATCAATTGGCGGCGCGCCTGCTCAAGAAGGACGCCCTGAAAAGCTGGGTTCAGACTCCCAATGAAACCTTGGGGGGTGAGCGCCCCGAGGATCTGTTGAGCCGCGGAGAGTTGGACCAGGTGCGCAATGTCCTTGGCATGCTGGAGTGGGGCATCTACTCCTAAAATGCCGGGCCGCCCGAACCTCGCCGCAATCCCGTCCCTTGCCTTCGCGGCCTTCTCGAATTCGGTCTACCGGGCCGTCCCCGAAGCTTTGCGTGACAAAATCCTATCCACAGAGGGAAACCGATACTATCCTGGCCGCTATCACATCGCGGGAGAGACGGGAATTCTCTACACCTCCCTTGAGCGCGGCGTCGCGATCCAGGAGCTAAGTCGTCATGCCGCTCGCGCCAATCTGCAAGGAGGCCTGGCCGTCGGCAAAATCAAGGTCAAGCTTCAGAAGGTGCTCGATCTGACGCAAGCGTCCGTGCTGGCCAAGCTAGGACTCTCCAATGAAGATTTGATCGCGCCCAACTGCTCGCTCACCTCGGCCATCAGCTCGCAAGCCAGGAAGGCCGGTTTTCAGGGGTTGCTGGTTCCGTCGGCCGCCGGAAGCGGAGCCAACCTGGTCGTCTTTGAGAACAACCTCGCCGAGGGCTGCCTGATCGAGGTGGAAGAAATCAAAGTTGTGGAGGCCTAAAACGAAAGGGGCCGGGCGCGAGACGGGGGCTTGACTAGTCTGATAATCCGACATATACTGATAATCAGATAGTTGGAGGTATTTATGGCCTTAACACATGTCTGGTCTAAAGGCCAGATCACGATTCCCGTTGAGTTTCGCAAGAGGCTTCACCTTGAGGATAATACCCCGCTGAGTGTTGTCATGTTGGGGGAAGCCTTGGTGCTGGTCCCTTTTAGGACTGAGGGCGCCAATCTTGCCAAGAAATTCGAGAAGGCGATGAAAAAAAAGGGTCTATCATTCGAGGATCTGTTGTCGGACTTGAAAGACATCCGCAAGAAGACGAACAGGGAGAAGTATGGGCTTTAAGCCCTGGAGGGTTTTCCTCGACACGAGCGCCTTGCTGGCCGGCCTGATCTCATCCAAGGGTGCGGCCAGGGAAATTTTATCTGGTGGTGAAATGCGTCTGTTTGAAATTCTTCTCTCCAGCCAGGTGCTTCTGGAAGCCGATCGCAACATTGAGAAGAAATTTCCTCGCATCCTTTTGGAGTACCGTGCGTACATGCGATCCTGTGAGCCGACCTTAGTCGATGATCCGACACCCGTGCAGGTCAAAAGGGCCATCCCCATGGTCGGGGAAGATGATGCCCCTATACTCGCCGCCGCCTTAAAAGCTCAAGCGGAATTCCTTGTTACTTGGAATACCAGGCACTTCATGACTTCAAAAGTGCCGAGGGACTTGCCGATTCAAATTTTGAACCCGGGCGAGTTTATTGAAGTATGGATGAAGTTTCTGAGAGAGCGCACATCCACCGGAGAAGGCTGATCAGGCAGACTTAAGATCGCCCCCATACGGAGTGAGCCGGGGCTTTACAGAGTTTGACAGGATCAAGTTGCGACGGCACGCAAGGCATGCTGACGCGCGGCATCACCGGCCTGGTAGATGCGGGTTGCGATGCTATCCTCGCGCTCAGAATTTCCGTGTCGCACGGCGGCAAGGACCGGTCATACCGCGCGGATGCTCTCCTTTTTCTTTAAAATTCGCCACGCCTTGACCAGAAAGTCGATTCAGTAACCCCGAAAAACCCGGCGCATAGCCGGACGAGCAATCCCAGTCATCCCATTGGACGGCGCTCTCGGTAATCGTTGCCGCCGCCGAAAACCACACGGCACCGCTGGGTCCTAAAAGATCGACGACCTTCTGATCGTAGTTGATCCGAAGCGTGAATGAGGTGCCCCAAGCGCCTTGAATAATAGAGTCCACTTTATTCGCTTCACTCTGGCAAACGAGCGTGACCACTCCCGCGCTCGCTGGCGAAGCATGCACCAGTAGCGCAACGGCAAGCGCCACTTTGGGGCGCGAAGCCTGGTCTTTAGCCAGCTCCTTCGTCTTGATCACGATGTCCCTGGCCGCCGCCTGCTGGTCTTCGAGAGGCGAGCCGGAATCAGCCCGGCTGTGGGTCCCGACCATCCCGACCGCGATCGCGAGCATCCAGCCCGTCACTCACTTTCCCTTTGATATTCCGCGCATGTTCACCCCTCTCCCCACAAACAAGAACTGCGAGCTACAAAAGACATCTCGTTCTCGTCCTACATAGATAAGGCAAAGGGCCCATGCTCAACCAGGTCTTAATCCCAAGAGGAACTGTGGGCTGCCGTCCAGGGGCGGAATTGAGCCATCCACGGAGCGCACGCCTGGATGATCTTTAACCATGCGGACAAACTTGTGATAGGCTCAAGCCGACTCCATTGGACTTGGGCCTTCCAAGTTGCCCAGAACTTAAGCGCTCAGAACTTGTCTTCCCGGCAGACCTTAAGGGCCGCGTCGCGGTCCTTGAAGCCCCACCAGATGATCGGTCCGACGCAGTTCGCGGCCTTGTCCTTCACATTCTCCCCGCTAACCTGCTTCTCCTGGAACACGGCCAGCACGCCCCGCTCGGTGTTGGTGCCCGGGATGAAGCGAAAGCCCGAGGACACGCGATCCTTGATGACCGTCTGGCCGACGAGCCCCTGGAATCCGAGGCCCGACGGGAGCGGATTGCTCGAGTCAAACACCACGAACTGCTTCTGGCGGAAGGTTCTCTTCTCCTTCGCACCGTCGGGCTTGGCCGGGTCCTTGGGGTCAAGCGCGTCGTAGCGGAACATGACGAAGTACTGATTGGGATCGGACTTGCCCGTGGGGTCCTTGGACTGGTAGATGGCGATGTCGGCCGTGCGGTGGATGGCCACGCCCTTCATCGACTTGTCGAGGTCAATCCCGTCCAACAGGGCTGAGTCGACCGAGCCGACGCTCCCGTCCATCGCGTTGGCGGGGCCAGTGCTCGCGTACTGGCTCGACTCGGGGCCGTCCCCTTTGGGCGGATCGAACTTGGGCCAGACCTCGAACCCTCCGCCGCTGGCGGCGCCGTTGACGACGAGTTGCTTGCCGCTGCCCTCGGGCCGGTACGAGGCCTGGATGTAAACAAACGGCTTGCCGCCGAACATCTTCGCCATGCGCCCCGGCACCTCGTCTAAAGCCTTGGTGTCCTGCCCGGTGACGCCCATGTACTTGCTCAGGGCATCCATGAAGATCGGCACTTCCTTGAAGCCGGAATTCGCGTCCCCGCCCGTTTTGCCGTCGGCGACGAAGCCGGCCATGTCGAAGCCGCGCGCCGTGGGCTTGAGCAGGTCCAAGTAGTGCACCTGCTTGTCGAACTGCAGGACGAGGTAGTGGTCGACCATACGCCCGCCCAGGAGGTGCATCGCCGGCTGGTTGCCCTCCGCCGTGATGCTGGAATACTTCATCTGCTGTTCGGTGCGCACGCTTGCCGGAACCAGGACAAACACCTCCATGTCCTCGGGCTTATTGGTTTTGTTGCAGGTGACGAGGCCGAAGGTCTTCTCCAGATCCTTCGCGAGCTTCGCGGTGTCCCCCTTCTTGCACTCCGGAAGCTTCAGGAGGAGCATCTCAAGCTCCGCGATGGGCTTGCCGGGAGGGGTCGCCGGATCGGTCGCTCCGCCGCCGCCGCCGCTGGTCTCGCCCTCCGCCTTCGGCTTGGGGGGCAGGTTGCCGGGGCCATCCTTGACCTCCCAGAAGCCGCTAGCTGCGTTGAATTCGAGGCGGTAGTCCTTCCCGCCGACGCTGCCCAAGTGCGGCCCGCCGAGTGCACCCCGAGGGGCGTTCTGATTGCGGCCGTCGGCGTCGCGCGAGCTGACCTCGGCGTACAGGCCGGGAATGAGGTCGCGCGGGTCCAATCCCGGGCCGCGGCGCGAGTCGATCAGGCCCTTGGGATACATGGCGAGCACGCCCATTTTTCCGCCCTGGGGCGCCACATAGAATTCCTGGTCGCCGACTTTCACCACATTGTTCAGGTCCGCCACCTGATCAGCGCGCTTGTTGTACAAGGTCGAGACCGTCGTAGCGATCTTAGATCCCCCCTCTCCGGGCCGTCCGAAGACGACCTGGCGCTCGCCGCCGGGCAAGGTCTTGAATTTAAGCTCGTACCTCTTATGTCCGGGCGTCCGGTCGTCCAAGATGAAGGACTGATCGCCCCCGCCGGCCGGGAAGCGCTGGCCGAAGATGTTGTTCTGATCCGTGATGTCGAAGATTCCGATCTCGTTGACGAGCGCGTTGGTCACGGGATCGCGCCGCGTGTAGATCTTCATCGAGATCCTGCGCGAGTGCTGGTCCTTCGCTCCCGCGATGTCCCGGACCTCGGCTCCATCGAGATAGAGCTCCTTCATGGTGTACTGCTGGGAGGCCGCGCCGAGCCCCGAACCGGCGCCGCGGCGCGTGTCCGGCGGCTTCACTCCGGTGTTGTTGTTTCCATCGATGCTCGCGTCGACCACGGGCGTGGGGCGAGGGTCGTCGAAGATCTTCTGCGCCGCGGTTAAGGCCGTATTGAGGAACGCGATCGTGTCGTCCTTCTCCTTGGCCTTTTTGATCTGGGCGGTCGCCGGGTCGGCGAACCGCTCCAGCGCCTTGCGCAAGCGTCCCTCCGCCTTGCGCTCGGGGAACACGGTTTTCTTCAGCAGGTCATCGTTCATGACCCAATCGGGGGCCTTGGGGCCGCCCACGCCGACCACGAAATAGAGCATCGCCAGGTTGCCCGGCGTCTGCTTCTTGGCCCAGTCCAGTGCCACCGCCTGCAACTCCTTGACGCCCACATCGGCCGCGACGAAGGTCTTGTTGGTGGCCGCGTCGGGCAGGAGGAGGAAATCCGCGACGCGCGCGCTGGCATCGTCTTTGGCGACCGCGTTCTTGGATAGAATGTCGGTCAGCTTGGTGATCGAGTTAGTGTCCTCGACCGCGATGACCACTCCGGGCGGGACGCCGTCAGCGGCGAGCGCCCGCAGGGGAAAGACCCCGACGGACGCAATCGCCAAGACGGCCATGATGGGATTCAGGGGTTTCATGGCTTCTCCAAGACTTCTGTCACGATTCGTCTATTGTAGCTCCATACCGCCTTTTGCGCCTGGGTCTAAAGACCTATTTATTGGGAACCGTCGAACGAGCCGTCGTCACCATCGCGTTCACATTGTCGATCCAGGTGGTCTGAGCCGCGCGCGTGCCGAGCATGGCCGACTTCGCCAACTGGACCGCCTTAACCGTCGGATCATCCTTCGACAGATCGACATTCTCATCCTTAGTCTTCGCCTCGGTGACCTTGACCCTGACATCGGCGATGCGGGTCTCGATATCACCGGATCCCTTTTCAATTCCGATCTTGGTCGGATCGTACTTTTCCGCCACGGTGTCGACGTTGATCTTGACCTTGGGATCCTTCTCCTCTAGATCCTTGTACTTCTTGTTGACTTCCTTGGTCGTGACGATCGGAGCCGTGCCGCTCGCGGGCACCCCGATGATATGGCCAAGCTGCGGCATGGCCTTGGTGTTATCCATCTCCTTGCCCCCGTCGAGCATGTCCTGGGCCGCGATCTGCCCTTGCAGCGAAGTCGTCAGGAGGCTACGGCTACCTTTCAGCGTCGACTCAATCGTCGCGAGCTTCTCCTTATTTCCAGGCATGTTCTGCAGGGCCGTAGACCAGGCAATCGGCGTGACCGTGATGCTAGCCAGGGCCTCGCCGGAGAAGGCCCTGACCTTTTCGAGGTCAATGCGAGCGTCGTCCACGCCCTTCTTGGCGAGGTTGTAGTCGTCGGTGTAATTTTCTTCTTTCACGCCCTCGGCGTCCTTCTTAAGCGACGGCAGCAGGCCCTTCTCGGCCAATGCTAGCTTGTCGAGCGCCGCGATCTGCTGCTTCGCCACGGGAGTCGTGATGCCGTCCAGCACCTTGCCTCCATTCTCGGCGCGAACCTTACTGCAGTCGTTGCCAAATGTGTTCTGGCCCTGATACAGCGCATCCCGCAGAACGGCGTACCTCGTCGCCTCAATGCGAACTGTCTTGAGATACTCGTCGTCCGGGGTAGACGAACCCTTCGCGTCGATCAGCGTATCGAGCCATTTACAGATCTGCGCCAGGCCCGCGATTGCGGCGACCTGTCCCTGGTTGACCCCCGGAAAGCCGGTCACGCCGCCCTCGGCGTTGGGATTGGGAGTTCCCCCCCCGGCCTTGCCAGTCGCGTTACAAACCATGGGAGCGCCGCCGCTCAGCGGCTTGAAGACAGCCACGCTACCTCGGACCGTCCAGCAGCCTGTATCAACCGGCGTCGCGCCTTCCTTCCCCGCGCCGGCGCACATGGTCATCTGGGATTTGTTGACCGTGGTACCGCCGCAATCGAACTCATCATCGGCACCCGGGCAACCCTCACCCAAAAGCGTGCACATGGCCTTCTTGGTCAGGCCTTCGCCGAGCTTAAGCGCCCCCGCCTTCAGCACCTCGTTGCGGATGCCGTACATCAGGAGCTCCGGGTCCTTAAGCTTGCGCTTCTCGAACTCGAGCTTGAGATTCTCCTCCTGGCGCTGCTTCGCCTCAAGGAAGGCCAAGGACTCGCCCACGCTCTTGCTGCCGGCCGCGCCGCCGCCGCCCGGCGCCTTGTCATTAGCCCCCGCGCCGCCCTGGCCGCCGCCGTCAAAGCCTTTGCCACCCGTGGGAATCTGCTCGGCGGCCGCCGCGTTCAGGCCGTTCAGGGCGCTGCCCGTGCGGGAGAAGGCGTCGCCAGCGTTCTGACCGGCGCGCTTCGTGCCGTCCAGGCCCTGCGGGCCGTTGCCGCGCGGACCCGCCGCGCCTCGGAAGTTGGGATTGGAACGAACGAGATTCAAGCCGCCGCCGCCCGTGCCCGCCTGGCCGAGGTTGCCGCTGTTGAGCGGAGCCATGCCGCCCGACGCGCTCGAGCCGCCGCCGGCCACGACGAGGCCGCGCAGGCCCGAGCCGCCGACCGCGATCTTGGGAATAGGCAGAGGCGCCTTCTTCACGGCCGCCGAGGCCGCTCGGGACGCTGCGCCGGCGAGTGCGTCTTTATAATCTGTCTCGCTGCGGGACGGAGCCGTGGGCGGAGGTGCCGCCGGAGCCGCCGAGCCCGCCGGGGGCTGCTGCATGCCGCCGGGGCCCATCACGAGGGAGGAGGGGTCGCGCACATTCAAAGGCGTAATGATGTCGCCGGCGCCGCCGATGGCTCCGCCCTGGGCGATGCTGTTATTGCCGTTCTCGTAGGGGCTGCTGCCGTTGCCGAAGAAATTGCCGCCCCCGCTGCCGCTGCCGCCGCCCCATCCCTTCTGCATCGTGTGGTCGCCGTTCTCGGGCGCCATCATGAAGTGCTCCGCCAGCGGGGCCATGAACAAGGTCCCCAGGCCGGCCAGGATGAAGGCCAGGTCCTTCTTCTTGAACTGCTTGAGGCGATCGAAGAGGGTCAAGCCGGCGCCCAAGCCCTTGATCTTCACCTGGGGCTTCTGAGCGTCCTTTAAGGTCGGGATCTTCGGTTGCTCCATATCGTTCTCCTGGTGCCTATTAGCGGATAAAGTCTTCGATGCCCTTCAAATCCGTGATCACGCACTGATCGGTGCTGCCCGTGCACTGACCGCCCGAGCAGGCCCGCGTCCTCTGGCACAGCGCGTTCCCGTAGTTCTTGCAGGTATTGACGACCTGGTTTTCGCGGCCCGAGCACTGGCTCAGGTACTTCATCTTGCCGGTGAGAGTCGCGTCTGAGTACAGGGACTCGCAGCCCTTCCCGCGGTACTCGTCGACCGCGTTCTGCGTGGCCGCGCGGGCCTCCACGACGCCGTTCTTGGTGTAGGCGCACTCTGGGGCCTCTTCGCCCTGGTCCATCGTCGTCGTCCGTATTCCGTCGTTGACCAAGACGACCTTGCTCTTGTTGCGCGCGGCGCCATCGCATTCGGAAGGAGAGCAGTAGTTGTTGGCCGTCAGCGGGCACGCCTTGTAGTGGGCGCAGCGCACGGTCATCCCGGCGCGGCACTGAGCCTTGATCGCGTCGCCCATCCGCCGGCACGCCTTCGCCTTGGACTTGCTGCAGCCGCCCTGGCCGCAGCCCATCGAGTCGAACTGGCGCGACAGCTGCTCCTGCCGCTTGTCGTTCTCCAGCTCCGCGGGACCATACTGGGCATCGAGCTCGCGGCATTTGCGCGCGTCGGCGTCCATCTTCTCTGCGTCGCGGATGTAGTCGTCGGCCATGCCCGTATCCGGCAAATTGGGAGTGCTGGCGGTGCCGTCGATCTCGGGGACCGTCAGGATGTCGGTGCGCTCGCCGGTGAGGGAGTTACCGTCGTAGACCGCGCCCGTGTTCGTGGCCGCGAATTCGCCCGGGCAGCCGGAGCCCGCAGTGCAGTTGGGCGCCACCGAGATCGCCGCCCGACCGCGCCCGGCGGCGAGCTGCACGAAGGCGCGCTGGCCGCTGATCGTGTGCGAGCCGACCAGGCCCTTAGAGGTGCGCGAGTTGATCTTAGACGCCTTCGACGCCGAGAGCTGGCCCTTGGCCGCGCCTTTGATCTGGACGCCCTTGCCGGTGTCGGCCTTGATGCCGTGCACACCGTTCTTGACCATGTCGCCGAGCTTGCCGCTCGTGGCACCCTTGCCCGAGCTGAAAAAGCCCGAGGCCGCGAACGCGCCGCCGGACAGGTTGCCGTCGCCGCCCGCGCCAGCGCCCGCGCCGAAGCCGGAGCCGAAGCCGCCCGCGAACGCGCTCTTCACGAGGCCGGCACGCTCGCCGGACATCTCGCCTTCCGACAAGGCGACGCCCTCGCCCTCGCCGCGATTCTTGGCGTCGTCGGGATTGAGCACGCCCTCGACGGAGCCGACCTTCGGCAGCTTCGCGCCGCTGCCAGCCGCCGACTCTAGATCCTTGGCGTTGCCCTTGACGAAATTAAGCGAGCCGGAGGCGCCGCCGATGCGCGCCGCATCCGCCGTGTCGCCGCCGCGCATGAATGCCGCCCAACCGGCCTTGCCGCCGCCGTCCTTGGCCGCGCGGAACGCCGCCACCAGATCGCCGTAGTCGCGCTTGCCGCCCGCCAGCCCCCACTTCGAGGTGTCGACACCCGCCTTCCCCGCAATCCAGGACACACCCGCCGCCACCCGTGCGCCGCCCGG
>Ga0163144_10027454_pt1 | contig 11021 bp, 16 predicted proteins | sample OliLak19BULKMAT1_FD_123175 | JGI IMG/M metagenome (GOLD analysis project Ga0163144, IMG submission 123175) | Freshwater microbial mat bacterial communities from Lake Vanda, McMurdo Dry Valleys, Antarctica - Oligotrophic Lake LV.19.BULKMAT1 | ecosystem: Environmental > Aquatic > Freshwater >... | reverse complement strand
GGAAAACTTTGATGTGTTGATGCTGAACAAAGGTGCCGAGGGTGCCATGGTGTTCGAACCCGCTTTTGTAAAGGCTGCGGTGGGCGACACCATCACCTTCATTTCCACCGACAAGGGCCATAATGCCGAGGACATCAAGGGCATGTTGCCCGAAGGGGTCGAGGCCTTCAAAAGCAAGATGGGGGACGACTACGTCCTGACCCTGACCGTAGAGGGGCTCTATGGCGTGAAGTGCACCCCGCATTACAGCATGGGCATGGTCGCGCTGATCCAGGCCGGGGCCCCGGTCAATCAGGAGGCGGTTACGGCTGTGGTGCTGAAGGGCAAGGCAAAGACCCGGTTCGAGCCTTTGCTTGCACAGATCGCCGAGTAAGCATTGCCACCGGATATTCAGCGGCCCCGGCAGCGGGGCCGCTTTCCTTTGCGCATGTTGTCAGGGGCGCCATTCCATAAACAGCGTGGTCCGCGCCGCACCCGGCGGTACGGCACCATGGGGCGCGATCTCTACAAACCCGATGCCCCGATAGAGCGAGATGGCGTCGGTCAGAAAAACGGCGGTGTCGAGCCGCATTGCGCGGTTGCCAAGCGCGACCATTCTTGCACCAATCGCAGCGACAAGCGCCCTGCCGAGGCCTTTGCCCCGGGCCGATGGCATGACGAAAAGCCGCTTCATTTCGGCAATGCCCGGTTCCAGCGTATATGCCAGCACACAGCCTACGGGCTGCCCGCCACTTCGGGCGATCAAGGCCAGCCCATCGGGCAGGATGAACTTGGTCGATACCTCGTCCAGCGCGGATTGCACGCGGTCGTGGCTGAAATAGGACCGCAAGTCTTCGGTCTGGTCGGGAAAGCTGTCGAACAGCCAGTGTACATATCGGCGCAGCAGGTCCCGGACGATGTCGATATCGTCTGGGGTCGTCATATCGCTGATGCTGGCAGAAGACATCTTTGGCAGTCCGTCAGGGCCGTGCAGCCAGTACGACAAATTCTGGTCGCGCTGGCAAGCAGGTAAGCGAGCCGACGGTTGTCTCGGGCGGAAAAGGTGGGTTGTGTTACCCCGCCGCCCGCACCAGCCGAAATCCCAGATAGTCGGGCGGCACACCGGCAGCGCAGCCGCCCGACCGCGCGTCTCGGATGAAGTCGATCACGAACGCGCGGTGTTTGCCCTGCACAGCCCGCACCCCGCAATAGTCGAACCTTGTCAGGATCGCGGCTCCGTCCGGTGTCAACGTACCATTCTGAAAACAGGTTTCGGTCCATTCCCAGATGTTGCCCGCCATATCGGCCACACCCACCGAGTTCGCGCCAAAATGCCCCAGCGGATGGGCCACCAGATCTGCCTCGCCGCACAATTCCACCTCGCGCTGATAGCTTGCGATCCAGCGGCGGGAGGGGTCGATGCCGTTGGCCTCTTCGGAGAATCCGTCGTCATTGCCGCGCTCTGCCGCGGCGCGCAGCCATTCTGCATCGGTTGGCAAGCGCCAGTGCTGCCCCGTGCGTGTCGAAAGCCAGGCGGCATAAGCGGCGGCATCGCGGTGGTTGATCCCGGTCTGCGCATACTCTGCCCGGCCGGCGGATGGTACAGACGGGCAGGCATCGTCAGTGACGCACAGCGCATAGTCTGCCTCGCTGACATGGTGCTTTGCGATGTGCAGCGCGGGGCCATCCTGGTGTTGCTTTGGCGCATCGACGACGCGTGTGCCTTGCCGGAACTCGCCCGCCGGGCGGTAATCCTGCGGTGCCGCTGCGAGGTGAACGGTTTCAGGGCCCTTCAAGGGAAGGGGCTGATCGGGCCAAAGCACTGCCGCCGCACCAAATGCGACCACGACGATCGCCGCAGTTCCTATCCGACGTTTCACGATGACCCTCCGGACCAAGAAGGGCGGCCCAGAACCTGGGCCGCCCAAGAACCTGCAAATGCGCCATTATGGCAGGGCAGAGCGGCCTTCATGGGCCACGTCGTATTCGACCGGCGCCACCACCTGTTCCATCAGGTCATTGTTCCAGTCGCCGCCGACGATCACATGCGCCGTGGCCCCCAGATTGACGGCCTCGATCAGGTTGTGATTGACGTAAGCGTAGACCCCCGGCTGCAGGAAAGTATAGAGCGCGGCGCCCGCCGATCCGCCGCGGATGAACCATGTTTCCAGATCGCGCTCGGGTGGGTTGTTGAACTTGCCGGTTTCCCAGACCAGATCGCCATGCCCGCCGATCAGATGCGGACGGGTGTCGCGGTTGGCCTGGCTATGGATAAAGAGGACGGTTTCCCCCTGTTCCGCTTCAAGAGCCTTGTCGCCGGTCAGCGCGCCGACCCGGCCGTTGAACACCACATGCGACGGGATCAGACCGTTCATCACCTCAAGCGTGTCAGAATAGCTTTCGCCAGCGTCGGCAAAGCGCATGTAGGCGCCGTCTTCGCCGCGCGGAATGTAGAAATCGTTCTCGCCGATATAGTAAGCCCGGTCATATGAGACCGGTGCGCCCAGATGGTCCTTCAGCCCGTCGCGCGGCAGCACCATGATCGCACCAGACATGCCCGACACCACATGCCATGGGATCATCGGGCCGCCCGGGGCGCAGTGATACACAAACACGCCGGGTCGTGTCGCCTTGAACCGCAGGACCGCCTTTTCGCCGGGGTTGACCAGAGTCAAAGACCCACCGCCCAAGGCGCCGGTCGCGGCATGGAAATCGATATTGTGTTGCATCATGTTTTCCGGCGGGTTGAACAGCGTCAGTTCAACATAGTCGCCCTCATGCACCACCATCAGCGGACCGGGAACCGATCCATTGAACGTCATCGCCTGAATCCAGGCGTCTTCATCCACCTGCAATTCCTTCTCGATGATCTTCATCTCGAATTCGATGATCTGCGGGCCAACTGTCGCCACCTGTTCGTGGGCATGGACGAAGGGCGGGGCGACCAGCTTGACCTTGCGGCGTGTCATCGCCGACAGATTGACCGGGGCAGCACCTGAGGTGTCCATCACCTCTTCCGCCGCAACGGACGTCTTGAGGACGTAGGGCGAGGCGGCAACAAGGGCGGCCCCCATAAGTGCAGCGCGTCTGGTCAGCATCTGATTTCCTTTCGAGAGCATGTTGTTTCCCGAAATCTAGTCTGATGCCCCATCGCCTTCGTTGCGCCGCAACAACGTTCTTGGCAGATAAGGTGCCTGTCAGGCGGCGCGACCCAATGTCCCGGCCTCGGTCACGATCGCATCCATGGCAATGTCGTGCGGCTCTGGGAAAATCGTGGGGAGACGTGCCGCCGCCAGCCCGACGCCGATGACCAAGGGGCGCAAGGAAAATGCGGCAAGCGTGCGGTCAAAGTATCCGCCGCCATAGCCAAGTCGATACCCCGCATCATCCCAGCCTAGCAACGGCGCAAGCAGGATGTCGGGAACAACGTCCGGCCCCTCGGCAGGAACCGGTATCTTCCAGAACCCCTGCACCATCCGGCAATCTGGCGTCCACGGGCGGAAGACCAGTGGGGCCGCACGTATCACCACAACCGGCAGAGCGATCCGTGCACCCTGCGCGATCAACCGCTCCAGCCAATGACGCAGGTTCAATTCGGCCTTGATGGGCCACCACGCTGAAATCGTCAGCCCTGACAGGCCACCACAGCGTTCCTCGAAAAAGGAGTCGAGATGGCCTGCCACGGCCTCGGACGCTGAATGGCGGTCGGCCACAGACATGTCCGAACGTATCGTCAACAATCGGGCGCGTTGACGGTCGCGCCACAGTTTCGATGTACCCTCTTTTAGATGAGTGTCGTCAGATCCGTTCATCCGGTGCTCCGTCCGATACGTCTGCGTTCAAATGAACCGGACAAGTCAGGGGGGAGACCGAGAGGGTGCGCAGCGTCGTCAACTGCCAGGTTCAACGACCGGGCGATGCGTTCGGCACGGGCAATGACATGGGCCGCACCAGCGGGTGAGCAGACCTGACCTGCGGTTTCACGAAAGAGCACCAGCCAGCGTTCGAAATGTGCCCAAGTCACCGGAAGATCGGCATGTTTGGTGACCGGAGAGCCGTGATAGCAGCCGGTCATCAGCGCGACCGAGCCCCAGAATTCGACCATCTGCGCAAGGTGTGGTTCCCAGTCAGTAATGCGCGCGGCAAAAATCGGGCCCAGCATCGGATCGGCGCGAACCTTGTCATAGAACCGGTGCACCAGAGCGGTCAGAATGGCCTCGTCCAGCCCGGTTTCAACCATCAGGGCGGCCGTCAATGTGGGGCGGGCCGAGCGTATGGTTTGCGCGGCGGCGACTTGGGTCATGGTGAGGTCCGTTCGTTTTGGCGTTGCATTCGGGTGTAGGCCTGATAATAGGTATTGTAAATACCAATTCAAAAGGCCCACTACGGATGCGTCTGACCTCCTTCACCGACTACGGCCTGCGCATGCTGATGCGGATGGCAAGCGCGCCGGACCGAGCATTTTCGACTGCCGAACTGGCGGATGAATTTGGCCTGTCGCGCAATCACCTGACCAAGATCGTGCAGCGGCTGGCGCAGGGCGGCATCGTCGCCACACGGCGCGGTGGGGGCGGTGGGGCAATGCTGGCCCGCGACCCGCAGGATGTCAGAGTGGGGTCAGTCGTGCGACTGCTGGAGGAAGGACAGCCATTGGTCGAATGTTTTGCGGCAAACGGTGGCGACTGCACGATCACCGGCTGCTGTCGGCTGAAATCCCGCCTGCGCAGCGCCGAGGCGGCCTTTCTGGCGAATCTCGACTTCTCCACCCTTGCCGATATTGCGCTTCCCGCCGGGGCCATCACGCGCGTTTCAGCAGGCTCAGTGCTTTGAAATTGGCACGGGCTGATCTGCGGCAACGAAAAGCCAATTTGCACGTTGTATCAGCATCCTCATCGATGCGCCGACCAAGGACAGATGTATGATTGGCCAATTGACCCGCACAGAACGCAACGTGGCCATGGTCCTAGCAACGCTGCTGGCCCTTCTGGGGCTGACGATGGCGGCTGTGGGCAACCACGACCCTATGGCGGTGCATGGGTTCATGGCACTCGGCTTGGGGATTGTGCTGGTGTTCGCGGTGGGCGGCGTGCTGGAGGAACCAGATCCGAACCCTGCCCGTTTGCAGCAGTATTACGACGATCCAATCAAGGTGGGCATTCTGCTGGCGATGGTCTGGGGCGTGTTTGCCATGACCATCGGGCTGTGGGTCGCGGCGCTGATGGTCTGGCCCGATGCGACCTTCGGGCAGGCGTGGTCCAGCTATGGCCGCCTGCGCCCGGTGCACACCACCGGAGTGATCTTTGCCTTTGGCGGCAATGCGCTGATCGCCACCTCGTTTCACGTCATGCAGCGCACCTGCCGCGCGCGTCTGGCAGATCAGCTATCCCCTTGGTTCGTGCTGATCGGCTACAACCTGTTCTGCCTCTGGGCGGTCAGCGGCTATTTCATGGGCGTCACCCAATCCAAGGAATATGCCGAACCTGAATGGTATGCCGACATCTGGCTGGTAATCGTCTGGGTGACCTATCTAGTGCTGTACTTGCGCACACTGAAGCGCCGGGCCGAGCCGCATATCTATGTCGCCAACTGGTATTATCTGGCCTTCATCGTGGTGGTGGCGATGCTGCACATCGTGAACGCCGCCGCCCTGCCGGTCAGTTTCACGGGCGCGAAAAGCTATCCGGCGTTTTCGGGCGTGCAGGATGCGATGGTGCAGTGGTGGTATGGCCACAACGCGGTGGCGTTCTTCATGACCTCGGGATTTCTGGGGATGCTGTATTACTACTTGCCAATGCGGGCGCAGCGGCCGATCTTTTCCTACCGGCTGTCGATCCTGTCATTCTGGGGGATCACGTTCTTTTACCTGTGGGTCGGCTCGCACCACCTGCATTACACCGCCCTGCCGCACTGGGTGCAGACGCTGGGCATGACATTTTCGATCATGCTTCTGGTGCCAAGCTGGGCATCGGCGGGCAATGCGCTCTTGACGCTGAATGGCGCGTGGCACCGAGTGCGAGATGACGCAACGCTGCGGTTCATGTTCGTGGCGGCGGTGTTTTATGGCCTGTCGACGTTCGAGGGGTCGTTTCTGGCGATCCGCCCGGTCAACGCGCTGTCGCATTACACGGACTGGACGGTGGGCCATGTCCATTCCGGCGCGCTGGGCTGGCTCGCCATGGTCACCTTTGGCGCGTTCTATTCGGTAATCCCGCAGATCTGGGGCCGCGCGGGAATGTATTCGCCCAAACTGGTGGAATGGCACTTCTGGTTGGCACTTGCGGGGTTGCTCACCTACGTCTTTGCGCTGTGGAATGCGGGCATCACGCAAGGGCTAATGTGGCGCACCTATAATGACGCGGGCACGCTGAACTATTCCTTTATCGACAGCATGGAGGCGATGCGCCCCTATTACATCGCCCGAGTTGTCGGCGGGTCGCTGTTCCTTGCGGGTCTCTGTGTCGGCGCGGTGAATATCTGGCTGACGGTGCGGGGCGCGCGTTCCGGTGCTGCAGACCGCCCCCTTGCCCCCCAACCGGCGGAGTAGCCCGATGGCTCTGTTCAAAGCCCATTACAACCTGGAAAAAAACTCCATCGCGCTGGTGATCGGGATTATTCTTGCGGCCAGCGTCGGGGGACTGGTGGAAATCGCGCCGCTGTTCACCATCGACGAGACGGTGGAAACCCTGCCCGACATGCGGGTCTATACTCCGCTGGAACTCGCAGGCCGCAATATCTACATTCGCGAAGGCTGCTATGCCTGTCACAGCCAGATGATCCGCACCCTGCGCGATGAAGTGGAACGCTACGGCCACTACTCGCTGGCCGCCGAAAGCCAGTATGATCATCCGATGCTGTGGGGGTCCAAACGCACGGGGCCGGATATCGCGCGGCTGGGCGGCAAGTATTCGGACGATTGGCATGTGGCGCATCTGATCAACCCACGCGACGTGGTGCCGACCTCGATCATGCCCGCCTATCCGTGGCTGGCAGACGCGCCGCTTGAGGTGGACGATCTGGGTGACCACCTGACTGCGCTTCGCACCCTCGGCGTACCCTACACCGATGACATGGTTGCCAACGCGGCGCGGGATGCGGCCGCGCAGGCCAATCCGGATTCGGACGGTGCCGAAGGTGTCACCGAACGTTACGGCGAGGCGACAACCCTGCGCCGGTTCTCGGGTGCCGCACGTCTGACGGAAATGGATGCGGTCGTGGCCTATCTTCAGGTGCTCGGTCAGTTGACCCAGGCCCCCTACACCCCAGATGCCGTGGAGCCTCAGCCATGACACATGAAACCTTTGTCATCATCGCAAAGACCTTTGGCCTGATCTACCTGATGGCTTTTTTCCTGATCGTGGTATTTCAAACCTACCGCCCGTCGCGCAAGGCCAGCGCCGATCATGCGGCCCGGTCCATCCTGACAGCGGAGGACCGCCCATGTCCGTAGAAGAACGCGACCCTGTCTCGGGGTATCTGACCACCGGGCACGACTGGAACGGCATCAAGGAGTTGAACTCGCCGGTGCCGCGCGTGGTGTTTTTTTTCATAGCGGTGACGCATCTTTATGCACTTGTCGCGTGGGTCCTGCTGCCAACCTGGCCACTGGGCCAGACCTTTACCAAGGGCCTGTTGGGCATCGACCAGAAGACCGCTGTCGCAACCGATCTTGCGGCCGCCAACGTCGCCCGCGCCGAGTGGACTACCGCCTTGGCAACCAAAGAATTTGACCTGATCCGCGCCGAGCCCGACCTGATGGCGCGGGCGCTGGCGACAGCCGCGCCGATCTACGGTCAGAACTGCCAGGCTTGCCACGGAGCGAGCGGTATCGGCGGGCCGGGCTTTCCGCGTCTGAACGACGCCATCTGGCTGTGGGGCGGCACGGCGGACGAGATTGCCACGACCCTGCGCGTTGGCATCAACTCGGCCCATCCTGACACGCATTACGCCCAGATGCCCGCCTTTGGACATGACGAGTTGCTGACCCGACCCGAGATTTCGGTGCTGACCGATTACGTCCTGACCCTTGGCAAGGGCGTGATCCTGAATGACCCTTCCGAAGGTGCGGTTCTGTATCAGACCAACTGCGCCGCCTGCCACGGCGAAGACGCGCGGGGGGTTGAGGGGGCAGGCGCGCCGAACCTGACCGATGGCGACTGGGTCTATGGCGGGGATGCGGCCAGCATCCGTCTTACCCTGATCGCCGGACGGCAAGGCCAGATGCCAAGCTGGCAATCGCGGCTGTCCGAGGCCGAGATCCGCGCGCTTGCCCTGTATGTCGAGGGTCTGTCGGGGTCTGTCCAATGACCGTCGCCCCGCGCCACTGGGTGATCCTCGCTGCCTGCGCCGGGCTGACGTTGGTGAGCGCCGCGAACTGGCAATTCGTGCGACTGGCCTTTGACACTGCCCCTGGCTGTGTGCCGGTGGATGCTGCCCGCCCCGCCGCCAAACCCGCCTGCTGAGGAAGGGATACCATGCTGGAACCGCTTCCCGCCATCGCCCTTCGGGTCCGCCCGGAAAATGTCTTTGGGCGAAACCTGCCGCCGTTGGTGGCCCGTGACTGGCTTGCCGCTGGCTGGTTCGATTTGCGCCGCAACCCGGTGCAGAGCCTTGCTTACGGGCTGGCGGTTTATGTGCTTTCGGTGCTGGTGATCTGGGGGCTGATCGCGGTCGGCGTGCCGTCGTTGATCCTGCCAGCGCTGTCGGGCTTTTTGGTGGTTGGCCCGCTGCTGGCGATCGGCCTTTACGAAAAGAGCCGCCGTTTGCAGGCAGGGCAGCCGGTGACGCTTGCAAACATGATCGTGGCACGTCCGCGGTCGGGTGGGCAGTTGGTGTTCGCGGGGCTGCTGCTTTGCCTTCTGGTGATGCTGTGGTTGCGGGCAGCGGACCTTTTGTATGCGCTGTTCTACGGGCTGCTGCCGTTTCCGGGATACGACCAGATCCTTGGCCAGATGTTGACCACCCCCCGCGGCTGGGCGCTGATCCTGACCGGGTCCGCTATCGGTGGATTGTTCGCAGCCTTTGCCATGGCGATCAGCATGTTTTCCATCCCCATGCTACTGGAAGGCCGCGTCGATGCGTTGACGGCGCTTGGCACAAGTTTTGCGCTGACCACACAGAACCTGCGTGCCGTGCTGCCATGGGGTGCCATTGTGGTAGCGGGCTTTGCACTGTCTGCCGTGACGGGATTACTGGGCCTGATCGTCATCTTTCCACTACTGGGGCACGGCACATGGCACGCATGGGTCGCACTGCGCCCTCCCGTGAACGGGCCAGAGACATGAGTTATTTTTTTCTGATCCCTGTTTCCATCGGTCTTGGCCTGACGGGGCTTGGTGCATTTTTCTGGGCCATGCGCAACAACCAATACGACGATCTGGATGGTGCTGCCGCCCGGATCCTCACCACACCGGATCAACCGGTACCGCCCCTTGAAACCGCAAGGAACAGTGATGAACACCCAGATGCGGACTGATCCATGACGGCCGTTACCGTCACGCTGAATGGTTTCAAAGTGGATGCAGCACTGATCGCTGATGCCTTCGGCCTCGACCCTGCAAGCTTGCAAACGCGCATGCGTGCAGGCGAGGTGACCAGTGTGTGCGAGGCCGGTGTGGACGCCGATTTCTGCCGGTTCCGTCTGACCTTTCGCCACGCCGGGCGGGCCTTGCGGCTGACCGTTGACAGCAAGGGGCAAATCCTGAAACGCGCAACTTTCCCAATAAAAGCCTGAGCAAGCGACCCAATGACCAACCGCCGTTGATCCTTCTGGCCGCAGCAAAACCACGTCTTCAGCTCAGGCTGAGCACGCTCGATCAAGTCACGCTGGGGGCGAAACTGGCTTGAGCACCCGGTGCAGGTACAGTGCAATCCCGATCCAGACCGCAGCACGCAGAACCATGGCGCCCACGGTCCGCATCTCATACGGACCGCCCTGAAGGACATGCCAGCCGAACAGAGCGAAGACGGCGACGATGGCGACCGCTAGCGCCCAGGCAAGGCTGCCGCTCCACGGTTCACGAAGGGCGATCCCGACCCCGGCGAGCATATAGGCAAACCCGGACAGGAAGTTGAACCACAGCACGAAAGGCACCGCGTTGCCTGCCGCCGCCTGCGCCGCAGAGTCACCGAACAGCGCCTGGCCCCCGGAGACGATGGTAAGGGCCCCGAACACGAGGGCGACGCCCGCCGCGATCCTCAGGCCCGTTGATCTGGTTCGTGGCGTCGTCATCTCGCATCTCCTATGATGTCTTCAAGGCGCCCGTCGCGCAGGTTGAACAGGCGGTCGAACCGGTCGAGGATCTTTTCGTCATGGGTCACCGCGATGATGCAGGCTTCCTGTTCGGCGGCCAGCTTGCGCAACAGGTCCATCACGATGCCCGCGCGCTTGCTGTCCAGTGCGGCGGTGGGTTCATCGGCCAGGATGATGCGCGGGCTGTTTGACAGCGCGCGGGCAATCGCCACGCGTTGCGCCTCGCCCCCAGACAAAAGGGCGGGCATGGCGCGGGCTCGGTTGCCGACTTCCAGATAGTCCAGCAGCTCAACCGCGCGGGCCTGCGCCTGTGCGGCGGTCTTGCCTGCAAGCTGAAGAACCAATGCCACGTTGTCGGAGGCGTTCAGGAACGGCAGCAGGTTATGGGCCTGAAAGATGAATCCGATCTTGTCGAGCCGAAGGCGGCGCAGATCGCCGCGCAGCCATTTATTGTCATAAACCATCTCGCCATCCAGGCTGACCTGGCCTTTGGACGGGTCGATGATGCAGCCGATGATGTTCAGAAGCGTGGTCTTGCCCGACCCTGACGGGCCCAAGAGCGCCACCACCTCGCCCGCATGCACCTTTAGATCGAGGTTGCGCAATGCGTCTACCCGCGCGTCCCCCTCGCCATAGTGCTTGGCGACGCTCTTGATCTCCACGATGACGCGGCGGCTGTCATCCAGCATCTCAGCCTCCCAATGCGGTGGCGGGGTCCACCTTTAGCGCCGCGCGCACGCCAAGACCCGAGGCCAGCACACAGACCACAAGGATAATCCCGGTCAGCGCCAGC
>Ga0163144_10027452_pt1 | contig 11021 bp, 8 predicted proteins | sample OliLak19BULKMAT1_FD_123175 | JGI IMG/M metagenome (GOLD analysis project Ga0163144, IMG submission 123175) | Freshwater microbial mat bacterial communities from Lake Vanda, McMurdo Dry Valleys, Antarctica - Oligotrophic Lake LV.19.BULKMAT1 | ecosystem: Environmental > Aquatic > Freshwater > Lake... | reverse complement strand
TTTTTCGAGGTGAGCGGCGGCGGCTATGATTTGGAGGGTGCGCTTCAGCATCACGGAGTCGCGATCGAAGGCGCGCGGTTTCCTGCGCTCCTCGAGTGCCTGCGCGCGGGAGCCTTGTGCAATGATTCGCAAGTGACGCGCCATGACGGTGGAGTGCAGGTGCAGGGCGATCCGACCGAACTCGCGTTGATTGTCGCCGCGGAAAAAGGCGGCGTCGTTCATGCGGATGCCCATCGGCAAACGCCTCAGCTCGACTCCATTCCTTTCGAGTCGGCCCACATGTTTCGTGCGACGCTGCATGAAGGCGAGGGCGGGCGGGTGATCTACAAAGTGGGGGCGGTGGAGCGCATACTGGAGCGTTGCGAGGATGCGCTGGCTCGTGACGGCTCCCGCGTGCCGCTTGATCCCAAGCGAGTACATGACGCGGTTGCGACCATGGCTGCCCGGGGTCTTCGGGTTCTCGCCTGTGCGCGGCGCCACGTCGAAGCCGGACACGCGCGGCTTGAGCACGGTCACGTGGCCAGCGGCCTAACCTTTCTAGGGCTTGAGGGCATGCTCGATCCGCCGCGTCTCGAGGCGATCGCCGCGGTCCGAACCTGTCAGGAAGCGGGCATCACGGTGAAGATGATTACGGGTGATCATCTCATCACGGCACGAGCCATTGGTGACCAAGTCGGGCTGCGCGGTCGCGATGCGCTTGGGGGCTTGGTGGCGCTGTCCGGACGCGAACTAGAAGCGGTATCCGACCAGGACCTACCGGAGGTGGCGGAGCGAACCGATGTCTTTGCCCGGGTCGCTCCCGAACAGAAACTTCGACTGGTGCGGGCGCTGCAAAGGAATGGGCACGTGGTCGCGATGACGGGCGATGGCGTAAATGATGCCCCGGCGCTCAAGCAGGCGGATATCGGGATCGCGATGGGCCAGAGTGGGACCGAAGTCGCAAAGAATGCGGCGGCGATGGTGCTGACGGACGACAACTTCGCGACCATCGAAGCGGCGGTGGAGGAGGGCCGTGGGGTGTTTGATAACCTGACGAAATTTATCGTCTGGACGCTGCCCACGAATGCCGGCGAAGCGTCCATCTTGCTCGTGGCGATCATCCTTGGAACTACGCTACCCGCGCTTCCGGTCCAACTGTTGTGGGTCAACATGTCCACCGCGCTGTTGCTCGGCCTCATGCTGGTGTTTGAGCCGAAAGAAAAAGGAATCATGCAGCGGCCGCCACGCGACCCGAAAAAACCGCTGATCACCTTTGCTCTGGCGATGCGGACGGGCCTGGTGACGCTGGTGACGCTGCTCGGTGCCTTTTGGCTCTTTAACTGGGAGATGACCCGCGAGGGTGAGACCGTGGCGGAAGCGCGCACCGCGGTGATCAACGTCATCGTGCTCGTCGAGACGCTTTATCTTTTCAACTGCCGCTCTCTGACGCACCCGGCGTTCTCCATCGGGCTTTTTTCCAATCTCTGGGCGGTGGGGGGGGCTTTGGCGATGGTGGGTGCGCAGATGCTTTTCACCTATCTGCCGCTCATGAATCACCTCTTCCACACGGCGCCGATCTCCCTGGAGTCGTGGCTTCGAATCGCGGGCGTGGCCGCGACCGTGTTCGTGGTCGTGGAGGTGGAGAAATGGCTGCGCTTCCGCGGAAAGGGCGAGAATGTGGTCCCGGAGTGATGGGGCTCAACGGTCCCCCGCGCTTTCCGTCCTACTGTCATGACTACGCCCGCGCTTCCACACTCTCTCGTTTCCGCCGGGCGACAACCGCGGCCGCACTCCCTCGCGTGTTTTTTTACCCCCAAGAGTATCGCGGTGATTGGCGCGAGTCCCAACGAAGGAACGCTCGGCCGCGCCGTGTTGGAGAACCTCTACGAGAGCGGTCTGCCGTTATTTCCGGTCAATCCGAAGTATTCGTCGGTCCTGCAGTTGCCGGCGTATCATAAAATTGGAGACGTCCCGGAAAAAATCGATCTGGTGGTGATCGCCACGCCGGCGTCGACGATTCCAGGAATCATGCGGGAGTGTGCGGCGGCGGGCGTACGGGGAGCGATCGTGCTTTCGGCCGGATTCAGGGAATGTGGCACCGCCGGAGTGGAGTTGGAACGGGAGGTGTTGGCCGCCGCCCGCGCCGGCGGCATTCGCGTGATTGGTCCGAATTGTCTCGGCTTCATGGCGCCTCATCAGCGGGTCAACGCGACCTTTGCCACGACGATGGCGCGGCCCGGAAACGTGGCGTTTATCAGCCAGAGCGGGGCGCTCTGTACGGCCGTGCTCGATTGGAGCCTGCGGGAGAAAGTTGGCTTCAGTGCCTTCGTATCCGTGGGATCGATGCTGGATGTCGGCTGGGCGGATCTCATCGATTGGCTGGGAGACGATCCGCAGACCCACAGTATTATTCTTTATATGGAGTCGATCGGCGACGCCCGGTCATTTCTCTCAGCGGCGCGGGAAGCCTCGTTAATGAAGCCGATCATCGTGGTTAAAGTGGGCCGGACAGCCGCAGGCGCCCGGGCCGCGGCCTCGCACACGGGGGCGCTAACCGGAAGCGATGAGGTGCTGGAGGCCGCGTTTCGGCGCGTGGGCGTGTTGCGGGTGGACGGGATTGAGGATCTGTTCGACATGGCGGAAGTGCTGGCCAAGCAGCCCCGACCACGCGGTCCGCGGCTGGCGATCGTGACGAATGCCGGAGGCCCGGGCGCGCTGGCGGTGGATCGGCTGGAGGGCAGCGGCGGACAGCTGGCGACGTTGTCGGCGGAGACGCTGGTGGCATTGGATCGCGTGTTGCCCGCGCAATGGAGCCATGGAAATCCGGTGGATATCCTGGGCGACGCCGACGAAGAGCGGTTTGCGCAGGCGATCGACCTCGTGGCGCGCGATCCGGGGACGGACGGATTGCTGGTCGTGCTGACGCCGCAGGCGATGACGGACTCCTACGCGACGGCGCAACGGGTGAAAGCGTTTGCCGCCTTGGGCGGCGAGAAACCGATTCTCGCCAGCTGGATGGGAGGAACGGCCGTGGAGGCGGGAGAGGCGCTGCTCAACGCGGCGGGAATTCCCACGTTTCGTTATCCGGATCGCGCCGCGCAGGCCTTTCACGACATGTGGCGCCATAGCGCAAATCTGCAGGAACTCTATGAGACGCCCACGCTTCCCGCCGGACCGGCGCGGAGGGTGGATGCGCGTGCAAGCGTGGAGGCGATTTTGGGGGCGGCGCGCGAACGCCACCGTTTGCTGCTGACGCAACATGAGTCGAAGCAAGTCCTCGCCGCCTACGGTATTGCGGTTGTTGATACGTTTATGGCCATGACGGAGGAGGAGGCCGTAGCGGTCGCAGGGAAGGTGGGATACCCGGTGGCGGTGAAACTTCATTCCGAGACGATCACGCACAAACGGGAAGTGGGCGGCGTCTGCCTGAACCTGCGTCACGCCACTGATGTCCGCCATGCCTGGCGTGGGATCAAGCAGGCGGTGGCGGCGAAGGTCGGTGAGGCGAATTTTCTTGGGGTCACCGTTGAGCGCATGATTTCGTCGGAGGGGTACGAGTTGATTCTCGGCAGCAGTATTGATCAGCAATTTGGCCCCGTTCTGCTCTTCGGGGCGGGCGGGCGAATGGTTGAGATCATGAGGGATCACGCGGTGGGTTTGCCGCCACTCACGTCGACCCTGGCGCGTCGGCTGATGAAGCGGACCCGCATCTTTGGGGCCTTGGCGAAGACGCAAGGAGAGGAGGCGATTGATTTGAAGGCGCTCGAGCACGTTCTCGTTCGCTTTAGTCAGCTCGTGGCCGAGCAACGCTGGATCAAGGAAATCGACGTGAACCCGTTCTTCGTGGCGGCGAATCAGATGACCGCGTTGGATGCTCGCATTATCTTGCATGACTCCGCGCTGACCGAGGACCAGTTGCCGCGGCTCGCGATCCGGCCGTATCCAGAAAACTTTACGACGCGCGTGACGCTGCCGGATGGCACGAAACTCGAGATTCGGGCGATCCGGCCGGAGGATGAACCGATGATGGTTCGCCTGCACGAGCAACTCTCGGATCGCAGTGTGGTCCATCGTTATTTTGCGCCGGTGCCGCTGGCCCAGCGGATTACGCATGCCCGGCTCGCGCGACTCTGTTTTGTGGACTACGATCGTGAGATTGCACTCGTGGCAATCCCGGAGGGAAAAGGCCACGCGCAGCCAGAAATCATCGGCGTGGGCCGGCTCTGTAAAAGCCACGGCGGGAGCACCGCTGAGTTCGCGGTGTTAGTGGTGGATCGTTGGCAACGGCGCGGGGTGGGGACGCGACTGCTGACCGCGCTGGTGGACGTGGCGCGGAAGGAGAAGCTGACGCGGCTGATCGGCGCGATTCTGCTGGAGAATCATGAAATGCGACGGGTCTGCGAGCGCGTCGGTTTCGTTCTCGGTCCGCCGCGGGATGGCGAGGTGAACGCGGAGATAACTTTATGAAAGCGATATTTGCCTATGAGTATTGATCTTCAACGTCACGGGGCGGCGTCGGCGACCGGCCTGCATTCTTCGGGGCAAAACGGCTATGCACGTCGATGGGTGCACGCCGTGGCGTGGGTTTTGGTCTACCTTTTCCTGGTGGCGTTTCCCTTGCTGGCGCTCCTGATTGGGCCGATGCCGAAGGGGGGAGGCTACGCGTGGGATTTTGCGATGGCGTTGGGCTTTGGCGGGCTCGCCATCATGGGTCTGCAGTTTGTGCTCACGGCTCGATTTCGCCGGGCGACGGCGCCGTTTGGGACGGATATCATTTATTATTTTCACCGCTGGGCGGCGATCGGCGGAGTGCTGTTGCTGGTGGTGCATTATCTGGTTTTGCGCGTGGGTTTCGCGCCGGCGCTCGAGCCCGCGAACCCGTTGTCCGCCCCGTGGCCCATGACGGCCGGCCGCGTTTCGTTGGTGCTCTTTGTAGTCGTGATTGCGACCTCGCTCTGGCGAAAAAAACTCGGGACAGACTATGACCGTTGGCGGATCTGGCACGGCGTGATGGCGGTGATCGCGGTGGTGCTGGCGATCATGCATATTCAGGGTGTCGGACATTATACCCGGGCACCGTGGAAGGGCGCGGTGTGGATTGCTTACTCCGGAGTGTGGGTGCTGGTGCTGGGCTATATCCGGGTGATAAAACCATTGCGCCTGTTGAGCCATCCGTACCGGGTGACGGATGTGCGGCAGGAGACGGCGACCGCGTGGACCGTGACGGTCGCGCCCGAAAAGCCACCGAGACTTTCGTTTCGGCCCGGTCAATTTGCGTGGCTGACGCTTGGCAGCAGTCCCTTTCGGGCGAAGGAGCATCCGTTCTCATTTTCCGGGAGTGGGGAAGATCCTGAGTCACTGCGTTTCACGATCAAGGAACTCGGTGACTTTACCCGAACGATCAAAGACGTGAAGCCGGGCCAAGTAGCCTACGTCGATGGCCCGCATGGTGTTTTCACGACCGACTTTCATCCGCACGCGGCGGGCTTCGTGATGGTGGCCGGCGGAGTGGGAATTGCGCCCATGATGAGCATGCTGCGAACCCTGGCAGACCGCGGCGATCGGCGGCCGGTGTATTTGATCTACGGCAACGCCCGTCTGGAAGGCGCAATGTTCCGGGATGAACTCGAAGTGCTGAAAGGGCGACTCACGTTCACCCTTGCGCATGTGGTCGAAGAACCCACGCCCGAGTGGCAGGGCGAGGTGGGCTACGTCACAGAAAACGTCTTACGGCGGGTATTGCCGCCTGCGTTGAAAGGTTACGTGTGTTTCCTATGTGGTCCCAAAGTCATGACTGACTCGGTCCAAGCCAGTCTGCGGGGGATGGGCGTTCCACTTCGTCGCTTTCATTTCGAGCTGTTTGAGATGGTCTGAGGTCAGAACACGCGAGCTTTCATTCGTTTTTTAAATCAACCACGACGCACCATGAGAGAACAAATCGCCCGAGGAATTGTATTCCTTACCCTTGTGATGATCCTGGGCCTTTCGGCCCTGTTTGCCGCCCGGCACAATCGGGAGCCGACGAAGCCCGGCTTCGAACCGCCGAGCGCTCCCGCTCCCGTCGTCACGCCTCCCGTATCCGCTCCGGTGGCTGCTCCCGAGGTCGCGGAACCATCCGCGATCGCGACCGCGCCAGGCGTCGAGCGAGGCCGGGAAGTCTTTGCGGAGCAGCGCTGCTCCGGCTGCCATTCGATTGCGGGCGAAGGAAATCCCCGTTCACCGCTCGATGGAGTCGGCGCGCACCTGAAGGCCGATGAATTACGAATGTGGATACTGGGGTCCGGTGAGGCGGCCGGGGTGCTCTCGAACGCGGTGCAACGGAGGAAGCAGCGTTATCAGTCGATTCCGGAAACGGACATGACTGCGTTGATCGCGTATCTCCAAACCCTCAAAACCGCAGCGCCCTGAAGGAAGCCGCGAGACGGGAACCCGGGGCTGTAGTCATCGAGCGTTGCCTTGATGCCTTATGTATTGGCCTGGTTCCCGATGATCCTGATTGGGGTCGGCAATGGGATCCTGCGAGGGGCGACCTATGGTAAGCGCATGACGGAGCTGGCGGCGCATCAATGTTCCACTGTCATCGGCGGGGTGCTGCTTGGGCTGTATATAGGAGTCGTGATCTGGCTGCTTCCGCCGCGCTCGACGATCCAAGCGCTCGCAGTGGGTGGCGGGTGGATGCTGGCGACCGTGATGTTTGAGTTTGGATTTGGACGGCTGGTGGCGGGGCATTCCTGGACGCGCATCTCTTTGAAGAGCCCGGTGCGCTCGAGGAAGTGGCCGTCATGGCTCGAGATTGGTTTCGCGCCCACCTCCGCGCATCGGTGCCGACGTGACGGCGAAGATGAGTCTGAAGGTGAAATTTGCGGACGAGCAAATATACCATAGCGTTAACACTGGTCGAAGATAACCGGGTTGGTCGAAGTGCGTAGTTTGTCGTCCGCGCCGAGGCTCGCCAAAGAATTGAAGGAGATACCATGCACCCTTTTGAAAATCGCGGTGAAGCGGGCCGCATGCTGGCTGCTCGCCTGCAGGCGTACGCCGGGAGACCGGGTGTCGTTGTCATTGGGCTGGCCCGGGGGGGAGTGCCCGTGGCCAGTGAAGTGGCCCGGCAACTTGAAGCGACGCTGGACGTGCTCGTCGTGCGAAAGTTGGGCGTGCCGTGTCAGGAAGAGCTGGCGATGGGGGCGATTGCGCCCGATGGCGTCTGCGTTCTGAACGACGAATTGATCGATCGGCTCGGGATTGAAAGCGACGCGATTGGCGCGGTGCGTTTGCAGCAGGAAAAGGAACTCCAGCGGCGGGAGCAGCTCTATCGCGGAAAGCGCGCGCGCGCGGAAGTGCGCGGCCAGACCATCATTGTGATCGATGACGGCATCGCGACGGGCGCCACGATGCACGCGGCGGTGTCTTACCTTCGGCGCCAGCATCCGACGAAAATCATCGTTGCTGCCGGGGTGATCGCGCCCGATACGTTTCGGAAATTGAAGGGGTGGGCGGACGAGGTGGTCGCGGTGATGGTGCCCGACGAACTCCACAGCGTGGGAGAGTGGTTTCGGGACTTTTCGCCGACGACGGATGACGAGGTGCGGCGCCTGTTGAGCGCCGCCGACCGAGTTTGGAAGGTTTCGTGACGCGATAAACGTCGAACGGTCGTTGCGCACAAGATCTGCGAAGCAATTGCCAAGCTCCGCGGAGTTGAGTGGGGGCTTTGGCGTATATTGGGGAAGACATTCAACCCATTCATTATGCCTGCGAAACAAATTCTCTTTGGTCAGGCCGCGCATACGAAGCTGCTGGTTACGACTGAATGTATGATCGCGCAATGGCCGGAAGTGAGACGGCGACTGACTTCGCCCGCTGAAGGCGAAGAAACGTTTTAACCTTTGAATTCTTTGCGATGAACACCACCGACCTGGAAGCGATTGCCTTGGAACTCGTGGCGCCGGGCAAAGGCATCCTGGCGGCGGATGAAAGCGGGCCGACAATTGAAAAACGGTTTAAAGCGATTGGTGTGCCTTCGTCCGAAGAAAATCGGCGGTCATATCGCGAGCTGCTGCTTACGACGGCGGGTCTTAACGCCTTTATCAGTGGTGTGATTCTCTATGATGAGACGCTGCGTCAGCAGGCGTCGGACGGAACCCCGTTCGCCGAAGTGCTGACCCGCCAAGGTATGATCCCAGGCATCAAAGTGGATCGCGGCGCGAAAGCGCTGGCAGGATTTCCGGTGGAGAAGATCACGGAAGGGCTGGACGGGTTGCGCGAGCGACTCGCCGAGTATGGGAAACTCGGGGCGCGGTTTACAAAGTGGCGGGCGGTGATCGCAATTGGCACGGATATCCCGACGCGGGCCTGCGCGGAAGCCAATGCGCATGCGCTGGCGCGGTTCGCCGCGCTGAGTCAGGAAGCCGGGCTCGTGCCCGTCGTGGAACCCGAAGTGTTGATGGATGGGGCGCATGCGCTCGAGCGCCATTATGAGGTAACCGAATTGATGTTACGCTTGGTTTTCCAAGCCCTGTTTGAGCAGCGCGTACGGCTGGAGGCCATGCTCCTCAAGGTGAACATGGTGTTGTCGGGCTCGACGAGTCCGCAGCAGGCAAGCGTGTCCGAGGTCGCGGCCGCGACGCTGCGCTGCATGCAGCGTACCGTACCGGTCGCGGTGCCGGGAATCGTCTTTCTGTCCGGAGGTCAGAGCGATCTGCGCGCCACGGAACACTTGGATGCGATGAATCGAATCGGCGGCGTTCCCTGGCAACTCAGCTTCTCTTATGGTCGTGCGCTGCAGGCGCCGGCGCTCAAGGCTTGGGGCGGAAAGGCGGCTCAGGTCACGGCGGCGCAACAGGCGCTGCTCAAACGGGCACGCTGCAACTCCGCGGCGCGCTTCGGACAATACTCCGCCGATATGGAGTGAACGTACTCGCAAGGAGGTCGCCATGGAAATCAAGGAAGCGATTTATCAACGACGAGCCGTGAGGCGCTATAGCGCGCGTGAGGTTGAGCCGCGGGTTGTCGAGGAGGTCATCAACGCCGCGGTGCAGGCACCGAGCGCGTTCAATCAACAGCCGTGGGTCTTCGCCGTTCTTCACGGCCGGAAACGACTGCGCGAATACTCAGTCCAGGCGAAGCGCTTCCTCGTGGCGACGATTCAACCGGTGTGGGAAGTGCAACTGCGCAGTGAGATGTATGCAGATCCTAACTACGATGTTTTCCACGGTGCCGACACGTTGATCGTCATTTACGCCCGCCCGGGTGGGCTCAACCCGGCTGAGGACTGCTGTATGGCTGCGCAAAACTTGATGCTGGCCGCGTTCGGACAAGGCCTCGGTTCGTGTCCGATCGGGTTCCTTCGACAATGGCTCGATCAGATCGAAACGAAGCGGCAACTCGACGTGCCGGAGCACTTCACGGCGGTTTTCCCGGTCGTGGTCGGCTATCCCGAGGGACCGGTCGAGACCATGGTCAAGGACGCACCAGAAATTGTGAGTTGGAAATGGGGTGACGCGCGTTGAGCCAGCCGACGCGGTGGCGGATTCGGCCGGTCGGGGCCCGGTTCCAGAATTCACTCCAGCGGAGAGAAACCAGGACTTGACATGACGCAAAACTATATGAGTATTTGCGCATATGAGGCTAATATGACAACGGGATCATTTCTTCGCTTTCTCCTCCCGGTCCTGATCGGCGTGGCGCTGGGCGCGGCGCTTGGTTATTTCGGGCAGTGCACGTCGGGCACCTGTCCTCTCACTTCAACCTGGTGGCGGGGTGCGCTTTATGGCGGCACGATGGGCCTCCTGATCGCGATCAGTTCCCGTACCTCCTGAACCTCCCGCCTCCTTCACCTTCACCTCCATCACTCCCGTAGCCCCGCTTTTTTCCATGCCACTTCACCTTTCCGTTTGTCGCCGGAGCACGGAGGCGGACCGCCGCCTTCCCCGGGTCATAGGTGCGCAGCGGCGGTGGCGCCCGGGTTTCGCATTTCGCATCGTGGCCGGATTGATTCTCGCCACGGGAGTGGGAGCTTCACTCCACGCGGAAATGTGGACCTTGGATCGTGCGGTCGCGACCGCGCTCGAGCAAAGTCCCGATGCTCGGCTCGCGCGGGCTCGAGTGGAAGGCGCGCGGGCGTTAGTGGAGCAAAGCCGTTCCGCCTGGATGCCGCAGTTGAGCGTCGCCAGTCGTTACACGGTGACGAACAGCCCGATGATGGCCTTTGGTTCGATTCTGAACCAGCGCGCGTTTAGCAACACGATCGACTTCAATCAACCCGGCCAGATCGACAATCTCAACGCCACCGGCACCGTCGCTTATAATATCTATAGCGGTGGCCGGGCGACGGCCGGGCGGACCGCGGCAAGGGAAGGCGCGGAAGCGGCCGATCGTGACTTGCACACCGCGCATCAGCAACTCACGGCCGAGGTGATCAAGGCCGCGCTTGATCTCCGCAAGGCGCGTGAAGCCGTGCTCGCCGTGGAAGGGGGAGTGAAAGCGTACGAAGCCGCGCTGGGCGTGGCGCAGTCCCGCTTCGAGGCCGGGCAGATGCTCAAATCCGATTTGTTGAGCCTCGAGGTGCAGCTGGCGCAAACGCGCGAATCGTTGTCGGCCGCGCGTCATGGCGCCGCCTTGGCGGCCCGCGCTTTTCGTTTTGTGCTGGGACTGGATGTCTCGGAGGAACCGGTCGAACTCGCGGCCGATGATCCCGCGCTCGACCGCCTCGCGGTGCCCGATATGCGCGACACCTCGCAGCGGCCCGAACTGCTCGGCCTGCAAGCGCGGCTCCGGGCCGCCGAAGCGATGGTCAACGCCGCCCAAGGTGGTCGCCGGCCCACCGTAAATGCGTTTGCCTCTTATCAATACGACCGAGGCTGGGAACTCGGCCGCGATGCCACGGGCTGGCTCGCCGGGATTTCCGTCGACCTGAATGTTTTCGACGGAGGTCAGACCTCCGGGAAGATCCGTCAGAGCCGGGCCGAGGTTGCGCAAGTCAGAGAGATGCTGCGCAAGGCAACGCTCGGCATTGCACTCGAAGCCGAACGTGCCCGACTCGCCCA
>Ga0163144_10027451_pt1 | contig 11021 bp, 7 predicted proteins | sample OliLak19BULKMAT1_FD_123175 | JGI IMG/M metagenome (GOLD analysis project Ga0163144, IMG submission 123175) | Freshwater microbial mat bacterial communities from Lake Vanda, McMurdo Dry Valleys, Antarctica - Oligotrophic Lake LV.19.BULKMAT1 | ecosystem: Environmental > Aquatic > Freshwater > Lake... | reverse complement strand
GGCCACTGCGTCGCGACCAATTCCAATACCATTCGGCACGCCAGCTTCACCGCGCGATTCCGCAATGCCGACGGCACGTTCACGGAAGTCAATGGCACCGGTTTTCGCGTGCAGCAGGATTACAGCGGGGCGGTGGTCGAGGAGCAGGACGTCGCGCTGCTGACGCTCGCGGCCGATGCCCCGGCGTCGGCGCGGCGGTACACCCTGTTTCAGGGGAACCCGCTGGTCGAGTTCACGATGGCGGGCTTCGGCCGCACCGGCACCGGCGTCACCGGGTCGATCAACAACACGGCCAACAACCAGTTCGGCGCCGTGAACGTGCTCCGCGCTGGCCGCAACGTCTTCGAGACGACGCGCAATGATGCCGGCAGCTTCGCCACCTCCGCCAATCCGAATCCGGCGGCCTTCGCAGGAATTCTGGTTGCAGATTTCGATCGTATCGGCGAAAGCTTTCCGAACAACTTCATCTGCGGGCCGCGCGCACCGGGTGGCACGAGCCTCGGCTTCTGCGGGTCAGGCGTCGATCGCGAATCGTCCATCGGCCCTGGCGACTCAGGCAGCGCCGCATTCACCGACACCTGGGAAGTGCTGGGCGTCGGCTCGTGGGGCACTACCACCAACTCGGTCGGTGGCCTCTACGGCAGCTACTTCGGCTACGCCTGCGTCGCGAACTATGCGCCGAATGCACGCTGCGTCGAGAACTACAACTTCGTCATGAACAACGTCGTGCCTGAGCCGTCCACCTACGCGCTGATGGCGACGGGGCTCGTCGGACTGTTCGGCCTCGCACGCCGACGTCGTACCAGCCGGTAGTTACAGCACGACTCGCACCGGGCCGGACTTCAGTGCCACATGGCATCCACTGGCGTCCATCCCGATGCGCAGTCGCACGCGTCGCGTGCGGCCATCCTTGGCAAACGTCACGTCAAACGGCTCACCGCCGCGCCTGAGATCCTTCAGCGCACCATCCTCGAGCACCTTGTAATCGCCCTGGGCGCCCATCGCTTCCGTATTCTCGAGCATCGTGCGGGTCCGGACGCGGCGCACCGTGATGGAAGCGCCCGCGACCGGCGCACCGGCGCCATCGACCAGCCGCATCGCGATGATGCGCATCGCCATGTCGCAGATCTGCCGATCGGGCGGAAGTGTTCTGGTCGGCGCGCCTTGTGCACCCGCTGCCGTCGCCGCGAACAGCAGCGCGCATGCGCTCCGATACAGTGCGCTGAACTTCCTTTCCAATCCACTAGCCACGTCCCGCCAGATCGTACGCATCCACTGCTCCGTTACTTGAGGACGATTTTTGCGATGGTCTGCAGCTGCATGTTCGACGTGCCCTCGTAGATCGCGCCGATCTTTGCATCGCGATAGAACTTCTCCACGGGATAGTCCTTCACATAGCCGTAGCCGCCGAACAGTTCGAGCGACACACTCGTCACACGCTCGGCCACCTGGCTCGAATACAGCTTGGCCATTGCGCCCTCACGTTGAATGTCGTGGCCCGCGTCCTTCAGCCGTGCGGCGTTGTACACCATCAATCGCGCCGCCTCCAGTTCGGTGGCCGCCTGCGCCACCTGAAACTGAATGCCCTGGAACTCACTCAGCGGCTTGCCGAACTGCATGCGCTGCTTGAGGTAGTCGCACGCCGCCTGGAGCGCGCCAGCCGCCACGCCGATCATCTGCGCACCAATGCCGATGCGCCCGCCGTTGAGTGTATCGATGGCGATCTTGTACCCCTGACCCACCGGGCCGAGCACGTTGGCGTCGGGAACTTCCACGCCGTCGAGGATCAGTTCGCAGGTGCTCGAGGCACGAATGCCCAGCTTGTCTTCCTTCCGGCCGACCGAGAATCCCGCGAACGACTTCTCGACGATGAATGCCGTGATCCCGCGATATCCCTTCGCGAAATCGGTGTTCGCAAACACCACGAAGATCTCCGCCTCGGCGCCATTCGTGATCCACAACTTCTGACCGGTGAGCTTCCAGCCGGTTGCCGTCTTCTCCGCCTTCGTCTGCAGCGCAAAGGCGTCCGAGCCTGACGAGGCCTCGCTCAGCGCGTAGGCGCCGATGGTGTCGCTGGTCAGGCGCGTCAGGTACCGCGCGTGCTGGTCGGCGGTGCCGTAGGCGTGGATCGGATAGTTGACCAGCGTGTTCTGCACGTCGACCATGATCGCCGACGCCGGGTCGACCTTGCTGATCTCCTCCACCGCGATTGCGATCATCATCGCCGATCCGCCGGCACCGCCAGCCGACTCCGGCAACTCGATGCCCATCAGCCCCATCTCGAAGTACTTCGCGATGATTGCCGGGTCGAGCTTTCCCGCCGCCTCCATCGCCCTCACCCTCGGCGCGACATCCTCGGCGGCAAAGGCCGCGACGGCATCGCGAAAGAGCGACTCGTCTTCGGAGAGCAGGGTCAGTGCAGGACGCACCGCGGTGGTGTCGGGCTGAGACATGTTCTGAGGAGTCCGTGTGGCCTGCAGGTCGGTAGGGTGATGCGGGACCCCTGAAAGATCGCACACCGCCTCCAGAAGCAGGCCGGCGCCTGCGACTGGCCGCTGGAAGTGAATGAGCCTTCCGCTGTTCGATCCGCCCTTCGCCGTTTCCCGCGCCCTCGTTGCTCCCGCACCCACGAGATCGTCCCCCACCTGGCTGACGAACCGGAGGAAGCTACGGCCGTTGACATATAAGCATAACTTTATATGATTTATTCATGGCCTCCCCAGTCCATCGCCCCGCCGACCCCGACATCGAAGCCTCGCCCGCGTCCTACCGGGCGCTCCTGGACGCGCTGCGGGCAGCGGCTGAGCCCACGCGGCTTCGGTTGCTGGGAATCCTTGCCCAGTGCGAGCTCACCGTCACCGAAATCACTCAGGTAGTCGGACAGAGTCAGCCCAGAGTCTCGAGGCACCTCCGACTGCTGTGCGAAGCCGGGCTGCTCGATCGGGTGCCTGAGGGCAGCTGGGTCTTCTACCGGCTCGCCGACAACCGGATCGCCCGCACGTTCATCGAGCTGCTCGGCACCGATGACCCGATCCTCGCCGATGACCGGACGCGCCTCGAAACGGTACAGCGTGGCCGACAGGAAGCAGCCGACGACTACTTCGAGGCGCACGCCCACGAGTGGAACGACATCCGCTCTCTGCACGTGCCGGAAGAACAGGTCGAACAGGCGCTGCTGGCGCTCCTCGACGACCAGCCGGTTGGTGATCTGCTCGACATCGGTACCGGCACCGGACGAATCCTGACGCTGCTGGCACCCAGAGCGACCCGGGCGGTCGGCATCGATCGATCGCACGAAATGCTGGCCTACGCCCGTGCTGCGCTGGTCTCGCCCGAGTTCCGCCATGTGCAGCTGCGCCATGGTGACATGTATCGACTGGCGTTGACGCCGCGGAGCATGGACCTGGTCGTTCTGCACCAGGTGCTGCACTTCGCCGACGATCCCGTTGCCGTGATGCGAGAGGTGGCGCGGGTGCTGCGACCCGGCGGCCGCCTGCTGCTGGTCGATTTTGCGCCGCACGCCGAGGAGTCATTGCGGGCGCAACACGCGCATCGACGTCTCGGGTTCGCCAGCGAAGACGTCGCGCATTGGTGCGTTGCGGCGGGATTGTCCGCGCGCGAAGCGACACGCCTCCGCGGTGCGCCACTCACCGTCGTCATCTGGGACTGTTCACTACCACACGTCACGGCATCCGCATGAGCCCCTCGATTCTCAATCGCCCCAGCGCGAACCGGTTCGGTATCTCGTTCGAGTTCTTCCCGCCCAAGACCGAGGAGATGGAGGCGCAGCTCTGGCGCGCAGTGGAACGACTGGCGCCGCTCGCGCCACGCTTCGTGTCGGTCACGTATGGCGCCGGTGGCTCGACCCGCGAACGCACCCATGCCACCGTACGACGCATCCTGACCGAAACTGCACTGCGACCGGCGGCTCACCTGACCTGCGTTTCGGCCACGCGCGAGGAGATTCTCGACGTCGCGCGCGAGTACTGGAACACGGGCGTCCGGCATCTGGTGGCACTGCGTGGTGATCCCGTCACCGGCATCGGGACCAGCTACCAGCCACACCCGGGAGGGTTCGCGTACGCCTCCGACCTCGTCGCGGGGCTCCGGCGCGAGTTCGACTTCGAGTTGAGCGTGAGTGCCTATCCGGAAACGCATCCCACCGCGGGGTCGATGGACGCCGAGATCGACAATCTGAAGCGGAAGATCGACGCCGGCGCCACCCGGGCCATCACGCAGTTCTTCTTCGACAACGCGATCTATCTGCGCTACCGTGACCGTGCACGGGCGGCGGGGATCACCGTGCCGATCGTGCCGGGCATCATGCCCGTGACCAACTTCGGCCAGACGCGGAAGTTTTCGGCGATGGCAGGGGCCTCGGTGCCGGACTCGATGGCGCGGCACTTCGACGGGCTCGAGGAAGATGCCGACACTCGCAAACTGGTCGCCGCGACCCTGGCCGCCGAGCAATGCACCAAGCTCGCCGACGAGGGGGTGGAGGACTTCCACTTCTACACGCTCAACCGCGCTGACCTGGCGTATGCCATCTGTCACATCCTCGGACTTCGCGCCACGCGTGAACCCGCACAGGCCATTGCATGAACACCGGCGCGCATTCGCACGATCACGATCAGCAGGCGGAATGGGCACTCGAGCCACTGCCGCCATTCTCGCTCGGCGACGTCAGGGCCGTCACACCAGTGCTCACGCGTCGGCAGCGGCTCGAGCTGCTGCAATCGCTGCTGCCGACGCGCATTCTGCTGCTCGATGGTGCAATGGGCACCATGATCCAGCGCGAACGCCTCGATGAAGCGGCCTACCGCGGAGCGCGCTTTGCGGACTGGCACCGTGATCTGCGCGGGAACAACGATCTCCTGACCATCACCCGACCCGAGCTGATCGGGGCGATCCACGCCGCCTATCTGCATGCCGGCGCGGACATTCTCGAGACGAACACGTTCAACTCGACCTCGATCGCGATGGCCGACTACGGGATGGAGTCGCTGGCCTACGAATTGAATGCCGAAGGGGCTCGTCTGGCACGGCAGGTTGCCGACGGCTTCGAAGTGCGCGAATCATCTCGTCCGCGCTACGTGGCCGGTGTGCTCGGGCCTACCAACCGCACCGCCTCCCTGTCGCCCGAGGTGAACGATCCGGCGGCGCGCAACGTGACGTACGAGGAACTGGTCACGGCGTATTCGGAGGCGACCCGTGGCCTGCTGGACGGTGGCGCCGACATCCTGCTGGTCGAAACGATCTTCGATACGCTGAACGCCAAGGCGGCGCTGTTCGCCATCGAGCAGGTCTTCGCCAGCACGCACGAACGCGTTCCCGTCATGATCAGCGGCACCATCACCGATGCCAGCGGTCGCACGCTCAGCGGACAGGTGACCGAAGCGTTCTGGATCAGTGTCATGCACTCGAACCCGCTCAGTATCGGTCTCAATTGTGCGCTCGGTCCAAAGGAGCTTCGCGCGTACGTGCAGGAGCTCTCTCGCGTGGCCGATGTGCTCGTCTCGGCGCACCCGAACGCCGGATTGCCGAATGCATTCGGCGGCTACGATGAATCGCCGGATGACATGGCGAGGATCATCGGCGAATGGGCGCGCACCGGCTACGTGAACATCGTCGGTGGCTGCTGCGGCAGTACGCCCGCGCACATTCGTGCCATTGCGGCGGCGGTGAAGGATGTGGCGCCCCGGGTCGTGCCGACGCTGGTGCCGGCGCTGCGCCTCAGTGGGCTCGAGCCGGTCGTCATCCGCGAGAACACCAACTTCGTCAATGTCGGTGAGCGCACCAACGTCACCGGATCGGCGAAGTTCTCGAAGCTGATCCTGGCCGGTGACTACGAGGCGGCACTCGAAGTGGCTCGGCAGCAGGTCGAGAGCGGCGCCCAGGTGATCGACGTGAACATGGACGAAGGCATGCTCGATGCCGTCGCGGCGATGACGACCTATCTGCGGCTGGTGGCGACCGAACCATCGATCAGCAAGGTCCCGCTCATGATCGACAGCTCCAAATGGAGTGTGATCGAGGCGGGCCTGCAGCAGGTGCAGGGCAAGGCCATCGTGAATTCGATCTCCCTCAAGGAAGGGGAGGCCGAGTTCATCCGGCAGGCGACGCTGGTGCGCCAGTACGGTGCGGCGGTGATCGTGATGGCGTTCGACGAGCAGGGGCAGGCCGACACGAAAGAGCGCAAGATCACGATCTGTACGCGGGCCTACCGATTGCTCACCGAGCGCATCGGCTTCCCGCCGGAGGACATCATCTTCGATCCGAACATCTTCGCCATCGGCACCGGGATCGAGGAGCACGCGAACTACGCGGTGGACTTCATCGAGGCCACGCGCGAGATCAAGGCCACGCTGCCCCACGCCCGCATCAGCGGTGGAGTGAGCAACGTCAGTTTTGCATTCCGGGGCAACAATCCGGTGCGCGAAGCGATTCATGCCGTGTTCCTCTATCATGCAGTGAACGCGGGCATGGACATGGGCATCGTGAACGCTGGCGCGCTCACGCTCTACTCCGACATTCCACCGGAACTGCTGGCGCGCGTCGAAGATCTGGTGCTGAATCGGCGCCCGGACGCCACCGAGCGGCTGCTCGAAGTGGCGGCCGATGTGAAGGGCACGGCGGCGGTGGCGACCAACTCGCTGGCCTGGCGTGAGCTGCCGGTGCGCGAGCGTCTGGCGCATGCGCTGGTACACGGTATCGCCGACTTCATCGTCGAGGATACGGAAGAGGCGCGCCTCACCGCCGAGCGGCCGATCCACGTCATCGAAGGTCCGCTGATGGACGGGATGAATGTGGTCGGCGATCTGTTCGGCGCGGGCAAGATGTTCCTGCCGCAGGTGGTCAAGAGTGCGCGTGTCATGAAGCGCGCCGTCGCACACCTGATCCCCTACATCGAAGCCGAAAAGCTGCTCCAGCCGGTGGAAGCGCAGAAGAACAAGGGGAAGATCCTGATGGCGACGGTGAAGGGTGATGTGCACGACATCGGCAAGAACATCGTGGGCGTCGTGCTCCAGTGCAACAACTACGATGTGATCGACCTTGGCGTGATGGTGCCGTGCGCGAAGATCCTCGAGACCGCGCGTCGCGAGAATGTCGACATCATCGGCTTGAGCGGATTGATCACGCCGTCGCTCGAGGAGATGGCGTTCCTGGCGGGCGAGATGGAGCGCGAAGGGTTCACGATTCCATTGCTGATCGGTGGTGCCACCACCAGTCGCGCCCATACGGCGGTGAAGATCGAGACGCAGTATGCGGGTCCGGTGGTACACGTGCAGGATGCCAGTCGCGCCGTTGGTGTCGCGAGTGCCCTGTTGAGCGACGACGGCCGGGACGCGTTCGTGGCCGGCGTGAAGGCCGAGTACGACGCCATCCGGGTGCACCGCGCGACCTCCGGCAAGGCGAGGCGCCTCGTCTCGCTGACCGGCGCGCGGGCGAATCGCATGGTGATCGACTGGGGCGCATCCACGCCGGTGGTGCCGAATCGCCCAGGCGTGACGGTGTTCGACAGCTGGCCGCTCGAGGACCTGGTGCCGCGCATCGACTGGACGCCGTTCTTCCAGACATGGGAATTGGCCGGCCATTATCCGGACATCCTGCAGGATCCCGTCGTCGGCGAAACCGCCCGGAGTCTGTGGGCCGACGCCCAGGCGATGTTGACGACGCTGGTGGCGGAGCGGTGGCTCACCGCGCGCGCCGTGATCGGGCTCTTTCCGGCCAATGCCGTTGGCGACGATATCGCCGTCTGGTCGTCCGAGGCGGCGCGCGGCACCGACCGCACGGCCACCATCCACACCATCCGGCAGCAGATGGCCAAGGGTGACGGTCGCCCGAACATGGCGCTGGCCGATTTCGTGGCACCGGTGGAGAGTGGCGTTTCTGATTGGGTCGGTGCGTTTGCGGTGACCACCGGGCACGGCATCGATGAGCGGGTGGCGGCGTTCGAGGCGGCACACGACGACTACAACTCGATTCTGTTGAAGGCGTTGGCCGACCGGCTGGCGGAGGCGTTGGCCGAGCGCCTGCACGAGACCGTGAGGCGCGATCACTGGGGGTATGCGGCCAGCGAGTCGCTGGACAACCAGTCGCTGATCAGTGAGGCGTACCAGGGGATCCGGCCGGCCCCTGGCTACCCGGCGTGCCCTGACCACACCGAGAAACGGACGCTCTTCCGTTTACTGGATGTGCCGGCGCTGGCCGGGATCACCCTCACCGAGAGCTGCGCCATGCTGCCGACGGCGAGTGTCTCGGGCTGGTACTTCTGGCGGCCTGAGGCGCGGTATTTCGGGACGGGGATGATCGGTGAGGATCAGGTGTCGGATCTGGCGGCTCGGAAGGGGATGGCGATGGGGGAGATGGCGCGTTGGCTGGCACCGATCCGCGCCTGAGTCGAAACGAGGTTGACATGTCACGGAACAGCGCCCTCGACCTTCCCGTCGAGGGCGCTGTTCTCGTACCACAGCCGGGTTCGCTGATGCACGCATCTGTGGCATTGGCACCACGGTTGTCGTGCCGCTACACACCTTGCTCATAACGGCGAGCTCGGCCAGAACGGGGTTGACCACTACTAAGTCGTTGTCGTATAATGGCTTCATCTGAGTGTGGCAGGAGCGCGGCACGCCGGAATTCGCGGCACGACCCCTGCACTTGGATCAGACGTCCACGCTTGTACAGGCCAGATCCATTTACAGGATGAATCAGATGCGTCGTATCACTTTCGTTGCCGCTCTGGCGACTGTTGCGGTGGTTTCACCGCTCAGCGCTCAGACCTGGCAGGCGATCGGTGCCCCCAGCAACAGCGGTTCTGGGTCGTACTGGAACAATGTCTCCGACGACAACGTCGGTGCAGCGGTCTGTAACGTTGGTGCCATCCTGACCAACACGCCGGCGCTTTCGGCCGCGTCGTGCAGCAATCAGGCGCCGGTGTACCTGCCGCTGAACCCGGCTCCGCTCACGACCCAGAATGTGTTCCTCGGTGGTGCCGGTGGCACCAACCCGGGCGCCTTCCGCTTCGCGGCCGGTATGTACAACATCCGCAGCCTTGGCCGCGTGGCCGGTGATGCGAGCACGTCCTGGGGCGTGATTCTGGACAACGGTACGGTCTTCACCGCTGCCCAGCTCTCCTCCGGCAACACGGTTCTTTCTGGTCCGTTCGCCATCTGGATCACGCAGGCGTTGCCTGCAGCGGGCGCCGGCACGATCTACACGTCGACCCAGTCCACGGGCGCCGTCGCGATCGGTTCGCGCACGGCCTCGATGAACCAGCAGTTCGCCGTGTTCACGAACGGAACCGGTGTCGGTGGTCTGGGCGCGATCACGACCGATGCTTTCGGCGCGATCATCAACGCCACCAACCCGGCCGCTCGCTTCTTCGTCGGCATGGAAGACAACGTCAACGGTGGTCGTGGGTTCGGTGTCGCTGGCGCGGGTCGTGTCTCTGACCGCGATTACAACGACATCCTGATCTCGATCCAGGCTGTTCCGGAGCCGGCCACGATCGGCCTGATGGGCTTCGGTCTGCTGGCGCTGGCCGGCGTCGCTGCAAAGCGTCGCAAGGCGTAAGCGATCGGTCTGCTCGAACTGAAGTGGGGCGGCTGTCTTCGGACAGCCGCCCCACTTCGCGTTCCGGCGCAGTGACTCGCTCGAACTCTCGAGCGACCGCTCGTCGTTGAGTCCAGCCACAGAGAACGGAAATGGATGGTGGTTGCTACCGCCGCATTGTCGCCGCTCAACGACCGACACAATCGATTTGCTGTCGTCGGTCTCCACGGCACCGGCGTCGCCAGGCACAATAAGCCTTGAATCGAAAGCGGCGCCCTTCATGAAACGGGAGCCGCGTTGTGGCTCACACGAGTCTTGTGCTGTGCAAACGCCACACACGTACTGAACCGTATGGCGATCATGAGCGGGCTGAGCACGAGACGACAACTCCTGCTCAGGTGCAAGCGCACGAACCACTTACCGACTTTCGCATGAGTCGAGTGCAGGGTGCACTCCTGGATACGGATGTCGGCACGAGTTCTGCCCCCTTACCGAATGTCCGCGCACCTTTCAATGGCGTAGCATTCCTAAGAGGTGTGTCAAAATGCAGTTCAAATACATGTCGGTCGCTCTGGCCGTATCGTGCGCACTCTCACCGGCGATGGCGCAAACCTGGCAGCCGATTGGAGTTCCGAGCAACACGAACACGGGCGCGTACTGGAACAATCAGTCGTACGGGTCACCCGCCGGAGTGGTATGCAATGTCGGCGCAGTATTGACGAACACACCGGGTTCGCCAGCGTCGTGTCCGAATCAGAACCCTGCTTTTCTTCCGCTCAATCCAACGCCTCTGACCGGCCAGAATGTGTTTCTTGGCGGAGCCGGTGGAGCTGAGCCTGGGCTGGGCGGATTTCGCTTCGCAGGGGGCACGTACACCATTTCCCTCATCGGCCGTATCGAAGGCGCGCCCGGCGTTCCGGCGTGGGGCGTAATCCTCGACAACGGCACCGTTTTCACGTCAGCTCAACTGAGTTCGGGCAACACGGTTCTGTCTGGTCCGTTTGCCGTCTGGATCGCTCAGGCCTTGCCGCTTGCCGGTGCCGGCACGGTGTACACCTCCGATCGCCGGGTTGGCGCGCTGGCCATTGGCGCTCGCGGTGCGACGATCAATCAGCAGCACGCCGTGTTCACCAATGGCACAGGTGTCGGAAACCTTGGTTCACTGTCGCAAGACGCGTTCGGCACGATCATCAATTCGACCGGTGTGGGCGCACGTTACTACGTGGGCATGGAAGACATCGTGAATGGCGGTCGCGGATTTGGCGTAGCGGGCCCGGGTGAAATCTCGGATCGCGACTATCAGGATGTGCTGATCTCCATTCAGGCAGTTCCTGAGCCGGCGACGTACGCACTGTTCGGCGCTGGTCTGCTCGTCCTCGCTGGGATGGCAAAGCGTCGCAAGGCGTAAGTGCGGTTAGGCGTTCAGCAGAAAATCGGGCGGCTGTCTTCGGACAGTCGCCCGTTTCTTT
>Ga0163144_10027448_pt1 | contig 11022 bp, 10 predicted proteins | sample OliLak19BULKMAT1_FD_123175 | JGI IMG/M metagenome (GOLD analysis project Ga0163144, IMG submission 123175) | Freshwater microbial mat bacterial communities from Lake Vanda, McMurdo Dry Valleys, Antarctica - Oligotrophic Lake LV.19.BULKMAT1 | ecosystem: Environmental > Aquatic > Freshwater >... | reverse complement strand
GGGACGGGATCACCGAATGTTTACCTAGAAATGGCAACGGGTCAGAGGCATGTGCCGCTAACCCGTTGATTTGATTGGCTCCCCGACCTGGGCTCGAACCAGGGACCTACGGATTAACAGTCCGGCGCTCTACCAACTGAGCTATCGGGGAATGAAGCCGATGAGTATAGCCGTGGCTCAGAGCCTCACTGCGAGGGCCGCGTGCACGGCGCGCGGGGCCAGCGGGTAGAGGTAGGCGTGGCCGAACTGGTAGGGCGCTTCTTGCCACGCGCGGCGGTCGGTGGCGTTGTCGACACCCAGACGCCAGACGAGCGTTTGTGAGCCCAGGCGCTGCGTGTAGCGCGCGCCCAGGTCGATGCGGGTCCAGCTGGGTGTGGCCAGGCTGTTGTCGGGCAGCACCATGCGACGGCCTTCGTGTGTGACGAAGCCGATGAAGGCCAGGCCGGGCAGGGCGCCGACGTTGTAGGCGGCTTGCAGCTTGAGGCTGCGGGCTGGCACGTTGGTGGGTTGCAGGCCGTCGATCAGGGTATTGGCTGAGCCGCTGCGGCGCGCGCGCAGCAGCATGGCGCTGCCGCGCAGTGACAGAGCCCCTGGCCGCCACTCGGCTTCGGCTTCCACACCGCGGTGGTGGGCGATACCGTCAGTGCGGCGCACGCAGGGGTCGGCCTCGCTGCAATCGTCCAAGGCGGGGGCGCCGTCGTCGGCGTGGAAGTCGCCCGTGGCCGGGCGCCGGATGTCGAAGGCGGCCATGCGTGCATCGAAGGCTGCGCTGCTGTGCTTGAGGCCGATCTCGAGTTGCCGGCTCTTCAGTGCCGGCAGTGTTTGCCCCGCGTTGATGTAGCGTGCACGGTTGGGCGCGACCTCAGACTCGACGCCTTCGCCGACGCTGGCATAGGCCTGGGTTTGCGCACTCAGGGCGTGGCTGAGGGCGAGCCAGGGCGTCGTGAACGCCTGGGTGTACTGAGTGGCGCGCGAGCCGTCGGTGCGCACGCTGGCGCGGTCGAGCCACGTGTGGCGCACGCCGCCCCAGAGGCTCCACTGTGCACCCAGCGCCACTCTGTCCTGCAAGTGCAGCTCGCTGCTGCGCTCGTCGCGGTTGGTGTTCTCGTCGGTCAGGGTCGGGTCGGCCGGGACAGCCGTGCGGCCGTCGATGCTGCCGCTGCCAACGGCGTTGAACGCCTGGCGTTCGAAGTGGGCCCCGTAGCGTGTGAACAGCAGGCCCGCATTGAAGTCGTGCTGGACGCCGGCCCAGCGGGCGCGGCCCTGCACGGCGAGATCCAGCGCGTCGCTGGTGCGTTGCTCGTTCTCGCTGCGGAAGTCATACACGTCGAAGCTGCCGTCGGCGCAGAAGCGGTCGTACTGGCCTGCCGCACTACAGCCGTAAGGGAAGGCGATGCGGTCGTCGCTGGCCAGACGCTGGCGCATCGCATGCGCCACCAGGTCGATCTGCCGCTCGGCGCCCTCGAGCAGACTGTGGCTTACGCGCAGCGAGCCGGTGCGGCCTGCCATCACCACGGGCAAGCTCCAGGCTTGGTTGTTGAGGTTGGTGCGCGGGTCGATGTCGCGCGCGTCGGGCAAGCTGGCGCCCAGCGCGCTCAGGCCGGGCGTGCTGGGCTGGCTCTGGCGGCTCAGCTCGAACTCGGCTTGCACCAGCGTCCTGCGGCCCAGCCGAGCGTCGAGCGCTGCGGCGGCGAGCCAGCGCTGGCCCCGGCTGTTGCGGGTGGGCGGATCAAGCCGCGCACCGTCGAGGTTGATGCGCCAGCCCAGGCCGTCCGGGCTGCGCTCGCCGATGTCCAGCGCGGCGCTCAGGCTGCCGTCCTGTGCCCACATCAGGCTCGCAGCGCGCACGCGCTCGGTCGGACGCTTGACCACGAGGTTGACCAGGCCGCCCGGTGCGCTGGTGCCAGCTTGCAGGCCGCTGGTGCCCTTGAGCACTTCGAGGCTCTGCTTGTTGGCCTGACCAATCACGGTTTCGGCGTTGACGGGCAAGCCGTCGCGGCGGTAGTTGAAGCGGTTGTCCAGGGTGTAGCCGCGCACCGCGAGCTGGTTCCAGTAGCCTGGTGCGTTGTAGGCGTCGGTGATGCCGGCGTCGAGCCGGGTGATGTCGCCCAGGCTCGAGATGCCGGCGTCTTGCAGGGCGCGCTGGTCGATCACCGTGGCCGCAAACGGCGCGCGCTGCAGAGAGCTGCTGCCGAAGCCGGCGATGCCGGGCGCTTGCGGCGTGGCACTGCCCGTGATGGTGATGCGCTGGAGTTCCTGTGCGTGGCTGGCCACAGCCAAAAAAGTGGCAAATGCCAAAGCGCAGCAGCGCGGCGTGAGAGTCTTCATGATGCTTCCCATGCGCGGGCATTACCCCGGTCAGGTTCGGAGGGTTTGATCTCAGCCGGGTTCGTCGTGATGACGGGCCCAGCACCCCTAGCGAGACCGCAGCAGGCTGCCGCGGTAAGTGGATTCTAGTCGTCGAAGGTTGGCGTCTCCACGCCGAGCACCTTGTGCAGCTTCGGGCTGGTGGTGGTGTATTGCAGATGGATGCGCTTGTCCGGGAAGATGATCGATGCGGCGCCAAAGGCTGCCAAGGCGGCCTCGTGGAAGCCCGACAGGATCAGCTTCTTCTTGCCTGGGTAGGTGTTGATGTCGCCCACGGCGAAGATGCCTTCGATGTTCGTCGAGAAGCGCTCCGTGTCGACGGTGAGCTGTTTGCGCTCGATACTCAGGCCCCAGTGGGCGATCGGGCCGAGCTTGGGGGACAGGCCGAAGAACACCAGCAGCATGTCGAGCGGCATCACCCGGGTCACGCCGTCGCCACCGCTCACCTTCACGGCGCTCAGCTTGCCGTCGCGCTCGTCGATGCCGGTGATCTGGCCGACCACCAACTGCATCTCCAGCGCCTCGCACAGATCGCGCATGCGGGCCACACTGGCCGGTGCAGCCTTGAAGCCATCGCGCCGGTGCAGCAGGATCACGCTCTCGGCCTTGTGCGGGCCTTCCTGAACGAAGTTCAAGGTCCAGTCGAGGGCGGAATCGCCGCCGCCGACGATGACCAGGTTCTTGCCCGCAAACTGTGCTGGGTTGCGAACCCGGTAGTGGAGCTGAGTGCCGTCGTACTTCTCGAGGCCCTCGACCTTGAGCAGGCGCGGCTGGAACGAGCCGACCCCGCCGGCGATGAAGATTGTCTTGGCGATGAAGCGCGTGCCCTTGCTGGTGGCCACATCAAAGCGCCCGTCATCGCGGCGCGCCACTTCGGTCACTTCCTGTGCGAGATGGAAGGTCGCGCCGAAGGGTTCAATCTGCTTGAGCAGGTTGTCCGTCAGTTCCTTGCCGGTGCATACCGGCACGGCCGGGATGTCGTAGATCGGCTTGTCGGGGTAGAGCTCGATGCATTGGCCGCCGGCATAGGCCAGCGAGTCGATGATGTGGGCCTTGATCTCCAGCAGGCCGAGTTCAAAGACCTGAAACAGTCCGACCGGGCCGGCGCCGACGATCACCGCATCGGTTTCGACCGGGCCCGCGGCTTCATGGTGTTCGGCTTGCATCAGCGAATCAGCTGATCGAGCTTGTTCTTGACGTCCTTCCAGTCATCGGCGTCGGCTGGGCCAGGCTTGCGCTTGGTGATGCTGGGCCACTTCTTGGCCAGCTCCGCGTTGAGCTTGATGAAATGAAGCTGGTGCTGCGGCACGTCTTCCTCGGGCAGGATGGCATTCACCGGGCACTCTGGAATACAGACCGCGCAGTCGATGCACTCGTCGGGGTCAATGGTGAGGAAGTTCGGGCCTTCGCGAAAGCAATCGACGGGACAGACATCGACGCAGTCGGTGTACTTGCAGCGGATGCACGATTCGAGGACGACGTGGGTCATTGCAATGGTGATGGGTTGGGCAGGCGTTGTGGGTGCCCTGCGGGACGGTAACCCGATTTTAAGGGTGCAACCGTTCCACTTCGCGGTACGGGTCTTGGAAGGCCGTGGGCCCGGCGGTCAATGCCGTGGCGCCGACCCCTACGGTGACCACCGTGGGCCGCCCCGCGTGCAGCATGCCGGCCTCGGCCAGCGTGCTGACCCGGTGGTCGCTGGCCAGCTGGTCGGGCCAGCCGGCGCGCGACACCACCAGCACTGGCGTGTCGCGCTGCCAGCCAGCGTCCTGCAGGCGGCGGCCAAGGCCGCCGAGCTGGCGCCCCGCCATGTAGAAAACCTCGGTGTCGGCCGTGCGGGTTGCCTGCAGCTCGCCTGCGCGCGTCATCGCCGTGGTCAGGCTCACACTGCGCCCGCTGCCACGGCGCGTCAGCGGGCGCTGGGTGGCGGCGGCCGCCGCGATGGCTGCGGTCACCCCCGGGACCACCTCGGCCGGGATGCCCACCTGGGCCAGGGCCTGCAGCTCTTCTTCCAAGCGGCCGAACACGCTCGGGTCGCCACCCTTCAGGCGCACGACGGCCCGACCGCTCTGCGCGTGACGCACCAGCAGCGCATTGATCGCGACTTGCCCGGTCGAATTGCAGAAGCCGCGTTTGCCGACGTCGATCCAACGCGCGGCGGGTGCCAGGTCCCGCAGGGCCGGGTCGGTCAGGGCATCGAACAGGACCACCTCAGCGGCCGCCAGGCGCTGCGCGCCGCGCACGGTGATGAGATCGGCAGCGCCCGGGCCGGCGCCGATGAACACAACCGGCTTCATACCCAGCTCTCCACCAGCAAGGCGCCACTGGTTCGGTTGCTCGTGGCGTCGACCACTATCAGCGCGCCCCCGACACGGTTGTCGGCATAGCGCTGCAGCGGCAGCAGCTGTTGGGTCTCGATGCGGACTCGGCCGATCTCGTTGACGCAGAGTTGTTGCGCCTCGGTCGGCCCCAGGGTCTGGATGTCGAGCACATGCTCGATCGCCGTGATGCGCCCCGGGACCCAGCGGTTGCCGTGACGCAACCAGTACTTGCGGCCGATGGCCGCGGGCTCGGTGTCGAGCCATGCCAGGGTGGCGTTGAAGTGCCGCGTGGCGGCCAGCGTGCCGGGCGCGCCGACCCAGTCGCCGCGCGAGACATCGAGGTCGCGGTCAAGTACCAGCCCGGCGGACTGGCCGGCTTCAGCACTCGTGATGGCCTGGCCGGCGCGGCGCAGGGCCAGGACATCGGCGCGCTCGCCGCTCGGGAAGACCTGGACCGTGTCACCGACGCTGACCCGGCCCTGGGCGATGCGGCCCCAATAGACACGTTCGGAGCTGGTGCGCGGCTGGGGGCCGCTGCCGCCGTCGCCTTTGGCGATGTACTGCAACGGCAGCGCCAGCGGGCCGTCGCGGCTTTCGTCGGCCGCCGGCAGGCCTTCGAGCACTTGCAGCAGGGACTGGCCGGGGTACCACACGCGCCAGTCGCTGCTCACCGCCTGGGCGATGTTGTCGCCGCGCAGGGCCGAGACCGGCACGATGGCGCTGACCTCGAGCGCGGCGTCTGTCGCAAAGGCCTGCAAGGCCTGGCTCACGGCCGCAAAGGCTGGGCCCGGCTGCCCGACGGCGTCGAGCTTGTTGACTGCGAAGACGATGCTGGGCACCCGCAGCAGGTGCGCCAGCAGGGCGTGGCGGCGGGTCTGGGCCAGCAGGGCAACCGGGCGGGTCTGCCAGTCGAGCTTGGTCACGTCGACCAGCACCACCGCAGCGTCGCTGCCGGCCGCGGCGGTGACCATGTTGCGCGTGTACTGCTCGTGGCCGGGGGCGTCGGCAATGATGAACTTGCGCGCCCGCGTCGCGAAGTAGCGGAAGGCCACGTCGATGGTGATGCCCTGCTCGCGCTCGGCCTCCAGGCCATCGGTGAGCAGGGAAAGGTCGATCGGCGCACCGGCTGCGCGGCGCTCGAGAGCATCCAACTGATCGGCCAGGATGGCGCGGCTGTCGAACAGCAGACGGCCGATCAGGGTGCTCTTGCCGTCGTCGACACTGCCGGCGGTGAGAAAGCGCAAGGCGCGCGCCGGCGGTGCCTTGACCGCGGATTGCAGAACCGCGTTCATCAGAAGTACCCTTCTTTCTTGCGCCGCTCCATCGAGGCTTCGCTGGTGCGGTCATCCATGCGCGTGGCGCCGCGCTCGCTGACCGTGACGGTGAGGGTCTCGACCACGATCTCGGCCGCGTTGGCAGCCCGGCTCTCGACGGGGCAGGTGCAGGTCATGTCGCCGACGGTGCGAAAGCGCACCTGCACGGTCTCGACGGTCTCTCCGGCCTGCGTCGGGGTCACCGCGGTCACCGGCACCAGCAGGCCACGCCGCCGGATCACCTCGCGGGCGTGGCTGAAGTACAGGCCCGGCAACGGGATGGCCTCGCGCGCGATGTAGAGCCAGACGTCGAGCTCGGTCCAGTTGCTGATCGGGAAACTGCGGAAGTGCTCGCCCGGGTGATGGCGCGTGTTGAACAGGGTCCACAGCTCGGGGCGCTGCTCCTTGGGCTGCCACTGGCCGAAGCTGTCGCGGTGGCTGAAGATGCGCTCCTTGGCGCGCGCCTTCTCCTCGTCGCGGCGCGCGCCGCCGATCAAGGCGTCGAAGCGATGCAGCTCGATGGCTTCCAGCAGCGCCACGGTCTGGTGCGCGTTGCGCGGCTCCAGCGCATGGGCCAGGCGCACGGTGCCGCGGGCGATGGAGTCGTCGAGATGGCCGACCACCAGACGCTCGCCCATCTCGGCCACGCGTTGATCGCGAAAGGCGATGACCTCGGGAAAGTTGTGCCCGGTGTCGACGTGCAGCAGCGGGAAGGGCAGGCGACCGATGAAGTCGTGGCCGCTGGGGCCGATCGCGCGCTGCTTGAAGGCCTTCTCGGCCAGACGCAACACCACGCAGGAGTCCTTGCCGCCCGAGAACAGCAGCGCCGGGCGCTCGAACGAGGCGGCCACTTCGCGCAGGAAGAAGATGGCTTCCTCCTCGAGATGGTCGAGGTGGCGGTGATCGAGATCGGGCAGCAGTTTTTCGATGGCAATGGGCGCGTTCATCAATGACCCTCCGCACTGAGCGCGATGTTTACGTGCAGGCCGCACTCCTTGGCGGCGTCGTCTTCCCACCACCAGCGGCCGGCGCGAAGGTCTTCGCCCACCGCGATGGCGCGGGTGCAGGGAGCGCAGCCGATGCTCGGGAAGAACTGGTCGTGCAGCGGGTTGTAGGGCACATCGTTGGCGGCGAGGTAGTGCCAGACGTCACCCCAGGTCCAATCGGCCAGCGGGTTCAGCTTCAGACGGCCGTTGGGTTCGGCTTCCGTGAGCGGTACTTCGGCGCGCGCGCCCGATTGCTCGCGGCGCAGACCGGTGATCCAGGCACTCTTGCCTTCGAGCAGTCGGGACAGCGGCTCGAGCTTGCGCAGAGCGCAGCAGGCTTTGCGCTGTTCGAGGCTCTGAAACATGGCGCGCTTGCCGTGACGGGCGACGAAGCGGACCACGGCTTCGCGTACCGGTCGCACGGCTTCAACCCGCACGCCATAGCGGGCCTCGATGCGTGGCAACAGGGCCAGGGTTTCGGTGTGCAGCAGGCCCGTGTCGAGCGTGCCGATGGCGATCGGCAACTGCCAGCGGCCGATCATGTCGGTGATCACCATGTCTTCGGCGCCCAGGCTGGTGGCCTGCACCAGGCCGCTGCCGTGCTCGGCAGCGGCTGACCGGAGCAAGGCGCTGGTGTGCCCGAGCCTGGCTTCGTAGTGGCTGCTCGGGCGCGCGTGCAGGGCGGTGGCGGTCATGCGGTGCCCCGGGAAAAGTGGGGCTGCGCGTCGAGCACATCGCCCTGGTAATGGCCGGCGAAGAAGCCCAGGGCGCGCTGCGCCGACTCGATGCGCTGGTCGGCGCGCAGTTGCACCGCGTCGAAGCCGGTGCGCTGCAGCAGCGGCAGCATGTCAACCAGCACCTCACCGGTGGCCCTGACCTCGCCGCGGAAGTGCAGGCGGCTGCGCAAGACTCGCGCTTGGCTGTACGCGCGGCCGTCGACCCACTTCGGGAAGTGCAGGGTGATCAAGGCCAGGCGTGGCAGGTCGGGGGCCAAGGTCTCGACGTCGACATCGTTGGGCAAGCTCACGCCCGCGCGAAGATCCAACGGCCAATGCTCGCGCACGGCATGCCACTGCTCGAGGCTGAGCAGGCGGTTGGCGCACGGGTCGGGCGTCGGCATCGGGCCGTCTTCGCCGATGGCGGCGTGCCAGCGATCATGGTGGAAGTCGATGAATTTCATGGGCGAGGCGGTCGGCCGTTGGCTCATGCGGGGCTGGCCGCGGTGGCCAGCCGTACGCCGTCGGTGGCGGCGCGGAAGGGGGCTGTGCCGAGGCGGCGCACGCTGTCGATGAAGCGCTCGCCTTCGGTGCGATCGCGGCGGTAGGTCACGATCACGGCCTCGATCGCGTCGGCGATTTCGTCGGCCGCGAAAGAGGGGCCGATCACCTTGCCGGGCACCGAGGCGCCGCTGGCGCTGCTGCCGTCGGAGCCGCCCAGGGTCAGCTGGTACCACTCGGCACCGTCCTTGTCGACGCCCAGGACGCCGATGTGGCCGCTGTGATGGTGGCCGCAGGAGTTGATGCAGCCGCTGATGTGCAGATCGATATCGCCGATGTCGTGCTGCTCGGCCAGATCGGCAAAGCGCTCGGTGATCTGCTCGGCCAGCGGCAAGGAGCGGGCATTGGCCAGGGCGCAGAAGTCGCCGCCCGGGCAGGCAATCATGTCGGTGATCAAGCCGATGTTGGGTGTGGCGAAGCTGGCCGCCCTGGCCGCCTGCCACAGTGCGAACAGCTCACTCTGCCGCACCCAGGGCAGCAGCAGGTTCTGGTCGTGGGTGACGCGCAACTCAGCCTGGCTGAAGCGCTCCGCGATCTCGGCCGCCCGCTCCATTTGCAGGTCGGTGGCGTCGCCCGGGGCCTGGCCGGCGCGCTTGAGCGACAGCGTGACGGCGCGGTAGCCGGGCAAGCGGTGCGCATGCACATTGCGCTCGAGCCAGCGTCGGTAGGCGAGCGGAGCGTCAGCCGCAGCGTCATCGGCGCGCCCGGCAGGCTCCTGCGCGATGCTGGCCGGCAACGGGAAGGACGCCGCGACGCGATCGAGCTCGGCCTGCGTGATCAGCTGCGCTGCGCCATCGGTGTCGCGGTGCAGGATGGCTGCAAACTCGGCGTTCACGGCATCGAAGAACTTGGGCCCCTCGGCCTTGACCAGGATCTTGATGCGCGCCTTGTAGGCGTTGTCACGCCGGCCGAAGCGGTTGTAGACCCGAACGATGGCTTCGATGAAGACGAGGATCTGTTGCCACGGCACGAAGGCGTTGATCAACGACGCGATCACCGGCGTGCGGCCCATGCCGCCACCGACGAAGACCTTGAAGCCGACGTGGCCCGTTTCGTCCTTCAGCAAGTGCAAGCCGATGTCGTGCCACAGGGTGGCAGCGCGGTCTTCGCTGGCGCCGCTGACGGCGATCTTGAACTTGCGCGGCAGGAAGGCGAACTCCGGGTGCAGCGTGCTCCACTGGCGCAGGATTTCGCAGTAGGGCCGTGTGTCGACGATCTCGTCGGGCGCAATCCCGGCCAGCGCATCGCTGGTGATGTTGCGGATGCAGTTGCCGCTGGTCTGGATGCCGTGCATGTCGACGTCGGCCAGCAGGTCCATCACGTCGGCAGCCTGGGTCAGCGGGATCCAGTTGAATTGCAGGTTCTGGCGCGTGGTGAAGTGGCCATAGCCGCGGTCGTGGGTGCGGGCGATGACGGCCAGCTGGCGCAGCTGGGCGCTGCTCAGCTCGCCATAAGGCACGGCCACGCGCAACATCGGCGCATGGCGCTGCACGTACCAGCCGTTCTGCAGCCGCAGCGGGCGAAACTCATCGTCGCCGAGCTCGCCGGCAAGGTTGCGCCCGAGCTGATCGCGGAACTGTGCCGCGCGGGCGCGCACGAAGTGGCGGTCGAAGTCGGTGTATCGATACATCAGTGGATCACTTTCAGTCCGGCGATCAAGAGCGAGCCCGCGAGCAGCGTTCGGATCAGCTTGTCGGACAGGGACTTGGTGAGTCGCGCGCCGAGCCAGATGCCCGGCAGCGAGCCCACCAGCAAGGCGACCAACAAGGCCCAGTCGACATGGCCGAGCGTGGCGTGGCCAAAGCCGGCCACAAGGGTCAGGGGCACCGCGTAGGCGATGTCTGTGCCGACGACCTGCTGGGCTGGCAGGCGCGGGTACAGCAGCAGGATCAGGGTCGCGCCGAGCGCGCCAGCGCCGATCGACGACAGCGTCACGAGCACGCCGAGCAGGGCGCCGACCAGTACCGTCAACAAGGGCTTGCGGTGCTCGGGGATCCAGGCCTCGAGGCGCAGGCCCAGGCGTTGCCAGGCGGGGCGGTTGGCGACCACCAGGGCCGTCAGCAACAGGGCGATACCCAGGGCCAGGGTCAGGACGCCAGCCCAGCCCTGGGTCGCACCCGTGAGGTGCATCCAGGCGATGGTGGCCACGGCGGCTGGCAGACTGCCGATCAGCAACAGCCGGGTGATGGCGCGGTCGACGTGGCCGTGGCGGTGGTGGGCGATCGCGCCGCCGCTCTTGGTCAACGCGGCGAACCACAGGTCAGTGCCGATGGCCACTGCGGGGTTGAGCTTGAAGACCCCGATCAGCAGGGGCGTCATCAGCGAACCGCCCCCCACGCCCGTGATGCCGACGATGGCGCCCACGGCAAATCCAGCGATGACGGCAATCCAGTCCATGCAACGACTGTAGGAAGGCGTTATATGTTTGAAAACAATTGATTTGTGTGTTGCTAATTCTTCTGAGGCATTAGCGAGGGGGCCTCAGCTCCTAGAATCGGACCGATGAACCCTCATGGCATGCGCTTTGCCCGCCGGCGCGGCCTGCTGGTAGTCGGGTGCAGCGCATGGCTGGGCGGCTGTCAAACCGTCCCGCTCCCAGCGCCGCCGACGCCTTTGCCGCCAACGCCAACGCCAACGCCAGCGCCAGCGCCAGCGCCAGCGCCAGCGCCGCCACCGCGCCCGCCGCGCGTCGGGCTGGCACTCGGGGGTGGAGCGGCACGCGGCTTCGCCCACATCGGGGTGATCCAGGTGCTGGAGG
>Ga0163144_10027447_pt1 | contig 11022 bp, 8 predicted proteins | sample OliLak19BULKMAT1_FD_123175 | JGI IMG/M metagenome (GOLD analysis project Ga0163144, IMG submission 123175) | Freshwater microbial mat bacterial communities from Lake Vanda, McMurdo Dry Valleys, Antarctica - Oligotrophic Lake LV.19.BULKMAT1 | ecosystem: Environmental > Aquatic > Freshwater > Lake... | reverse complement strand
CCTGCGTGATCGACTGCTCCGCTCAGGCGACCGCCAATCCCGACTACCTGCTCACGGTCGAGGACATCGAGCGCTTCGAGGCCATGCACGGCCGCGTGCCGGAAGGCGCGTGGTTCCTGATGCGCACCGACTGGTCGAAGCGCACCGATCCCGAGGCCTACCAGAACTTCGACGAGACCGGCCAGCACACGCCCGGGCCGAGCTCGGAGGCGGTGCAGTTCCTGGTCGAGCAGCGCGGCGTGCTCGGCTTCGGCTCCGAGGCGATCGGCACCGACGCGGGGCAAGGCTACCACCTGCGGCCGCCGTACCCGTGCCACTATTACATGCACGGCGCCGGCCGCTACGGCCTGCAGTGCCTCTCGAACCTCGACCTCCTGCCGCCCACCGGCGCGCTCCTGATCTGCCCGCCGCTGAAGATCGAGAAGGGCAGCGGCAGCCCGCTGCGCGTGCTGGCGCTGGTGGAAGAGCCGTTGCCATGAGCCGCCGGGCCGTTCCCAAGGCGAATGCCGAAGCGCGCAGCGCGGAGGTTGCCGAATGAGCGGCTGTGCGCTGGTCACCGGCGGCAGCGCCGGCATCGGCCGCGCCATCTGCGAGACGCTCCTGGCCGAAGGTCGCCGCGTGGTCTCGCTCGACCGCGTGCCGCCGCCTTTCGAGCACCCCGAGCTGACGGCGATCACGGTCGATCTCGGCGACCGCGAGGCGACGCGCCGGGTGGCCGCGGAGGTAGCCGCGCGCCATGCGCCGACCACGCTGGTTCACAACGCCGGCACGATCCGGCCGGCGCCGCTCGCCGAAGTGCGGCTCGACGACCTGGACGCGCTCGTCGAGCTGCATCTCGGCGCGGCAATCCAGCTCGTCCAGGCGATGCTGCCCGGCATGCGCGAGCGGCGCTTCGGCCGCATCGTCCTGATCTCGTCGCGGGCCGCGCTCGGCGCAGCGACGCGCACCGCCTATTCGGCCACCAAGGCCGGCCTGCTCGGCATGGCGCGCACCTGGGCGCTCGAGCTGGCGGCCGACGGCATCACCGTCAACGTCGTCGCCCCGGGGCCGATCCGCACCGACATGTTCCACGCCATCGTCGCCGCCGGCAGCGAGCAGGAAGCGCGGCTCGCAGCCTCGATCCCGGTCGGCCGGGTGGGCGCGCCCGACGACGTTGCCCGCGCCGTCGCCTTTTTCGCCGACCCCGCCAACGGCTTCGTCACCGGCCAGACGTTGTTTGTCTGCGGCGGCAGCAGCGTCAGCAGCCTCAAGGTCTGATGAACCGGGCCGCCATCGCCGCCCTGGTGGAAGACGAGCGCGTTCACCGCGACCTCTACCTGAGCGAGCCGCTGTTCGCGCTCGAGCAGAAACACTTCTTCGCCAACACCTGGAACTACGTCGGCCATGCGAGCCAGGTGCCGAACGCCGGCGACTACATCACCCTCGATCTCGCCGGCCGGCCGCTGGTGATGGTGCGCCACGACGACGGCTCGGTGCGGGTGCTCTACAACCGCTGCGCCCACAAGGGCACGCCGCTGGTGACCGAGAGGAGCGGCAACACTGGCCGGTTCTTCCGCTGCCCGTACCACGCCTGGACCTATCGGCTCGACGGGTCGCTCCGGGCCGTGCCGCTGGCCGGCGGCTACGAAGGCACCGGCCACGCGGCGAGCGATGCCGCGCGCGGCATGCAGGGGCCGGCCGGGGTCGCGCTGCATCGCGACTTCGTGTTCGCCCGGATCAACCCGGGCGGCCCCGACTTCGCCGGCTACTTCGGCGAGGCGCTCGCCTCGATCGACAACCTGGTCGACCGCTCTCCGGTCGGCCGGATCCGGATCGAGGGCGGCTGCCTGCGCACCCTGATCCGCTGCAACTGGAAGACCTACCTCGAGAACATCAACGACACGGTCCATCCGCTCTCGACCCACGAGTCGGCCAGCGGCGCCGCCGCGAAGGTCTGGGCCGGCCATGCCGCCGACGAGCCGAAGCCGATGGCGATCGAGCAGATCCTGCCGTTCGGCGCCGGCCACGACTTCTTCGACCGCATGGGCGGCCGGGTCCTGCCGAACGGGCACAGCGTTCTCGGCACCGCCTTCAGCATCCACTCCGGCTATGGCCAGGTGCCGGAGTACGAGGCGGCGATGCACGCGGCCCACGGCGACGAGCGGGCCGTCGGGATCCTGCAGCGCTCGCCGCAGAACGCGCTCTGCTATCCGAGCCTGGCGCTGAAGGGCTCGCCGCAGGCGATCCGCGTCATCCGCCCGCTCGCCGCCGATCGCACCGTGGTCGAGGCCTGGAGCTTTCGGGTCGAGGGCGCGCCCGACCTGTTGTTCCAGCGCTCGGTTACCTACAACCGGCTCGCGTTCTCGCCGATGTCGGTGGTGGCGCACGACGACGTGCACCTGTTCCAGGGCATCCAGAAAAGCCTGCGCGCCGATGGCAACGAATGGGTCAGCCTGCACCGCGGCTTCGCCGCCGGCGAGCTCGCCACGCCGACGCGTGACGTCAACGGCACCAACGAGATGCTGATGCGCAACCAGTTTCGCGCCTGGGTCCGCTTCATGACGCTCGACATGACGGACTAGCGTTAACAGGGCCTCGCGCCAAGGCCGGCGCCGCCTATCCTTCGTCTCTTTCCCTCGCCCATCCCAGGAGCCTCGCTCATGAAGACCTTCGCCCGCAACGCACTCGGCGTCGTCGCCGGATGCGCCCTCGCCGCCAGCGCCTTCGCCGCCGACCTGAAGGTGGGCCTGAGCGTCTCGCTCTCCGGCCCGAACGCCTCGCTCGGCGTGCCCTACGCCAAGGGCATGCAGGCGGCGATCGCCTACCGGCCGGAGATCGCCGGCCGCAAGGTCGTGCTCACCGTGCTCGACGACGCGTCCGACCCGACCACCGCCGGCCGCAACGCGAGAAAGCTGATCGAGGAGGAAAAGGTCGACGTCATCATGGGCACCTCGGGCGTGCCGGCGGCGATCGCGATGGCGCAGGTGGGCCGCGAGACGAAGACGCCGATGATCGGCCTGACGCCGATCTCGCTGGCGCCGGCCGATGCCGAGTGGTTCTTCACGGTCGCCCAGCCGGCGCCGCTGATGGTCAATGCGGTGGTCGAGAAGATGAAGGCCAACGGCGTCAAGACGGTGGCCTACATCGGCTTCACCGACGCCTGGGGCGACCTGGTCTACGACGCGCTGCTGAAGGCGACCGAGCCGGCCGGCATCAAGGTCGTCGCCAACGAGCGCTATGCGCGGCCCGACCCCTCGGTGACCGGGCAAGTGCTGAAGATCGTCGCGCTGCGGCCCGACGCCGTGATGACCGGCGGCGCCGGCACGCCCGGCGCGCTGCCCTTCCTCGCCCTGCAGGAGCGCGGCTTCAAGGGCGGCGTGTACGGCAACCACGGGATGATCAACCCCGACTTCCTGCGCGTTGCCGGCTCGGCCGCGACCGGCGCCTTCCTGCCGACCGGCCCGGTGATCGTCTCCGACCAGCTGCCCGCCAACTATCCGACGCGCAAGGTCTCCGACGAGTTCCGCGCCGCTTTCCTCAAGGTCAACGGCGCGCCCTCGACCGACGCCTTCTCCGCCTATTCGTTCGACGGCTACCTGGTGTTCGCCGACGCGGCGGCGCGGGCGATCGCCAACAAGGTCGAGCCGGGCACGCCGGCGTTCCGGGTCGCCCTGCGTGACGCCATCGCCAACACCAGGGAGGTGGTCGGCACCCACGGCGTCTACAACTTCAAGGCCGGCAACGTCTACGGCGTCGACGAGCGTGCGCGGGTGGTGGTGCGCGTCGACGCCGGCACCTGGAAGTACGTGCCCTGAGACGCCGAGCACTCACGAGCTAGCGAACCGCGCACCGACGGCAGGCTCCGCTCCGCCATGACGCCCGAGGTCGCCCTCATCCTCGGCATCGACGGCCTCGCCAACGGCGCCGTCTACCTGCTCGCCGGGCTGGGGCTGGTGCTGATCTTCTCGGTGACGCGGGTCGTCTTCGTCCCGTTCGGCGACGTCGCCGCGTTCGCCGCGCTCAGCCTCGCGGCGTTCGAGACCGGGCGGATGCCGGCGACGGTGGCGATGGTGGCGACGCTGGCGGTGCTGGCGCTGGCGGTCGAGATCCGCAGCCTCGTGGTCCGCGGCGAGGCGCGGCGCATCCCCCGCGCGCTCCTCGGCTGGGGGCTGCTGCCGGCGCTGCCCTGCCTGGCCGCGTGGGCGATCGCCGGTCGCGGCGCGCCGGCGATGGTGCAGGTCGCCGTCGCCGTCGCCCTGGTCGTGCCGATCATCCCGCTGGTCGCCCGCATCGCCCTGCAGCCGATCGCCGACGCGTCGGTGCTGGTGCTGCTGATCGCCTCGCTGGCGCTGCACTTCCTGCTCTCGGGCCTGGGCCTGCTGTTCTTCGGCCCCGAGGGTTCGCGCACCGCGCCGCTGGTGGGCGGGGCGATCTCGATCGTCGGTTTCACGGTCAGCGGCCAGGTGCTGCTCATGGTCGGCGCGGCGGTGGTGCTGAGCGCAATGTTCTTCCTCGCCTTCGAGCGCACCGTCGCCGGCAAGGCGCTGCGCGCCACCGCGGTCAATCGGATCGGCGCCCGCCTGGTCGGCATCCGGCCGGCGCGGACCGCGCTGCTGGCCTACGTCTGCGCCTCGCTGCTCGCCGGACTGATCGGCGTGCTGGTCGCGCCGGTGACGACGATGTACTACGACTCCGGCTTCCTGATCGGCCTGAAGGCGTTCGTCGCCGCCATCATCGGCGGCCTGGTCAGCTACCCGCTGACCGCGATCGGCGCGATCGCCGTCGGCGTGGTCGAGAGCTTCGCCTCGTTCTGGAGCGGCGCGCTGAAGGACGTGATCGTCTTCAGCCTGCTGATCCCGGTGCTCCTCCTGCGCTCGTTCTTCTCGGTTCACGCCGAAGAGGAAGAAGAGGAGATCGACGAGTGACGCCGCGCTCCCGCCACCGCGCGGTCGTCGCGGTGCTCGTCGCCGCGATCGTGCTCGCCCCGCTGGCCCTCGGCAAGTTCGGCGTCTCCCTGCTCAACGACGTCGGCATCGGCGCACTGGTCGCGCTCGGCCTGGTGCTGCTCACCGGCATCGGCGGCGCGACCTCGTTCGGCCAGGCCGCCTTCGTCGGCATCGCCGCCTACGCATCCGCCTGGCTGACAACGGCGCACGGCGTGTCGCCCTGGCTCGGCCTGGTCTTCGCGCTCGCGCTGACCGGCCTGGCGGCGCTGGCGATCGGCCTGCTGACGCTGCGCCTCGGCGGCCACTTCCTGCCGCTCAGCACGATCGCCTGGGGGCTTTCGATCCCGCTCCTGTTCGGCAACGTCAACGCGCTGGGCCGCCACACCGGTCTTTCCAGCATCCCGCCGCTGCGCCTCGGTGGCTGGTCGCTGGTCGAGCCGCATGCGATCTACTACCTGATCTGGGCGGTGGTCGGCCTGGCGTTCGTGTTCAACCGCAACCTGCTGCAGTCGCGGCCGGGGCGGGCGATCCGGAGCCTGCGCGGCGGCACCGTGCTGCTGGCCAGCGTTGGCGCCGATGCGTTCCGGGTCCGGCTGGGCCTGTTCGTCCTGGCGGCGCTGCTCGCCGGCCTCGCCGGCTGGCTGTACGCGCACATGAACCGCTTCGTCAGCCCGTCGCCGTTCGGCCTGGGGGCGAGCATCGAATACTTGCTGATGGCGGTCGGCGGCGGCCTCGGCCAGCTGAGCGGCGCGCTGGTCGGCTCGGGCGTCGTGCTGGTGCTGGAGAACCTGCTGCAGGACGCCTTGCCGCTGCTCACGCCGCGCGCTGCGCAGCTGCAGGCGATCGCCTTCGCGGTGCTCTTCATCCTGTTGCTGCAGCACGCGCGCGGCGGGCTGATGGGCTTCGTCCGGCGCTGGACGCGCGGCGCCTTCGCCGCCCCCGAGTTCGACCCGGCCAGCTTCGCCGGCGCCGAGCCGCTGCCGCGGCGCGCCCTGCCGGCGGCCGGCGAGCCGATCGTCGCCGTCGCCGGCGCGGTCAAGCGCTTCGGCGGCCTGGTCGCGGTCGACGACGTCAGCTTCGAGATCCGCGCCGGCGAGATCGTCGGCCTGATCGGCCCGAACGGCGCCGGCAAGTCGACCCTGTTCAACCTGTTGACGCGGACGCTGCCGATGAGCGCGGGCCGGATCGAGTTCCTCGGCCGCGACGTCTCGACGCTCTCGCAACGGCAGCTCGCCCGCCTCGGCCTGGCGCGCACCTTCCAGCACGTCAAGCTCAGGCCGCAGATGAGCCTGCTCGACAACGTCGCGCTCGGCGCGCACGGCCGCACCCGGTCGGGCCTGCTCGCCGCCGGCTTCGGGCTCGACCGCGCCGAGGAGCGGCGAATCCTCGCCGAGGCGATGCGCCACCTCGGCCGGGTCGGCCTCGCCGGGCGCGCCCACGAGATGGCCGGCAGCCTGCCGCTCGGCACCCAGCGCACGCTCGAGATCGCCCGAGCGCTCGCCGCCGACCCGGTGCTGCTCGTCCTCGACGAGCCGGCGGCGGGCCTGCGTCGCCAGGAAAAACGCGCGCTCGGCGAGCTGCTTCGCACGCTGCGCGGCGAGGGCGTGACGATCCTGATCGTCGAGCACGACATGGACTTCGTGATGAAGCTGGTCGATCGCCTCGTCGTCATGAACTTCGGCGCCAAGCTCGTCGAGGGCGCGCCGGCCGCGGTGCGCGCCGATCCGCGCGTGCAGGCGGCGTATCTCGGCGGCGTGACGTGAGCGATCGCTACACGAGCGCCGGCGGGCCGAGCGCCGGGCCGCCCCAAGCCGGCCCGCGCCCCCGCGGCGGGCCGGCAGCCGTAACCGGCGGACGGGGGGCGCCATCTGTCCCGATGCTCGAGGTCGGCGACCTGCACGTCTCGTACGGCCGCGTCGAGGCGGTGCGCGGCGTCTCGCTCTCGCTGGCGCCGGGCCAGATCGTCTCGGTGATCGGCCCGAACGGGGCCGGCAAGACGACGCTGCTCGCCGCCGTGATGGGCCTCCTGCCTTCGAGCGGCACGCTTCGCTTCGAGGGCGAGGACCTGCGCGCCATCGACGTCGAGGCGCGGGTCGAGCGGGGCCTTTGCCTCGTGCCCGAGAAACGCGAGCTGTTCGGCGACCTGAGCGTCTTCGACAACCTGATGCTCGGCGGGTTCGTCCACCGCTCGACCAGGCCCCCACGCTCTCTTCGTTCGCTGCCCCCCGAGGGGGCGCGGCCGGCCTTGGGGCGGCCCGGCGGCCGGCCGGGCGCCGAGGCGCTCAAGCGCAGCCTCGAGGTCGTCTACGGCCGTTTCCCGCGCCTGGCCGAGCGGCGCAAGCAGCGCGCGAGCACGCTTTCGGGCGGCGAGCGGCAGATGCTGGCCCTGGGACGGGCGCTGATGTCGTCACCCCGCCTGCTGATGCTCGACGAGCCGAGCCTCGGCCTCGCGCCGTTGATGGTCCAGGAGATCCTGTCGATCGTTCGCGGCCTGCGCGAAGACGGCGTCTCGATCCTGCTCGTCGAGCAGAACGCGCGCGCTGCGCTCGAGAGCTCGGACCAGGGTTACGTGCTCGAGACCGGCGAGGTCGCGCTGAGCGGCGCCTCGAACCAGCTTGCCGGCGACCCACGTGTGCAGGCGACCTACCTCGGCGGCACCACCGATGACGATTGAGGCGCTGCCGCCCGCCGAGCGCACGCTGCCGGCGATGCTCGACCGCGGCGCGGCGCGGCATGGCGACAAGCCGCTGCTCGCGTTCGGCGCCGCTTCCTGGTCGCACCGCGACCTGCCGCGCCTCGCGGCGGCGCGCGCTACGACGCTGCGCGAGGCCGGCGTCGGCCGCGGCGACCGGGTCGCGGTGATGCTCTCGAACCGGATCGAGCTGATCGAGGTTCTTGTCGCCTGCGGCGCGATCGGTGCGGCGGCGGTGCCGATCAACAGCGCGTCGATGGGGCCGCAGATCGGCTACGTCGTGCGCGACAGTGCGGCCCGGCTGCTCGTGATCGAGGACGGCTTCGCAGCGCGGCTGGCGACCGCCGAGCTCGGCGGGACGGCGCTCGAGACGATCTGGATCGTCGGCGAAACGATGGCCGGCGACGCGATCCCCGACGGCGTCGCCTGCACGGCGCTACCGGCGCTTCCCGATGTCGCCGATCCTGCCGCGGCCGCGCCCTCCGGCGAGCCGTCCATCCTTCCCTCCGACACCTTGGCCATCCTCTACACCTCGGGCACCACCGGTCCGGCCAAGGGCGTGCTCTGCTCGCACGCGCAGTACCACTGGTGGGGCGTGCACAGTGCCGAGATCCTCGGCGTCGGCGCCAGCGACGTGCTCTGCACGACCTTGCCGCTGTTTCACATCAACGCGCTCAACACCTTCGCCCAGGCGTCGCTCGCCGGCTGCCGGGTCGCCTTCGAGCCCCGCTTCTCGGCTTCGGCGTTCTGGCCGACGATGCGCGAGCGCGAGGCGAGCGTCGTCTACCTGCTCGGCGCGATGGTGCCGATCCTGCTCGCGCAGCCGGCGTCGGCGGCGGAGCGCGCGCATCGCGTCCGCACCGGTCTGGGGCCCGGTGTGCCGGCGAGCGCCGCCGCGGCCTTCGTCGGGCGCACCGGCGTGACGCTGCTCGAAGGCTACGGCTCGACCGAGACCAACTTCGTGATCGCCAGCGCGCCGGAACGGCCGCGGCCGGGCTGCATGGGCTGGCTGCGGCCGGGCTTCGAGGCGCGCGTCGTCGATTCGCTCGACGCCGAGCTTCCGCCCGGCGAGGCGGGCGAGCTGGTGCTGCGCGCCGACGAGCCTTTCGCCTTTTCGAGCGGCTACTTCGGCAAGCCCGAGGCGACCGTCGCGGCCTGGCGCAACCTCTGGTTCCACACCGGCGACCGCGTCGTCCGCGAGGCCGACGGGTGCTTCCGCTTCGTCGACCGCCTCAAGGACGCGATCCGCCGGCGCGGCGAGAACATTTCGTCGTACGAGGTCGAGCAGGTCCTGCAGATGCATCCTGCGGTCGCCGCGGTCGCGGTCTACCCGGTGCGCTCCGAGCTGGCCGAAGACGAGGTGATGGCGGCGCTCGTCGCCCGCCCCGGCGAGACGCTCGACCCGGCCGAGCTGGCTCACTTCTGCACGGACCGGCTGCCGTACTTCGCGATCCCGCGCTACGTCGAGGTCGTCGCCGAGCTGCCGCGCACCGAGAATGGCAAGGTGCAGAAATACAAGCTGCGCGAGCGCGGCGTGACGCCGACCGCGTGGGACCGCACCCTGTCATCCTGAGCGCAGCAAAGGACCTCCGACTCCGCGAGATGGCCGACTACTGGAACCCCGAGCTCGAAACCATGCCCTGGCCCGAGGTCGAGCGCTGGCAGGCCGAGCGCGTGGCCGCGATGCTGCCGGCGCTGCGCCAGCGCTCGCGGCTCTACGCGCGCCTCCATGCCGGCGTGCCCGATGGCCTGGCCGTGCGCGGCGCTTCCGACCTGGCAGCCCTGCCGTTCACGCTGAAGGACGACCTGCGCGTCGCCCAGCTCGCGGCGAGCGAGGCCGAGCCGCTCGGCGAGAACCAGGCGGCGCCGCGTGTCGACGTCGTGCAGGCGATCTCGTCGTCGGGGACGACCGGGCGGCCGCTCTACTACGGCCTCACGGCACGCGACGTCGAGGTCTTCGCCGACGCCGTCGCCAACGTCTGGTTCACCGCCGGCATCCGCAAGGGCGACGTCGTCGCCCACCTCGTCGGCCTGCCGATGGTGGCCGGCGGCCTGCCGTACGCCGACGGCTTTCGTCGCATCGGCGCGACCCTGTGCTGGCTCGGCGGCTTTCCGACCGAGCGGATCGTGCGCGAGATGCGCCATCTGCGCGTCACCGCCGTGCTGGCGACGACCTCGTTCGCGCTCCATCTCGCGGAGCGCTGGGACGAGGCCGGCCGCGAGACCGGCATCGGTTCGTGCCTGCGCAAGGTGCTCGGCGGCGGCGAGCCCGGCCTGGCCCAGCCGGAGCTGCGCCGGCGCATCGTCGCCGGCCTCGGCCTCACGCACCTGCGCGAGACGATGGGGCTCGGCGACGTGATCCCGTCGATGTGGGGCGAGTGCGAGCAGGAGGACGGCATGCACTTCAACGCCCAGCGCTACGTCATGCTCGAGCTGATCGACCCCGATTCGGGCCAGGCCTTGCCGTGGCGCGAAGGCGGCACGGGCGAGATCGTCTACACGACCTTCGCGCGCGACGCGACGCCGGTCGTGCGCTACCGCTCGCGCGACCACGCCGAGGTGGTGGCGATGCGCTGCGCCTGCGGCCGCACGAGCCCGCGCATCCGCTGCATCGGCCGCACCGACGACATGCTCATCTACAAGGGCATGAACGTCTTTCCGACGGCGATCCGCGACCTCGTGGTCGACCGCTTCGCCGGCCGGGTCGAGCCGTTGCTGCGCCTGTGGAAGTCGAGCCGCGAGCAGGTGCGCTTCGACGATGCGATCGCGGTCGAGGTGGAAGCGTCGGCCGCGCTCGACGAGCCGCAGCGCGCCGCCCTGGCGCGCGAGATCGAGGCGCTGGTGCGCGCGCAGCTCCAGGTTCGCATCGCGGTGACGGTGCTCGACCGCGGCGGCCTGCCGCGCGGCGTCTACAAGAACGCGATCGTCGCGGTGCGCGAGCCGTGATCGCCCTCAGGAAGGAAACGCAACGATGAAGTTCGAGCACGCCGCCCTGAGCGCGGGCCACCTCTGGTCGTCGCCGTTCGTGAGCTGGCAGGGCAGCCTCGCCGACGTGTCGAGCCTCGACCTCGCCGTCGCCGTGACCCGGGACGCGCTGGCGGCGCGGCGCTTCGACGCGAACCGGGTCGAGCAGATCGTCCTCGGCACGACGATCCCGCAGCAAGGCGCCTTCTACGCCGCGCCGTGGATCGCCGCCCGGCTAGGCATGGAAGGCATCGGCGGGCCGCACATCGCCCAGGCTTGCGCGACTTCGGTCGCCTGCATCGTCGCCGCGGCGACGGCGGTCGAGGTCGACCGGCGCCGCTGCTCGCTCGTCGTCACCGCCGACCGCACCAGCAATGGACCCTTGCTCGTCTACCCGCGCAGCCGCGCCCCGGGCGGCAGCGCGGCGACGGAGAACTGGGT
>Ga0163144_10027446_pt1 | contig 11023 bp, 9 predicted proteins | sample OliLak19BULKMAT1_FD_123175 | JGI IMG/M metagenome (GOLD analysis project Ga0163144, IMG submission 123175) | Freshwater microbial mat bacterial communities from Lake Vanda, McMurdo Dry Valleys, Antarctica - Oligotrophic Lake LV.19.BULKMAT1 | ecosystem: Environmental > Aquatic > Freshwater > Lake... | reverse complement strand
TCAATTTCGTCAACGCCCAGCTTCAGACTAAGATGGACGACGCGACCAAGAAGCTCGTCAACCCCCACCTCATGCTGCGCTCCCTCTGGTGGTTCCGCATGGGCGCGATGGTGACCTTCCTGTCGGGCGTCGCGATGTTCGCGATCCTCTACCTCTATACGCCGGAGATCGGCTGGGGCATGAACATGATCATGCGCGGCGTCGAGGGCGGCCTGTCCGACCGCGCGCGCTGGATCATGTGGGGCATGCTGTTCGGCTCGATCATGTGGTTCAACGTTTGGTTCATCATCTGGCCCGCGCAGAAGAAGCTGCTCGGCGGAACGGCCGGAGACGCGGCGCCCGCCCTGCGCGCCCGCGCCGGGATGGCCTCGAAGATCAACACGTACCTGTCGGCGCCGATGCTCGTCGGCATGCTCGGCGCGAACCACGCGAATATGGGCTTCAGCTACGGCCTCCTGCTCACGGCGGGGCTGCTCGGGCTCGCCGTCATCAAGGTCTCATACATCCATTCGACCTTCGTCGGCCAGAAGATCTGATGTCCGGCATTCAGAACAAGCCTTACGTCGCCGGCGAGCAGCCGGGCCGCGTCGCCTGGTGCGCGTGCGGCGAGTCCCAGAAGCAGCCTTACTGCGACGGGTCCCACGCTCGCCTGAACACGGGCAAATCCCCGGTGATCGTCGATATCACCGAGGCCAAGAAGGTGGCCTGGTGCGGCTGCCGCCAGTCGTCGACCAAGCCTTTCTGCGACGGCACGCACCGCAACCTCCCCCCGCTGCCCTAGACGGTGTCAGGCTCGCAAATCCGTTGAATTCTTATGTTAATAAAAGAAGCCCCGGCTCGATGAGCCGGGGCTTCTTTTTTTTTGAACTGTTTCCGGAAACAGTTCGCGGCTAGACGGGCCGGGTCTTCACGAGGTCGAGGAACTCCTTGCGCGTGCGCGCGTCGCTCTGGAAGATGCCCAGCATGCACGAGGTCGTCGTCGGCGAGTGCTGGCTTTCCGCGCCGCGCATCTCCATGCACAGATGACGCGCTTCCAGGATCACGCCCACCCCTTTAGGCTTCAGCTTATCCATGAGGGTCGAGGCGATCTGCAAGGTCAAGCGTTCCTGAACCTGCAAACGACGGGAAAATATCTCCACGAGCTTCGGGATCTTCGACAAGCCGATGATCTTCTTCTCCGGGAGATAGGCCACGTGCGCCCGGCCGAAGAAGGGCAGCATGTGGTGCTCGCACATCGAGTAGAAGGCGATGTCGCGCACGATCACCATCTCGTCGTAGGACTCCGTGAAGAGCGCCTGGTTGATCATCGCGTCGATGTCGACGCGGTAGCCGCTCGTGAGGTCGCGCAGCGACTTGGCCACGCGGTGCGGCGTGGCCTTCAGGCCTTCGCGCGTGGAATCCTCGCCGAGATCGCCCAGGATGTCGCGCATGTGCGACTCGATGCGCGCGAGGTCGATCTCCTTTCCGGCGGGCTTGTTCGTGTTCTTGATGCGGCTCATCTTACAGGGCTCCCAGCCACTCGAGCAGGGTGCGCACGGGAGAGCCCGTGGCCCCCTTCGGCGCGTAGGTCGCGGACTCGCCGCTCGTGAACGCGGTGCCCGCGATGTCGAGATGGACCCAAGGCTTGCCGTCGACGAACTCCTGCAGGAATAATCCGCCGATGATGGAGCCCGCTTCTCCGCGAGCCTTGGAGATATTCAGCAGCTCGGCGATGTTGCCCTTGATGTTCTCCTTGTAGTCCTCGACGAGGGGAAGCTCGCAGAACGCTTCATCGGCGCGCTTGCCGGCGGACTTTATCTGCGCGATGAGGCGCGGGTCGTTGCCCATGATTCCGGCGACCTTCGAGCCGAGCGCGACTACCACCGCGCCCGTGAGCGTCGCGAGGTCCACGATAGCCAGAGGGTCCTGTTTAACCGCGAGGCACAGCGCGTCCGCGAGGATCAGGCGGCCCTCGGCGTCCGTGTTCCAGACCTCGATCGTCTTGCCGTTCATCGCGGTGAGCACGTCGCCGGGCATGTACGCGTCCGGGCCCGTGAGGTTGTAGGTCGCGGCGAAGATGCCGTGGACCTCGATCTTGGGCTTGAGCTCGGCGATGACCTTGAAAACGGCGAGCACGGAGGCGGCTCCCGCCATGTCGCACTTCATCTCCTCCATGGACGCGGCCGGCTTGATCGAAAGCCCGCCGGAGTCGAAGGTCACGCCCTTGCCCACGATCGCGACGCGCTTCTTGGTCGCGGCCTTGGGCTTGTAGATCAGGTGGACCATGACGGGCGGCTCCTGCGAGCCGCGCGCGACGCCGAGCAGGCCGCCCATGCCGGCCTCGGCGCACGCGGCTTTGTCCATGACGACGACGGTCACGTTCGGGCCCTTCAGCGTCTCCGCTAAATCGGCGAGGCTCTGCGGCGTCTTGTTGGACGGCGGGCGGTTCACGAGGTCGCGCGCGAAGCTGACGGCCGACGCGTAGGTCGCGGCCTTGGCGCAAGCCTTCTCGATCGCCGAGCGGGAGCCCGCGTCCTGGATCACGATCGCGGCGGAGGTCAGCTTGTCGGCGTCGCCTTTCTTGAACTCCTCGTATTTGTAGGCCGCGAGCAGGAGGCCCTCGGCGATCGCCTGCGGGTTCTCGGAGCAGAGCACCGCGATCTTCTCGCGCTTTCCGCGGATCGCGCCGAGCAGGGAGCCGGCCGCGCGACGGAAGTTCTCGGACGTCGCGCCCTTCTTCTTGCCGAGGCCCACCGCGAACACGCGGCGATGCTTGCCCAGGATGTCGAGGTCCACGCGGCACACTTCCTTCGCGCCGGCCTTGAACGTCTCCTCGTGCAGCTTCGCGTTGAGGGCGACCTTCGCGGCGTTGGACAGGACCTTGGCTCCGGCCAGGCCGGCGTCCTCGTAGACGAAGACGGCGAGATCGCGATGGTCGGACTCGAGAGTCTTGAGCGGAAGGGGCGAGACGTTCATGGGCGGTTCTCCTCGGCGTTTATCAAAAAAGGCGCGGATAGGGCGGCGACGACCGCTCCGGCGATCGGACCGACCCAGTAGACGTAGTGCATGGACCAGAGCCCGGCGGCGAGCGCCGGGCCGAAGGCGCGCGCGGGGTTCATCGCACCGCCCGTGAGGGGTCCCGCGATCAGCGCGCCGAACAGGGTCGCGGCGCCGATCGAGAGCGGACCGAGGCGTCGCGCGCGGCGCTGATCCGCGGCGAGCACGGCCAGGGTGAGGAAGAAGGTCGCGACGGCCTCGACGAGCGTCGCGGCGCGATAGCCGATTCCGACGGGAACGCAGGAGCCCAGGAAGGCCGGCGCTTCGAGCAGCTCGGGGCGGCCGCCGGACAGCACGGCGCGCAGCAGCAGGCCCGCGCACGCGGCCCCGAGCAGCTGCGCCGCGAGGGCGAACACGCCGCGGGGGAGGTCTATGCGCCGGACGAAAAGCTCGGCGATCGTGATCGAGGGATTGAAGCGGCCGACCGCCGATGGAAAGGAGTGCACGACGGTGGCGGCGGCGGCCGCGTAGGCGAGGGCGATTCCGACGGGCCCGAGCCTCCCCCCCGTCGCGAAGTCGAGGCAAAGGGCGCCGGCTCCCGCCAGCGTCAGCGCGAAGGTCCCGGCCATTTCAGCGGCGAACGCCTTCAATCCACCCATCTCGAGGGACAATACTATATCGGCCGCGCCGACGCTAACGTCGACGTGAGGAGGGCGGCGGGAACGATGTCCCGAGGGGCATGGGTCGCGCGACCCGTGAGTGGCCCGCTCGGTCGCGCTAGACCCGAGCGAGGCTCAATGCCGAGCGTCCCCGAGGGATATCGGTCCCGCCGCCCCCCCGCATCGGCGTTGCCGTTGCCGTCGCCGTTGCCGTTTAGAACCGGTAGGAGAGCGACATCTTGTGCGCCGACCCGAGCCCGCCCGCGGGAGACCAGCCGTAGTCGAAGCCGAACCGCTGGATCCCGAGGCCGCCGCCGAAGCAGACGCCCGTGGCGCCGCCCGAGTCCGCGCTCCTGAGGCGGCCGTCGTAGCCCGCGCGCAAGGCCGCGGAGAGGCCCTGCTTCATCGGCACGCGCCACTCGACGCCGAAGGACGAGTAGTAAGAGCGGTCGCGAGCGGCGTTCAGGTCGAACGTGAGGACGAGACCCTTCGTGACCTTGATCGCCTGTCCGACCGTGACGATCAGCGGAAGCGGATCGCCGATCTCGTGGAACCTGAGCTGGCCGCCGATGTTCTGGGCGCTGAGCGAGAGCGCGTAGGGAAACTGGCCGGGCAGCCAGGTGCGCCAGCGGGCGCCCACGTCCGCGGCCCCCGTCGACGCGTCGCCCTGGATCTTGGAGCTGATGTATTTGATGGCGAGCCCGACGTCGAAGCCGCGCGCGACGGTCGCGCCCCAGCCGATGATGACGGCGAGGTCCTGGGGCGTGATGCGGTCCCCCGTCGGCGTCCCGGTGTTGTCGATCTCGGAGATGTTCCCGGAGTTCTGGTAGAGGACGGCGATCCCGAGGGTGCCGAACTGATCGGGCCGCAGGTCGCGCTCGCGTCCGGACCGGCCGCTCGCGAAAGGCGACTCGACCGGCTGGGCGTAGGCGATGAAATCCTGGAACGTGTTCTGGTAGGCGGCGCCGTGCGTCATCGTGGCGTGGCGGTAGCGAAGGCCGGCGAGCCCCGCGGGGTTCCAGTAGAGCGCGGTCGCGTCGTCGGTCGCCGCGCGCACGGCGCCGCCCATGCCCGCGGCGCGCGCGTCCGCGCCGAGCTTGAGAAACGAGCCCGCGCTGGTCCCCACCTCCTTCTTTCCGAAGCCGGACGCGCCGGCCGGAAGGGCCGCGAGCAGCAGGAAGACGGCGAAGGCGGAGCTCTTCATCTCTCGATCGCGAACTTCACGAGCGCCTCGAAGCCGTCGGCGCCCGTGATGCGCGCGAAGTATACGCCGTTGGCGGCGCGGCGCCCCTCGTCGGTCCGGCCGTCCCAGGTGATCGTGCCGGCGGCCGCGCCGTCGAACGTGAACTCGCGCAGGCGCTCGCCGGCGAGGCTCAGGATGCGAACGGTGCCCGCGGCCGGAAGTCGGTCGAAGATCAAGGCCGGCGCGTCGAAGCGGCCGCCGCTTCCCGGCTTCCACGGGATCGGGTAGACGCGCGCCTGCGACAGCGCGGCGCCGAAGGTCGAAGGCGCGAACAGGCCGAAGACGGAGAAGTGCGGGGTGAAGGCCGTGACGCGGCGCGCGACCGGATCGATGTAGGTGGGCAGAAGCTCCCAGCGGTTGACCGTGGTATTGAGCGTGTAGACCTTGATGGCGGAGGCCGCGAGCGGCGGGCTGACGCCGTCGAGGATGTTGTCGCCGTTGACGTCGGTGTACGGCATCGAGACGCTCGCGGAGGAGCCGAGCGGCTGCGTGAAGGGCGCGGCCGCGACGTACGGGACGATCTCGACGATGCTGTTCGGCACGAGCATGAAGCCCGACGGGACCACCGTGAGGCCCGCGTTCAGGATCGCCGGCGTGATCGTGATCGGGGTCGAGAACGGGTCGATGGTGACCGAGATATCGGCGGGCGCGCCGAAGGCGTTGGGCGCGAGGCCGATCGAGACGACGCTGTTCACCCCGCCCGGCGTCACGGTCGAGACGAAGCTGCCCTGGTACTCCGCGAGCGCCTCCGCGGCGGTCAGCGCCTTGTTCTGGACGCGCACGGCGTCGATCGAGCCGATGAACCCGCGGTCGTAGGAGGCCGCGGCCGACTGCCGGTTGCCGACCGAGATCTCGTGGCCGACGCCGGAGCGCAACGGCACGGCGCCGACGGTCGACGCGAATTGGCCGTTGATGTAAAGGGTCGCGGTGCCGGCGACGGAGTCGTGGACGCCCAGCACGTGGGTCCAGGTGCCCGCCTGGATCGGGCTGACCGACGAGACGATCTTGGCGGGCGTCGCCGTGAAGCGATACAGGCCGCCGGACACGTCCAGCGCGAACGTCTCGGCGCCCCCGTCTCCGCGCACGACGATGCCGGCGCCGTTGGACTGGGAGACCGTCGCGGGATTGACCCAGGCGGAGACGGTGAGGTTGTTGGTGAACGCGAAATTGGCCGTGTCGGGGATGCGCACGAGGCTGCCCGCGACGCCCGAAAACGAGAGAGCGCTGCCCAGGCCGGCGGGGCCCGAAACCCAGGTGGGCGTCGAGATGCAGCCCGCGCCGGTGCAGAGGATCGCCCCCGTGTCGCCGTTGCCCGAGGAATCGACCGCGATCGTGCCCGTGCTCGCGTCGAAATGCCAGTAGCCGGCGGAAGCGAACGCGGGGCTGTAGGCGGACGGCGGCGCCGAGACGATCGTGATGGCGGCGGAAGCCGGCGCGCCGAGCATGAGAGCGGCGGCCGCCAAAACGGCGGCCGCGACGGCCCTTCGCGCGGTTCGAGTGATGGGCGGCATGCTATAGGGAAGTCTAAGCCTTCGCTGTTACGCCGTCATTTCAAGCGGGAGATCAGGGCGAGCGCTCCTTCGCGGTCCTTGATCTCCCCCTCGGCCTGGGCCTCGCGCACCCGCTCCAGCAGCTCGCCGATCTTGGGGCCCGGGGGCAGCTTGAGCGCCTTCATCACGTCGCGGCCGTCGAGCAGGCGCTCCGGGGCGGGCGCGCGAGCGAGGTCCCTCCATTTGCGCAGCAGCGCGGAGACGAGCTGCAGGTGCACGACGGTCTTGCGCGCGTCCTCGGGCTTGAGCTTCGAGAGGTCGGAGCGCCGGGAGTCCGCCGTCGCCGTCTTCAGAAGGCGCTTGAGGCGCGCCTCGGGCATGTAGCTCGCGTGGTCCCCCCAGCAGACGATCAGGAGGCCCGGGGCGTCCGCGCCCAGGTCGCGGAAGAAGCGGTACTCGGCGCGCTTCGTCAGCGGCTGGCCGCTCGCCGCCAGATGGCCGGGGCGAAGGTGGTGGCGCACGATCGCGGACGCGGTGTCGATCTGCTCGCGCGAGAGCCGCAGGCGCTTCAGGATGGCCTCCGCGGCGATCGCGCCTTTCGCGTCGTGCTCGAAGAACCGCAGGCGGCCGCCGATCTTCTTCGCGGTCGCGGGCTTCGCGACGTCGTGCAGCAGCGCGGAGAGCAACAGCAGCGAGCGGAACGGGGCGCCGCCGCGCGCCGCGATGTGCTTCCCGAGCTCGCCCGCGAGCGCCGGATAGACCTTGCGCAGGTTCGTGAGCAGGAAGTCGACGCGCGCGCAGACCTCGAGCGTGTGCTTGAGCACGCCGCCGGGACCGTAGTAGTCCTCCGCGCACCGGCGCGAGGGCTCGAGCTCCGGGAAGATCGCGGTGAGCAGCCCGCAGTCGTCCATCAGCCTGAGCCACGACGAGGAACCGGGCACGGCGAGCAGCATCATCAGCTCCGAGGCCACGCGCTCGGGGGCCGGCTTCGAGATGAGCTTGGCGCGGCGCATGATCGCCTTGAGGGTCCGGCCTTCGATCGCGAGCCCGAGCTGGGCCGCGAGGCGGAACGCGCGCAGCAGGCGCAGAGGATCGTCGCTCAGGTTGTCCTCGAGCTCCGCCCGGATCACGCCCGCCGCGAGGTCCGCGAGGCCGCCTCGCGGGTCGAGGAACGCGGACTCGGGCAGCGACGGCGGCGGCGCCGCGGTCAGCGCGAGCGCGACGGCGTTCACGGTGAAGTCCCGCCGGGCCAGATCCTCGGTGATCGTCTTGCCCTGGAGCCCCGCGATGTCGATCTGCTTGAGCGAGCCCGCGCTCGAGGGCGCGAGCACGAGCCGGTACACGGACGTGGCCTCGTCGAGCGTGATGAGCGTGCCTTTGAACGCGCGCGCGAGCTGCGCCGCGAGAGCGCGCGCGTCGGCGCACGCGAGGTCGAGATCTCCGAGCGGCCGGCGGAGCGCGGCGTCGCGGATCGAGCCGCCGACGAGCCAGACGGGCTGGCGCGCCGCGGTGAAGACTCGCGCGAGCGCCTCTCGAGCCTCGGCGCCCAGGCGCACCCGGCGCGCCATCTTAATGCTTGCCGTTCGGCGCGGGCGAGCGCTTCTTGAGCTCGCGATCTCGCAGCTCGCGCTTGAGGACCTTCTGCAGCGCGTTCTTCGGCAGCGACTCCACGATCTCGACGTCGCGCGGCCGCTTGTACGCGTCGAGCCGCTCCTTGAAGTACAGGGTCAGGGCGGCCTTCTCGAGGACGGCTCCTTTCTTGAGGACGACGAAGGCCTTGATGACCTCGTCGCCGACCTCGTCCGGGATGCCGATGATCGCGCTCTCCTCGACCGCCGGGTGCTCCGCGATCACGGCCTCGACCTGCGCCGAGAAGACCTTCAGCCCCTTCACGATGATCATGTCCTTCTTGCGGTCGCGGATCGAGACGTAGCCGTCCTTGTCCACGACGCCGATGTCGCCCGTCTTGAGCCAGCCGTCGGCCGTGAAGGTGTCCCGCGTGGCCTTGGGATTGTTCCAGTAGCCCTTCATCACGCACTCGCCCTGGACGCATATCTCACCCTCGAACGCGAGAGGGACCGGCTGCTCCGCGTCGTCGACGATCTTCACGCGCACGCCGTCGATCGGCGGGCCCACGGCGCCGGGGCGCACGGCGCCGGGCGCGCTGATCGTGGCGACGGGGCTCGTCTCGGTGAGCCCCCAGCCCTCGACGATCTCGGCGCCGATCGCCTCGCGGAACGCGGCGGCGACGGCGGTCGAGAGCGGAGCGGCTCCGGAGACGGCGATCTTGACGCTGCGGAACGCCCAATACCGCAGGAAGAGCCTCGTCTTCCAGTCCTTGGCCTCGCGCGCGAGCGCGGCGTACACCTGCGGGACGGCCGCGAACGTCGTCACGCCGTGGAGGCCCATCGCCTTGAGCCAGGGCTTGGCCGGCGCGATCGCGGAGAAGACTACGCACTTCACCGTCAGGCGCAGCGAGATCAGCACGATGCCGGTCCAGGCGAAGCTGTGAAACATCGGCAGGATGCACAAGGTCGAGTCGGTGCGGTCGAGCTTCATGCGCCGCAGCGCCGACTCGCAGTTCGTCACGAGGTTGCGGTGCGTCAGCATCACGCCCTTCGGAAAGCCCGTCGTGCCCGAGGTGTAGAGGATCGCGGCCGTGTCGCTTTCGAGGGCCGCGTCGACCGACGAGTCGGCGAAGGCGGAGGCGCGCAGGTCGGAGAACTTGCGGATCAGCGCGGAGCCGGGCACGGAGAGATCGCTGACCCAGAGCGCCACGAGCTCGGGGCATTTCGCGGCCGCGCCGGAGAGGCCGGGGAGGAAGTCGTTCTGCGTGAAGACCCCCTTCGCGCCGCAGTCTCCGAGCATGTAGGCGAGCTCGTCGGCCTTCGACACCATGAAGTTGATCGGCACCGCGATCGCGCCCAGGCGGTTGATCGCGAAATACGCGATGATGAACTCCGGCGAGTTGCGGTGCACGATCGCGATCCGGTCGCCCTTCGCGATGCCGGAGCGGCGCAGCCCCTCGGCGATCTCGAGCACCTCGCGGCGCAAGTTCAGGAAGGAGAGCTCGCGCTTGCCGTACACGAGGGCGGTCTTCTCCCCGCCTTCCTGCGCGGACCGGTCGAGCAGCGCGTTAAGGGTGGACATGGTCTATTTCTGGCGCGGGTCCAGGATGTCGCGGACCGCGTCGCCCAGGAGGTTCCAGCCGAGGACAAACATGAAGATCGCGATGCCCGGGATGAACACCGTGTGCCAATACTCGAAAGGATTTCCCGACGATCCGAGGATCCAATTCCTCGAGAGCGAGATCAGCTGGCCCCAGTCCGCGTAGCCGACGGGCGCGCCGAGGCCCAGGAAGGAGAGCGCGGCCGCCGTGATGACGATGCGCCCCATCGAGAGCGACGCCACCACCAAAACAGGGTAGATGGAATTGGGAATAATGTGGCGGAAGAGAATGCGCGAGTCGGACGCGCCGATCGCGCGAGCCGCCAGGACGAAGTCCCGCTCCTTGACGGACAGCACGTCGCCGCGCATGAGGCGGGCATAGGACGGCCAGGACACGACCGTGACCGCGATCATCACGTTCTCGAGGCTCGGGCCGCGGACCGCGACGATGACGACGGCGAGCACGATGTCCGGGAACGCGAGGATCACGTCCGTGAAGCGCATCAGCAGCTCGTCGATCCAGCCGCCGTAGAACCCGGCGGCGCCGCCGAGCAGGATGCCGACGCAGACGGAGAACCCGACGACCTTCAGCGCGACCGAGAACGCGGTGCGCGTGCCCCAGACCATGCCGTAGTAGAGGTCGTATTGCTGCTCCGTGGTGCCGAACCAGTGGTCCTTCGACGGGCGCACGGGATCGGGGCTGTAGCCCGTCTGCGGGATGATGTACGGGTCGCGGCTGCCCTGCTCCCGCGGGGCGAGCACGGGCGCCGCGAGCGCGACCGCGAGGAAGAAGCCGATGATGCCGAAGCCGAGCAGCGACATCGGCCGGCGCTTGAGCATCTTCACGATCGACCGGAGCTTCGTCATCTCAGTTTCCCACCCGGATGCGCGGGTCGACGATCGCGTAGAGCAGGTCCGAGACGAGGTTCGCCATCACGAACAGGAACGCGGCGAGCAAGGTCGAGCCCAGCACGCCGGGGATGTCGAGCTGCTGCGCCGCCTGCACGCCCCAGCGGCCGATGCCGGGGAAGTCGAACACGGTCTCCGTGATGACGACGCCGCCGAGCAGGCCGATGAACAGCAGGCTCGAAAGCGTCACGACGGGGATCAGCGCGTTCGCGAGCGCGTGCTTGCGGATGATCACGCTCTCGGGCAGGCCCTTCGCGCGCGCGGTTCGCACGTAGTCCTTGGACAGCTCCTCGAGCATCGTCGAGCGCGTGATGCGCAGCAGCAGCGCGACCGAGATGTAGATCAGCGTCGCCGCGGGCAGGACCATGTGCTTGACGACGGTGAGGAAGGCCTGCCACTGGCCGTTGAGAATGCAGTCGAGCGTGAGCAGCCCCGTCCAATGCCGGAACGAGTCGGAGTGCACGAGCATGTCGGTCGCGAGGTCGTAGCGCCCGGGCGGGAACCAATGCAGCTTCCCGTAGAAGACCATGAGCAGCAGCAGGCCCAGCACGAAGCTAGGCAGCGAGTAGCCCGTGATC
>Ga0163144_10027444_pt1 | contig 11023 bp, 9 predicted proteins | sample OliLak19BULKMAT1_FD_123175 | JGI IMG/M metagenome (GOLD analysis project Ga0163144, IMG submission 123175) | Freshwater microbial mat bacterial communities from Lake Vanda, McMurdo Dry Valleys, Antarctica - Oligotrophic Lake LV.19.BULKMAT1 | ecosystem: Environmental > Aquatic > Freshwater > Lake... | reverse complement strand
ATTTCAATTAAGATAAGCAAAGGAATATTTACAATAAGCAAAAATGTACTATGGTTATCTGTAGTACATTTTTTTTATTTAACCCCAACCTTTTCTGCTTTTTTATACGTCTTTCCATTTGACTCTTCATTTCTTTTTTAATTACTTATCCCATCAGTAATTAATCAAAATTAGAAAACAATCTAAAAAAATGCAACACATGAAATCATTTCTAACATTCCTGATGGTCTGTTGTCTTGGCTTGGTCGGGGCGCAAAATCTAATCGTACCATTGAAAGTATCGGGTAAGGTTTTTCTCGGCGAAGAGGATCAGCCTGCCCGCAGTGTTCCGGTCAATTTTTACACAGAAAGTGGTCGCACCTCGGTGTTGACTAATATGGAAGGATTTTACGCAGCGGCTTTAGACGTAAAGGTGGAACCCGGAGCGCCTTACGCCAAGGTGACTATGGTGGTAGATAATTTTTGTAACAATATTCCGATTCAAAAAATATTATATGTCAATCGGGATAGTTCGGTTTTTAAAGATGTAAATTTCCGCATTTGCGAAACGAGCAACCCGCCGCCGCCGCGCGAGGAGTGCAAGGCGTTTTTCAGTCATAAAGTAGACCCGGCTGCGCCCAAAACCGTTTATTTTCAAGATTTATCCGTCCGTCCTACTTTTATTTTTGAATGGAAATGGAATTTTGGCGACAGCACCACCAGCAATTTACAAAATCCGGTCCACACCTACGCCACCAGCGGCATCTACACCGTTTCGCTCACCATCCTTTCGGAGGCGACCGACACCGTTTGTACATCTTCTTTCCGCACGAGCGTGTATGTGCGCGACACCGCCGACTGCAATTGCACGCGAGAATATCGTCCGGTGTGTGTGACTTCGCCGAATGGCGCTACGATTACTTTTCCCAATAAATGCGTGGCACTATGTGCGGGTTATAGCGAATTTCAAATCGGTGCTTGTCAGGATACGACTTGCGTTTGCCCAGCTATTTATAACCCTGTTTGTGTAAAATTGGAAAATGGAACGATTAAAGAATACGGCAATTCTTGTGAAGCGGCTTGCGCAGGTTTTACGGAACGCGATTTTGTAGATTGCCAAAGAGACCCATGCGATTGCCCGACGGATGAATACGCCCCCGTTTGTGTGGTGGTGAATGGCGACACGCTTACGTATGGCAACGTTTGCCGTGCCAAGTGCGCCGGTTTTGAAGAAAGTGATTTTGTAGAATGCCGCGAGAATGAAGGTTGTAATTGCGATTTAGAATATGCACCCGTTTGTGTAATTGGTGAGAATGGCGATACCTTGACTTTTAGTAATAAATGTTTTGCGTATTGTAAAGGTTATGAAGCGCAGGATCTTTTTTATTGCAACCAGAATGATTGCATTTGCCCGGCGATTTATGATCCGGTTTGTGTAAAATTGGAAAATGGAACGATTAAAGAATACGGCAATTCTTGTGAAGCGGCTTGCGCAGGTTTTACGGAACGCGATTTTGTGGAATGCCAAAGAGACCCATGCGATTGCCCGACGGATGAATACGCCCCCGTTTGCGTGGTTGTAAATGGTGATACCCTTACGTATGGCAATATTTGCCGTGCCAAGTGCGCCGGTTTTGAAGAAAGTGATTTTGTAGAATGCCGCGAGAATGAAGGTTGTAATTGCGATTTAGAATATGCACCCGTTTGTGTAATTAGTGAGAATGGCGATACCTTGACTTTTAGTAATAAATGTTTTGCGTATTGTAAAGGTTATGAAGCGCAGGATATTTTTTATTGCAACCAGAATGAGTGCATTTGCCCGGCGGTTTATGATCCGGTTTGTGTAAAATTGGAAAATGGAACGATTAAAGAATTTGGTAATTTCTGCGAAGCTAAATGTGCCGGTTATAAAGAAAGAGACTTAGTGCCTTGTGATACAACGGGTTGCAATTGCCCTAAAATTTTAGATCCGATCTGTGCAGTAGGTCCGAATGGCGATACGTTGACTTTTACCAATAAATGTTTTGCGGTTTGCGAAGGTTACACACCCGAACAATTATTCCAGTGCCGCCCGAATGCTTGTCTTTGCCCGCCAGTGATTGACCCCGTTTGTGTAAAATTGGCAGATGGCAATATTATAAAATATAATAGTAAATGTGAAGCGATTTGTAATGGTTTTGACGAAAGTGATATCGTGCGTTGCGATTCCAACAGTTGCGTTTGTCCAGAATATTATGACCCCGTTTGTGTGGTTGTAAATGGTGATACGTTGACGTTTGATAATCCATGTTTTGCAAGATGTAAAGGTTTTGGAGAGCGAGATTGGTTCCGTTGCCGCCGCGATGACGATGACGACTGCGCTTGTCCGCTCAATCTCGACCCAGTTTGTGTAAAAATAGACGGTGCGATTAAAGAATTCCCAAATGCTTGTGTGGCAAGATGTTATGGATTTACACAACAAGATTTTGTGCCTTGCGTACGCGATACGAGCGATTGTTTCTGCCCCTTATATTTTGATCCGGTGTGTGCGATTGGTCCAAATGGCGATACGATTACGTTTTCTAATAAATGTTTTGCAGCTTGTAAAGGCTACGATGGCAATGACCTTTTCCGTTGCGAAAGAGAAGATGACCCGAATGAAGATTGTACGGCATCCTTTAATCCAATTCTACGCGATAGTTCTTTGACGGTTGATTTTAAAGATTCCTCAAAAGTATTGCAAGGCACGATTTTAGGTTGGAAATGGGAATTTGGCGACGGCACTTTTGGCGATTCTCAAAACCCGACGCACACCTACGCACGTCCGGGTGTTTACAGAGTGACGCAGTACATTGCAACTTCTACAGGTTGTACGTCCAGCACTACGCAGGTCGTGTACGTTGGTCGAGGCGACGATAATCCTAGACCGAGATGTCAGGCAATGTTCACGTTTGCACAGAATCCAAATAGTCTGAACACGATTGAATTCAAGAATTTGTCTTTTGGCAATATTTCTTCCATTCTGTGGGAATTTGGTGACGGCTACACGAGTTCCGAGAAAAATCCGACGCATACTTATAGCTCCAACGGCGTGTTTTATGTACGCCTGACGGTTCGTTCTGAGAATTGTGAAAGCACGACCAGCATGATTGTTTTCATAGACCCGAATGCTTTTTATGACAATGAATGCAACGCGCTATTCCTACCAATGCTATTTGTGGATTCGCTGCAAGTCGCTTTTCTCAATCTGTCTTCAACGGATGCCACCACCTTCAAATGGAACTTTGGCGATAGCACGACGAGCGCGGAGGCGAGACCATTACACACGTACCGCACGCAAGGCATTTACGAAGTGACGCTCACGATTACTACTGCGAATGGCTGCACGAGCACGTTCCGCTCGACGATTAATTTGAACACGCAAAACTTTACCGGCAACCCAGCATACCGCACGGCGACTGTGACCACCAACGCGGATGAAGTGGAGGCGATTCGCAACTTCAAGTTGTATCCAAATCCGGCGAAAGAGGAATTAACTTTAGAATTCAATGCGCCAACTTCCGGCAATTATCAGGTACAAATTTTTAGCTTGGAAGGTAAATTAATGCAAACGAACCGCGAAAGCGTTACATCCGGCAGCAATCGTACACCACTCAATATCAGCAACTTACCATCTGGAATGTATTTATTAAGAATTCAAACCGATGGACAAACGAAGAGTGCGAAGTTTATTAAGCAATAAAAAGAGGTGGCGCACTTCCAAAGTTTGCCACATCTACAAAAACGATTTGAAAACAATCCCATGAGCGGCAGCCTCCAGCAACGGAGGCTGCTTTTTTATTTCAGGTGACATTTCTGAAAGAGGTGTCAGCTGAAATTAGTATACCTTATTTTTACAAACTTTGTAACTATCTTCTAAAACGCAAGTAACCCTTTTTGAAATCAGAAATCTAAAATGTGAAATTAGAAACAATGCCATTTTTTCAACTTTCAAATCTTAAATTTCACATTTGAGTATGGTTATGCACCGAACACCTACTACCGTAAGCGACGAAGAATGGATGCAACGCTTGAGCGTGGGCAACTTAGACGGCGCAAGTGTGCTATTTGAGCGGTATCAAGTGCGCTTGTATAATTTTTTTTTACGGCTGGGCTATGAGCGGGTGGCGAGTGAGGATTTGACCCAAAATGTATTTGAAAGGCTATTAAAATATAGACAATCGTATCGGAATGAGACGGCTTTTCAGTCGTGGATTTTTCAAATTGCTCGGAATGTGAGCGCGGATTTTCATAAAAAGAATCGCCTGAAGTTATCAGATTTTAATGGCTTGGATATAATTACTGGCTCGGATGAAAGCGTTTTACACCAAATACAAGAAGTAGAAAACATAGAAACCTTGCATCAAGCAATGGCAAAATTACCGGACGACCAGCGCGAAATTTTAGTATTGACTCGCTTTCAAAACCTAAAATACAGCGAAGTTGCCAACATTTTGGGCTGCACAGAAAGCAATGCAAAGGTAAAAGCACATCGAGCCATCAAGCAATTGAGAGAATTATATCTTAAACTCGAAAACCTATGAAACCAGATAAAACATCACAACTTATTGAATATTTGGAAGGAACGCTTGCTAAAGAGAAAGTTACGTCCCTAAAATTAGAATTAGCGAATTCGCCGGAATTGCGCCGCGAATTGAAAGAATTAGAAATATTGTTACACACAATGGATACAGTAGAAATGGAGCAGCCGAGTGGAAACCTATATCGAAATTTTCATCAGCTATTGGAAAAAGAGCAACGTCCTATTTTAAAAGCCTTAAAACCAGAACCGACACGAACTATTAAATTACAAAACATACAACGATACGCAGCCGCAGCCATCATTCTATTAGCCTTAGGACTTGGGTTTGGGACGCTTTGGTGTAAAAATTTAAACCAGCAAAAACAAATTGATGCCTTGGTTACTGAAATTCAACACTCCAATAAAACCTTGGTTTTGAATCTATTGCGCGAAGAATCTGCCAGCCAGCGCATCAAAGCTGTGAACACGGCGGTGGAGGAAGAAATAGCGGACCCACAAGTAATTGAAGCACTCGTCCATACCCTTTATTTTGATGAAAATGTAAATGTGCGCACCAAAGCCGCCGAAGGATTGGCGCAGTTTGCCCGCGAGCGCACCGTCATCAACGCGCTAACCAAAGCCTTAAAAAAAGAAAAAAGTCCTGAAGTGCAAATTACACTTATTGACATTCTCACTAATCTTAAAGCACATCAAGCAAAGGACACTTTTAAAAAATTATTAAAAGATAAAAATGTAATGGAAATTGTAAAAAATAAAGCGGCGTATGGCGTGGAAGTTTTATTGTAATGAAGGAATGGGTTTATGGGGTGAAAGGCTTATGGAGTGATGCTTGACAAAAGTATTATACAAATAAAGATAAGCTTTGCGGCTTTGTCCCAATGTATATCGGGATAACAAGAAATAATATCATAATATATAAATCACCCGAACTATTTTCTTATCCTATTATTTACAAAAAATTATTAAAATTGACAAAATCATGAAATGTGCTGTAACACTCTTGTCATTGGTATGCCTATTTGCGACCATTGCGCAAGCTCAAAAATTCTCGAAAGCCTTTAGTGGCGGCGGATCTAAGCGAGTCGTCATTGAAGCGGATAAAGCAGATTTGAAAATCATCGGCACGAGTGGCAACGAAGTCACCATCGAAGCGGATGGCGATTTTGAACTGCCCGAACGCGCCAAAGGTTTGAAGCCGCTTTATCGCAACGCGCAGGACAACACTGGACTTGGACTGGAAATAACGGAAGCAAACGGTGTAATGACCATCCGAAAAGCAACGGGCAGAGACGCCGAGTACACCATTAGAATACCCGCCGACGCGGCACTCAAAATCGAGGAAGAAAGCTGGGAAAGCAGTGAATTCGAGATTTCTAACTTGAAAGGCGAGATTGAAGTACAAAGCCTGGGTTCAGATATTGTCATCAAAAACGTGACAGGTCCGGTGACAGCCAACACGACTTCCGGCGACATCACGGTGGTTTTTTCGCAAGTGAATCAAAATCTGCCCACTACGATTTCCAACATTAGCGGTTTTATTGATGTGACGATGCCTGCTACAACTAAAGCGAATATTAGAATGACGACGATATCTGGAGAGATTTTTACGGATATGGATTTGGGTAAAAGTGATAACAAACTGACGCGTATCGGCGGCGGAAAAGTGACGAGTAACATTAATAACGGCGGCGTGGAAATTACATTAAAGACGATAAGTGATAATATTTATTTACGAAAAAAGTAAGTATAGGGAGGATGAGAAGATAGGAAAATGGGAGGATTTCGCTCTTTTCTTGTCCTATCTTCCCATCCTCCTATTCTCCTATTTTTAATTTTAAAATTAAATATTATGAAAAATATTATTTGTTTTTTGATCATGGTGTTGAGTTTTCATTTAGCTGCGGCGCAGATTGAAAAGAACAGTGAAAATACTTGGAAACTGCCTGCCAGTAAAAGAGTGTCGCTGGATTTAAAATTTGGACAAAATATCAAAGTCAGCACTTGGGCTGGTAATGAAGTGAAATTGAAAACGTTCCTCCAAGTCTCAAAAGAAGAATTTGCGAAGATTCACACTATAAAAGTGACCGAAATCGGAGATGAGTTACAGGTTAAAACGGATTATGATTTTAAAGAAGAGAAAAAATATCGACAACATGACTGTAATTGTTTTGAAAACTGGGATACTGATTGCGTTTGCGTTATTGTACGCCTTTACGAAGTATTGGTTCCTGTAAATACGATATTACATTTAGAAACTATTTCTGGCGATATTGAAATCAAGGGCTTGCCGAGTGAGCTTTCCGCCAAGAGCATCAGCGGTTTTGTTGACTTATCATTACAATCGAATGCCAAGGCGGATTTGAATTTCAAATCGGTGACGGGCGAAATTTACTCGGATTTTGATGTGAAATTGGATGCGAAGAGTACGTCGTATTCCAAGCGATTGAGTGCGACGATTAATGGTGGCGGCGCACGCGTGGCATTGGAAACAGTGAGTGGCGATATTTTCTTTCGGAAAGTAAAGTAAAAAGTATTGTAGTTGAGTAACTCGCTCAAAGCGAGTTACTCAATTATGAAAATTACCTCAGCACATAGCGCACTGCAAATGCGCCGTATCCACCGCCAAAGCCACTACCATAGCCATTCACAAAGAAGATGGGAACCCAATCCACTGAAAGGTTGATAGGCGCATTCTCGAATTTGTAATCCAAGCCTAAGTTGCCCAAGATGCCAAGGCTAAAAGAACTATCGTCGTTATCGCCAAATGCAAAATTGTTATCATAATTCCAGAAAAAGGCAGCAGCACCGCCACCAAAATACCAGCTCAAGCCATCTAAGTCTGGAATAGGTTTGTGATATTGGTACAAGCCACCCACGTTGAACCAGCCATAGCCGGAGTAGCTCCGAAAGCCCCCAAAGACTTCAATCGCGCCATTCTCGCTCAAAAAATGCTTGTAGGAAATAGAGAGCGGTACGCCCAGTCGAAGCCCGATGGCGGAGTTGTAATTTTGCGCTTGCGCAGCGAAGGTGCAGCCAATAACGAAGGCTACAATCAGAGCAATTTTTCTGATTTTCATGTTGTTTGATTTTTGGTTTTTCATTATTGAAAATGCAAAATTAAAGTATTTTGACAATTGTCGCTATCATCTGCTGTAATTTTCTACCAACAATATTTTTGCAAAGATCAATTTGCCTTTTTTATCGGCTACTCAATCTCTAAGTCTGGGAACAGGCTCTGATTACGCAATTTCGGTACTATGCCTAAGTGTTTATATGCCTTTTCCGTCGCTTCTCGCCCACGCGGCGTGCGTTGCAAATAACCTTCCATAATCAAAAACGGCTCGTGTACCTCTTCAATCGTACCTGCCTCCTCCCCTACCGCCGTGGCGATGGTGCTGATGCCGACCGGACCACCTTTGAATTTATTGATAATCGTAGACAAAATGCGATTGTCCATTTCATCCAAACCATGTTCGTCCACATTGAGCGCGGTCAAGCCATATTTTGCAATTTTGACTTCAATCGTACCGTCGCCTTTAATTTGCGCAAAATCTCGAATTCTACGCAACAGTGCATTGGCAATACGGGGCGTACCTCGGCTTCGACGCGCAATTTCGTGCGCACCTTCGTCGGTTATTGGCACGTTTAAAATATCGGCGGAGCGTTTTATGATACGTTCCAGTGTAGCTACATCATAATAATCCAACAAACAATTAATACCAAAGCGAGCACGCATTGGCGCGGTGAGTAAGCCCATCCGTGTGGTTGCGCCTACAAGTGTGAAAGGATTAAGGGTAATTTGAATACTCCGCGCACTCGGACCACTATCAATCATGATATCAATACGATAATCTTCCATTGCAGAATATAAATACTCTTCTACAACCGTATTCAGTCGGTGAATTTCATCAATGAACAGCACGTCGCCTTCTTCGAGATTGGTTAACAAACCTGCCAAGTCGCCCGCTTTTTCTAACACCGGACCGGATGACATCTTTAAACTTGAGCCTAATTCTAATGCAATGATATGCGATAAAGTCGTCTTGCCCAATCCCGGCGGACCGTGCAGCAAGACATGGTCAAGCGCTTCGCCCCGTTGCTTGGCGGCGGCAATAAATATTCGGAGATTCTCTACCAACTTCGGCTGCCCGCTAAAATCTTCGAGTGCTTTCGGTCGTAGCGATTTTTCTATTTGTTGCTCTTCGGGGTTTTGTTGTTTGCCGCTCGCGTCTAATATTGGATTCATTTATTTCATTTCAAGTTTCTGGTTTGAGGTTCTAAGCTAATAGTACTACTTTGACTAAATTGAAATAAACCTCATTCAAGTGGTCAAAATCATTATCAGTTGTAATAAGTGTAGCATTTACAACATTGGCAGTGGCAGCAATCCACAAGACGATATGCTTTCTCTATATTATCTTTCACCCTGTGTTCTCGCAAGTAAATGAGTGCAATATTTGTATCGAAAAGGTAATACATAATCAAATCATTTTCAATAATTCCTCAATGGACTCTTCAATGTCTATTTCGTCAATAATTTTTTCCAGACTTTCCTTATTTGGACCTGCATAGTTTTGCTCTTTTATTAAATCTTCTATAAGCATCTGCTTTCGCATTGGTTTTGCAAGTTTGAAAATAACCGAGTCTTGTTCAGCAGCTACTTTTGCCAGTGTATCTTCTAAAATCTTTAACACCGCATCATTTTCAATGCGTGTAATTTGATTAATCAATTGATATTTACGTGCTTCTACGGTCATGGCATTCTATTTTAAAATCTAATGTCTATTGTCTAATATCTATCGTTTTACAAGAAAAACCTATGTTCCAACACTCAAAAAAACGAATAAATTGTTACTTTTGCGTACTTTTTGCGAAAATTTCGTTTTCTGTAACGGTGACCTTTAGTCGCCGAAAACCAGTGGCGGATAAAGTCCGCCGATACACGAACCTACATTCACAACAAAATACAACAAAAATATGAGTGGTACAAAAGTAACAATTGAAAACGGTAAACTGACCGTCCCGAATGACCCCATTATTCCATTTATTATCGGCGACGGCACGGGTCCTGATATTTGGCACGCTTCGGTGCGCGTATTTGATGCGGCGGTGGAGAAAGCGTACGGCGGTGAGCGCAAAATAGAATGGTTGGAAGTGTTGGCGGGAGAGAAAGCATTTAATGAGACGGGAAGTTGGCTGCCGGATGAAACGATTGACAAAATTAAAGAGTGTTTAATTTCGATAAAAGGTCCACTCACCACACCCGTGGGCGGCGGTATTCGCTCGCTGAATGTGGCGGTGCGACAGTTGTTGGATTTGTATGCGTGCGTGCGTCCGGTGCGTTATTTCGATGGTGTTCCAAGTCCGGTGAAGCACCCAGAGGCAGTGAATATGGTGATTTATCGCGAAAATACGGAAGATATTTATGCTGGGATTGACTTCAAAGCTGGTAGCGATAAAGCGATAAAAACGTTGGAATTTTTGAAAACGACCTTTCCAGAAGAATTCAAAAAAATCCGTTTTGGCGCAGAGGCGATGGCAGAAGTAGGCATTGGCATCAAGCCGGTGAGCAAGGAAGGGACCAAGCGTTTAGTGCGCGCTGCATTGGATTATATCATTGCACAAAATCGCAAAAATCTGACCATTGTACATAAGGGGAATATCATGAAATACACCGAAGGTGCGTTCATGGAATGGGGTTATGATATTGCAAAAAATGAATATGGCGCAGTGGAAATTGACGGCGGTCCTTGGTGTTCGTTCAAAAATCCAAACACCGGTCAAGAAATTATTATAAAAGATGCCATTGCAGATATTACATTACAACAAGTATTGACACGCCCAAAAGAATTTGATGTTATTGCAACCTTGAATTTGAATGGCGATTATTTGTCGGATGCACTGGCAGCGCAAGTAGGCGGCATCGGTATCGCGCCGGGTGCGAATATCAACTACAAAACGGGTCACGCAGTGTTTGAAGCCACGCACGGTACGGCTCCCAAATATGCCGACCAAGATAAAGTGAATCCAAGTTCCGTAATTTTATCGGGTGTAATGATGCTCGAATATATGGGCTGGCAAGAAGCAGCAGATATGATTACCGAGGGCATTGAAAAAAGTATTTCCGGCAAGCGCGTGACGTATGATTTTGCCCGACTCATGGAAGGCGCTACAGAAATCAAATGCTCGGAATTTGGCGATGAGATAATTAAGAATATGTAAAGGAGATGCCAGATTGATAGATACCAGATGCCAGATTAAGAGATGCCGGACTAGGGAGTGTCAGATATTTTCTGATTGACATTGATTTCATGGTATAAAATAAGCCCGGCGGTTGATCCATTTTGGTGGACAATCGTCGGGCTTGTATTTTTTAAGCAAATTATTTGACCGCTCATACCCCTATTTTAATATGCTAAAGTAAAGTCCAAATATGCTCGTATAACATGGCAATCTGCTCGTATAACATGGCAATCTGCTCGT
>Ga0163144_10027443_pt1 | contig 11024 bp, 5 predicted proteins | sample OliLak19BULKMAT1_FD_123175 | JGI IMG/M metagenome (GOLD analysis project Ga0163144, IMG submission 123175) | Freshwater microbial mat bacterial communities from Lake Vanda, McMurdo Dry Valleys, Antarctica - Oligotrophic Lake LV.19.BULKMAT1 | ecosystem: Environmental > Aquatic > Freshwater > Lake... | reverse complement strand
TGGAGTTGCAGCTCTTCGCCAGCGAGCCGTTGATCGTCAATCCGTCGTGCCTCGATGTCGATAGCAAAGGTCGCGTCTGGGTCGCCGAGATTCAATGGTACCGCGCCAAAGCCAAGAACCCGCCGGCCGACAAGATCAAGGTTCTGGCTGATCCCGACGGCAACGGCAAAGCCGACAAGGCAACCGTTTTCGCCGACGGCTTGACCGGTACGATGAGCCTTTGCGTGGCGGGGGAGAACATCTATGCGATCGTCAAAGGCGAGTTGCTGCATTGGACCGACAAAAACGACGACCTCAAACCCGACGGTCCGCCAAAAGTTCTGCTGACCGGCTTTTCCAACCAGAACCACGACCACGTCGGCCACAGCCTCGTCTTTGGTCCAGATCACAAGTGGTATATGTCGCATGGCGATACGGGCTTCAACGTGACCGGAACCGACGGCGGCAAAATCGAGTTCAAGTGGGGCGCGATGATCCGCGGGGAACAAGACGGCGGCAAGCTGGAAACCATCGCCGTCAATTTCCGTAACCCGTATGAGATTTGCGTCAATTCGTTCGGCGAATCGTATTGCTCCGATAACGACAATGACGGCAACGAGAGCGTGCGGATCTGTTGGATTTTAGAAGGGGGCAATTACGGCTGGTTCGGCGGGCCGCCGTTTGACCGGAAGGATCTCGATGCCCGCGTGCCGCCGGGAACGCCGTTCCGTGAACATTGGCACTTCCGCGGCTATCAGCCGGGTTATGTTCCCGCGACAATCGTGACCGGTTTCGGCTCGCCGTGCGGCATTTGCTATTACGAGGGGGACGCGTTCGGCCCGGCGTTTAAAAACGCGCCGCTGCACTGCGATCCCGGCCCGCGCGAAGTCCGCCGTTACCCGCATCAGCCGGCGGGTTTTGGCATGAAGGGCAAGAGCGAGGTCTTTTTGACCAATCAAGGGGACAATTACTTCCGCCCGGATGACATTTGCGCCGCGCCGGACGGGTCGCTCTATATCACCGATTGGTACGACGGCGGCGTGGGGGGACACGCGTATAACGATCCCGACCGCGGGCGGATCTTCCGGATCGTGCCGAAGGACAAGAAACTTACGTCGGTAGCTCCGGCGGGACCATACAAGACGATTGGCGAAGCGGTCGCCGCACTCCACAGTCCGAATTTGGATGCGCAATTTCAAGCCCGCGAGCGGTTGCTCGCCGAAGGGGAGAAGAGCATCCCGTCGTTGGAGAATCTGGCCAACTTTGCGGCAGCCGACCCGAACTTTCGCGCTCGGGCGTTGTGGCTGTTGGATCGGATCGGCGGCGAGGGGCGGAATATTGTAGCCAAGCAGCTTAACTCGAAGGATGAACGGTTCCGCGCGCTGGCGGTGCGGATTTTGGGGCGGCACGGATTGGATACTTGGAATTTGTGGGGGAATTCGGTCAAGGATGAATCGCCGCAGGTCGCGCGCGAGGCTTTGTTGGCGTTGCGCCGCGTGCCGAATAGCGAGCCGGGCGTGCTGAATAACACTGCGCTCAATTTGAAGGGTCAGATCGTCGAGCAACTTGCCAACGCCGCGAAGAAATATGATGGCACGGATCGCTATCTGTTGGAAACGCTCAATGTCGCGGCCGCCGGACGGCAGGCCGAATTGGCCCAAGCACTGACCAAAGAGGGAACATTCGCGGGCAAGCAGTTTCCGCTGGTGCAATTGCTTGATCCAAAGTTGGCGGGCGAATACTTAAGCGCGCAACTGAGCGGCGGTAAAGTCGATCCGGCCGCCGCCGCGCAGTTGATCGCCGCCGCCGCGACTCAAGCGGATCCCAACGTCGGAAAAATGCTGGCCAAATTGTTCGCCGATGCGAACGCCGCGACCGACATTCGCGCCGCCGCCTTGCGGGCCATCGCGGGGAATATCGGCACGTCGTGGAAGTCGCTGGCCGATGATGCCGCGCTGCGCAAGAACGTCGTGGCGGCGTTGGCCGCTTCGGCCCCCCAGTTGCAAGAAGCCGCGCTGCAATTCGTGCGTTCCGCCGGCTGGAAGGACGAAACGGCTGCCGTGTTGGCGCTCGTGAATGATTCCAAAGCGGCCGAAAAGCTCCGGCTGGCCGCGCTCGATGCGGCCGTGGAATTGCGGGCCGACAATCTGGTCGAGCAGTTGCGCAAGCTGCGCTCCAGCGAAGCTCCCGCCATCCGCACGGCGGTAATCAAAGGCCTCTTCGCTTTGCAGGATCAAAAGTCGATCCGCGACGTGCTGACCGACACCGCTTTGTCCGAGGCCGAACGGACGAAGCTGCTCGGTGCCGCACTGGAATCCCCCAGCGGCGCGCTGGGGCTGCTGAAACTGATCGAAGACAACAAACTGCCGGGAAGCGTGGCCAAGGCGGTCTTGGCCGCCGCGGTTAAACATCCCGACAGCAACGTCCGCATCCTCTATGAACGGTTCCTGCCAGCCGACCAACGCCCGCAAAAACTGGGGGACGCGATCAAGGCCGAAGAGATCCTCAAGCTCAGCGGCAATGCCGGGCGGGGGCACGAGATTTTCGCCAAGTCCAACGCGGCCCAATGCAAGAACTGTCACATGGTGGACGGCGTGGGGGGCGGCGCGATCGGGCCCGATCTGAGCCTGATCGGCAAGAAGTACGAACGGGCCGCGCTGCTCGAAACGATCCTGCTCCCCAGCAAGGCAATTTCGCACGAGTATCTGCCGCACCTGCTGGAAACGACGCAAGGGCAGACGTATCTCGGCTTTTTGGTCGAAGAGACGCCCGAACGCGTCGTCCTCAAAGACGCTCAAGGGAAGTATTATCGCGTGGCCAAAAGCGACGTCGAAAGCCTGGCTAAGCAAAACGTCTCGCTCATGCCCGAGTTGGTCCTTAAAGACATCACGGCGCAAGACGCCGCTGATCTCTTGGCGTATTTGACCACGTTGGTCAACGGCACGCAGCATGTGGCGAGCTTTCAAGTCCTCGGCCCGTTCGACGCGCGGGGGAAAACGCTGGAGCAGGAATATCCTGTCGAGCAGAACACGGCCAAGCCCGATCTCCAGGCGCAGTATCCTGGCTTGAGGGGGAAAACGGCAAGTTGGCAGGTCGTGAATTCGGACGGCAAGCTCGGTTTTGCGGGGATCGATTCGGTCGCGTTCGATCAATCGCAAGGGCAACGCGGCGACCAGGTGACGCATTACTTTTTGGTCTATGCGGATAGTCTCACCGACCAAAAGGCGCAATTGCAGATCGGCAGCGACGACGGTTGCAAAGTCTGGCTCAACGGCAAGCAAATCCACAAGAACACGGCCACCCGCGCGCTGGCGCCGGCGCAGGACACGGTGGCGATCGACTTGCAGCGCGGACGGAACGTGCTGCTAATCAAGGTACAGAACGGCAGCGTGCCGGGCGGAGTGGCCGCGGCGATCAAATCGCCCGAACCGGTGACGTTGAGGACGGAGTGAGGAAGCACCGTGTGTTGCGGACAAGGAATTGCCGATAGACTGAAGTTGCATGATCCGCTTCACGCAACTCTATCGCGCCCTCGATGCCACCACCCGGACCACCGAAAAAGTCCGGACATTGGCCGACTATTTCCGCGCGGCCGAGCCGGCTGACGCGGCGTGGGCGTTGTGGTTTTTGCTGGGGAACAGGCTCCCCCGCGCGGTCACCAGCACGCAACTCCGCGCCTGGGCCGCCGTCGCCTCCGGGTTGCCCGATTGGCTGATGGACGAATGTTATGAGGCGGTGGGTGATCTTGCCGAGACGCTCGCGCTCGTCCTGCCATCGCCGACCAAGTCCGCCGCTCCTTTGCCGCTGCACGAATTAGTGGCCGAGCGAATCGCTCCCCTCAAACGCTTGCCTCCAGAGGAACAGCGCGCGTTGGTCGCGCGGACCTGGAGCGAATTGACTACCGACGAGCGATTCTTGTGGCACAAGCTGATGCTCGGCGGCTTCCGGATCGGCGTGGCCCGCACGCTGGTTGCCCGCGCGTTGGCCCAAGTTGCACAGATTCCGCCCGAAAAGATGGCCCACCGGCTGCTCCGTCCGTGGAAACCATCGGCCGCCGACTTTGCCGCGCTGCTCGATTCCGCCGACGTGGAAAACGATCCCGGCCAGCCTTATCCGTTCTTTCTGGCGACCACGCTTGACGAGCCGCCTGAAACGCTGGGCGAGCCAAACGAGTGGCAAATCGAGTGGAAGTGGGACGGCATCCGCGCGCAGCTCATTCGCCGCGCGGGCGAGGTGCTGGTCTGGTCGCGCGGCGAGGAACTGCTGACCGATCGCTTTCCCGAAGCGGCCGCGGTCGGCCGCGCGCTGCCCGAGGGGACCGTGCTCGACGGCGAAATCCTGGCATGGCGCGGCGGTGCGCCACTGCCGTTTCAAGTCCTGCAAACGCGGATCGGGCGAAAGGCGGTTACAGCCAAGGCGCTTGCCGCGGCCCCGGTCGTGTTTTTGGCGTATGACTTACTCGAATGGGCAGGGCAAGACATGCGCGCGCGGCCGCTGACCGAACGCCGCGCGCTGTTGGAAGCCGCCGTCGCGCCGTTGTTGCCGCAAGTACCTTTTGGGGAGGCGGCGGCGCAGCGCAATAAACTAACAATCCCGCTGCGGCTTTCACCGGTGCTGACGGTCAACTCCTGGGACGAGGTCACCGCGCTCCGCGATGCGACCCGCGAAAATTTGACCGAAGGGGTGATGCTCAAGCGGCGCGATTCTCCTTACGCGGTCGGCCGCCCTCGCGGCGATTGGTGGAAATGGAAAAGCACGCCGCTGACCATCGACGCCGTCTTGATCGCCGCCCAACCGGGGCACGGCAAGCGGGCCGGTCTGTTCACGGATTATACGTTCGCCGTGTGGGACGGCGAGAATCTGGTCCCGGTCGCGAAGGCCTATTCCGGCCTGACCGACGCCGAAATTCGCGCGGTCGATCGCTTCGTCCGCGAGCAGACTCTCGGCCGCTTCGGCCCGGTCCGGAGCGTGACCGCCGAGTTGGTCTTTGAACTGCACTTTGAAGGAGTGCAGATTAGCGGGCGGCATAAGTCGGGCGTGGCGCTGCGCTTTCCCAGAATCGCGCGCTGGCGGACCGACAAACCGTTCCGCGAAGCGGATACGCTGGAGACGTTAAAGGCGTTGGCTGCCAAGCAATCGCATTCTGCGCAAAATGATGATCCAGAAATTTTGCAGCGAGCGAAACAGATGCGATTATTTGAGGAGTAAAATCGTAAAGCTGGATTCTAACTATCTACAAACATGGCTCTAATTTTGCCACGCCCTTCGCTGTTGCTCAGGGACGTGCCACACCATGCTTGCCAACTTCCCCTGCTCCCCCTCTCGCAAGCCCCCCCTGCTTCCCACTCGCCTTCACCGTTTATTCCCCTCATAAATCGCGGTCAGGATTTCCTGTACGTCCTTGTACTTCTTTTTCAAGGCCAAGGCCTTGTCGATCAGTCTCCGTGCGTCGCTTTCGCTGTGGCCGATCGACAATAACGCGTCGTAGGTATCGCGGACCATGTCTGTGGGCGCATCGATCTCGGCCGGTTCGTCGCGCCCCACCAAGAGCGCGAACTTGGGCATCTTGCGGCGGAGCTTGGCGATGATCCGCTCTGCGGTTGATGGCCCAATGCCCGGCAGCCCGGCAAGCTGCTTCTGGTCCTGTTCCTCGATGGCGGTGGCGACTTCCTTCACAGGGCGAACCATCGCGCGGAGGGCCTTTTTCACGCCGACGCCGTCCACCGAGCAGATCAGGTCAAAGAACTCGCGCTCGACTTCGCTGATAAAGCCGATCAGCCGCGGCGTGAGCTTGCTGCCGACCGAATTCCCTTCGAGGTACTCGATGGTGTGGAGCGTGATCTCTTTGCCGATCTCGCCTTGAAGGCGGCGGCGGGCAAAATCGGGGATCAACACTTCATAATCGAACGGCCCGACGGTAAGCGTGAGCGCTTCTTCGCCAAGGTGGGCCAGCACGCCGCGGATTTTGGTAATCATGGGGGGGATTGGGCGTTGGGGTTTGGTGGGGATAGGTGTAGGGTGGGTCGAGCGTCAGCGAGGCCCATCGGTTCGTCGTTCGTCGTTAGTTGTTGGTCAGCAAATCAATGGCAATTTCTTCCGCCTTTTCCTTTCGGCAATACCGCGCTCCGCAAGCGTCGCGGTTAAACGACAGAAAATGCAAGCCAACTCGTTTTATTTCCGCCCCAGGTTCGCCGTCCGCAGCACATAGTAATGACACAGCGCGATCGCCAGGGCGTCTGCCACGTCGGCCGGTTCGGGGATCGCGGCCAGGCCCAACTCGCGTTGGATGGCCATCTGCATTTGGCTTTTGGGAGCACGGCCGTTGCCGGTCAGGGTCTTTTTGATTTGCGTCGCGCTATAGGCAATAACCGGAATGCCGCTCTGCGCGCCGGTCAGGCAAATCACTCCCCGCGCGTGACCCATCAGGATGCTCGTGCGCGGGTGTTCGTAATGCGAGTAAAGCTGCTCCAGCGCCATCGCCTCGGGTTTGTGCGCGGCTAGGACTTCGGTCAAACCGGTATGCAGTTCCAGCAGCCGCTCGGTCAGTGCGTGCGTTGCGTCGCCGCCGCGGATCACGCCCGCCTCGATCACCTGCGGTCCGCGCGGAGTCACTTCCAATACGCCGTAACCGGTGATGTTCAAGCCGGGATCGACGCCGAGGACGCGCATGGGGGGAAGATGAAGTCAAAAGTCAGAAGTCAAAAGGATGAAACCGGAATTATCTCAAACTTATTGAGGCTTCTTGCGATGCTTTTGTGCCGCGCGGCGACCAATATCGCTAATCACTTCCTTAAATGTTGTTCGCTGCGAATTTCAAGACCGTGACCCTGATCAAGTTCTGCGAATGCTTCCTGCGCCAACTTTCGCAGCGTATTCAGCTTTGCTTCGTCACTCGGCGTTAAGCCGATTTGATTATTTTGATCGTCGGGAATAATTCTGCGATGAGGCATAAATTCGGCCATCTGATGTTAGAAACTATAAAGCGATAATGTCTTCAATTGAAGTTAATGCCATCAGACCCGCGTCCACTCCGTCCCGCCTGGGCGATCTTCCAGCGCAACGCCGAATTCGGTCAGCTTGGTGCGGATCAGGTCCGCCGTGGCGAAGTCTTTGTTCTTCCGCGAGTTGGCGCGGATTTCGATAATCAGGCTCATCAGCTTCGCGGTCAGCTCGTCGTCCCCGCCCGTTTTGCCGGCGGAGGGTTCGTAGAAGACCCCCACAATTGCCGCCAATTCGCGGAAGATCGCCGTTGCCGTTTGCAACTCGGCCAACTCGGCCAGCTCGGCCAGCTTGGCCAGCTTGGCCGGGGCGGGTTTGGCCGTTTCGAGTTTTTCATTATCGGCGAATTTGTTGAGCGCGCGGAGCATGTCGAAGAAGCAGGCCGTTACCACGCCCGTGTTGAAATCGTCGTCCAGCGCGGTGATCGCCTTGGCGCGGATCGCGGCCGCTTCGGTTAGCAACTCGCTGTTCGGCTGCGCGGCCAAAGCGGCGGTCACCGCCTGGTTGCCCGCCGCGCGCGTCGCGGGAAAGTCGAGCTGGTAAAACGATTGCCCTGTGATCCGCTCGAACCGCTTGAAGTACCGATACACGGTCTCCAGCGCCCGACCCGTTTCGGTCAGCAGCTCCGAACTAAACTGAATCGGGCTGCGGTAATGCGTGGCCAACAGAAAAAAGCGGATCGTCTCGGGTGCGTGTTGAGCGAAGAGTTCCTTCACGCTGGCGGCCCCCTTCGAGCCGGCGATCTTATTCGCTTCTTGCACGACTTGTTCGGCCGCTTGATCGGCGGTGGGCGCGGCCGCGTCGCCGTGGCGGCTGTGCGCGCCGCCAACCTTGCCAGCCTGCCCAGTCGCTTGCATCAGGCCGTTATGCAGCCAATAACGGGCAAACGGCTTGCCCGTGCATGATTCGGATTGAGCCAGCTCGTTTTCATGATGCGGAAACATCAGATCGAGCCCGCCGCCGTGAATGTCGATTGAGTCGCCGAGGATTTTGCGGGCCATCGCCGAGCACTCGATATGCCAGCCCGGTCGCCCCGCGCCCCACGGGCTTTCCCACGACGGTTCGCCTGGCTTCGATCTCTTCCAGAGGGCAAAATCGGCCGGATGGCGTTTGCGGTCATTGGTTTCGGCGCGCGTGCCAGCGAGCAATTCCTCGAGGCTGCGGCGGCTCAGCTTGCCGTAATCGTGATCGTGCGCGCAATTGAAATAGACGTCGCCGTCGAGCGGATACGCGAACTCCTTGTCGATCAACGACTGGATGATCTGCTGCATCTCGGCAATATGCTGCGTCGCGTATGGCGTGTGATCGATCCCCGTCGGTCCGACCGCGACATTCATCGTCCGGAGATTCTCGAAGTAATCGTCGGTCATCTTCTTGGCCAGCGCTTCGACCGTGATCTCCAATTCCTTGGCCTTAACGATGAGCTTGTCATCGACATCGGTGATGTTCACGACCCAGGTGACGCGATAACCCAAATAAGTGAGATAACGCTTGACGGTGTCAAAAATCACCGGCCCGACCATGTGTCCGATATGGGCCGGCTTATAGACAGTCGGCCCGCAGAGGTACATGCTCACCTGATCGGGCTTTACGGTCTGGAATGGCTCTTTGGTGCGGCTCAAGGTGCTATAGACTTTGAGTGACGAATTGGGGATCGCGGCAGCGGGAGCAACGGAAGCGGCGGTCATGGCGGGGGCTGATTTCACGAAAGTCTTGGGCGCAGGGGTGACGGTGGACATGCGGAATCCGTTCCAGTGAATTGAGTTATTGTCTTCGTCCCAACGGGACGATACTCGATAGCCCGGCAGCCTGTTAGGCTGCACGGGTGAAACCCTGGGGATCGTAAGCCATCAATATGAGTAGCCCTGAAGGGGCGAAACTCCGAGTTGTTTCTCGAATTTGTTACGCCCCTTCAGGGCTTGTGATTCATGACCGGGTTCGATTCCCAGGGCTACGCCCTGGTCTTTCAAATTACGCCCCGTTGGGGCTGTGTCATTCGTTACGGCTACTTTTTCACATTGAGCCCGAGTTGATCTACCATCCCGTACACGGCTGAGAATTCGCTATCGACTGGGCAATTCATACACTCATTGATAAAGGAAAACGCCGTTTGGCGGAATGGCAAATTGAGGCATCTTGGGCGATTTTGACCTGCTAAATCTCGACCTTATGCGTATCCGCTAGCAAGCACGCCGCTGCCACCGCGATCGCGGCCGTTTCGACCCGCAGCGTTTGCGGACCCAGATCGACCAGCGCGCAGCCCGCGTTGTGGGCAAGTTCTAACTCCTGTTCAGAAAATCCCCCTTCGGGCCCAATCAAGCAAAGCCTTGCAGTCGCGGAAGCTTGCACGAAATCATTCGCGGTTTGCCAACGCAGATCAAGGTGTTTGGCCAAGGTCTCCGTCTCTGCGGCATCGCGCGGCTGGGCGAGACAACGCAGAAGCACGTTTGAATCAACAGCATCGGGATTCGCGTTTTTCAGTAACAAGTCCGATAACGTGCCGGGCCGCGCGATCTCCATCAGCCTCGCCCGGCCGCATTGCTTTGTCGCTTCGACCACTTGCCGGCGAAGCCGGTCGAGCGCCGAATCGATCGGCTGGGCCACGCCGCGCTCGGTGATCAATGGCACAAATCGCCGGACCCCCAGTTCGACGCATTTTTCGATCAGCCACTTTTGGCGGTCCCCCTTGGGGAGCGCGATGGCCAACGTCAGCGACATGGCCGATTCGCTCCTTCCCGGTTGCGGCGCGGCAAGGTCGAGTTCCACGCGTCCCTTAGCGACTTGCCGAATCACCGCCGGCCATTCAAACCCGCTCCCATCAAACACCGTGACCCCTTCGCCCAACTGAGCGCGCAGAACATTGGTCAAATGGTGGGCCTCGTCGCCGGTCAACGTCAGCGCGGTTTGCCCGGCGGCGAGGGGGGTAGCACTATAAAAACGCTCGGACATCGCGGTAATATCGAGGAAGAGGATGGCAGCCTAGAATCACCCATCGTAACATTTGCCAAGTGAATTTGCTTCACCGGGCGGGAAATGGGTATCATAAACGCTGCGTTTGGTGACGGCGAATCATCTCGTAGGGTGGGACAAACCGTCAACAGAAATTGAGTTCAGTGAAAACTTTCTCGGCGCTGTCCCACCGTTTCCAAGGCAAGATGGTGGGACAGTGCCGTCAAGGTCTTGCAACATAATCCGTTTTTGGACGGCTTGTCTTACCATGCCGTTTTGCTGATGTCACCCGACCCATTTGCGTAGCGAATCATGAACAAGTCCGGACTGCGCATATCTGATCTTGAGAACTTGTGAAAACCTATGAGTAGGCAAGCGACAAATGTGACGCGCGCGATCGTGCTTTTGGCGGTTACGGTCTTTGTTACCAGATCGTCGTTGCGCAGTGCCGATCCGATTCCTTCACCTGAAAAACCCCCGGCAGCGCCAACCGCTTCCCCCGCTGAATTCACCGCCGAAGACCAAAAATTCTACGACGAGCAAGTCGCTCCCCTCTTCAAACAGCACTGTTACAAATGCCACAGCCACGCCTCGGGCGAAGCGAGCGGCGACCTCGTCGTCGATAGCCGCGGCGCGCTCCTCACCGGCGGCGGACGCGGACCGGCGATTGTGTCCGGATCGGCCGAGAAGTCGCTCCTCCTTAAAGCACTCAGCCACACCGATCCCGACCTGCAGATGCCCGAGAAGGCGAAGCTTCCGCAAGCCGACATTGACATCTTCAAGAAGTGGATCGAGAAGGGCGCGCCCTGGTCGGCTAAAAGCGAAGCCGTCGCCACGAACGATCCAGCGGCGAAAAAAGGTTCATCCCCCAGCACCCCCAAGCTCACCGTCCGCCCGCGCGGCAAAATCACCGCCGAGGATCGCCAATATTGGGCCTTTCAACCGCGCCGCGTTGTCGAGCCGCCGACGGTGAATAACACCGCCTGGAATAATAACCCGATTGATCGTTTCGCCTTCAACCACCTGGAAAAAGCAGGGCTGCAACCGACACCACGGGTGGAAAAGGCCGCGCTCCTGCGGCGTGTCACTTATGACCT
>Ga0163144_10027442_pt1 | contig 11024 bp, 9 predicted proteins | sample OliLak19BULKMAT1_FD_123175 | JGI IMG/M metagenome (GOLD analysis project Ga0163144, IMG submission 123175) | Freshwater microbial mat bacterial communities from Lake Vanda, McMurdo Dry Valleys, Antarctica - Oligotrophic Lake LV.19.BULKMAT1 | ecosystem: Environmental > Aquatic > Freshwater > Lake... | reverse complement strand
CGTAAACAATGTTGATCAGGTCAAAAAGCTTCAGTCAATATTGAATGAGCAGGGTTTTCCTGTTCCAATAACTGGCTTCTTTGGAGATATTACTGAGCGGGCAGTTCGCTCTTTTCAGGCTAAATACCCAGTAGATATTTTAGCTCCATGGAAAGAGGTAAGTCCAACAGGTTACGTTTTTAAGACTACTCGTGCAAAGATTAACAATTTGGTCTGTCCTGGTAGCGAAGCTATTCCAGTGGTTTAGTCTAAAAACAAGAGATATTTAGTGACGTCTAGTTCATCACAATTAAAAGCCGCTACATGGCGGATTTTAATTGTTTTGTTAATTGTACCCTAATGTTAGGGAGGTCAGGTATTTCTGGCGAGCTACAGTCGCTCTTCTCTGAAAATTTTGACCCCTTCTTTAAAAGCATTTTTATCTTCTATGGTATTTAGGCTCCAATCGCGGCGAAAACTGTCGACGGTTTTGTTTTCGTTAAACCAGGTAATTTCAGTTACTTTGGGATAGTCGGTGGCTAAATCCAGGAAAGCCCGACGGATCCAGCGCGGCTTATCTCCGCCTCGACTAACCGTAGCCATTTCCGCTACACCTATGGGTTTATTTGCAAATGCGATTACCTGTGTATACGCATCGGTGAATTCATCAGAAAATTCCTTCCATTCATTATGGTGTTCGCTGGTATAAACGCGATTGTAATTGGTTATTACCACCATATCTACCCAGTCATCGCCAGGGTATAAATCCTGGAACGGTAGTTTGTTATTTTTGCCGTTAAAACGATTATAGTTTAACTGAAAGTCAACGTTGGTATGATTTGATCTAAACAAAGTCACAATGTGTTTCCAGGCTGGTATAAATTCTTCTGGTTGGTTACCGTTCTTAAATACGCCCCAGCTGTACCAGTCACCGTTGAATTCATGGAGAGGTCTAATTGTCACAGGTCGCCCGTCTACCTTTAGATCAGTGATAAAGGTGAGTAATTTTTCATCATAAATTCCACTTGTAATAGACCTTAGATTGGATTCATTTTCTGGAAATTCTATGTTTAAAATGACTCGGTAATTGTTATCGAGATAGTTACTTACTACTTTCATATCGAGGTCAGTTACGTTTTGAAATATGAGGATGTGATCTAGTTTGGTAGCAATTTCTGTTTCTAACCCTTGTAACTCACTAAGATTGTTGCTGAAGACACCAACGCTGATATCAGCCGTTTTGAAACCGAAATACCAAACCAAATAAACGGCTATGGCTATTCCTATACCCGCAATTATTATGGGGCCACTTATTTTTATTACTTTAGTGACGAGGGATTGGGTCATGATGATTGTTGCTTGGCTATTAAGTGAATAAAAAAAATTGACAATTTATTATTTATATTTTACTATAGTGCAACTCTTATTTTTTATAACACTTATGACCGTACTAGTCAAATCTCGAGCGGAAACTTTGCGGTCAATCATAAATCCTCAGTTGATTGATAAGTATTTATATATAAAGTCAACTCCAACCTACTTTGTACGAAGTATCTATTTGCTAGCAATTGTTTCTTGGCTTTTAGTTCTGGCTGGTTTTTTTGAAGCAGTTATTTACGATCCTTTTTTTCGCTACTTTATTTGGCCAATTTTATTTCTGATCACAGTCTACCACTTCTTAAGTTTTGGAATAAATATTGCGTATCGTCGTTTTAACCTCATAAAACACCAGCAAATTGTAAGAGACTACTGGTCAAAGCAGTCTGAGCCCAGCGTGGACATTTTTTTACCTATTTGTGGCGAAGAATTGTCAGTACTCGACAATACCTGGTCATACGTTAGTCAGCTTAAGTATAAAAATAAAAAAGTGTATGTACTTGATGATTCAAAAGATGATACGCAGTTGCATGGAGAAATGGCCAAGTACTACGGCTTTACTTACCTAGCAAGACCAAATCGTAGAGAAATGAAGAAAGCCGGGAACTTAAAATACGCTTATGAGCGAACCGACGGAGATTTTATTGCTATTTTTGATGCTGATTTTTCACCCCATGAAGATTTCTTAATAGAAATGATACCTTACACTGCCGCGAAAAACGTTGGCATTGTACAGTCGCCGCAGTATTTTCATGCTAGTAAAATCACTTGGAAGTTTTCTTGGGTCTCTTACTGTGCGGCCTATCAAGAGGAGTTTTTTTACCGCATCACCCAGGTGGCGCGGGACCGGTTTGACGCGGCCATTTGTTGTGGGTCAAACGCTGTGTATCGGCGGGCCGCTCTTGAAGTGATTGGTGGCCCCAAACAAGTAGACGCCTCCGAAGATTCGCGTACTGGCTTTGCTCTATTGGAGAAAGGCTGGGTGACACGGTATATCCCAGTGATTCTAGCCATCGGTATTTGCCCGGACAATATCTACGCTTATTTTCACCAGCAGCATCGTTGGTGCCGAGGGCGGTCATTACTGGTCCTGTCGCGAGAGTTTATTACTGCTAAAGTTGGGTTGATGAAGAAGTTGTGTAATATAAGTGGTTTCTTGGCTTTTTTGATACGCCCGTTTGAACTATTGATGACATTTCAATTATTTTGGGTTGTCTTTTTCTATAACGATTACATCCCGCTGGGGTCGAGCGTTATCTTTTGGCCGTATATTTTCTTTTCGCTAATTCTACTACCATATCTACACTTAGTAAGATTTACTCCTCGAGTATTTCTAATGGCAGTTTTACAAATATTTATTTCTACTCATTCACTCGCCAACGTCCTATTTGGTAAATCGGTTGGATGGATAGCTACCAATTCAAAACATACACTTATATCATCCGCTTTTAAACAGACTACCTTTATGGTGTACCTTTTTTTACTCATATATCTGACTATGCTATTTTTAGCATTGGATTGGGACTTGGTCCACGTTGGTGATTTTAAATACTATTCTGTCCAATTTTGGATATTTTGGAATTTACTTCTAATAAGCTTAATTCTAATATATTTATATGGAACAATGTATGTTATGAAAAAGAATAGTTTTTTAGAGAATATCATAAGTCGCAAGGAATTTTTAACTTGGTTCCTAAAAACGGGGGCATTTTTCTACTTATTGACTTTTGTAACCATAGGCTGTATAGTGCATCTGTTATAGTTAAGATCATAGGTAAAATATGAATAAATCTAAATTTTTGATAGTTCCAGTGTTATTAATTCTCACTTTGTTAGTCCAGACTGGTACGGTCGAGGCTTACGGTGGCGGCGGAGGTGCTTCGGGGGGAAGTACATCGGGAACGCGAATTGGTGAACGACAAAAGAACGTTGTTCAAGTGACGCAGACTGCGGCTGGCCTGGGTCAAGTGCTGGGTGCTGCCACTTCTACTACACCTTGTTCAGGTATGTATTTGACAGATTATATGCGCCGAGGGGTGGCTAATAATCCAGAACAAGTAACCAAGCTCCAGATTTTCTTAGGTGGACAGGGTTTCTTTACTGCTCCTACAAGCGGTTTCTTTGGTTTAATTACCGAAGCTGCAGTTAAGTCTTTCCAGGCTAAATACGCAGCTGATATTCTTGCTCCGTGGGTCGAAACTACGCCAACCGGCTATGTTTTCAAAACTACACGGGCAAAAATTAATGATATTGTCTGTGCTGGTTCAGAGGCTGCTCCGAAAGCTAGTGACCTTATCTAGTGGTATCTTTGTTCTAATATCCGAAGAAGCCCCTGAAGGGGCTTCTTTTAGTCTTAATAAGTATAAGTTGATCTGTCACTATCTAATAGCAATCTGATATACTAGAGGCATAATGAAGAACCTATTACATGACAGCTTCATTCCTTACGCAGGGAATGATTACCTCCCAACGGCGTTGCGGCGGGTGGCTTTGCTTGGGATGTTAGGGTTGGTACTATTGTCGTTTCTGGCGGCCAACTTGCAGGCCCTGTTGTGGCAAAGCTCAAGTTGGCTGGTCGGAGCCGTACTGCCGGCGGTAGTCGTAAGTCTCACTAATGATGAACGAGACCAGCAAAATTTGGTACCGCTAATCCGTAATGCTGACCTGGACGCCGCGGCGCAACTCAAAGCCGATGACATGGCCGAGTATAGCTACTTTGCCCACTACAGCCCAGCTGGCGTATCGCCGTGGTATTGGTTTGGGCAGGTTGGTTATAGCTACGTGCATGCCGGGGAGAATCTAGCGGTGCATTTTAGCGACTCGGGTGAAGTGGTAGAGGCCTGGATGAATTCGCCTGGTCACCGCGCGAATATTATCAATAGTAATTACCGCCAGATTGGCGTGGGAACGGCACGGGGTACCTACGACGGATATAATACTGTTTTTGTGGTGCAGCTCTTCGGCACACCAGCGGTGCCAGCTGTGGGCGGGCCAGCGCTGTCTGTGCCTCCGGTGGTGGTACCGGCAGTGGCGCCGCGCCGCGTCGTGTCTACAGCTCCGGCGCCTAGAGAGGAGCTGGCTGTGGCTGGGGAGGAGGCATCGGTAGTGGCCGGCGTCGAGACGTCGTTACCATCGAGGCCGCTACCGACTCCAGCTCCAGCTCCAGCTCCAGCTCCTGTACTAGCTATCCCCGTTTCGAGCGAACTACTACTGCCAGCTGATATGGCCCCGATTGTGGTGTATCCGGAGGTAGTCGAGAAGCCCGTGGCGCCGGTGATTGCGGAAACGGTAGTGGGAAATGATATAATTTCGTTGTATTCGACGATGATCTCGACTTCGACGAACCTCCAGCCGGCTCCGGTAGCCGCCTCTGCGTCAACAGTAGATGATTCTACGCCGTACTTGGCGCGTTTGGCAACCGAGCCGTCGCGCTTATTGCAGCTTATCTACCTGATTCTAGGCACAATGGTGGCCTCAATACTATTTATCTCGGTGATTATCGAGTGGCGCCGACAGCATCCTCGCCGTGTGGTGTATGGGGTGCTCCTTCTTTTATTGATGTCTGGATTATTTTACCTACACCTTATGGTAACAGCCGGAGCGCAGATTGTTTAGCGAATATCTAAGGCTATCTACTTTTATTATACTTTTACTATGACTACGTCTACGGCTAAGACTACGAACGTTCCTGGACGCGAAATGGCGGTTACTGCGGTGTCTACGCCGGCTGAGTCACTAGGTGCAAAACAACCACTTTACGCCAGCGCACCAGCAGCTGGTTTTCCGGCCCCAGGCGACGATATGGTGGAGAAGAGTCTTAATGTGCATGACCTTCTGGTAAAAAACGAAGCGGCGACTTTTTTTGTGCGAGTAGAAGGGGATTCAATGGAAGGGGCGGGAATATTTTCTGGTGATATTTTGGTGGTTGACCGCAGCCTTGAAGCTATTAGTGGCAAAATTGTGGTGGCGGCCGTTAACGGGGAATTGGTCGTAAAGCGTCTTGGTCGGCTGCACCAGCAGCTAGCCCTGTACTCGGAAAATTCTGCCTACCAGCCGATAGTGATTAGTGATAGTGAAGATTGCTTCATTTGGGGGGTGGTGACAGGGAGTGTACGAGTGTTTTAATCAAAAAGCACCGTCGGTTCATGATGAGCCGAGGTGCGTGGGGGGTGGGGATGAGCGGTAGCTAGGTGGGCTACCACTCGCGGTGGGATGGAACTGGTGTCTGATTATTAGTACCGACACTTTTATTTAAAAGTTACGGTAAGATTAAGCGTAATTCTGCGTCTCTAGAACTATATGTATAAAGTTTCAACAACGTCACCGCACCAGTTTTTTATCGCTCTTATTTTACTGGCAAGTATTGTTTTGAGTGCGGTCCCAACGAACGCTCGGGCTGCGTCGTATGATGGGGAAGTGGCCGGGTGGATACCCTGGTGGACGGATACAGCGGGTCTTAAAAGCGCTACCAAGAACATTAAAAAGCTCGACACGGTCTACCCGTTTGTGTATGAAGTTGAGGGGATTGATGCAAAAATTGTCGATAAAGCCAATCTTAAAGAGCGGCAGTGGAAAAATTTTGCTAAACTGGCCAAAAAGAATCGAGTGGAGTTTATTCCGACTATTGCTTGGTTTGATGGTGTGCAAATCGATTACATTCTGAGTGATCCGGCTCGCCGTGACGCCCATATTAAGGAAATTGTCAGTTTGGTCAAGAAGGGTAAGTTTGACGGTATTAACATTGACTATGAGCAAAAACAACCAAAGACGATAGATAACTTTTCTCGATTTCTTAAAGATTTGAATCAGGCGCTCGGAAGCAAGCTTTTGACCTGCGCTATCGAGGCGCGCACACCAGCGAAAGATTTACACCGCGTTGTTCCTAATCCACTAGTCTACGCCAACGATTATAAAGCCATTGGTGAGCACTGCGACCGGATTGAGCTGATGACCTACGATCAGCAGCGTGCCGACTTAACCCTGAACGCGGCTCGGGTTGGTTTCCCCTATGCTCCGACCGCCGATAATGACTGGGTAGAGAAAGTGGTGAAGTTGGCGTTACAAGATTTTCCTAAAGATAAAGTACTTGTAGGTATTCCAACCTATGGTCGCGCCTGGGACGTAGCCGTGGCACCGCAACAGTTTCGTGACTACGTTTCGGTAGCGGCTCTTAACCACCCCCGAATTGTCGAGTTATCACAGGTAGTGTACCAGACCCCGATTGGTCGCAGTGTGGGTGGCGAGGCGGTGATGACTTATTTCCCCGACACGTCTCCGTTTAGAGTTTTAACGGGTCTTCCGGTCCCAGCTGGCACGCCAGTCGGGATGGAGAATGCCGCTCGGGCTCTCATGTTTGCTAATCTAGCGAAGACTGAAGTAAAAGTCCGCTTTATTTCTTACAGTGATGCTGTCTCAGCCGCTGCTAAACTAGAAATAGCTGACAAGTACGATGTCCGCGGCGTCACCTTCTTCAAAATCGACGGTGAAGAAGACCCCAACATCTGGAAGCTATTTTAAAGCTCACCGCCCAAGCGAAAAGTAACAAAAGATAACCTTAGGGATCCAATCCCTAAGGTTAGGGATTGGATCCCTAAGGTTATCTGGGGGATGGATTTTTTTTGGTTTGGTATACTTGGGGGTGTTATGAAATGTATTGGAGTGATTGATTGTAATAATTTTTTCGTTTCTTGTGAGCGGCTGTTTCGGCCTGATTTGCGGCGGGTGCCAGTGGTGGTGCTGTCGAGTAATGACGGGTGTGTGGTCGCTCGAAGTAAAGAGATAAAGGACAAAGGCATCCCCATGGGTGTCCCTTACTTTCAAGTTAAGGACAGATTAAAAGACATAGGCGCAGTTTGCTTTTCTTCACATTTCGCGCTCTACCGTGATATTTCAAGTCGGGTATTTTCGGTAGTCAAATCACAACTGACACAAGTGGAAATATATTCCATTGATGAAGCCTTTTTTAGTTTTGAGGCCGCTAGTCCAGCCGACGCAGTTGAAGTGGCCACAGCGCTTAAAGCGCTAGTAGAGCAGTCGGTGGGGATACCGGTGTCGGTGGGTGTTTCCGATACTAAGACTAGGGCCAAGCTGGTCAATCGCAGCGCTAAGACTGGTACTGGAGTAGCGGTTTCCTGGGGTGACGATTTTCTTGAAGAGTATGGGACGACCGTTCTCCATGAGGTTTGGGGGATTGGCCGTAGACTGTACCAGCGGTATCAGGCGGCCGGAGTGTCGACCCTAGCGCAGCTCGTGGCGATGCCGGTGGCGCGGACTACAGCGCTGTTTGGAGTGGCTGGTATTAGGTTGCGGGCCGAGCTTTTGGGGCAGGTATGTTTTAGGGTGACCCAGTCGACAGCCTGGCCACAGAGTGTTATGTCGACACGGTCCTTTAAGACAAAGACTAATGATCTGTCCTTGATAAAAGACGCACTGGCTTACCATGTACGGTCGGTGATGGCGGACCTACGAGCGCAAGGTTTGACCACACTTCAGTTAGCGGTTGAACTTAAAACTAGCCGACACGGTGATTACCTCCTGCGGGGCGGGTGGCAGCGGACTACTTTAGCCGCGCCGACCGATAGCACGGCAGTAGTATTATCGACGGCTCTTACCCTACTCAATCAGCTCTATGAGCCTTTGGTGCCGTATAACAAAGTTGGTATTGCGGTCACGAGCCTACTGCCGCGCTCTTTTGTACCGACTACGCTGTTTGCGCCAGTAGCGCCTAGTCGCCAGGCAGGGCTTGATCAAGTCGTTGACACTTTGACCGCTCGCTTTGGCCAGCATAGTCTTAAGCTTGGTTACTTCAGTGCCACTCCCGCGTGGCAGGCTAAGCAGGAGCGAATTTCACCAGCCTATACGACGTCTTGGAAAAACTTAGCCACGGTGAAGACATCAGCGGTAAGCGACTTGTGTACTTAAAAGAAAATGAGACTATACGACGGCTAGTCGATTAGAAAACTAACAAAAACCATCTATTCTAACGTAACTTTTGGCGCATTAGGAAAGTTATCAACAGACCAATAACGACAGACTGTCGCTTCTTGTCTATAATGTAAACAGATCGGTTGAGATGGGTAAGAAACAGTTGGCTGAGCTTTTCACAACACTGTCTATTACTACTCCACAAAAACAACATCTCAACCGAGATTGTACGGGCAGAGAAATCTGCGACTACAAAGAAGTTATTTAAAAAATAAAAAACTAATCATGTTCAAAATTTCAACTTCAGTTGAAGCTTTGCACCGAGTAGTCGCGATGCTCGTTGCTGTGGCTGTGGTTGCCTTGACTATCGGATTCTATTCCAATGCTCAAGCAGCAAACCTCACCTCAATTAGCAACACCCTGTCTGATTCAGAACCAGCAGTGGTTTCCAATCATTTTATTCAATTCATCGTTCCAACCAGTTCACCAGGAGTGATAGCGGGTGGTACCATCGTGGTACAGTTTCCTGCCGGATTTGTGATGGGTACAGTCGCCTTTGGTGACGTCGACCTCAGCATTAACGGCACTGACGCCACTCTCGCCGCTGCACCATCAGGGGCTACCTGGGGAGCAGTAGTCTCTGGCCAAAACCTTACCCTAACTTCAGGTTCGGGTACGGTCACAGCCGGACAAATTGTTCGCATCGAAGTCGGTACTAACGCCACGTTCGGTACCGCCGGTGTCAACCGAGTTACCAACCCAGCAGTTAATTCTTATGAGTTCGTTGTGACAGCGGGGGCAGCAGATACTGGTCGCACACGAGTAGCTATCATCGCTAACGTACTGGTAACAGCAATCGTTAACACCAGCTTTACCTTCGTTGTAACCGGACTAGCTACTTCAACAGCGGTAAACGGCACATCAACTACTGGTTCGACAACAGCTACCACTATTCCCTTTGGAGTATTGACAGCTGGTCAAATTAAGACGATGGCTCAACGCCTGAACGTCACTACTAACGCCCGTAACGGCTTCGTCGTCACCGTTGAACAAGATCAAAACTTACTCTCGTCCACTGGAGCTGATATCGATGGCTTCATCGATGGTGCCTACACCAACACACCAGTAGCTTGGGTATCACCAACAAACACTATTCTTAACGAGAATACTTGGGGCCACTGGGGTCTGACTTCAGAGGACTCGAACCTAAACGCCGATGAGTTCGGTTCGGCGCTCTTTGTAGCGGCCAGTACCACTCCGCGCCAAATCTTTGCTCACACTGGTCCAGCGGACGGATTAACGGCAGATATTGGAGAAACTGATATCGGATACCAGATCCAAATCAGTGCCCTCCAGGAAGCGGGAGATGACTATAGTACTATTCTTACCTACATAGCTACTCCTACTTTCTAAGCAAGCGCTCGGTAGAAGCAATTACTCCCTTCGGGGAGTTTTTGCTTTTAAACTGTTTATAGTAGCGAATTTTTATAGCCAAGGATGTTATTATTGGTACATTATTTATTGTTAGTGTGGTTATGCGTTTCGTATTTTTCATTGTAATTTTTGCGTTTTCTTGGCTGTCTTCTATAGTACCTACTGTGTGGGCTCAAGGCGATGGCATAACACTAAAGCCGGCCACCATCGAGCAAAAACTTGATCCGGGAGTGACCAGTGAATTTACCTTTACAATTAAAAACGAGAGTCCACAGGATCAGCTCTACTATCTTGGACGACGTGACATCGTCGGGGTGCGTGATGGCGGGGTACCAATATACGCCGACGAAAATCAAGAGAAGACACCCTACGAACTTAGTGAATGGATTAAGCTAGCGCAAGACACTGTCTTTGTGCCGACTGGAGCCGAGGTGGCCGTACAGTTTACGGTGGTGGTGCCCGTTGATGCGGCACCAGGTGGCCACTTTGCTGGTATCTTCATTAGTGTTGAGGCACCAACACTGCGTGAAAGTGGCGCGGCTATTGGCTATGAAGTAGCAAATATTGTCAGTATTCGAGTCGCCGGTGAAGTGGATGAAAAAGCGGAGATCAGACAGTTTTCAACTGACAATTATCTCTATGCGTCGCCTAATGTAAATTTTAGTGTCAAGATTGAAAACTCGGGTAACACTCTAGTGCGTCCCCGCGGGCCGTTAGCGATTACTAATATGTTCGGTAAGGAGGTGAGTGGAGGAATGATATTCAATGATGCAGCCGCGGGCGTATTTCCGCAGGATACCCGCGAGTTTTTGTTTAGTTGGGCCGGCGAAGGACCTGGTTTTGGCCGCTACGAAGCGGTGGTGAGCCCGGTCTATGGCGAAGCCGGAGCCAATCAAACGATATCCAGCACGGTGACGTTTTGGATTTTACCAATGAATATTATTGGACCGGCGCTTGGCATCTTAACCGTTCTGTTCATGGTGATTTATGTGGGCGCTCGCCTGTATGTGCGCCGCAAGCTTGCCTACTACTCTGCTACCGCAGGGGGAAGAAAGTTGGTCCGTCGTGGCCGAGATACCGGTACGCCGCTACTACTAATTTTCTTAGTGATGTTGACCGTCACAGCTGTCTTCTTTAGTATCCTGATTTTACTCTTCTCCTAACGGGTGCAGGTGCGGTATAATACTGTTATGAATTGGGCTGATACTACCTACCATAGCTTACTGCGGATAGCGGTTTTGACCACCGCTCTAACTTTGCTGTTTGTTAGTGGTGTCTTGTCAAAGACCACGGCCGAGCTTTCGCTGCCT
>Ga0163144_10027440_pt1 | contig 11025 bp, 5 predicted proteins | sample OliLak19BULKMAT1_FD_123175 | JGI IMG/M metagenome (GOLD analysis project Ga0163144, IMG submission 123175) | Freshwater microbial mat bacterial communities from Lake Vanda, McMurdo Dry Valleys, Antarctica - Oligotrophic Lake LV.19.BULKMAT1 | ecosystem: Environmental > Aquatic > Freshwater > Lake... | reverse complement strand
TCATCCGCTCCACCACCTCGGGTTACGTCACCCACACCTACCTCGGCACCGCCTGGACTCCGGCGACCCCGCAGATTGCCCCCGGCCAGGCGGTGTATGTGGCGCCGGCCACCGACACCGCCGCGCCCACGCTCTTCATCGCGCGGGCGCAGAGCAGCGTGCAGGTTTCGTGGACCGGAACCCCCGGCGCCTGGGTGCTGGAATCCTCCCCCGCAGTGGCAGCCGGCGCGAGTTGGACCACCGTCAACATCGCGCCGACGTCCGGCGCCTACGACCGCCAGAGCGTCCTAGTGCCCATCGACGCCCCGCAAAGTTTCTTCCGCCTGCGCAAGAATTGATCGCCGCCGGAAACGCCTCGGAGAACACGCTCAGGGCCGGGACCACTTCCCGGCCCTGCTGCTTTGCCCGGTGGCGGCGACGCCTCGCCGCCCCGACCCGGGCCGTTGACGCCGCAGCGCTGCATCCTGCGACGAGGCGTCGCAGCTACGAGCGTCCCGCCGAAGTCCGGTTCGAGGGCGAGACGCCCTCGAACGCCGCCGGGACGGCTGCGCCACCAGCTTAACCGCCACCCTCCATCACATCCGGTGGTCGATGCCCGCCGAAGATTCCCAAAGATTTCCTGACACCTTTGTCCGCAATTTCCCTAGTAGAGAGTGGAACCAAAAGCCGGCCGGAAGTTTCCTCCGCCTGTGTGGGCGGAGGGCGGGTTCGGGCGAAGAAAATATCTGTGTGTAACCTTCGTTCACATCCGTTCCAGCCGGCGGGTTCCAGAAATTTTGCAGTCCGAACTTCTCCGCCTGAGTTGGCGGGGATAAGGGTGTGGCTGGAATAACGGCCTGAGAACCTCCGGCCACACCCAAAACATGCCCTCCATTTTGATCGCTTGTCGCAATGAAAACCGCCACGCTAACCGGCAAGCCAAATAACACTCCCCGTCACCCAGCCTTGCTTCACCTCCTGTTTATGAATGCTCCCCGATTGTTCTCCAACCGCCCCCGGTGTCTCGCGGCGCTCCTCGCCACGATGGCGTTGCTCCAACTCGTCTGCGCCGCCCACGCCACCACGAACCTCGTCGCCGCGGGTTCCACCTGGCGTTACCTTGCCAATGGCACCGGGCCGAACGCGTCGTGGACCACCCTTGGCTTCGATGACTCCACCTGGCCGAGTGGCTTGGCCAAGTTGGGCTTCGGCGGCGACGGAGAGGTCACGACCATCGGCTTCGCCACGAACGCCTACACCACGTTCTATTTCCGCAGGACCTTCACCGTGACCGGCGCGGCCTCGATGACGAATCTGTTCTCGCGTCTGGTGCGCGACGACGGCGCAGTGGTGTATCTCAACGGCGTGGAGGCGTTTCGCAACAACATGCCCGCGGGGGCGATTGCCTATTCCACGCTGGCTCCCGCCACCCTGGGCGGTCTGGACGAAATCAACTTCATCACCCACGTCCTCAACCCCGCGCTGCTGCTGGAGGGAGCCAACGTCGTCGCGGTGGAAATTCACCAGAGTGCCACCAACAGTTCGGATCTGGGCTTCGACCTTGAGCTCACCGCGAATTCCAATCTCGTCCTGCCCCCGCTTGCGGTGGCCATCACCAACGCTCCCGCCAGTTCCAATCTCGTGGTCGGCGGCAGCGTGACCATCGGGGCCAGCGCCTCCAGTCCCGCTGGCATCGCGCGCGTGGATTTCTTCGTGAACGGACGACTGCGAGGTTCGGACACGAGCGTCCCTTACAGCCTCCCGCTGCCCAACCTCGTTCCCGGTTCGTACTCCGTGGTCGCCGTGGCTGCGGACTACGGTGGCTTGAGCGTCACCTCCGCGCCCGCGCAGTTCACGGTCGCATTGGAGCCGGGCGTCATCACCCTCGTCTCGCGGCGGTCCTGCTGGAAGTATTGGGACTTGGGCATGATCCCCGACCCGAACTGGCAGAACTCCGGCTACGAAGACGGCCAGTGGCTGACGGGTGGCGCGGAATTCGGCTACGGCGATGGGGACGAGGACACCGTCGTCAGCTTCGGCGCGAACTCGAACAACAGATTCGTCACCACCTATTTTCGCCGCATGTTCGCCGTGGGCGACTACGTGAACTTCACGAATCTCATCCTGCGCGTGAAGCGCGACGATGGCGTCATCGGTTATCTCAACGGCACGGAGGTTTTTCGCAACAACATGCCCGACGGCCCGGTGGGGTATGGAACCTTTGCCTCGGCCGACGCGGCGGATGACGGCGCGACCTATTTCGTCACCAACGTCAGCGCCAGCCTCCTGGCCCCCGGCGAGAACTTCCTCGCCTTCGAGGTGCATCAATTCCGCACCAACTCCTCCGACATCAGCTTCGACGCGGAACTGCTCGGTCAAGCTGCGGCCGTCACGCCGCCCTTGAGCATTGCGTACCCGCCCTTCCCCGGTAACGCCCTGGTGCTGACGTGGCCCGCGTCGGCCACCTCTGCCTTTCAACTCCAACGCTCGCCAAGCGTCGGACCGGCCAGCACCTGGCTGCCAGTGTCCGCCACGCCCGTCCTGACCAACGGTCAATACCGCGTGGTCGATGTGTTTGGCGCTGGCAGCGGCTTCTATCGCCTGACGGCCAGCAATGCGGTGAGCGACGCCTGCCAGCCACCCGTGATCGTGTCGCAGACGGGTGTGACCCGTGTGCCGATCGGGACCAATGTCACGCTGTCAGTCACCGCCGTTGGACCCGGACCGTTCACCTATGCGTGGCGGAAGAATGGATCGGGCGACCTCAGCCCGGGAAATTCGCTCTCCTTTACCAACGTGCAGCGCCGCGACGGAGGCGCCTACGATGCCATCGTGGGCAACGACTGCGCCTGCCAGACGACTTGCCCGATGCTGCTGATCGTCGGCGGCACCAATGTCGTGCTGGCGGATAACTTCGCCGCGCGAACGACGATGACCAACTCCGCCTTCCAATTGAATACCTCCAACACGCTGGCGACGGCTGAAGTGGGCGAGCCGGTGATTCCGCCAGGCATGTTCGTCCGGTCGCTCTGGCTGCAATGGATGGCCAAGGAAAGCGGTATTGCCGTGTTCGACACGGCCGGCTCAGCGCAGGGAACGGCGCTGGCGGTTTACACCGGGGCGGCGCTGAACGCCCTCGCGGTAACCGCTGTTTCCGGCAACGACTTTCCGGCGGCCAGCAGTCGCGTCGTGTTCAACGCCGAAGCCGGCATCGCCTATCAAGTCCAACTCATTGGCGGCGGAGGCTCGACGCCCTTTCTCTGCCTCAACGGGCAGCTCACCGCCACGACGAACGCCGCACCGCAGATCATCCAGCAACCGCAATCGGAATACGTCCTCTTCGGCAGCAACGCGGCGCTGACCGTGGTGGCCGTGCTGCCGCCCGCGTTCAGCAACGGCATCATCACCTACCAGTGGTTCAAGGAACAGGTCGCGATCCCCGGCGAAACCAACGCCACGCTGGCCATCACCTCGATGGCGCAGAGCAACATCGCTCAATACTTCGTCAGGGCCGCCTTCGGCACCAATAGTGTGCAATCCGCCCCGGCCAGCTTGGTCGGCGCAATACAAGGCTTGGTGGGTCAAGGGAGCATCAGCCCGCCCTTGTCGGATTTCGGGGTGAATTATTCCTGCGGAGGTTCAACCGTCTTTGCACGCTGTCGGCTCTACTATTTCCGCGTCCCTGCCAATCCCCCGATCGTGTGTTCGCCCCTGCCGTGCAGCCCCAACTCACAGGGCATCACGGATCCCTTCTTCCAGCCGGCCACGGTAACATCTGGAGTCTGCACCGCGCTACCGATTGCCACAACAAGCACGAAGGTCACATTTAGCACCGTGAACACCGTCAACATGACTTCGGGCATCGACACCGGCCTGTACCTTTGGCGATACAGCAATTGCAACTCAAACTTCACCCCTTTACCCTGTATCAACAACACCAGTGGAAAACTGGAATCCGCCCTCATCACCTTGGGTAACGCCAACGTCGGAACCGGCCTCGTCAAGGTCTTCTTGATGCATAAAACTTCCACTGCGAGCACCATCCAACTGGACTATACCTATCAGTGATTCCCGCGTGCTGGTTTTCAGAAATTAAACCTCAACCCCGCCAAGAACGTCCGCTGCCGGGGTGGTGCGAAGTGCAGATTGATGGGATGCAGACCGCCTGATTGATCGAGAATGTTCAGTACCCCGACGCTGGCCTCGACGCGCCGCCGTGGTGAACGCCACCCGGCCTGCGCGTGCCATTGCCAGAACGACGAAGAGACCAACTGACCTTGTTCACTCTCCGCCTCCTGCCCGTACCAAACGCCCTCCGTTCCCGCGAAGAAACCCGAGGGATGATTGAACAAGGCGCGCAGAGTCAGTTGATGCAGATCCCCCTGTTGTGTGTGTCGTGACGAGGCGAGGACGGGTTCGTCCGTCGGCAGAAACTCCCCGTTGGCCACCAGCGGCGGCGCGTCCGGATAAACCGTGTCGAGCCGCGCCCGGCTGAACCGGTAGCTCGCGCCAAACACCCAGTCGCGCCCGACCAGTTGATCTACGGACAGATGGACAGACTTCTCCTCGTAATCCAACCGCTCGTTCAAAGTCGAGGGCACCACCAACCCGCTCGGCGTCCACAGGTAGGCGCCGCGCGTGCGGTCGAAGTCCGAGAGATACAAGTCGGCCCCGACGCCCACGTAGGTTCCCGAGGCGAAGCGTTGTTCCCAGGCCAGGCCAAACGTCTCGAACGGCGCTCCCGCGTTCGCGCCAGTCAGGCTCTCCGGGATGAGGCTGCGAAACGACTGGTTGAACCCCGCGACCTGCGTCGGCTCCAGCCGGAAACTTTGATCGAAGCTCGCCCCGCTCAACGAGCGCGTCCACGCGAAGCGCACCGCGCCATGCGGCGCGTAGGTCCATTCCCATCCGACCTTGGGTGAAACCTGATCCGCCGTCGCGCTGCCTTCGAGCGCGGGCGCGTAGCGATGGTTCTCCGGGAACACCACCCGATCGTAAGACAGCCCCACCGTGACGCGGAACGGCTCCCACACCTGCCAGGTGTCGTAGGCATAGACCGTCTGGCGCTCGAAGGAGTTGTCGATAGACTGTGGCTTGGGATTGGCCAGCTCGAACGCGCCGAAATCATAGGGATCCTGCCGCGTGAGCGTGTGCCGATTGTCGGTGTTGAAATTGCCGAACTGCCCCAACGCCCCCGCCACCAACGTGTGTTTGCCCAAGTGGAGAATTTGCTGCGCCTCCGCGCTGAAGATGCCGAGCGAGTTCTCGTACTCCTGCCCAAACCGCATCGGCCTCAGCAGCGTCAGCACGTCGTTGGAGTTCGCGCGAATCAGGAAACCTCCGCCCGTCGGATCATCCACCTGCAACCGCCCGCTCAATCCACTCAACAGCACCAGCGTGTGGCTGCCGGGCGCCCATTCGTGATGATACCCGGCGAGGAGCAGCGGCTTCTGCTCGTCCTCGACCCGGATCGCGGGATTGGCCTGCGCGGGGTCCACGTATTGGTTCAAGTCCCCCGCCCGCGTGTCACCCACGATGGCCTGGAAGTAGAGTCCATCCGCCGGCCCGAGCTTTTGTTTGAACTGAAGGGAAAGACTCCTCTGCCGCACGTCCTGGTTCTCGCGTTCGCCGGGATCGGTCAGGTAAAAACCCTCCACCGCGTAGGCCGTCCTGCCCATCTCGCCGTATTGCACGATGTCCTGCCGCCACGCGCCGCGACTGAGATAGGCCGTGGAGGAAACAATCCCCAACCGGTCGCGCTCCAGCAGCCGCGAGTACTCCTGCTGCGAAACACTCTGCGAAAGAGTGCCCGCGCCCGCCGGCGCCAGAAGGTTCGCCAGCAGGTATTCGCTGAGTGCAGGCGTTTCGTAACGCAAATTCACGCTGCGCGCGTCGCGCAGCTCGTTGTAGCTGTTGGCTAGAAACAGATGCGCCGACCAGTTCGCGTAATCCGCGTTCACCGCCTTGCCCGCTTCACGTGCGCTCCAGTCGGTCATGCCGGCGTCGCGATAAATGGTGGCGAGATTCGCCCCGCGCACGGCCTGATCCTGATCGAGCAACAGGCGCGAGCGGAACACGCTGCGGTTGTCGTTCAACTCCTGCGAGCGTTCCAGCGCGGCGATGCCTTCGTTGATTCGGTTCTCCTCCTGAAGCAGCAGCGCCTCGTAGAGATAAGCCGTTGGGTCGCGTGGATCATTCGCCTTGGCGAGGCGCAACTCATCGCCGGCGCGGCGCTGGTCGCCGAGTTCATTCCACGCTTTGCCGAGGTAACTGCGGAACAGCGCCCGCTGCGGCTCCAGCGTGGCGGCGACTTGCAAATCCTCGCGACCCGCCTCGAGTTCGCCGCGACGGATGCGGCAAAGCCCACGGCCCAGCCACGCGTTGCCCAGCGCGCCGTCGAGGGCGATGGCTTCGTTGAACGCAGCGAAGGCAGGTCCGATGCGATCTTCAGCGGCGAGGAGGAAGCCGCGCAACGCGACGGCTTGCGCGTTGCGCGGCGCAAGTTCGAGGCTCCGCTTCAAGGCGGCCTGCGCCTCGCGACGACGTCCAAAGCTGAACTCCAGTTCCGCAACGCGCGCCCAGGCGAAGGCGAAGTTTGTGGAAATCACCGTCGCCTCCCGCGCCGCGGCCAGCGCGGACGTGAGATCCGCCCGGGCTTGGTGGCGATAGGATTCCGCAAGCTGGAGCGTCGCGCACTTCGGGTCGCGCGCGGCTGGCGGCATGGCTTGAACTTCAGGAGAATTCTTCACCACCAAAATCAGCCGTCGCAACGCCGTGGCCAGACGCGGGGCGGGCGGCTTGTCGCTGTTCTCGGCGGCATCGGGCGGGATGGCGTCGAGCAGCAGCGTGGCGGCTTCCACCTTGCCCACGGACAGCAGCACGGCGGCGAGATAGACTCGTGCTGAATCGGACGCGGGCTGAAATCCCGCCGGCACCAGCGCAAAGGCCTGGAGCAAATCACCGGCGCGATAGGCCGCAAGCGATGCTTGAAGCACGGCTTCTTCCGCGGCGGGCAGATTCAATTCATCCGCGTCGAGCACGCCGGGGTAGTAGAGGCACCACTGAATGAGATCATGTTTCGGCACCAGCATGGGCGTCTTCACCGGAGCCTGGCCGGGATCCATCGTGCCTTGCTCGCCGCTCACCAGTCGCAGCACTCCTTGAGCGTTCGACAGATCCACCTCGCCATCGAAGAGCGTCAGCACCGTGCGCCCGTTGCCGGTGACTTCGATCAAGAACTCCGTGCCGCGAATACCGGCGGTGCCGGCGCCGGTCTTTATGTTGATGTCCGCCGGTTTGCCGCGGTGAAAAAAGAAGAGCAACCCTTGCGTGAGACTGAAGCTGGAAGGCGTCTTCGCACCGGGCGGAGTTTCAATCGTGACGAGAGCCAGTTCACCCAGGCGGCCCAGGCTGCGATCCCCCAGGCGCAACGTGGCCCGGCTATCAATAAGCGTGCGCACGCGGTCGAGCGCGGCCAGCGCGTCATTGGTGCGGGCAGATTTCCAGTCTGTGGTGCGGGCACGGGCCGTCTCCACCGTGCCTTCGAGTTCGATGAGCGTGGCGGGCGGGACTGCGGGGGGGCGGGGTGACTGAGCGACGGCTCCGACCACCGGCATGAGGAGGGCGAGCGTGCTTCCGCAGATAGCCGCGAGCGTAATCCGGGCGGAGAGCCACCTAGTCATAGTTTGGAGATGCGCAAAGCTACAGGCGAACGGGGCGCTCCCGCAAGATTTCACCGGGAAACTTCGCGACCTTGCTCTCGCCGCCCCCGCCTCAGTTCTCCAGCGCGTCGAGGATGTTCATCTGAAAGTAGGCGCTCAATTCCATGCCTGCCCAAGTGGGGAGCAGAGAGGGCTCGATGATTTCCGATGGTGTGTCGCTGAAGTCAGGCGAGCCGAGCAGGAGCCAGTTCCCGACGCGGATGTCGTTCAACACCTGGAGCAGCCATTCCACATCACCCCGATCCAGCGTCAGGCTGAACCACGCCTTCTTCTGCTGGAAACGTCCGGGTGCGGCGAGCCACGCCTGGAGATACTGCTGGTTGGCGGCGCGCTGCTCGGCCAGCGCTTCATCCAGCAGCCGCTGGTAATCCGCGACCTGCGCCTCGGGCCATTGTTTGCTCACCACATGATGCGCGGGCGGCAGCACCGGGTAGCTTTGGAGGATCTGCACGAGGGCGTCGCGCTCCCGCTCGTTAAGCTGAAAGTGGAGCGCCTGTTCATCGGCGCCAATCCGCTTCATGCGTCACGCTCCATGGTCGCGTGCAGTGCGTACTTCTGGAGTTGATGCACGTAAAACTCGGCCTTCTCCAGGCTCGCGCGCACCAGCACGCTGCGGCCCTGCTCGTGAACCTGCATCATGTGGTGCTCGGCCTTCTGGAGGTCCCAGCCGAACACCTTCTGGAAGACATGCGTGACGTACTTCATGAGGTTCACCGGATCGTTCCAGCAAATCACGAGGAAGCCCGGCTCCTTTTCTTCCTTGGTGCCGGTCTGCTTCTCTTGATCCGGGAGGACCAGTGGTTCAGCCACGTTTGCCATGGCTGGAAAATAGATTTTGCCCGGACGCTTGTCGAGCGGCGCAAAGAAGTCCGGCCCCATACCGCATCCCTCCACCCCGTGACCTTCGCAGCCCATGGCGGTCCAATGCATTGCCCTGCAACAAACCAGTGTGATACGTGTTCTCTCACCACATGCCGCCGCCGCCCTTACCCGGAGCCAAAACCGCCCGCCGCCCCATGCGCCGCTCGTGGCGCATCGCATTGTCGATCCTGTTTGGAGCGCCCATCCTTTTCCTCGTCGCGCTCATCATTTTCTATCTCATCGAGAACTACCGCGGCGGCCGCGCGTGGGCCGCGTGTCAGAGTGAATATCAAAAGCGCGGTGAATCCCTCGCTCCCGCTGACTTCGCCCCTGCGCCCGTGCCCGACGAACAGAACCTGCTCGCAGCCGCATCCCTGAGCGCCTGGCTGAATTCTTCCTCGCGCACCCCGGCCACCAATCCCATGCCGCAGGTCTCCCAGATGGAGCCGGGCAACTGGCAGCAATCACAGTTCACCCGCGTGCGCGAATGGACCGAGCAGTTTGGCGTCGCCTCCGGCGGACGCTCCCGGCGCACGAACATTCTCTCGGCGACCGAGTTGATGAAGAACTTCGCGCCTTTTGATCCGGGGCTGCGTGAATTGTTCGCCGCCGCCGCACAGCGCCCCCTCGCCCGCAGCACGCAGGATCCTTTACGCAACGAACAACCCCTCGCTCAACTCGATCGCGCGCTCATCCCCGCCCTCGCCATCCACGCCTCCGCGCGACTCGCGCTTCATGATCCCACCAACGCCCTCGCCGATACACTGCTCATCTTGCGCCTCGCCGAAGCCTCAAAGGACTACCCGCGCTACGGTGCCCTCCAGTCCCGCGCCACCGCCGTGAACTTCGCCCTGCAACCCATCTGGGAGGGACTCGCCGCCCATCGTTGGCGCGACCGCGAACTCGTCCACCTTCAGCGCGCCCTCACCAACCTTAACCTGCTCGCCGAAGCCAGCCGCGTCCTCCGAGGCGAACGCGCCTGCGCCGTGCAGACCATCGCCGCACGAATCCCGCGCCGCCTCCAGTACTCCTACAGCTACCAGAACTGGGGCTTCAGCATGCAACGCGCCTGGATCCACGCCGGCCTCAGCCAGATTGGGCCGCGCGGCTGGCGGCAGCGGAACCTCGTTGCCCTCTGCCACTACTACGATCAATACGTCCTCGAACCCATCGCCGCCGTGAACGAGGGACGCAGCGGTGAAGCCCTGCGCCTGGTCAACATCGCCTTCGATGACTTCCACGCCGGCTGCGGCTTCTACGACGCCCTCGCCCGCATCAACACGCCCAACTTCGCCTTCGGCCTCCCGCAACTCATGCGCATCCAGATCGGCATCCATCAAGCCATCGTCGCGTGCGGCATCGAGCGACATCGCCTCACCCACGACACTCTGCCGGGACGTTTGCAGGAACTCGTCCCGCAATTCCTCGACCGCCTGCCCGAGAGCCATCCGCCGCTCGACTACCGCGTGGAGAACAACGGACGCTTCACCCTCCAGGTGAATGTCACCGCCGAGGCCGATGGCTGGGAAAGCCTGCCCGACAGCGGAGGCGATCGCGGCGTCGGCCCGCCCGGAGGCTGGCGCTGGGAATACCCGGACCCGTCGCGGCGCTGAGCAATTCGACGCGGGGGCTTTTCATACGAACACGTACAATCTGCTTGTCGCTCCCCTGCTCTGCTGCAATAAATCGCCCCCATGAATTCCTCGGCTCCCGCCCCAAAAAAACTCGGCACGGTGGAGTGGCTCATCTGCATCATCGCGACCATCGGATTCGCCTTCGACATTTACGAGTTGCTCATGCTGCCGCTAATCGTGAAGCCGGCGCTGGCCACCCTGGGGGGAGTGGGGCCGGACGGGCTGGCGCTGCTGGTGCCGGGCAAGCCGGAATTCACGCAATGGGCGCGCATTCTGTTTTTTGTGCCGGCGATTTTCGGCGGCATCTTCGGCCTGCTCGGAGGCTGGCTCACGGATCGGTTCGGGCGGCGGCGCATCTTGACGGGAAGCATCCTGCTCTACGCGGGGGCCGCGTTTGCGGCCGGATATTCGACCACCCTGCCGCAATTTCTCTTCTTCCGCAGCCTGGTGTTCATTGGCGTGTGCGTGGAATTCGTGGCGGCCGTGGCGTGGCTGGCCGAGTTGTTCCCCAACCCCAAGCAGCGCGAGCGGGTGCTGGGCTTCACGCAGGCCGCCTCGTCGGTGGGCGGATTGCTCGTGGCGCTGGCCAACGGCTGGTGTGTGAAGTGGGCGGCAGACCTCCCGGCGATTCACGGCGGGCATGAGGCCTGGCGTTACACGCTGATCTCGGGTTTGTTGCCGGCCATTCCGCTGATCCTGATCCGTCCGTTCCTGCCCGAGTCGCCCGTGTGGGCGCAGAAGAAGGCGGAGGGGAAGTTGCGCCGACCGAGCCTGGCCGAGTTGTTCCGTCCGGAATTGCGACGGGCCACGCTGGTCTCGGCGGTGCTCTT
>Ga0163144_10027436_pt1 | contig 11026 bp, 8 predicted proteins | sample OliLak19BULKMAT1_FD_123175 | JGI IMG/M metagenome (GOLD analysis project Ga0163144, IMG submission 123175) | Freshwater microbial mat bacterial communities from Lake Vanda, McMurdo Dry Valleys, Antarctica - Oligotrophic Lake LV.19.BULKMAT1 | ecosystem: Environmental > Aquatic > Freshwater > Lake... | reverse complement strand
TGACCTCGAAGCGCGGCGAGGCCGCGCGAGCGCGCTCGACGAACAGCTGCACCGCGTCGGAGCCGCCGAGGTCCGCCGGGCCGTGGACGAGATCCGGGTCGGGCATCGACAGCGGCGGCACGCGGTAGGTCGTCTCGCCGTCGATGCCGAGCGGCTCGCGACTGGTCGCCAGGACCTGCAGCGCCGGACAGGCGCGCAGCAGCGTCTCGGCGAGCCCGGCGCTGGCGGCGATCATGTGCTCGCAGTTGTCGAGGACGATCAGCGCGCGCTGATCGGCCAGCGCGGCCACCAGCGTCGCCCGTGCGCCCGCCGCCGTGCGCGCCTCGAAGCCGAGCGCCCGCGCGACCGTATCGTCGAGGAGCGCGTCGTCGCGCAGCGCGGCGAGCTCGACGAACCAGACGCCGTGCGGGTAGTCGCGGAGGACGCGCTCGGCGACCTCCGCGGCGAGCCGCGTCTTGCCGGCGCCGCCCGTGCCGGTGAGTGTGAGCAGCCGGGCTTCGCGGACCAGGCGCGTGACCTCGGAGATCTCGCGCGGCCGGCCGATGAAGCGGTTGGTCGGGGCAGCCAGGTTGGTGGGCGGGCGCGGCGTGGCACGTGGCGCCCGGTCGAGCGAGCGCCGCCGCGATGACGGCCCAGGCGTCGGCGAGTCCGCACTGTCGGCAGCGTCGGTGGCGACGAAGCCGAGCGGGGCTTCGAGATCGGTCGGGAAGGCGGCGATCAGATCGGCCTCGAGCTCTTGCGCGGTCTGGTAGCGCGCGTCCCGATCCTTCTCGAGCGCGCGCAGGATGACGCGCTCGAGCTCGGGCGGGAGATCGGGGCGCAGCTCGCGCGGCGGCCGCGGCGGCACGGCCAGGTGCAGGTGCAGGACCACCAGGAGGTTGCTCGCATGGAACGGCACCTCGCCGGTGACCATCTCGTACAGCATCACGCCGACGGCGTAGAGGTCGGCGCGCGCGTCGAGCTCGAGCTCGGCGAGCGCCGCCTCCGGGGACATGTAGTGTGGGCTACCGAGGATCTCGCCCGCCTGGGTCAGCCGCGCAGCCGCGAGCCCGGCATCCTTGATCTTCGAGATCCCGAAATCGAGCAGCTTGACCACGGTGCGGCCGCCCGATCGCCGGGCGACGAACACGTTCTCGGGCTTGAGATCGCGATGGACGATGTCGGCGCGGTGCGCGGCGTCGAGCGCGTCGCAGATCTGCACGGTGACGCGGACGGCATCGTCGAACGCGATCGGCCCACGCGCGATCGCGCGGTTGAGGGGCTCGCCGCGCAGCCGCTCCATGACGAGGAAGACGGTGCCGTCGTCGGACCGTCCGAAGTTGACGACGTTGACGATGTTGTCGTGGTCGAGCCGCGAGGCGGCGACCGCCTCGAGCTCGAACCGGGCGATCGCGTCGCGCTGCCGTGCCAGCTCGCTGATCAGGACCTTGGCGGCGAACTGCTTCTTGAGCTGGACGTGCTCGACCAGGTAGACGGTGCCCATCCCGCCGGCACCGATCTTCTCGAGCACGAGGTACTGACCGCCGAGGAGCTTGCCGACGAACGGGTCGGCGTCGACCGGCGGCGGGATCGATCGTGCCTTGGGCCGCTCGGCGTTGGTCGCCTGCATCGCACGGCAGGTGTGGGCCTCGTCCTGCGTGATCGGCGCGCCGCATCGCGGACAGTCGGACATGGCCGTCGCCGACTGTACCGCAGCGTTGGCACGTGAATCGCAGCCGCGAAGGTTATGACGACCGCGACGATGCGGCTGGCGTGGTGCTCGCTGCTGGCGGCAGCGTGGGTGACGGTGGCGGCGTCGAGCACCGCGACGGCGGCGGCAATGTCGGCGCGCCCGACGCCGCGCCGGCGCCGCCGGACGCGGTGATCACGGCGGTGACGGTCTGCGCGACCGGCGCGGACTTCACCACGATCGCCGCCGACCGTACGCGATCGCTGGGGAGCGTCGCACGATCGCTGGATGCTAAGCTGGCGGTCATGAGCGCGAGGCGCACGTCGTGAAAGGGATGATCGTCCTCGATGAGCCGGTGGAGCTTCCGGAGGGCGCCGCCGCGGAGGTGTTGGTGCGGTTGGTGACCCCGGCGAGCAATGGGCCCCGCTTGCCGGGAGCAGGCGCATGCACCGAACGTGTATCCGCGGGCGGTGCGTGTGTAAAGGTCGAAGCGGGCATGCCACACGACGTCAGATTCTTCGGGCGGGACGGTCACCCGCTGTTCGCCACGTCGTTCGGCAACGGCCCGGCGGTGGTGCTACCTGGACAAGCACCACCCCGCTTAGCGAGGGACGCGAAGCGTCGCGCCAGCGGCGATCGCGAGCTCGTCGACGTGGCCGGTCGCGCCGGGCAGGAGCGCATGCAGATGCGTGTGCTGGCCCATGTGAGTGAACACGCCCTCGTGCGCCGTGGAGTAGAACCCGACGACGGTCGCCTGCCCCGGCGTCTCCCGCTGGACGCCGGACGGCGCGCCGTGCATGTGAGGTCCGTCGACGACGTGCCAGCGGAGCGTCGGGAACTCCCCCTCGATCACGAGAGGTATCGCGCGGGTGGTGTCGATACCCGCACCGCGGAGCGCCGCCTCGATCGATGCATCGAGGTCTGCGACCGCGATGTCCTTGTCGATGCGGAGATCCCGCCACGCCGGCACCGTCGCCACCACCAGCAACGCTGCTTCGACCGTACCCGCGTCATCGGCGCTGACCACCTCGGCGCCATCGACCCGCGAGGTGTGCACCTTGCCGTCCAGGATCGTCACCTCGCCGCGCATCTCGGCGATCGCTCCGACCGCGATCACACCGGGACGCTCGGCGTCGGCGAGCGCCACCACACCGGCACCACTCCCACCGTGCATGAGCCCGCGCAGCTCACCGTGCACGATGACCTCGACCGGCTTCGAGGCCGGCCGGCTGCTGCTGCACGCAGCCACGGTCAGGAGGGAGGACAGGATCAACGACTTCACCAGCCTATCGTCCCGCGGATCATGTCCTTCGCGCACACGCAGGTGACCGTTCCTTGGCGAGCCCCCTAGCCCTGGGTGGCGGCGACCGCGTGCTTGAGCCGCGTCCACAGCACGAACCTCCGGAACGGGATGCCGACCTCACGCGTGAACACGTGGGTCAACCGCGTCGGCGAGACACTGGCTCGGTGCGCTGCCTCGGCGAGCTGCGGCTTGCCGTCGATCGTCGACTCGATGTACGCGATCGCGCGCCGCGAGATCGACGAAAGGGTCGTGCGTTCCTCCACGGCAGCCAGCGTCCGGATCGCCGCGTCGCACCACTGCACCGCGCCGTCCGTCGTGAGGCCGAGCGTCGGGAACCCCATCTCGGACAGCGCACCGGCGATCTCCGCGCCAGGGTCGGCTCGCGCGCATCGATCGAGGGCCACGCCCTGCGCGCCGTGCGGATCGACGAACAGGATCGCGACGCGCTGACCGGTTGCATCGAACGAATGCGGCGCGTCCGCCGGAATCAGCGCCGCGCGCCGCCGCACAGGCGCGTCCATCGTGACCGTGAGCTCGCCGTCGAGACTCCAGACCAGCTGCACCGCGTGGTGAGCATGCCGCTCGGTGGAGCCGCCGGGTCCGACGAACAGGATCGAGCCCGCGCCGAGGAACAGCCGGCCGCCCCAGGCGGGGCGTTCGCGACGGCCGGAACGTTCAAGCGGGAGCACGCTGGCTCGAACCACACGATCGTCGCCGTGAACGTCGACCGCAACCGCGCCCGCGACGAGATCGCGGACTACGTGAAGCGCCGCAAGCTGCCGTTCGCGGTCTGGCTCGATCCCGACGACCGCGCATCTCAAGCACTCGGCGCCTCGACCTACCCGGTCAACGTCCTCGTCGACCGCGAAGGCAAGGTCGTGTGGCGCCGGGCCGGGGCGATCCGTGCCGAGGACCCGGAGCTGCGGGCCGCGCTCGACGCGGCACTCGCAGCCCCGTAGTTGCTCACACCTCTGCCCGGCGCAACCGCAGGGCGTTCGTGATCACCGAGACGGAGCTGAGGCTCATCGCGGCGGCCGCGAACATGGGGTTGAGGACGATGCCGAACGGCGGATAGAGCACCCCGGCGGCGATCGGCACGCCGGCGGCGTTGTAGATGAAGGCGTACATCAAATTTTGCTTGATGTTGCGCATCGTGCGGCGCGACAGGTTCATCGCGCGCGCGATGCCCCGGAGGTCACCCTTGACCAGGGTGACGCCGGCGCTCTCCATCGCGACGTCGGTGCCGGTGCCCATCGCGATGCCGACGTGCGCCTGCGCGAGCGCCGGGGCGTCGTTGACGCCGTCGCCCGCCATGGCGACGAATCGCCCCTCGGCCTGGAGCTGCTTGACCATCGCGGCCTTCTGGTCGGGGAGCACCTCGGCGCGGATCTCGTCGATCCCGAGCTTCTTCGCGACCGCCTCGGCGGTGGTCTTGCTGTCGCCGGTGAGCATCACGATCCGGACGCCGGCGTCGTGGAGCGCGCGGATCGCCGCCGGGGTGCTCTCCTTGATCGGGTCGGCGACGCCGATCAGGCCCCCCGCGGCGCCGTCGACCGCGATGAACATGACCGTCTGACCCTCGCCACGCAGCGTCTCGGCGCGCGCGGTGAACGCGGCGATGTCGACGCCGAGCTGCTCCATCAGCGCGCGGTTGCCCAGCGCGACCGCGCGGCCGTCGACCTTGCCGGTGACGCCCTTGCCGGTCACCGACGCGAAGTCCTCGACCGTTGCCGTCGCGACGCCGCGATCACGGGCGCCCTGCACGATCGCAGCGGCGAGCGGGTGCTCGCTGCCCTTCTCGAGCGAGGCGGCGAAGCGGAGCAGCGCCTGCTCGTCATCGGCGACCACGCTGACGAGCTCCGGCTTGCCCTCGGTGAGCGTGCCGGTCTTGTCGACGACGAGCGTGTCGACCTTGCGCAGGACCTCGATCGCCTCGGCGTTGCGAAAGAGGATGCCCATGCTCGCGCCCTTGCCGGTCGCGACCATGATCGACAGCGGCGTGGCCAGGCCGAGCGCGCACGGGCACGCGATGATCAGCACCGCGACCGCGTTGATCAGCGCATGCGCCATCCGCGGCGACGGTCCGACGCCGGCCCAGATCGCGAAGGTGACCACCGCGATGCCGATGACCACCGGCACGAAGTAACCCGAGACGACATCGGTGAGCTTCTGGATCGGCGCGCGGCTGCGCTGCGCCTCGGCGACCATCGCGACGATCCGCGACAGCAGCGTCTCGGCGCCGACCTTCTCAGCGCGCATCACCAGGCCGCCGGTGCCGTTGAGGGTCGCGCCGATCACCTTGTCGCCGGGCTGCTTCTCGACGGGGATCGACTCGCCGGTGACCATCGACTCGTCGATACTGGTCTTGCCTTCCAGGACGATGCCGTCGACGGGGACCTTCTCGCCGGGGCGCACCCGCAGGCGATCGCCGACCTGGACGGCGTCGAGCGGGACGTCGGTCTCGGCGCCGTCGCCGGCGATTCGGCGCGCCGTCTTCGCCGCCATGCCGAGGAGCTGCTTGATGGCGCTGCTGGTGCGGCTTCGCGCGCGCAGCTCGAGCACCTGGCCGAGCAGGATCAAGGTCACGATCACGCCGGCCGCCTCGAAGTAGACGCCGACCTCGCCCGATGCCTGCCGGAACGACGCCGGGAAGATGCCCGGCGCCAGCGCGGCGACCAGGCTGTAGACGAACGCCACGCTGACCCCAAGGCCGATCAACGTGAACATGTTGAGGCTGCGGTTCCACAGCGAGGCCACGGCGCGGACGTAGAACGGCCACGCCGCCCAGGTGCAGACCGGCGTCGCGAGGGCGAGCTCGAGCCAGACCGGCAGCGACACGAACATGCCGACGAGTAACGGCGCCGTCAGGGCCGCCGCGATCCAGAACCGGCGCGTCATCTCGCGCAGCTCGGGATCGGGACCCGTCGTGAGGGTCGGAATGCGCGGCTCGAGCGCCATGCCGCAGATCGGGCACGGACCCGGCCCGGGCCGGACGATCTCGGGGTGCATCGGACAGGTCCACTCGGCGGCGGCGGGGCCGGGAGGCGGAACCACCGGCTCGGGCGGTTTCGGCGACAGGTAGGTCGCCGGGTTGGCCTCGAACTTCGCGAGGCAGCGCGCGCTGCAGAACAGGATCTCCTGACCGTCGTGGACGGTCCGGTGCTGAGTGGTCGGCTTCGGGGTCATCCCGCAGACGGGATCGGTGGCGCCGGCCGGCTCCAGTCCAGGCGGAGGACGCGGCGGCGCGTGCGAAGCGTGGTCGTGCACGGGGGCTATGGTGGACATGATCGGGCTCGTGGTTGGCTAGGAGTGGCTGCGTACTTACGCCGACGGTCGGGCGCGGAATCCAATCGGTGTGACCGCCCGGGTCATCGCGCGGCGGCCGGCACGGCCAGTCCACCGCCGAGAGGGTTCGCATCGCTCGCTGCCATCGACCACAGGCCGACGAGCGCTCCGGCCATCACGGCCCGCACGCTGACGCGAGCGCGGTACGCCGCGGGCGATGCGGGCCCACCGAGCGCAAGCGCCCTTCTCAACCGCAACACCCTCCACCGGACCTGCGCTTGACCGGGTCCGAAGCGACGTCGTAGCCCGCGGATCGGAGCGCCGTGTGGAGTGCGCCGATCGAGACTCGGTCCTCGTCGAACCTCACGTTGGCGGTGTTCTCGGCGAGCGAGACGTCGACGTGGTCGACGCCGACGACCGAGGTCAGCGCGCGGGTCACGCTGGCCACGCAGCCGCCGCAGGTCATGCCGGAGACGTCCAACACTTCGGTCTTCATGACCACGGCTGCTGCATCAGAGGTGCCACGAGGCGTAACCATTCCGGTCACATCTCGTGGTGCCACGCTTGCACTGCTTCGACGCAATGAGCCGCGATCGTCCCACCGGCTTGGCGCTGCTCGTCGGCGCGCGATCTCCGCACGCGTTGGCGTACTCGCCCTCGAGCTGCTGAGCGGCACGTAGATGCGCTGATGCCAATCGCTTGTGCTCGTGGTGAACGTTGTCGTCGTAGGCCTTCGAGCCAGTGAGTCGCAGCGTCCTGTCGGCTCGGCCTGGTGGGACGCAGCCTCCTGTCGATGTCCCGCCGCCGAGTCGTCGTGGGCGCGAGTCGGCGATTGCGTCCTGGGCTCGGGCGCTCGAAAGCGCGCAAGAATGTGCGACGAGCGCTGCGCACGACGAAAGATTTGCGCGCTCGCGAATGAGCGCGAGGGCGCCAGCGCTCGGAGCGCACGCATGTCGCGCGCTAGACTCGACCTCCGCCCGCTCGGGGCCAGCTCGCTGCTCGATGCCATGTGACCGTCTCGGTTACACCACGCGGCACGGCGCTCGCAGCCGACGTGCCCATGGTTGCCTCCGAGCCCGTCATCGGGCTCACCACCACCGAAGCGACGGATCGGCGTACCCGCGACGGTCCCAACGAGCTGCAGCGCTCCGCCGGAACCTCGGGCTGGCGGATCTTCGCGCGCCAGTTCGCCGGGGTGATGTCCCTGATCCTGGCGATCGCGGGCGCGATCGCCCTCGCGGTCGGCGAGCCCGGTGACGCGATCGCGATCGCGGCGATCCTGGTGATCAACGCGATCGTGGGCTTCGTCCAGGAGCACCGCGCCGAGCGCGCCGTGCTCGCGCTCCGCGCGATGACCGCGCCGCACGCGCGGGTGATCCGCGACGGCCACGCGACCGACCTCGCGGCGCGCGAGGTGGTCACCGGCGATCTCCTCCTGCTCGAGGCCGGCGACATCATCGCCGCGGACGCGCGGCTGGTGGAGGTCGCCCGGCTCGCCACCGGCGAGGCTCCCCTGACGGGCGAGAGCCTGCCGGTCGACAAGCGCGTCCAGGACGACGGGCCCGAGACGCCGCTCGCCGAGCGTGCCGGTCAGGTCTTCATGGGCACGGTCGTCAGCACCGGGACGGGACGAGCGACGGTGACCGCGATCGGGATGCGCACCGAGCTCGGCGCGATCGCCCACCTCCTCCAGCAGACCGAGACGCAGGAGTCACCGCTGCAGCGGCAGCTCGCCGGGGTCGGCCGCCGGCTCGCGATCGCCTGCGTCGCGATCGTCCTCGCGATCGCCCTGCTCGGGCTGATCCAGGGTCGGTCGTGGCTCGAGGTCCTGATGTCGGCGGTCTCGCTCGCCGTGGCCGCGGTCCCGGAGGGCCTGACCGCGGTCGTCACGATCGCGCTGGCGGTCGGCGTGCAGCGGATGGCCCGGCGCCACGTCCTGGTGCGGCGGCTGACCGCGGTCGAGACCCTCGGCTGTACGACCGTGATCTGCACCGACAAGACCGGGACCCTGACCACCGGCGTGATGGCGGTGCGCGAGGTCTGGGGCGACGACCACGACGCGGTACTGCGCGCCGCGGCGTCGTGCTGCGACGCCGAGCTCGGCGACGCGCCGGGCGGCGGCGTCGGCGACCCGACCGAGCTGGCGATCCTCGCCGCGGCGCGCTCGCGCGGGATCGAGCGCGCGGCGATCGAGCTCGCGGCCCCGCGGCGCTCGGTGATCCCGTTCGACGCCGACCGCAAGCGGATGACGATCGTCCGCGCCGACGGCGTCGCGTACGTCAAGGGCGCGTTCGACGTCCTGCTCCCGCGGTGCCGCGAGGTCCCGACCGGCGCCGAGGCGGCGCACCAGGACCTGGCGCGCCGTGGCCTTCGCGTGCTCGCGATCGCGACCGGCACCGGTGACGGCGAGGGCGACCTCGCGCTGGTCGGGCTCGTCGGCATGGCCGACCCGCCGCGCCCCGAGGCGATCGTCGCGATCGCCGAGGCCCGTCGCGCCGGGATCCGCACGGTGATGATCACCGGCGATCACCCGGTCACCGCGCGGGCCATCGCCGCCGAGCTCGGCATGCTCGCGCCCGGCGAGAACGCGGACGAGGTGGTCCACGCCCGCGCCACCCCCGAGGACAAGCTGCGGATCGTCCGCAGCTGGAAGGAGCGTGGCGAGGTGGTCGCGATGACCGGCGACGGCGTCAACGACGCCCCGGCGCTGCGCGCCGCGCACATCGGCATCGCCATGGGCAAGACCGGGACCGAGGTCACCCGCGAGGCGTCCTCGATGATCCTCACCGACGACAACTTCGCCAGCATCGTCGCGGCGGTCCGCGAGGGCCGCGCGATCTTCGACAACATCAAGAAGACGGTGGTCTACCTGCTCGCCGGAAACGCCGGCGAGCTGATGCTGATGCTCGCCGCGGCGCTGATGGGCCTGCCGCTGCCCCTCCTTCCGCTGCAGCTGTTGTGGATCAACCTGGTGACCGACAGCCTGCCGGCGCTCGCGCTGGTGATGGACCCGCCGGAGACCGACGCGCTCGCTCGACCGCCGCGGCGGCCCGACGCGCCGCTGCTCGAACGGCGTGACTGGGTCCGCGTCGCGTATACCGGCGCGCTCGAGGCGACCGTCACGCTGGTGACGTTCGCGTGGGTGCTGTCGCACGCCGGCCTCGACGCCGCACGCAACCTCGCCTTTTCGGTGCTCGTCTTCGCCGAGCTGTTCCGCGCCTTCGCCGCGCGCAGCGAGACGCGCGTGTTCTGGCAGACCGGCGTGTTCGGCAACCTGAAGCTGCTCGGCGTGATCGCCGGGTCCGTGGTCCTGCAGCTCGGGCTGCACAACATCGGCTTCACCCAGGACCTGCTCGGCCTCGCGCCGCTCTCCCTCACCGAGTACGGCGTCGCGCTCCTCCTCGGGCTGGTGCCCGTGACCGTGCTCGAGCTCGTCAAGCTCGTGCGCGGCGTCGGGTCGCCGCACCTCGACGTCCTCGCAACACCATCGCTCGTCAAGAAGCCTTCGCCATGCTGACCACGCTCGCCCTCCTGCTGGTCGTGCTGGCGCCGGCGCCGCTCCTCCTTCCTGAGCTGCTCGCCGAGGTCGGCGAGGACGCGCCCGCCGTCGAGGTCGCCGAGGCCGACGTCGACGTGCGTCGCGCCGCGGTCGGCGTCGCCGGCGCGTGGGACGACCCCACCGTGTCGGTGATGAGCGAGGGGATCCCGCTCGGCAGCATGAGCGAGGACGCCGACCCCATGATGCTCCGCTACCGGATCGGTCAGCCGCTCAACCTGTTCGGCCGCCGCACGTACGCCAAGCGGGTCGCGAAGTCCGAGGTCGCGCGCAGCGAGGCCGGGCTCCGCCGTACGGCCTGGGACGCGCGCGGCGAGGCGGTCGAGCTGTTCTACGAGCTGTGGATGGTGGACGAGATGGGCCGGATCGTCGACGAGCAGCTCGAGATCCTCGATCGGATGCGCGAGGCGGGGCTCGCGCTGGTCCGCGCCGGGATGGGGAGCATGGGCCACCACGACGTCCTTCGCGCCGAATCCGAGATCGCCATCATGGAGGCGGAGCGGGCGTCGCTCGACGACGAACGCCTCGCGATCGCCGCGATGCTGAACACCCTGCGCGGCCACGAGGTCGACGAGCCGATCGGCCCGGTCGAGCTCCCGGCCGAGGCGCCGCTGCCGGACCTCGAGGTCGCGGCCGCCGCCGCCACCGGCGCGCCCGAGGTCACCGCGGCGCGCGCGATGAAGGACGGCGCCGCGGCGCAGCAGCAGCTCGCGCGCCGGATGTACTGGCCGATGGTGATGGTCGAGGCCCAGTACGAGCACAACCTCGACGGCATGCCCGACGGCGTCGGCATCGGGATCAGCGTGACGATCCCGCTGTGGTTCTGGGATCGCCAGGACAACGAGGTCGCGATGGCGCGCGCCATGGTGCGCGCCGCGGAGCGCGAGGAAGACGCGATGACCGAGATGGCCGGCGCGGAGCTGCGGATGGCGTGGAGCGGCGCTCGCGCCGCCGAGCGCAAGGTCGACGCGCTCGAGGACGTGGCGATCCCGAAGCTGCGCGAGACGATCGCGTCCATCGAGGAGGCCTACATCGTCGGGACCGGCGACTTCCTGTCGCTGCTCGACGCGGTGATGCAGCTGAACGAGCTGGAGGGCAAGCGGGTCGCGGCGATCGCGCGGCGCGGGGTCGCGCGCTTCGAGCTCGACCGGATCGCGGGCCAGGAGGTAGCGCCATGAGATGGACCCTGTTCGCCACGATGATCGCCCTCGCC
>Ga0163144_10027435_pt1 | contig 11027 bp, 6 predicted proteins | sample OliLak19BULKMAT1_FD_123175 | JGI IMG/M metagenome (GOLD analysis project Ga0163144, IMG submission 123175) | Freshwater microbial mat bacterial communities from Lake Vanda, McMurdo Dry Valleys, Antarctica - Oligotrophic Lake LV.19.BULKMAT1 | ecosystem: Environmental > Aquatic > Freshwater > Lake... | reverse complement strand
CATACTGGATTGCCGATGGCTATAAGGCAGAGTACTCGCTGAAAATTGCCAACGACGGCATTCGCAGCGCCGAAGCGCTGGTGGTGGTGGATGTGCTGCCCGATGGAGCCAATTATGTCGCCGATAGCGCAGGGGAAGACGCTACATTTACCGATGGCCGTCTAACCTGGCAGATCGCTACGTTAGCCCCGAGCGAGAGCACGTTCCTTAGCTATCGAGTGGTGGCCTCGCAATCGCTTGTGAGTAGCGACTACAGTGTGCATAGTGCAACAGAGCCTGCCGTCATTGCGCAAGGCAACGTGGTTACGTCGCCACTAAAATCGAATATCGTAGCGAATCTGGACTTCTTCCCACGGTGGGATGGGTTTGCGTTCCAAAACTATAGCGATAGTCCCGACAGTGATTTGACCGTAGACGACATGATCTTTATCTTTGGTGATGGGGTCTGCAAGTCGAAAAGTCCCTGCGTCCTCACCGCAACGGCAGAATCGTGGCGTAAGCAATGGATTGAGAATGTCAAGGGCGGTCACTGTGCCGGTATGGCGATGGGCAGCCTGGATATCTTCGCCAGCACAAGGACATCTCCCTTCACAAAGGATTGGGTATCGCCCAGCAGCTTCGAAAACGGGGCCGATGATACCTATTATGTCACTTATGATCTGGATAAACTCGATGCCCGCAAATATATTGCGCTCTATGCAACCACACAAGGTAGTCGCCCAGCGGACACGAGCAAGCTAGGCGACTATAAATGGTCCCTAACAGATAACCCGATTGACTTACTAAATATTTTGACCAGCACGCTGAATAGTAAGGTGTTGACCAGCACGCTGGACAGTCATGTATTTACCAGCACGCTAAACGGCAATGTGTTGATCAGCACGCTGAATGGTAAGGTATTGACCAGCACGCTGGACAGTCATGTATTTACCAGCACGCTCGATAGCAAGGTGTTGATCAGCACGCTGAATGGTAAGGTATTGACCAGCATTCCAGATGGTAGCGTTTTAACCAGCACGCTAAACGGCAATGTGTTGACCAGCATTCTTGATGGTATTGTGTTGACCAGCACGCTGAATGGTCCCAAACTGGACCTCTATCGGCTTAACATCAGCTACTATCCTCCCAGACCAGGCGCCTATGGTGGTGGGGGGCATGCTGTAATGCCATATGCGGTCGAACAGCTTGATCCCAAAGATGCCAACGGTAACTATCTCATTTATATCTACGATAACAATTTCCCAAACGACTTTGATCGGACAATCAATATCAACCGCTCAACGGGTGAATGGTCCTATGTGACTGCGACTAACCCAAATGAGCCCCTGAATAACTACCGTGGCAACAAGAACACAAATAACTTGACGCTGACAAGCTGGCAGTGGGCCCGTACCTTCCCCAAAGAATGCCTGAATGAATGCGTCCCACAGCCGAGAGCTACGGAGACCAACACCAGTCAGCGCATCGTCGGCACAGTCGAGGTGCAGCTTGACGGCGAAGGCTATCCGCTCGTCACACGGAGCGATGGCAAACAGGTCGGCTTTGACTTAAACACTGGCGAGTGGATTTCTGAGATTGAGGGCGCAGAGTCAGTTGAAATGCTGCTTGGGCTGGGGCTGAACATCCCGCCGGCCATTCAGATCCCACATGAAGAGGGCATGAGCTACGGCGTTCAAATCGCCAGTCGCGAAACCGCCTATGGCAATACCGAAGCGCCCGCAAACGTGAACATCTCTGGCCCTGGCTTTGCCGTGAGGGTGACCGATCTGGTGCTCAATTCGCCGGAATCGCAGCCGATCTCATCTACGGAAGATGCGTTGGGCCAAGACGCGCAATTAACCACAAGCGCCCCTGATCTGATGGGCCTCAACGTTGACCCGGATCAGAAGCGTATCACCTTCGAGCCGGGCGTGGATAACGCGGAAACGCCATCGATTTCCCTCGCCGTGAGCCAGGCGGACGGCTCTGACTTTAGCGTTGATGTGAAGAATGTGAATGTGGCGCAGGGTCATGCCGTTGCACTGACCTTTAATGAAGAGAACCAATCGATCACCATCGAAGACAACAGCGCCGGCGAAACCACCTATCAAGTCGAGGTGCAGCGCATCAACACCGACGGCACTCAGGATACGTTCGTGAGCGATGCGGTCAGTGACGGTGGCAATGCCGGTGTTACGCTGCAAGTCGGCGAAGCGTGGAATGGCGAAGAGACCCCAGCGATCCAGGTGGAAGAAAGTAGCACCTTGCCCGCCCCCGTTGCGGTGGATGTAGCGTCGACTGATGCCGACGCCGCGCAGAGCAACACCTATGCGGTCCAGAACCAATGGGTTGAGGCCGATGCGCCCTGGCAGGATGGCGGCGTGTGGGTCATCGGTGGCCGCCTTGATCAGCGCGTGGTCGCCTTCAACATTACTTCACTTGACGGCGGGCAAACCCTGAGCGGCACAATGACCTATGCTGGCGAAGGGCCAATCGGCTTTAGCGCAACCCAAACCGCACCGAATACCTATGCCGTCGAAAACCAGTGGGGTGAGGCAGATGCACCCTGGAATCCGGATGGTACCTGGGTATTGGGTGGCCGCGCAGAGCAGAGTGTTGTCGCCATGGATCTCTCCTCCGAGGATGAGGGGAACACTTTTACTGGCACCATGACCTATGATGGCGAAGGCCCGATTGGCTTCCGCGCCATCTTGGAGCCTGCACCGGGGGGGGAAGAAGCTGCTACGGTGGAGCCTACGCCAACGGATGCCGCGGTTCCTGCGACTCAAGTAGCGGCCTGTAACCCAGCCGACATCCCGGCCCCAACGCAGACAGACGTGATGGTTCGCTTTGTCAACGCAAGTGACACAGTCGGGGTGGTTTCCTGGCGGAATTTCGACAACCAGCTGCAGGAGTATCACCGACTCGAACCGGGAGCGACCATTGATCAAGAGACCTTTGAAAGCCACACATGGGTCGTTGCAGATGAGGTTGGCAATGTGTTGTTGGACTATACCGCTTCCGCCGAGGTGACACAGTGTGCCATCATTGAGCAACCGTAAGGCTAGCAGGCGTATAGTAGGCTTACGATAGTTAGTGTAAACAATAAAAATAGGGCAATGCAGCTTCAATCTCTAACTGCGTTGCCCTATTTTTATTGAAGGTAATCAAAGAAAGCACTCTGGCATGATATCCTTGCGCAAGCAAGCACCCACGGACGATACAACGGGGAGGTTTAGAGAAGTGCTATCGCAACCGCAGGATAGGTTTCACTATATTCTTCTTCATTGCAGCCGTAGTAAGCGACAACTCGTTCTGCCAGATTGACAGCATAGCGGACGACCCCGGCCTTCCACGCTGCGGCCAGAAACGCTAGAAAGCTACTCTCTCCGGCCGGATCGGTTTGTAACGCGTAATCAGCGCCGCACGGTCGAACGGCGGCACATCTGCGCTGCCGGTAATTAGTGGCGTGCCCTGTACCACGACTGGCCCCGCCGCAGACAGGTATAGACTCTGACAGGCTGGCAATGTCCAGATGTTGTGGATCACGCCGGAGCAGGTGGGGACCTTGCTCTTCCCTTAGCCGATTACCTGATCAGTCTGCCATGCATGATAGGCCGTCACGAGCGCGTAGTGGCTGGGGACAGCTTCCAAAAAGCGTGGACGGCTCTCGTCATCCAGTGCGGCGGCAGCTTGTTGCAGCAGGGTATACCCTTGTTGTAAGAGGGTGGTTGCGCGTGAGTCGCCAATGGCAGTGAGGACTTGGTAACAAGTCAAATAGATGGCAAAGGGGTCGTTGTAGCCGGCATGTGGCGCTGCGGCCAGGACCGGCAGGATGACTTCGACCTGCGCCTGTGCTGCGGCCAGGTCGCAAAATCAAGTGGTATCGCCGCATCTTTTCCAGATTTGATAAACTGGCTAAACGTTTTCGCGGTTTCTTAGCTTTTGTCTCTGCACTGATCTGGTTGCGCTAAAATGTCAAAAGAACCTAAAGTGGCTAGCGCGTTCTGTACGCCAACACGCGCAGGTTGGTGAATCAGCCCAGGTCAATCAATTGGCGATAATGGCAGAAGATCCGGATATTCAACGGGAACTACGCCACATGGCTGATGAATTTGCTGTAACAGAGTCTGATGGGTTGGACAAACGGTAATGGTGCCATCACGCCCACGGCCAGAATCGGGCAGAATCGTTCCGCCATGCACGCCATCATGGGCGCCCAGGCCGCCCACAAAGCGATAGTCGCAGCCGCGGTAGCGCAGCGCCGCCGCCATCTGCAAATTGGCCAGCCACCAGTTGCCATACTCATTGTCCAGGTCGTTCTCGCCATCCTGCAGAAAGACGCGCAGCGGTCCTTTGCGGATGAGCGAGGGGTAGGCGTGGCCGCCGCGAATATCGGCAAAGGAGCCAATGTGCGAGAGCACCTTGCGAAATGCATCCAGGCGCTCCCAGGCGGCGGTAAAGGCGCAGATGCCGCCCGATGAGAGGCCACAAAGCGCGCGTTACTTCGCCTCGCGGGACGCTGGGCTGGCGCTGCGAATCGGGGCCGTAGGTGTAGATGGATTCAGTTGTCATGGGATCCTCATTGTAAAATGGGAAAGATGAACTCAGTTTATGAATTAGGATAAAAATGTAGCAGAGCGGCAAGGGTGCAAAGTATTGTTAACTACTTTGCACCCTTAAGTTTTCCTCAGCTTTCCATGCCTTCCCACCAGGTAAGTCCGCATTGTCGCTCTTGTGGCTGAAAGCCGACTGCTTGGTAGACGCGTGCGGCATGGGAACCTTCTTCCGTGACAATTACAAGGCGCTGCGCCCCTAGCTGCGCAAAGCCATACTGGGACGCGAAATGGACAAGCGTACCGCAGATGCCCTGTCGCCTATAATCCGGATGGGTGCTCACTTCTTGAAAACGTCCAAGCTCGCCCTCGGCAAAGATGCCCAACGCACCCACCAATTGATCGCCCAGGAAGGCGCCCAGCCAGGCACCGCTGCCAGCTTGCGTAAGGGCGCGAAAGCGGGACCATTGATTGCGAATAAAGGTCAGATCGCCGCTGGGATCGTCATTGCCGTGGCAGAGCAGATGCAGATCCAGAGAGGCTTCCCATTCGGCATCTGTGGTGAGCGGGCGAATGACAATAGCCGTGTTTGGGTGGGGCGGCGGCTGCACCGACTCCGTCGCCAGCACAACGTTGGTGAAACAGTGAAAACCGACGGCGAGAAAGGGCTGCACATCGCCTTTGGCATCGTCCGGCGCATCCCAGCCAAAGGCGAAATGCTTGACATGCGGCAGCGCGCGAAACTCTTCCGTAAAAAGCTCTCGCCAGCGATCTAAATCACCTGCGCCGGGTGGCGCGGCAAAGAGCAGAAAATGTCCCCAATAGAAAAGTGGATTGGCCGGTGTCCGAATGACCAGATAGTCGCCGCGATCGCAAAGGATGCCGTCGAAGCGTGGAAAGATCAAGTCAGTACGGTAGCCGAGCGAGCGCAAGTTCATCGTTGGTAGCTTCTCCTTGATTGCGTTGGGAATTCACGGTTTGAGCATCTTTGTATATCAACGATCGCCAGGAAGGGACGCCTTCCGGGGTTACTTCCCGTACTGCTTGTGAGGATACATCGTGAGGATTGTTCAAGCAAAGCGCCACTCTAGGGCTTGATCGATTTGTCCTTCCCAATCATCATAGACATGATCGTAACCACGCTCACGCAGCAGGGTGGCAATGCGACGCATGAGCGCTTGCTGACGGGTGGGGTTGCCCGTACTGATCAGATCAAGCAAAAACGCATCCAATTCACCACTCTGCCAGCATTGCCCAGCCAGATGGTGCAAATGGAAAATCAGACGACTGCTGTAGGGTCGCCAGCGTTGCTCCAAGGCAAAGAGCAAATTCAAGAGACTATCCGCCGATTGTGCTGCCTCTAAATGACCGCCCAAGGTGTTCCCGCGTCGCCAGCATTTGAGCGAACGAAAGAAACCATTCAGATAATCGTCATAAAAACCAGCAGCGGCACTCTTCGCGCGATCCGCTGACATAAAACGCAGTGGCGCAAAGAGACGTTCGGTTTCCCCGGCGCGGTCATACAGAATGCGCGCCTCCGCCCAGGTTGGCAACATCCAGGCCACAATGGTTTCCAGTTGCAGGCTCCGCGGTGCTTCGTTCCACATATCTTTCCTGCTAATGGATGATGGCAATGTTATCCCGCGTGGAGGGAAGGTTTTCGTCTCTTCATACCGCGCCATCGCTTCATCGGTAACGACAAAGACGACATCATAATCCGAATCAGGACCCGTCGCGCCAATCGCGCGCGAGCCGGTCAACACGAGGCCGATGACATCGGGGTCCGCCATCGCCTCGGCAATCAGGGCTTGAATCACTAGATCAGTAGCCATAGTGTAATCCATAGACACGTCCTCTTTGTGCAATGAGCTTACTTTCGATGAGATAGCTGCTTGTTAGTCCGGCGGGCCGAACACCGCCGGCGGAAATAAGAACTCGGTCATCTGGCGCACAAGCGGGCCGGAGCGGGGTTGGCCTTGGGCGAATTCATCACGCAGTGCAGTCCAAATCTCAACCCAAGCATAGGTGTGCAAGATGGCGGCAAAGCAGCGCCGGGCAAAACGCGCTGGCGGCTGGGAATCGGCAAAGTAAGCTTGTAGACAGGCTTTCATGGCTGCCTGATCGCACGTAAAGGTCCAGAACCAGTGGTAAGTCAAATCCCATTCCGGCGGAACCAACATTGCCTCGGCCCAATCAATGACGCCAGAGAAACGCCAGACGCCCGTCTCATTCGACACGAAAAGGTGGGCATGCGAGAGGTCACAATGGCTGAATGTTAGCGGTACAGCGAAGTAATCGCGCGCCTCACCGTTCATAAAATCGATCAGCTCATCGCGCTGGGTCGGGAATCGCGCGTAAAAGGTACGCCGTTCTTCTGGCAAGGTTGGCGCCGCTTCAATTTCGGCCAACCGTTGTTCCCGCTCGAACTGGATCGATGCGTGTCCGCCACCAATTGCCTGTTCAACGGCCGCAAGCGGCTGGTGGGGGAGTTGCTGATAGGCGGCCGTCACCGCACCGAGCTCGCGGGCAACGGCAAGTTGCTCGGCGCGGGAGAGGGAATCCCAACACTCCTCCGCCGATGCGCCGGGCACCGCGGTAATGAACACATACGGCGGTAAATCGGCGCCCTGCCCGGCAGCCACCAGGCGGGGCGCGGGGATGCCACCCGCCGCCAGCGTCTGCAAAGCTGCACACTCGACCGCAAACTGGCGCTCGGCCATGCGGTGATAGAGCTTCAAGTAGCGCTGATCGCCCAGCCGATAGACTGTGTTTTGGGTCTTTTCCCAGGTGCGGATGACCTCTACTGTCCCAGGCTGGATGCTGGCGTGGTCACAGACGGACATCCCAAGGTCAAGCCAACTTTGATTATCCATAGGCAAATCTCCTTACAATGATTCGTGAGTTGCCACTCGAAAGCCACTAACCACATCGCGGTGGGTTGGCACATTGCCGTGCCGACAGGCACACCGCACCCGGTGGCTGGCAAACGATCATTGACCCGCTTCCCTTCGACGAGTATGTCGTCCACGGTCATGTAGCAGGTAGCAGACCAAACCGCTTTGAGCCGTTCCGCCCCGTTTTTGACGGCTTGGGCAAGGCGGGCGCATAGATGGCATCGCAGATGGATGGATCATGCAAGGCATCGACAAAGTGCCGGCGAACGAGTGCCTTATTGGCCTCTGTGCTGCTCATCGTTTCGCGTTCTCCTGTTTTCATGGTTTGAGCGCCTTTGTGGCAAAATGGGTGGGCATATAGGGAACCAACGGATGACCATCCGGATAGCGATCCTCATAAAAGCCGGCAAGCAGAAAGCCAGCGTCAAGCTGACCACTGATCTGGTCGTCAAAGGTATGGCTAAATTGCAGCGTATCACCTTCATCAATAATCTGCTGGCATTCTTCGTCGCTGATACTCGTCAACTCGGAATAGGTCAACGGGTATTTGACCACTAGTTCAGCGCGCGCCTGAAAATCGTCAAAGATGAAATTGATGGGGTTAATGAAGCCAGCCAGCAGTAGACCGCCCCGCCGCAGGACGCGATACGCTTCTTGCCAAACTGGACGAATCGCCGGGACATAAGTATTGGCGACGGGATGGAAGACTAGATCAAAACTTTCATCAGAAAACATCGAAAGATCTGCCATATCGCCTTGCACGGTGATGAGGGTCAGCCCATCCCGTTCGGCGACCAAACGATCCTGCGCCAGTTGTTTGGGCGAGAAGTCGAGGACGGTGACAAGCGCGCCGGCTGCGGCCAAAATTGGGGCTTGCTGACCACCGCCACCGGCCAGACAAAGGACGCGGCAATGATGCAGGTCGGGAAACCACGAACGTGGCACAGGTTTGCCCGTTAACCAGATCTGCCACTCGCCACGGCGCGCCGCGGCAGTCTCGGCGGCAGTCACCGGGAGCGTCCAGCGGTTGCCGTTCTCGACGCGGCGATCCCAGGTGTTGCGGTTATGGGTGCGCAGATCAAACATCGTTGTTGCCCTCGCAGTCAGATTCATGATCGATTGTTCCTCATACTATCGTACGGTTTTGACCCCTTCACAAGCATAAGTGCATGTGCTATAATGGTCACATTGTTGCTACACTGGCGGTTGTATAGCAGCTTACTACAACGGCGCGACGAGACCGCGACGAGTTATTTCCGTATTCTCCTTATGGCCAACTTGCTGCAATTGACCTTATTCGGTAGCCCAGAAGTTCGTTTTAATGGTCTGCTCGTGACCGGTTTTCGCTCGAGCAAAGCCTGCGCTTTGCTCTATTACCTCGCGATTACCGGCCGTTCCCACACGCGCCCAACACTGGCCGGCCTGCTCTGGGGCGATCAACCCGAAGCGGCGGCGCGCACCAGCCTGAGCAAATGTCTCTCCAACCTGCGCGAACTGGTCGGAGACGCCGTGTTGGTTGACCGGCAGACAGTCACCTTTAACCGTGACCACGCCTACCACCTGGATACTGAACATTTTCTGACCAGTGTTAGCACGCCACTTACACCGGAGACTGTCCATGCCTGGCAAGCCGCCCTTGCGCTCTATCGCGGCGATTTTCTGGAAGGTTTCTATGTGCGCGAGGCCCCCGATTTTGAACAGTGGCTACTGGTGCAACGCGCCCACTATCGCGAAGCGGTGGTGCAAGGGTTGCACACCCTGGCTGATTACGCCGATCAACAAGGCGATCTGCCCCAAGCGCTCATCCACACCCGCCGCCTATTGACCCTGGAACCGTGGCGCGAAGAGGCGCATCGCCAGTTAATGACGCGCCTGGCGCGTAACGGGCAACGGGCGGCGGCATTGGCACAATTTGAAATCTGTCGGCGCATTTTGGCCGAAGAGTTGGCAGTCGAGCCAGATGCGGCGACAATTGCACTGGTGGAGGCGATCCGGGCTGGGGAGTTTGACCAGATTTACCCTGGCGGGATGAATCGTTCACCAGATTACCTTGCCACTTTTGTCATCCCTTCACCCCGTTCGGGTGAGACTTCGACACGCTCAGTCGAGTCGCTCACGTCGAAGCCTCACCCCATCATCAACAATCTGCCCCTGCCGCCCACGCCATTGATCGGGCGCGTCCGTGAATTAGCAGACCTGGGCGAACTGATCAACCACCCCCAGTGCCGGTTGATCACCATCACCGGGGCGGGCGGGATGGGCAAGACGCGGCTGGCGTTGGCGGCGGCCACCGCGCAAACCATTCACTTTGGTGATGGCGCCACCTTTGTGCCAGTGGCTGCGATTAGCAACCCTGCTTTTTTGGCGCACGCCATCTTACAAGCGCTGGCGCAACCCTTGCAAAGCGCGCAAGAGCCAGCGAGCCAGTTATTGGGCTACCTGCGCACCAAACAGATGCTGCTGCTCTTAGACAACTATGAGCAACTCTTGCCCGCGGTCTCTTTCTTGGAAGAAGTGGTAACCCAAGCGACCGGTGTGACCTTGCTGGTTACCTCGCGCGAGCGGCTGGCCTTACAAGCCGAACAGCTTTTTCCTCTCGAAGGGCTGGCTTATCCTACCGACGGCACAGAGAGACTAGAGGAATTTACGGCTGTTCAACTCTTTTTGCAGCGCGCCCGCCAGATCAAACCCGGCTTTGTCCCCACCGCCGAAGAGTTAGCCGCGATCCTCCGCATTTGCCAGATCAGCGAAGGATTGCCATTGGCGATTGAATTGGCGGCGGGGGCTTTGCGCACACAGTCGGTGCTGTCCATTGCCAACGCCCTGTCCACCAGTCAACTCTTACCCACCGCCCGCCTGCGTGATCTACCGGCACGCCATCGCTCGATCCAGGCGGTCTTTGACCACTCGTGGCAACTGCTGACAGAACAGGAACAGGCGGTGTTGTCGCGGTTGTCAGTTTTTCGCGGGGGTTTTGTGCTGGCAGCAGCAGCGCAAGTGGCGGCGGCCACGCCAGAGACACTGGCGGCCCTGGTGGATAAGTCGCTGGTACGCCAACAAGCCGATGAGCGCTTTGATCTGCACGAGTTGCTGCGCCACTTTGCTGCAGAAAAATGCAAGGCATTGGCGACCGAAGACAGCATACACTGGCGGCACCTCTGTTACTTTCTCGCCCTGGCCGAGATGCTGGAACCCAAGCTCATTGGCGCGCCCCAAGCCGAGGCACTGGCGCAGTTTACACGCGACTATGACAATTTTCGGGTGGCACTCACCTGGGGGCTCTCGCAACCCTTGTCGCCCCAACCCGTGGTGACGGCAGTGGCCTGGCTGGCAGCACGGTTGGGTCGTTATTGGCATCTGTGGAAACATGGACAAGAAGGACGCGACTGGTTGGCCAAGGCTTTACGATTGGTGGAAACACAGATGCAAGCGGATCACGCGGATGGTTCTGCCTGGGAAACAGACGAGATGAAACTCCACGCCCATCTGCTCTTTCGTGCCGCTGTCCTTGAAGGAGATTCGGCACTCTCGCGCACATTGCTGGAACAGAGCTTGCGCCACTATCGCATCTTGCAGGATCAGCGCGCGCTGGCGCGCT
>Ga0163144_10027430_pt1 | contig 11028 bp, 15 predicted proteins | sample OliLak19BULKMAT1_FD_123175 | JGI IMG/M metagenome (GOLD analysis project Ga0163144, IMG submission 123175) | Freshwater microbial mat bacterial communities from Lake Vanda, McMurdo Dry Valleys, Antarctica - Oligotrophic Lake LV.19.BULKMAT1 | ecosystem: Environmental > Aquatic > Freshwater >... | reverse complement strand
CGGCCTGAAATCGTTCGGTCGGCTGAAGGAAACTTCTGGCGGTCCGAGAACCGGTGCCAGGACTTGTTAAAAGAAAAGGGTTTCACTTTGCGCGGCCCTAGGACTTGTTAAAGGAAAAGATTTCTAATTTTGCTAGTCCTATTGGTTAGGTAGGGTTACCTATCCCCAACCCTGAGGCTATTTTTGATGGCACTTGCATGAGCAGACGCGCCGCGAAGAGTAGTACCAAGTAGACCTCCGCTGATACCTTCAAAGCCCTCGTGGTGAGGAGAAAAGTGGGAGACAAATAGCCTTGGGATCTAGATCGATTACTGGAGTTTGACGCGCCGCTAATAGTGAGTTTTCGTTAATTAACTGGCTTTGGTGATACTAAGCTTATCCTTTCAGCATGACGCGCGGCAGCACTAGTACAAAGGCCGTCCCTCGTTCTCGCAAGAGAAAGAAGACGGGTCCTTACCTCTGCGAGAGCTCCAACGAAGAGGAGGCAGTCGAGGCCGCTGCCGACGACGAAGCAGACGACAACGTATGAAAGAGCGAGTCTGCTAGCCGGTTTCTTATGGGTACTCGCTTGCTCCAGGACGAGGAAGTGCCAGGTGATGTTGGCCAACGCAACACGGCCCCAACACCGGCCGAAGAGGAGGACCCCGAGGAACCTGCAGAGATCCCCCCTGCATCTCAACTTGAGGCAACTCGTGCAGCAATAGCAGCTGCCATGGAGGGTCCTGCTGAGATGCTGGATGAAGGTGCGCTTCTACCGAGCAGGATTTGGGGCTGACTTTGGAAGCCAGAGGAGCTGGCAGAGAACACTCAGTATGCTGAGACGTTGGATATATCGCAGTTGCGGCGCTTGCTCTTGTATGGGTTCGTTGCATGTGTTTTCTTCGTGTGCCGATTCTTACCGTGCCCGTAGACTCAATAGGTATCTGGCAGAGAACATCACACGGACAGAAATGTGCGAGCAAGTTGCTCAAGGGATGGTAAGTGCTAATTGATTGAGTTGACTTGTCTGACGGTGCCGTAGACACTAGGCGCCCTGAATTCATGCCCGCTTTGCAAGGGTCGTCTCTATGCAGCTGGAGAGCTCTATCGCTGTCGAGGAAAGGCGACTACGGAGATGAGAACCGTCACGAAGCCGTACTATCGAGAGACCTTGGTGTACATGTAAGCTTAGAAGGCGGAGCGTGAAATTCACTCGTGATCAGGCGTGCTCGATGCCCCTATGCCACGAGGAAGCCATCGCGTTGCGATTGGACAAGTGCTTGAATTGTTCAAGCACGTGCGGGCGGTTTGAATAAGGAAATCGTTCCTTGCAGTCCCGCGAGCGCGAGCGGAAACCGTCACCTCTAAGTTGCTTAGTGGGCGACTAATTAGTGTACTTTCGCTAATTTCACGGCTAATTAGTGTAATTTCGCTAATTGGCGCTTTGTAATTAGTGTACTTTCGCTAATACTGCAACCAATTAGTGTAATTTCGCTAATTAGCTGCTTATAATTAGCGTACTTTCGCTAATTTCGAGCATCAGAGCAGTGCCAGGAGAGGGAGTCTATCCCGTCCAGGCGCGCGCATGCATACTCGTCTTTCTCCTCCCAAGGATGTCCACCGACAGCTCTGCGTCTTCCTCCCCAACTCGCGGCTTCCCTGACGATGTCGACGAGCATCTGCCTCCGCACCGTCCTTACGAGCCTCGCAAGCCACGCACTGATAGTGAAGACGACCTTCTGCCTGAGCGGCAGATCGACGATTGGAAAACGGTGGAGGATAGCGCAGCTGACACTTTCGCCTCGGAGCTTGGCAGCGTCAACGTCGACTCCATGTTACTGCGCATGAGCGCAGTTAGAATCTCCCGGCTTAGCTCTCGCTGGCTGCTAACCTGGAAGCAGCGTGGCTCAAAGGTTGTCGACAAGGATCCTCTTCTCAGAAAGATGCTGCAGGTAGACGCGTTCCCTGCACCCGTCTGTTCGAATCGAAGGGCCTGATTTTGATTCTTCAAGGTTGCACAGAATCCATATCTCATCTATGCCGAGCCGCCAGAGGGAATGTCGAAGCCTGATCTGATAGTCAAGCTGAACTCTGAGCTACGCAATAGCACCCATGCAATCACCACTCACATTGGCGGCCAGGTAGGACTTGCCCAATTCCTGTGCCCTTCCATGCTGATGAACTGGCATCACAGACGATGGTCAGCGGGAATCAGTTCGTGTCAGCTGAGGTGCTTCACAAGATACTGCGGGGATGCGGCATTGAAGAAGTACTCGTGTCCGGGTAAGTTGGAAAGTTCTTTGCAAGACTTACGCGTCTGCACCCTGCGTTTCTCGTCACGTTACGCAGCCGCTACGGAACTTGTCTTGCTCACCTCAAACCTAGTTGGGGTGACAAGTTTGATGCGCTTGCCTTCCTACGGGTGATAGGTGACGGCTGTGAGGCCTCTCCGGCTTCCCCTGTGTACTTTGACCTGGGGAAGCATATCGATATGCCCGGTGTGATACCTCTCCTGCTTGCCACGGACCTGCATCAAGGTCGGTCTAGACGAGGTACTCTGATCTGTCTCATATGCGCACTGTCGACACTGACACTTCCTATGTTGCTTGTCAGGGGTTTCAGAGTATCACGGTCCACCCGGACACCCGGGAGCTGCGCGGCTGAGCACATTCGTTATGTTCAACGACGAGGACGGCTGTGGCTCCGTGTCGGTATCGCCGATTGACTCTCTCAGGAGCAATCAGTTTGCCGCCTACCAGGTGACGAGGCTTACGTTATATGCCGAAGTTGTACACAACGCCAAGGTGCATTGAAACCTACCGGTCACAGTGCGAGTGCCTCATGCAAGTCTACAGGCTTCGCTTGACTATCTCAGCTTTCCTAGTAACATCTCCAAGGCCAAGCGTGCTTTCCGACAGCTGAACGACAGTTGGAACGAGATATATCACAACAGCATGCTGCTTGGCCACTCGGTATGTGGCCTGCGAATGGAGATCTCCTTTCGATTCCTAGGCACCGAAGCAGGCGAAGCTGTTTCGCTGGAGAGCTGCTTTCGGGCAGTTTGCTGGTACTTCAAGAGCTGGGAGCGGGCGTTCCACAGGCTCGCAAACACACCTGGGGCTCGTCTGCTCTGCAAGCAAGAACCAGCGGCTCAGCTGCTCACCAGAGTCGACAATGTGTTCTTCAAAGCGGAGACGGAGTTTCCTCGCATCTGCAGAGGGGCCAACATCAAGGCGCCACCAGAAGAGGCGCTCAGGTACCTTGGTGAGCTGTACAACTACCTGGGTCTGAACGGCGGACAGAGGTATTGCCTCTCGCTTGGTCGGCTCTAACGAATGCTCTCTTCACGTTTACGCAGACATCCATACTCCCGTTTTCTGTATCAGCGTGGCGACCCTGAAGTGAGCCCAGAGCAAGCTTTAGCGGAAGCCGGCGATATGCCTGCTAGTGTCCTGCCAGCGTCGTTGCCAGCCGCTAAAGCACACGCCAAAGCGAAGCTGGTGCTACTTCTGAGCAGCCGCTTCCATCAAGCTGGTGCCATTCATCAAGGCATGGCAGCCATTTTAGATCAAACTCGCTGGAGAACGAGGATGGCTGCAGGAGGACCCGTCTGGAGCTGGTCCGGGGCAAAGACAGGTGGTTCTGGGCCCTGGTTCGACGAGCTTCTCGCGGCGGCGCTCTTTGCATTCCTGAAGTTCTCCGCTCTCTGGTCGCAGGAGATCAAGCTTGGAGGCAGCGAACTGTCTGATGAAGCGCAAGTCTCACTGAATCAAGCCCGAGTCACTCTGCAGCAGCGAGGCCCTGTGCAGCGACAGTCTGCTGCCGCAGCAACCAGATCCACCAGCGATATGGATGCTGTGACAGAAGAGTATTCGATCGAGGAGGAGGGCACGAGCGCTGTTACCTCTGAGGACCCAACACCACCGCTTCCGTTGGTCCCGCCCCGAGCAATCGTGCCCCAGTCAGTTCCTCCCCGATCGATGTCCGCTCTCGATGAGTCTTCTTTGGATTTCTTGGATCATTACTAGGCCGTTTCATCCTTTTGAGCCGCACACACAGTGGGGGGGGGGGTGGTGCCACATCACGTGACGCGATGTCGGAAAGGAAACTCCCAGGTGGGAGTTACTGCTTCCAGCCGCCTGGATGAACCTACTTCCGCCTAAGTTCTCTCTTCTCTGCTGAAGCAGCTTCACATATCATGGCGGTCGAGTCATCGCGCCAGACGAGAAGACCAAACTGGAGCCCGCTGTGCAAGGCGCTCGCTCAAGCTCTGAACAACATCTTCCCAGAAGAGAGCGTAGCCGGCAAGGACGGCAAGCTCCTTTTGCGGCGACTTCTCTTCCTTTCGGTCGAGCTGAATGCCATTCTGAAGTTGCTACCTGCAACCGAGTCAGACAGCAAGAGACGGCAATTGGAAGACACGTCCGACTTTCGGACGCTGCTGAGAGACCAGCAAGCATCTACGCTCATCGGCAAAGCCAAGTACGGCTTTTGTCTGCATCTCATCGCTCTACCAGTGGCGTCTGTTTCGTCTGACCGGTGCTAATGAGAGCTGACTAACGCGCTTGTCAGAGAGTATGTTTCATCTCTTGGCACGTCACTCCCCAAGCCTGGAGACGTCACCAAGGATTTCCTCGAGAGCTTTTCTGGGAGCCTGCCTGTTGCTAGCAAGACCGAGGGGCGCAACAAAGCCTCGGGCGACGAGGTGTGGCGTTCGATGTCTTGGTGCTGCTCGCCTGGCGCTAATGATACAACTGCCTGTTCAGGAGTCAGATGCTGTTGTTGCATCTCGCTGGTCTGGAGGTGAGCCCCCAGGAACTCCGAGCTTTAAGAAAGCACGCCCTGAGTACGTCGAACTCGCATCGCATCTCTCGTTGTATACTCTGAGCAAAGTCCTTTCGTCGATAGGAGATCTTACGAGGACGCAAGTTCCGTTATCAGAGAGGCCTCAAGCGAACGTTCGTCTCCGACAGTTGGTACTCTGAGGGTATGCTGCTCCACTCGGAGCGAAGGTTGACGCAATTGGCTCCTAGGCCGAGGTCGACGAGGACAAGCTTCAGAAGATACTGCGAAGTCTCACGCCTTCTAGTGGAAGCAGGACTGCGCCGCCGAAGCCGAGCTCAGTCGCCGCTGTAGCACCATTAGCCATAGTTGCCACCGGCCTGCCATTCTCTGCTGCACCTGATAGTAACGATCCGGTTTCTGCCTCGTATGAGATTCCGCACCGACTTCGGGACGTGTGGTCTGCGCACAACAAAGGCCTGGTAGATCTCTAGGTGTTGTGTGTATGTGTGACAAGCTCGGCAGAAGGAGCTTTTGATATCGACGAAAGCCAGTTTCGAATCAGCATGGAACGACGAGGTACGTTCCAGCGTTCTTGAGTAGCGCCATGGCTCATTCAGCTCAGCTATCAGCGCAACTTCGCCACAGTGAGAAGAAGGTAGGCCCGCACCCTCCTCGCTTGCAGTTAGTGTCCACCGCCACATGAAGTACTTATTCTTTGTAGTACCAAGAAGCAAACGCCACGCTGGAAAAGCGACACGGCGAGATCAGCTCGCTTCAGGCGAAGGTTCGAAGCTTCTCATACAACGCAAAACTCATTGCCTTCGCGCTGATAGGTTCGAGAGGCAGAGGCCACCGTCAAGAGCCAGCGGTCGGAGCTGCAGCAGCTGACAGACTTGGTACCAGCTTGCTTCAGCAACTTGAGGCTGATCTCTTATTGCGCTCATAGCTTGCAAAGCGGGAGAAAGAGCTCGCGGTACGTTCGCGTCGCAGTGACGATTGGTTTCTCTCCGGTTTCCGACGACTCTGCAGCGTTTACTCACATGCCAGCAGAAGCTCATTGAGGGCTATCCTGCCTGAGACATAACCGCGAAACTGCGAAATGGTCCAATGAACGGCTGAAGGGCGTATCCACTGATATCGGGCTGTCTGCTGGCTCATTGTGGAGAGACGCGGGCCAGAATTGAGAGCTCAGAACCGCGGCTGCCTCTCTCCCTTACTCGTAGGAGCGCTTGCTATCGGGAGGTGAAGATTGCCTCCTGGTGCGATTTCTCCTGTTTTTCCATTCCATACCTCGCAGTCGATAACCTGCCGGTCGAAACCGCTCCAATCACTCATCCCACTCGGGAAAGGTCCTTACAGTACTCTCCCGTCCGGTCGCTGCTACGGTTCGGGTCGAAGCGCGGGGTCAGTCAACCAATCGGTGCTTGCCGACATTGGCCTTGCTTCACCACTTGCTGCAGCCTCCACTTCTGCGAAGCCAGCTTCACCTCGTCCTGCCGCTGCGGTCACCAAGGTCTGTTCAAAGAAGCAGTGAGCGCACCGTACTCATCAATCTGTGATCTCCAGGGACGATACTGGCAGCAGCAGCGCCAGCAGGCATGTGAGGGCATGGTTCACCTTTCGCCTCTAGCACCGATTCAGTCCCTGCTAGCGCCACTGTTCCGACGTCAAATAACAGAGAAGCTGCTCTGATATGTAAACCAACTAACTCTCCTTCGGTCTGTGGGCGGTTTTACGGCTTTTCCCTCGACAGAGTTGTCCTCGCCGAGGACATCTTATGTCCTGCCGCTGCGGCGGGTAGCCATGCTGCGGCGGATAGCCCTGCTGTGGCGCGTAGCCTCGCTGCAGAGGGGACCGAAGGGAATACTCCTGATCTGGAGGGCAAGATGGTTGCCCAGGACAAGCCCAAATCCAAGTGCTGCGCACTTGACTGAGCTGAGTATGCGTACGCGGCGTGATAGGACATGGTTTGGTCACGCAACTGAGGCTGCGGTCTGGGAGTGCGAAGGGATAGGGGTTTGGAGGCTGCGGAGAAGCCAGGATGCGCTTGAGTACCTGGTCCGCGCCGCGAGCGCAGGCAGTGGCGATGATGAAGGAGCAAAGTTGGGACCACTTGCGCTCTGGCGCTGCTTCCTTTGATCCTGAAGCCGAGCAAGTGTTCACCAACAGTCAAACTCTCCTTTCCAACCAAGAGTTCGGTCAGTGGGAGTGCAGGCGTGAGAGAAAATGCAGCAGAGCAGAGAATACTGGCAACGGTCCCGGGGACCGTTTCAACCGGCGCCACCGGTCTATCGTTCTCGCTCTCGCAGATGAGGCTGGGTGCCTCATGCTCACTTGCGGTCGTTCACCCAACTCTCTGCGGGGTGCCGAACGTGTTGCATGGACGTTGCGCAGCTTTGCCAATCCTAGGGCATGACGAATCTTCTAATCGAGCAATGTGTCCACGAGTTGAAGATCGCCTCCGCTCTCATATCTCCTTTTCCATTCCAGACCTAGCTGCTGACGATCTGTTGGTCACATAGAGACACAGCCTCGCCTGTCACTTGCATGCAGCGGCTCATATCCAGCGAACCGACGGATAGGTGGCGATAGAACCTAAGAGAAGAGAGGGAGGGAGAGACGAATTAGCCGGCAGACTGGTGATATGGAATGAAGCAGGAGAGCACCGAGTGGAGCGCACTCAGCGGAGAGCGCCGCGCAGAAAGAAGGAGGAGAAGGGGAAGAAGGAGAAGAAGAAGCGACAAGCGAGAAGATGTACTTTCCGAAACGTTGGTTAAGGTGGCCGTCCTTCGCCTCAAATGACTGCAACTGATCGGGCAGACGGGAGGGCAGTTTGGAGGGGGGAGGGGGACGACCATAGTGAGAGAGAGGGAGAAGACAGAGGGAGGGAGCGATAGAGAGAGACACGCTCCGAAGCACCACGTAGGCGACAGACAAAGACAAGAAACTGTGGATAGGCCCACACACAAACAGACAGCCTACAATGCCCAGAAGAGTAAGCGGAGAGAGATGGAGTGACGGTGCCAGAGGAGAGACAATGAGAGACAGAGAGACCGCCAGCTCGAGCCGCTCACCTCCGGCACCAGTCGTGGGATGGAGCTCAGCGAGAGCGTCAACGGATGAGTTGCACGGCTGTGATCGAGTTTGCTGTGCCGGACCTCATCTCTGCAGGCCGCTCGAGGAGCGGAGGCAGCACTCGAGGAGCGGCAGCAGAAGAGGCAGCCATAGAAACAAGGATGATGAAGCCAATCCACTGAACAACACGAGCAGTGGCAGGAGGCGAACGCCCATCGCTGTTGTGTCGAGAAGACTGCTGTCTCCTGGCAAGGAAACTCCCAGGTGGGGGTTGCTGCTTCCAACCGCCTGGTGCGCCGAGAAAGGAAACGCCCAGGTGGGAGTTCTGCTTCCAGCCGCCTGCATGCGCGTGAGACGGAAAGGGTGCCCCTCCTAGGCCGTGCTTCCAGCCACCACTCAATTCTAGCTCAGTGCACAATGGACTCGTCAGTCCCGCGCATCGTCCCGCCGCAACCTCAGCCCTCTGCGGCCGCCGGAACTGTGGGACACTTTCGTATTCGCCCTCCCAACGCGAAGACTTCGGCTGAGCGACTCGAGGACCGAGCGCGCGCAACGCGACAGCGGATTACTGACCGCTTTCCAGCTGTCGCTCCTGTGATCCGGGCCGGCTCCTATGCAGCCTGGGCAAAGAGCGTCACCGAAGAGGAGAAGACTGAGATGAAGCTCGCTCTCCTCAAGTTCGCAAGGGACTCTGCCTGCAGCCTCGAGACGCTCGCAGCGGCGGTGCGATTTGACCGCAAAGTGCTCTATGACTGGAGGCAACAGCTGGAGCCAGCATTCACTCCAACCACATCCTGGAACATCAAGAAGGAGACGGATCATCTGGTATGCCACCATTATTCTGCTTGCGCTTGACCTCGGTGGCTTTCTCTTGCAGAGCCGCACACTCTTCCACTACGTTCTGCTGCTGGAACAGCTTCCAAGGCCCCACGAAGGTGGAGCTCCTGTGTTGCACCTCTTTGCCAAGTTGGACAACTCGGCGCGCGTCCTCCAGCTGCGTCCGTTCCTGAAGCAGTCACTTCCAACTCTGTTGCTTGGCTTGTGCGACGAGACAACCAAGGCAGCTGTATCGGAGCGCATGGCGGAGCTCAACTCTCTCTGCATGTACTACGCCGCCCTGTGTGCTCGCGTCCTTGTGACCCACAGAGAGGAGATCGAACGGCGCTGCTTCTCTGACTCCGGCGATAAGCTTTCTCTGCCTGCAGCCCTAGCGGAAGCTCTCAGCCGCGGCAAGTTGGTGGCCTTGATGGCAAAGTACTTTGAAGCTCGCGTCTTCGGCCAGCTGGTGTCCGGATTGACGGGTGCCGACGCAGCGCATCTCTGTGATGGTACAGACATGCGGGTACACGTCATCTTTCCGGCCTTGTTCGCCGAAGCGGAGAGCTCTTCCGAGCTGGAATGCCTTAGTCACGAGTACCCGCACGCCTGTGACACCTTGGCCGAGATCGCTGTGTTCCGTCAGGCTCCTGCGAGCAAGATGGCCTTTCTGCTGATGGATGGCACGGTCAAGCACGGCGTGGCCACTCCGACTTCCCCGCCCCACTGGGTCGGCTGTCTAGCAGTCAAGCGCGACGGTCGAGTGCAGTTGGTGTTTGCCGATTCAGTGCAGCCGACACTGCTGAAGCCAGCCGCATTCGCGAGGTTGCTGTCGCTGCTGCGAGCTGCGTCGCCAATCCCTCCAGCAAAGAAGAGACGCTGCTGATGCCGGTGTTGTCGAATGAAGCGAGCACGAGGTCTGCGAGCGCGTCAACTGGGCTGCCCCCACTCGCCCTGCGACAGCCAACAACGCCTCTCGGTCGTTCGCGCCTCACCTCCCTCACCTCGCTCCCACCTTCCCCACTCTGCGCACCGTTTCTAGTGCGCACCTCTCTTCTTCTCCATCTCTCTCTCGCGCTCTTCTCTTCTATGGTCTTAGTCCTCTTGTACGCAGCCTTGCCCTCCCCCTCTCGCCTCATCCTATCTTAGTTCCATTAATATTTCTTGTTCTTATTTTTATTTCTGCATCTTAGCAAGCTCATTTAGATCTAATTAACCTCCATTCGGTGGGGAAGAAAATAAAAAAAATAAATAAAAAAAATAGTCCAACTCTTGCTGGTGAGACGCCGCTGCGGCGCTCGGCCTCAGGATGTTAAAGCGCTGAGTTTCGCCAAGTCCCAGCACAGGACCTGACAAGAAAACGAGTTTCATTTCACAAGTCCCAGAGTGCATGAACTAAGCAAGCCTCTATGCGGGTAAGTCGTGAACTTGATGCTGTAGGCGAGCAGAGCAGGGACAAGAGAAAGAGCAGCAGACAGCCATACGAGAGATCATGGATGTGTTAATCTGACGAGATTCCGCACTCCTACCTGCCAATGGCAGCATTGCTGATGATCCGCCGGTCGAAACCCGCTCCAGTCGCTCCTCACACTCCTAGAAGGTCCTGTCTATACTCTTCCGTCCGGCCGCTGGCAATCGGGCAGCGTGATCACGTGGCGAAGCCTGCCTCCTGGTGTAATCCCTCCCTTTTCGGTTCCAGACCTCGTTGCCGACGATCAGCCGGTCAAAACCTTCTCCAATCGCTCGTCGCACTTGCCAAAGGTCTAGCCTAGGCTCTTCCGTCGGCTAGTGACGATCGGGGCAGTGTGATCACGGGGCGAAGACTGGCTCCTGATGTATGCCTCCTTTTTCCATTCCAGACCTCGTTGCTGACGATCAGCCGGATAAAACCTTCTACAATCGCTCGTCAGATTCCCTCGAGGTCTTGCCTTGACTCTTCCGTTGGCTAGTGACGATCGGGGCAGCGTGATGACGAGGCGAAGGCTGCCTCCTGATGTAGGCCTCCTTTTTCCATTCCAGACCTCGTTGCTGACGATCAGGCGGATAAAACCTTCTACAATCGCTCGTCAGACTCCCCGGAGGTCTTGCCCAGAGACTTCCGTCGGCTAGTGACTCGGGGCAACGTGATCACGAGGCGAAGACTGCCTCCTCATGTCTGCCTCCTTTTACCATTCCAGACCTCGTTGCTGACGATCAGGCGGATAAAACCTTTTACAATCGCTCGTCAGACTCCCTGGAGGTCTCGCCTAGAGACTTCCGTCGGCTAGTGACGATCGGGGCAACGTGATCACGAGGCGAAGACTGCCTCCTCATGTCTGCCTCCTTTTTCCATTCCAGACCTCGTTGCTGACGATCAGGCGGATAAAACCTTTT
>Ga0163144_10027429_pt1 | contig 11028 bp, 9 predicted proteins | sample OliLak19BULKMAT1_FD_123175 | JGI IMG/M metagenome (GOLD analysis project Ga0163144, IMG submission 123175) | Freshwater microbial mat bacterial communities from Lake Vanda, McMurdo Dry Valleys, Antarctica - Oligotrophic Lake LV.19.BULKMAT1 | ecosystem: Environmental > Aquatic > Freshwater > Lake... | reverse complement strand
GCAGAAGTTAAAGAGGCTGTGGTTACGCTTGCCGGTGGCTGCTTTTGGTGTACCGAAGCGGTCTACGAACAGATGCAAGGCATCAACGATGTCGTGTCTGGCTACATCGGTGGTTCAATGAAGAACCCTGATTACAACTCTGTCTGCACTGGCACCACCGGTCACGCGGAAGCGGTCGAGATTTATTACGACCCGTCGATTACAACGTATGAAGAGATCCTCGATGTCTTTTTCAAAACGCACGACCCGACAACCTTGAATCGCCAAGGCGCAGATTCTGGGACGCAGTACCGCAGCGCGATCTTCTTCCATGATGAAGCTGAAAAACAACTCGCAACCGCTTACATCGAAAAGTTGAACGCTAAAGGCGAATTCAACGCACCGATCGTGACCAAGCTTGAGCCAGCGTCCGAGTTTTATCCCGCTGAAGAATATCACCAAGACTATTTTCGCAAGAACCCAGATGCTGGTTACTGCCAAGCAGTCGTGAAGAACAAAGTTCGCAAATTCCAACGAACGTTTGGCGACAAGGTCAAAAAGGAATAGCACTGATGCTACGGAATCTGCTGCAAGCCATGTTCGGATGTGCAATCGTTTGTTCCGGTAGCCTAGCAGCCGCCGCGCAAACGGTTTCGTTGCCGACGTTCCATATCTTTAGCTACTCCGGTACCGTGGAAGTCCCGGTCGGTGGTTCGGCTTCGTTGGGTGGAAACAGCGTGTCGTCGATGAGTCGTTCACAGCGCGGCGGTCTCGTTCCTGGACCGATCACTCGAGCGGGAACATTTCGCGCCAGTGGAGCTTCGATAACCGCAACGATCATTGACCAACAAGAAATGGACCGACAGATCCTTGGTCAAACTCCTCAACAGTTGATTGCTCGTCATCGCCAAGTCGAAGCTCAGCGCGACCGAGAGGCAAGAGGAACACGATTGGCCGATCCTAATGAAGAGGGCAAGGCGCTGGTTCGACATGCGAGGTCGATGTATCGAAAGGGTCAATATCCTGCCGCCCATGACAGCTATGCATTGGCCGTGTCGGTGCTTGAGCCGACGTTACGAGATTTGGCGATCGCGGAAATGCGGCGCATCGGTTTGCGTTGATCATTTCTCTTCGGTATTCGGCGCAAAAATGGTCAGCAGGTTGGGCCGAAGCGATTGCCAGATCTGCTCCGCCTTTTCGAAGTCGACTGTCGCCCAGCGGACCGGCATCTCCGGGAGAATGCGCGGTTTGAATGTTGTCAATAGCGAAATTGGAATCTGCGCTGCATCGCTCATCGCGAGGCGTTCTTCCGTTTTGGCCAAGACGAGATAATCAGCAAGTTTTCCAGCCGCAATCGGATGCGGAGCGTCTTTCAAAACAGCGACTGCGTTGGGAATACGCAGCGTTCCGAATTCGCTAGTTGCTTGGTCAGGAAAGACAACTGCAACGGGGTTGTTTGCGTCCTGTTCAAGAACCGCATCGCTGGAGTCGGTCAGCCCCCAATCAAACTGTCCGTTTGCGACTGCAATCGCGACGGCACTGTTGCTTCGCAGGATGGTTGCGTTGGCGGCAACTTTCGTGAACCACTCGTTTGCTTTATCCAAGCCAAGCGCCTGGCCGATCGCGGCAGCGTGAATCGCCGTTGTTCCCGAAGTGGGCATCGCCATGGCGCAGCGATTCTTCCAGCGAGGATCGACCAAGTCTTCGACCGATTGGGGATACTCTTTTGCATCGGGCAGACGCTCTGTATTGACAAGCAAAACTCTTGCGACGGATGCGAATCCACACCACGACTCGTCAGCAGCTCGCAGCTCGCGAGGAAACGTCGGTTCCAGACTCCATGCATGAGGTGCAAGCAGCCCACGTCGCTGCAGGTCAATCACAAGCAGGACGTCGTCGGTCCAGATGACATCGGCCGTGGCAATTCCAGCCTCACCGGTGAGTTGCTTCGCAAAAGAGACTCGGTCGCTCGCGTTTGCGGAAAAGTTGGCCGTCGGTTGAACCTGCTTTTGTTCGGCACGGTGAAACGCTGACAGGATCGGCGCGGCGATCTCTTGATCGACGGTGCTTTCCAAAATCACGTCGCTTTCGATCTTGGAGGCGCAACCAGCAACGCCGGCAATCAAAAATGCTGTGTTGATGGCGACAGCAATCACAGGACGCGAGAGTATTTTTGTGTTCATTTTTAGTTAGCAGGCCCTGGCTTACCTCGGTGGCTGGCCAGCGATTAAGATAAAACTCCGTCCTGAGCTCGCTTCTCGTTCACGTTTCAATCTCACCAAAGCAAACTTCCATGAACCCACGACTATTTCTGCTCTCGCTGTTGCTCTGCCTGGCGAGCATTCCTGCCTTCGCAAGCGATTTGTGGCTCGAGTATCCAGGAGGTAAAGGCGTTGGCGAAGGTAAGCGAATCGTGCTCGTCTCTGGCGACGAAGAGTATCGAAGCGAAGAAGCTTTGCCGCAGCTTGCGAAGATTTTGTCTCAACATCACGGCTTTAAGTGTACCGTACTTTTCGCGATCGATCCCAAGACAGGCGAAATCAATCCCGAACAATCGGACAATATCCCCGGCCTGGAATCGCTCGACAACGCCGACCTGATGATCATCGCAACTCGATTTCGATCGCTGCCCGATGACCAAATGAAGCATGTCGTCGACTACGTTGAAAAAGGAAAGCCTGTCGTTGGACTGAGGACCGCGACGCACGCGTTCAACTTCAAGGGCGCGTCAGCGTATGCTCATTATGGATGGAACTACAAAGGCAAAGAGTTTGAACAAGGGTTTGGGCGGCAAGTTCTCGGTGAGACCTGGATCTCGCACCACGGCAAACATAAGTCGGAGAGCACGCTCGGTTTGATCGAAGACAAGTCGCATGTGATTGCGACCGGAATCAAGGACGGTGAAATTTGGGGACCAAGCGATGTCTACGGCGTGCGTTTGCCGCTTCCAGGCGACTCACACACAATAGTGCTCGGCCAGATTCTTTCCGGGATGAGCCAGACCGACGCGCCGGTCACGGACAATCGAAACGCTCCGATGATGCCGATCGCTTGGACCCGCTCGTACAAACAGGGCAGAATCTTTGCAACGACGATGGGCGCTGCTACTGATCTTGAGAACGCTGCGCTGCGCCGACTTATTTTGAATGCGACGCTTTGGTGCGTCGGTCGCGAGGACAAAATCACACCAGACCGGAACGTGGCGCTGGTTGGCGAATTCAAGCCAACTGCGTTCGGCTTTGGAACGTTCGTCAAAGGCAAGAAGCCAGCGGACTATCAGTGAAGCCAGCGGTTTATCGAGCTCGATGGATCTTGCCAATATCCAGTCCACCGATCGAAGGTGGCTGGCTGGCCATCAACGACCATCGCGTCATCGATCTGGGGCATGCCCATCAATCACCGCCAAGCGAGCCGATCGATCTTGGTGACGTGGCCATCTTGCCTGGTTTGGTGAACGCGCATACGCATCTTGAGTTTTCGTACCTCGAAGCGCCGATCGGTCAGCCTGGGATCAAGCTCTACGACTGGATTGGCGAAGTCATTCGAAGTCGTCAGCTCGTAGGTCAGTCCCAAACAGCCGCGTTGGCTTTTTCCGCTGATGCGATTCGACTCGGGTTGCAGCAGTGCTACGATTCTGGCACCGTGCTGGTCGGAGACATCGCTACCACACCGTTCATGATCGTTGAACCGCTGAGCGAGCCGGTTCCTGAGGTTGTTTCCATGGCCGAAGTTCTTGGCTTGAACTCGATCCGAGCTCAACAAAAAATCATCGCAGCGAACGAGCATCGCGAACGTTTATCGGGCAATCGCAACTTCTGCGCTGGCATCAGCCCACATGCACCGTATTCGACGCCGCTGCAGGTTGTTGAGCGTTGCGTAGACATCGCGAACAAGCATGACTTGACCGTTGCGATGCATGTCGCGGAATGCAATGAAGAGCGCAGGCTGATTGAAAATGGTGACGGACCATTTGCGGACAAACTGAAGGAACTCAACGTTTTCTCCGCTGGCGTTTTCCCCTGGGGACCGGACGCGACGATGAATCTCCTGAACACGCTATCCAAAGCGCCCAGGTCGCTAGTTGTTCATGGCAACGACGTCAATGAACGGGAGATTGATCTGATTGCAAAACTCTCAAAGCGTCGTCAGATGTCAGTTGTTTATTGTCCCCGAACGCATGCTTACTTCGGCTATGAAAATCATCCCGTTTTGAAATTGATCGCAGCGGGCGCTCGTGTCGCGCTGGGAACGGATTCGCTCGCCAGCAACCCTGACTTGTCGCTGTGGGGCGAAGTCCAATGGCTAATTGAGCATCGCCAGGACATCGAGTGGCAAGCAGTTTTAGCAATGGCGACACTCGCCGGAGCCGACGCGTTTGGCCGACAAGATCTCGGTAGAATTGAGACCGGTTCCAGTGCTCGCTTGCTCGTGTTGCCGACAAACGCGGCGAACGTCGACGAACTGGGGGCATCAATACTTCGTCACCGACCGCGATGGTTGACAGCTTAAGCAGCGTAAGCTGCCGGCAGGCGGGTCCAGCCCAGCGGGCGATACAACGATTAACAAACGCGTTAGAATCATGCCTTCTCATCAATAACGCCACTACCACAAACTCTTTGCCGCCTTGACCTGTTCATGAACAAGACACGAATCATCTTCACCTTGGGGCTGTTAGTCATCTTCTGCGGTTGCTCAGAACGTGAAGAGCTTGCCAAAAGGCTTGCCGAGGAAAAAACCGTTAGCGACGCCAAGGCTCCGCCAGCGGTCAGCGAGTTTCATGAAGCGGCGCTGCGTGGCGATACCGATTTCGTCAGGAATGCTCTTGAACGTCGCATCAATGTGAACGCGATCGACGAAGAAGGCCGGTCGGCGCTTCAACTTGCGTCTTTCGATGGGCACCACGAGATTGTGGGGCTGTTGCTGGAGAAAGGCGCAGATGTCAATCACGCCGACCTGATGGGCCGGACGGCGCTGATGTTCGCATCCACTGCCAGCAACATTGAAGCAGTGAATTTACTGATTAAAGCTGGAGCCTCCATCAATGCGGTTGACAAGGACGAACAATTCACCGCTCTGATGTACGCTGCGGCAGAGGGGCAATTAGAAGTCGTGGAATCGTTGCTCCGTGCCGGTGCAGATGCGGATCTCAAAGACGAAGACGGGGAGACAGCCCTCGATTTTGCTGTCAACAAAGGCCACGCCAAGGTCGCATCGCTTTTGGAAACCGTGGTCACGCAGGCACCGTGAAAACCGCAATTCAACAGACTTTTGGCTTTCAAACTCCCCCGACGCTCCCGATTTCTGGTTATCCTAGTGCCGCGAGAACGAGTTGATGCTGCTTGAAAACTTGGTAACCCGACGCGTAAGCGAGGAAAATGCGTCTAATCCCTCGCTTACGCGTCGGGTTACCAAGCAAGGTCATTTACTTCTCGCAGCACTAGCGGATCGATTCTTCGTCCCACCACCTCATTCCCGAAAGTCTGCTGTCACCATGCGATTTCCACGACCGCTTATGGCACCCGCGATCACTTTCTGGATCACTATCTCAACGACGTTATTCGCCACCGCTCAGTTTGACGGCATGTTGTCGCGAGTGCCCAACGATGCCAACACGCTGATCATGATCGATGCAGAAAAGTTGTTTGGCTCACCGCTGGCCGACCGCGAACGCTGGGACGCGCGACGCAAGGCAGCGTTTGAAGCTGGCGTTTCGGCATTGCCTCCGGATGCATCTGCGGTGCTCTTGGCATCACGGACCGATTACGAAACCGGCAGGAATCTTTGGGAACTGGCGCTCACACGATTCAGTGGCGGCAGAGATGTTACATCGGTTGCAAAGCGATTCGGCGGTTCGATAGACGAGGCGACAGCACGGTTATCCACGTTTGAATCGTTCGGTGCAGACAAATCGCTGGCTCCCTCGCTTGGAAAACTTGCTGGCGGCATTCAAGGAGCGACGCTCGGGATCACCATCAACAACACCGCCGTCGGCGCGATTCGTGTCGACTTCAAAGACTCGCCACAGGCCTTCGTGACCGTACTCAAACCGGTCTTCTTAGAAGTCCTTCAACGGCATGTCGCGATGGTGGACGACTTCGAGAATTGGGAACCGTCAGTGCAAGGCAACACGTTCATGCTTAAGGGGCCACTCTCAACGATCGGAACAAGGCGCATTCTGAGCGTCCTTGAACTGCCGCCTGCACTAACTCAGTTGCTTGACGAAGCCAGCAGCGGCTCAAGCGCTGGCGGTACTGGCACCGGCGGATCTGGTGGTGCGAAGCCATCGCAGCTCGACTTTCAATCAATCACGAGCTTGCTGAACGACCTCCGAGAAAAACCGAAGAAAGATCATGTTCAAACGACCGGACAAGCAGCGATGTGGTACGGCAAGTACGCACTGAAGCTAGACAATCTGCCGATCCTTGGCGTGGACCCGACGCTGCTAAGCTTCGGAGCTGACATCGCTGGAGGGCTGCGCGACGCGCAATCTTCCCTTCGCGGCGTGGGTATGCGCACCAGCGTCCGAACGATGAGTAACAATAACGGCGCCAGCGCAGGCGGTCCGCCAATTGTCTATGGCGGATACTCCGATGGCTACGGTTATGGCTTTGGCGGATACTCGTACAGCTATTACGATCTGCGCAGCGGCGCGCGCGCGCTCAAGACAAGGCGAACTCCGCTATCCGGATGGAAGAACGCGTGTCGGGAGTCGCCAACGTTCAATCGATTTGGAAAAATATCGACGTAGCGACGGCAATGATTCGACGCGAGATGACGCAGAAATACGAAGTAGAGTTTTGACCGTAGACGGGGCTTTCTCAAACACGATGTCGCTTCAGCAAACGTTCGCATGCGCTAATCCTGTGGCATTGGTGACCGGCAGTGCGGCACCGCGAGTAGGTCGAGCGATCGCGTTGCGTCTGGCGTCGCGCGGTTGCCGAATGGTGATTCATGCGAGGAACAGCATGAGCGAAGCTGAGGAGGTTGCGAACCATTTGCGAGAACAAGGGACTGACGTGCTTGTCGCGAAGGCAGCCATGGAAGACTCGGCTGCCGTGGAAGAAATGATCGATGCGACGATCCATCGTTTTGGTCGCATCGATATTCTCGTTAACTCCGCCGGCATTTGGGAGCCGACTCGCCTCGAAGATGTGACGGCTGAGGACGTCCGCCGATATTTTGACGTCAATACGCTGGGGTGCTTCGTTGCGGCTCGTGCTGCTGGCTTGAAAATGGTTTCGCAAGCTTCAGGCGGCGCGATCATCAACATCAGCGATTGGGCGACGTGTCGTCCCTATCTCGACCATGCCGCGTACTTCCCCAGCAAAGGTGCCGTCGAAGCCATGACGCGTTCGCTCGCGGTCGAACTGGCGCACAGAAATCCGAACATCCGTGTGAACTGCATTCAACCTGGCCCGGTTCTTCTTGGGGAAGATGTCGATGGCGCAACTCGCCAATCGATCGCGGACAGCGTGCTGCTAAAACGCATCGGTACGGCAGAGGAAGTGGCGCATGCGGTTGAGTTTCTTTGCGAAAATCGATTTGTTACCGGCGTAACCTTGCCGATCGATGGCGGAAAAAGTATTTACGCTAACGACGGGCTGCAATCTGGACGCAATACGGGCTAGTTTCTTGGCTGATCTTATTCGCAACGAAAATCAAAACGACGATCGACCTCGGATTGGTTTGATCGGTGCTGGCACGGTTGGTCGCGCGATCCTTAACGAGCATTTGAAGCACGAAATTGATGTCATGCTCGTTGATGCCAACGCCGATTCACTGGATACGGCGTGTGAAGCGGCGGTAAGCATGTTTTCAGGTGTTAACGTTGTGCGGGTTGCGCCGCTGGTTCGCGAAATGCCGACAGCAAGCTTGACGTTTGGCAAGCGAAAGTTGGAACGTCACGGAAGTGAAGCGTCTGAATGCATCTTGATCGAGTCGGTTCCCGAGAACCTTGCTCTAAAACAGTCGCTGTTCGTTGACTTGCGACGGGACTGTGGAGCCGATGTGATTCTCGCTAGTAATACATCGAACCTGCGGATTGCTAATGTCTTTGAGCCGCTCGGTGACGATCCGCGGTGCTGCGGTTTGCATTTCTTCATGCCAGTTGCCGAGCGGCCACTCGTCGAATGCGTCGCAACGCCAAGTTCGTCGCCATTCACACAGAATGCATGTCAAGCTCACGCGTTGCGAATCGGTAAACAGACGCTTCACGTTCGCGACAGTCCTGGATTTGTCGTCAATCGGTTGCTTGCGCCGTATCTCAATCAATCGCTGTTGATGCTTGAACATGGTCTTGATGCTTCAGTACTTGCTGTCGCTGCGGCCAGCTTCGGCATGCCGATGTCACCGCTGAAGCTGATCGATACGATCGGCATTCGAACTGCGTTTGACTCCGGGCGTGTGTTTTGGCAATCATTTCCCAACCGGCTCGATCCAGCTTCGATCCTGGCGGGCATGATCAAAGCGAAACGAGGCAACTCGCGAGGCAGCCACGAATCGGTCGGCAAGAAAGCGGGCATCGGCTTCTATAACGCCAGCTCTGTTGGCGACCAGCGCCGATCTACCGACGCCTCACTGAGCGAGCAGGCGATTGCCGTCATTGCGATTTATCAACGCGAAGCTCGAGCATGGACGGTCGAGCAGGTGACGCAGATGATCGCCATTCCAATGTGGATCGAAGCGGTAGAAGTGTTGGCTGCGGGTATCGTCAGCGACGTTGAGAGCATCGAGTTGGCCATGCATGGCGGATTAGGCTTCGTTCAGACAAATGGATTCTTCGGGTTTTTTGATTCGTTAGGTGCGGAAACGATCAGGCATTACGTGGCAGCGACAAGCCAACCGTTTCGTGCGCTCGGTGCCCCCGCAGAACTCATTGCTTGCTTGGCTACTTGCGTCAATCCAAGTCAAGCAGTGTCGCACTACGTGGCCATGAAACGTCGGCTGGAAACTTGATGCGTTTCCAGCTTTCATTGCGAACGTTGCTAACCAGCACATTCATTTTCTGTCTCGCCTTGGCGTTTGGCATCAACTTTCGTCGCATGCGAGCTGCCGAATACGAGCTACAACAGCTTCGCGCCGAAATCGGCTACCTCGAACCAAGCACCGCCGACCAGATCGCTGCCGTACGCGTTGCCTCGGATGAGCCGTTGGTTTGGCAAGCCCGCGTTCGCATTCCCAAAAACAAGCGTTATCGAGTTGCTTACAGTGCGATCTGGAGCGCTGCCATGAACCAACCCGACTGGTTCGCTGCCCAACCGGTACCGGAAGGCGAATCGATCGTTACCGTTCGCGTGATGAAGGACCCGCGTGATGACAAGTGGCGAATGTCAACGATCGTTCGCCATGCCAATGGGACTGGCCGAATCGGAACCGTCCTTCCTGACGAAATCAGCGATCTGTTTCGCGGCTCCCATTCGACAATGGTCGGCGGTGTCGGTAAACAGACCGTTTTGCGACCTGCCAATGAGTCGATTCGACTTTTTGAGGATCGCTACATTTTGGGAACCGGGTTGTCGCTATACGGCGATCGCCCTCCGGCAACGGATGTTTTCGGTATTTTTGCGGAGCTTCAGCCCGATATCGGCACTTTATGAGGAGTGACCAATCATTGCCTCGATGCTAAACTAACCCTACTAACCAACGCTTTCGCTTACTGCTCTGATTTTCATGCCGAAGGATTTTTTAAAAGACGCCGCTGACGAATACGACGTCGTCGTCATCGGCAGCGGACTGGCTGGACTCACCAGCGCCAACATCCTGGGACGCGCGGGCCATCGCGTGCTGCTGCTCGAACAGCACTACAAACTCGGCGGTTTGGCGACATGGTTTCTGCGCCCCGGCGGGCACATTTTCGACGTGTCGCTCCACGGCTTTCCCAACGGAATGATCAAGTCCTGTCGACGATACTGGAACAGCGACATCGCCGATCGCATCGTCCAGCTTGAAAACATTCGGTTCGACAACCCGATGTTCTCGTTGACCACGACGTTCAATCGTGCGGACTTTACAAAACTGCTTTCAACGCAATTTGGGATCGAACCGGCAGTTATCAATGAATTTTTCGACACCGCGCGCGGGATGAATTTTTATGACGATCAATCGACCACAACTCGCCAGTTGTTTGATCGATTCTTCCCTGGTCGCGAAGACGTCGTGCGTCTGCTCATGGAACCGATTACCTATGCTAATGGCTCCACGCTCGAAGACCCCGCGATCACTTACGGAATTGTTTTCAGCAACTTCATGAGCAAAGGCGTTTTCATTTACGAAGGCGGTACGGATGATCTTGTCTCGCGGATGAAAAAAGAACTCGAAAAGAACCACGTAGACATCTGCATTCGCTGTGGTGTTGATCGCATCAAAGTGGTGGATGGCCAAGTCCATTCGGTTGTCGTCGGTGATCGTGAGATCCGCTGTCGCGCCGTGGTCAGTAACGCGAACTTGCGCACCACGACATTAAACCTGCTCGGCAAAGAAGCCCTATCGGCAGATTTCATTGAACAAGCCGAAGCGGTCCGGTTGAACAACAGCAGCACGCAAGTCTACATGGCGATGAAGCCCGGAGTTGAAATTGACGAATCAACCGGCGATCTGTTGTTCATGAGTACAGCCCCAGTGTTTCGCACCGACTTGCTGCTCAGTCGAGACATCACCAGCCGCACGTTCAGCTTCTACTACCCACGCACGCGACCAGGCAAGAAACGCCGTCATGCCGTTGTCAGCAGCACCAACGCGCGGTGGGAAGATTGGGCGAGCCTTTCGGACGCTGACTACGAAGCCAGCAAGCAAGAGCTGATCGACACAACCATCGACGCACTTGAAAAATATGTCCCCGATGCAAGGAACAAGGTCGAATGGGTCGAGGCCGCGACGCCACGAACCTTCAATCACTATACGAAGCATCAACTTGGTGCCAGCTTTGGAACCAAGTTCGAAGGTCTCGCGGTCAGCCGTGCATTGCCACAACAGGTTCGCGGTATGTATCACGCCGGCAGCGTCGGCATTATCATGAGCGGTTGGCTGGGCGCGATTAATTACGGTGTGATC
>Ga0163144_10027428_pt1 | contig 11028 bp, 8 predicted proteins | sample OliLak19BULKMAT1_FD_123175 | JGI IMG/M metagenome (GOLD analysis project Ga0163144, IMG submission 123175) | Freshwater microbial mat bacterial communities from Lake Vanda, McMurdo Dry Valleys, Antarctica - Oligotrophic Lake LV.19.BULKMAT1 | ecosystem: Environmental > Aquatic > Freshwater > Lake... | reverse complement strand
GTGGTATGGCTCAAAGACTGTGTGGACCGCAGGCGGGCGGAGCCGTTCAAAGACGAGTGAGAGCTGAGGAAATCGCCCGCATCAGGTGTTTCCGGGGTCGTAAATGTTTCGTAAATTCAGGGCGTGTCCCGAGAAATCTGCTGGATTCGGGGCGTAACCCTGCCACATTGCAGCAACCCCAGTAGGTTACCACCCGGAGAGCGCCTTTGGTGCCGACTTGTAAGATGCCCGACCACCCACCCTCCACACAAAATTCGATCCCGGACAGCCTGCGCAAGCAGCTTGAGGGTTTCCGCCGCGTCCTATGGCGAAGGAAAGTCATGGAGGCGGTGGCGGCGGGACTCATCGGCCTGCTTGTCTCGTTCCTGCTGATTTACGGACTGGACAGGATCTGGCAGACCCCCGGCTGGGCGCGCTTGCTCATCCTGCTTGGGGGCGTGTCGCTGTTCGCAGGATTCGCCCCATACTGGCTGCACCGTTGGATCTGGGGGAATCGGCATGAGGGGCAGCTTGCCCGGCTCATCGCACGGAAATTCCCCGGACTCGGAGACCGCCTGCTCGGCGTCATCGAGCTACAGGTTCAGGACGAGGCGGGTGATTCGCTTTCCCCGAGACTCAGGGCGGCGGCCATGGAAGTGGTTGCCGCCGAAGCGGGCAAACGGGATCTCGGCGAAGCCCTTCCAACACCGAGGCACAGGAAATGGGGATTGGCGGCGATCCTCCTGATGGGCTTGGTTGCGACGGCTTTCCTCGCAACCCCGAAGGCGGGCCTCAATGCGCTTGAGCGCTGGCTTATGCCGTTTTCCAAAACGGAAAGATACACGTTCACACAGCTCGACTCTCCGATCGGATATCTCGCGGTGCCATACGGCGAGGCGTTCGGAGTCAGCCTGAAGCTTTCGTCGAATTCCGAGCAAATGCCTTCCTCGGCACAAGGGCAATACGCCTTGCAGCCCGAGGTCGCCGCCAAGCTCAAGGGAGCATCCTACGAATTTCAATTCCCCGGCCAGCAGGAGGCCGGGACAATTGTTTTCCGTATCGGAGATCTCCGCCATCTGGTGAAAGTCGAGCCGATGCAGCGGCCCGGCGTGGAGGGAACCAAAGCGCTGGTGGATTACCCTGACTACATGGGGATACCGGATAGGGAGGTGGAACTCACGACGGGTGAACTCAGCCTCGTCGAAGGCAGCAGCGTTGTCTTCGAACTCGATATGAGCCGTCCAGTCAGCTCGGGGAAATACGGCCCCGCGCGCGCATCCGGTGAGGCGTCCGTAGTCGAAACCTTCGAGCCTATCTCGGGCAAGCTCGGCATCACCGGCGAAAAGGCGCAGACCGGGAAAATCGCTGTCGCTGCTGTTCCCTTCGAGATCCCGTTTTCCTGGGTGGATGAATTCGGACTCGCCGGCGGATCGGACTTCAGGCTTCGTGTCGATGCGGTGAAAGACGCGCCGCCGGTGGCATACACCCAGGGGATCGAGCGCCGGAAGGCGATCCTTCCGGAAGAGGCGCTGGATTTCGAGATCCTGTGCGAGGATGACTTCGGCCTCAAGCAAGCGGGGATCGAATGGGAAAGCCTCGGAACGGCTACCGGTGAGCAACCCGGAACCAAGGGCGAGCTTGTCCTTGCGAAGGGCGGTCCGGAGGAACGCAGGATCATGGAACCGGCGGTGTTCTCTCCGGCGGCATTCGGCCTCGGCCCGCAGAGGCTCATGCTGCGTTCGTTTTCGGAGGACTATTATCCGGGCCGTGGCAGGGTTTATTCCGAGCCGGTCATCGTGTATGTCCTCAGCCGCGGGGAGCACGCGCAGCTTCTGAAAAGCCAGTTCGACAGGACGATCAGTGAGCTGGAGGATCTTGCCCGCAAGGAGCTGAACCTCCTCGATGAGAACCGGCGCCTCGAGCGTTTGGACGGCGAGGAGTTGCAGAGTGAGGAGAACCGCAAGCGGCTCGCGGAACAGGAGCTGGCGGAGGATGCGAACGCCGGGAAGATGAAAGACCTCAAGGAGAAGATGGAGGAGGTCATGAAAGGCGCGACCCGCAACGGCGAGATCGACAAGGAAACCCTCAGGAAAATGGCGGAGGCGCTCAAATCGATGCAGGAACTTTCCGAAAAGGACATCCCGAAAGTCCGCGACAAGCTGGGCGAGGCGAAGGAGCAGTCCAACACCCCGGAGAAGTCCGATGGGGATGTCACCGAGGCTGTCGAGGAGCAGAAAAAGGTGGTTGAAAAAATGAAGGAGGCCATCGAGCAGGCCACCGACGCGAACAAGCGCTTCGAGGCGAGCACCTTCGTCAGCCGCCTCAAGAAAGCCGCCTCCGAGGAGGAAGGGATTGCCGCCTCCCTCATCCGGGATTTTTCCAAAACCTTTGGTGTGAGGGAGCACGAGATCAATCCGAGCGACCAGATCAAGCTTAACGACACCAGCCGCCAGCAAGCTCTCACCGCAGCGGATGTGCGCTGGATCCAGGAGGATCTCGGGCACTACTTCGCCCGCACCGCAGAGGAGTCGTTCAAATCGATCCTCGATCAGATGCGCGATTCCCAGATCGATATCGAGCTTGAGAAAGTGAGTGCCAAGATACAGGTCATCAATACCTACACCGCCACCGAGCAGGCCAAGCATGCCGCAAAAAAGCTCGCCGAATGGGCCGCGATCCTCGGCGACGAGATCAACAAGGATGGTGGCGCGGGAGGCGGCGGCGCAGGTGGCGCGAATCCCGAGGATGAGGATTTCGAATTCATGCTGCGGGTGATGAAGATGATCCAGACCCAGCAGGATCTCCGGGCAAGGACACGCGTACTTGAACAGATCAAGCGGGATGCGGACGCATCCCGCACCAACACCCAATGAAAACATCACTCCAAATCCCATTGATCATCCTGGCATTGTCCCCGGCCGCACTGCGCGCCGAGGACGCGGAGGAGCGCATCGATGTCATCGAGCGGCATACGCGCGGATCCGAACAGCTTGCCGACGAGCAGGACGAATTGTCCGCCGATGTCCAGCAGCTCGTGATCGAGCAGACCGTTCCGAAAGTGATCGAGCTGCTGACCGAGGTGGAGGGAATCATGGACGAAACCACCGATTACCTGGCGGATGCCGATACCGGCGGCATTACCATCGCAGCCCAGACAGAGATCATTGAGAAGATCCACGAAGCCGCCAAGCAGAAGCAGCAGCAGGGTGGCCAGGGAAAGGCAGGGGGAGCGATGATGGACATGATGGAACGCATGATGGGCAAGAAAGAAGGGGAGGGAAAAGGCGAAGGCAAGGGCAAGGGAGCCGGTGACAAAGGCGGTGAAGGACAGACAGGTGAATCGGATGCCGCCAACTCAAGCGAGACCGGCACCGCCGGCAACAAGGCGGAAGAGCGCAGGGTGCCGAAGGCGGCGGGCCAGGCAGGGAGATCTCTTCCCGATGAGTTCCAGAAGGCGCTGGACGCATACAACAGGGGGCTTGGGAAAATCAGCAAATGATCATGAAACCCCTCGCCGCCTTTTTCCAACTCGTCATCCTTGCCGCCACGGCAAGTGCACAGGGTTTGCTCAACAGGCAGGACGATACGATACCCGCACAGGTCGATCTCATCTATGAGCGCGGCTTGCGTTACCTTGCGGAACAGCAGAATGCCGACGGAGCATGGAATGACTCCGCAGGCAGGGAGCCGGGTGTTGTGGGTCTCTGTGTTGCCGCTTTCCTCGCCCATGGGGAGGATCCGAAGAACGGCCCTTATGCAAAGGTCATCAGCAAGGGTGTCGATTACATCATTTCGAAGCAGAACCCGGCGAACGGCTACATTGGCTCAAGCATGTACAACCATGCTTTCGCGACCAAGGCGCTCGCGGAGTCCTACGGGATTGTGGAGAATCCGAAGCTGGCAAACGCATTGAAGGATGCGGTGGGGCTGATCGTCAGTTCACAGAAACGCAACCGCTCCGGCGGATGGCGCTACACCCCGGAAAGCCGGGACGCGGACACCACGGTCACCGGATGTCAGCTCGTGAGCCTCTTCGCTGCGAGGAATGCCGGGATGGAGGTGCCTGACGAAGCCATCAAGAAGGGACTTTCCTATCTTGCCACCTGCCGGGGAGGGGACGGATCCTACGGCTACACCTCTTCGGCAGGCGGCAAGCCGACACTCACCGCCATCGGCTCGCTCTGCCTTTCCCTGGCAAAGGAGAAGGATTCCAAGGGTTATGCGGCGAGCCTCGCCTACCTCAAGAAGAACCTCGATTACCGCGAACGCTATTATCCGTATTACTACGAATACTACATGTCCCAGGCGCTTTTCCATGCCGATAGCGATGTCTGGGCGGACTGGAACGGACGCAACATCCGCTACCTCGGCACGATCCAGTCTCCGGACGGCTCCTTCCCCGGCAACCAGGGCCAAGCATTCAGCACGGCGGGTTCGCTTTTGTCGCTCGCCTTGAACTACCGCTATCTGCCAATCTACGAAAAATGAGAACGGCTCCCTTCATTGCCCTTTTCCTTGCAACATGCTGCTACGGCGTGGAGATCAAGGATGACATGCTGAACTTCGTCAACGGCGACCAGTTGCATGGGAAATTCTCCGGTATCGCGGCGGACTCCTCCCTCATCTGGAAGCGGCATGACGTGGGTGACGATGTGAGGTTCAAACGTTCCGAACTCCGGAGGGTCGTCCTGCACGGCGGGGAGCCACTGGCTTCCCTCCGCAGCTTTTCACACATCGGAATAACCAACGGCGACCGTATCCCGGGCCAGATCCGTGAGCTTGATGACAAGCGTGTCCTCATCGAGACGGAATACGCCGGGATGCTGGAATTCCCCCGGGACCGGGTGGGTCTTCTAGCACCCAGCCCGATGGGGGGCAGGGTGCTTTACCATGGCCCTTTCGATCCCGTGCAGTGGGACATGATCGACCTCAAGCATCCGGATGGTGTCCCGGCACCTGCGGGGAAAGGGGAGAAGCAGGATGGCATCCCGCGCTGGAAACACGCCGGCTCCGCGTGGTATTGGCAGAACGAGGAAACCGGCACCGCCATTGCAAAGAAGTCGGGAATGCCGGACCGTGCGATCCTTCAGTTTGAAATCGCATGGAAAGACCGCCTTTCGCTGGCGGTCGGTTTCCATTCCGACTTCAAGAGACCGGGTCAGATCGACGAGGATGACCAGAGGGGAGCCGCCGTGCCAAACGGCGGGAAAGCCGTTTCCCTACCAGGCCTTTTCGGTGAGGGTTACGTCCTTCATCTGGATTCCAGCTACGTGATGCTTTACCGCACGTCCTTCGATGATGACGGCGTGGCACGGCTCGACCGGGTGCAGTCGAGTAACAGCAGCCTGCGTCTCGGCGATTCCGGCAAGGCTGCTGTGGAGCTCCGCTGCAACCGCCTTTCCGGGGAAATCGCCCTCTTTGTCGATGGCGAGTTCGTGACCCAGTGGAGCGAGCTGGACAGCAGTCCGGACAACGGCGACGGATATGCGGGCAAGGGTGAAGGTTTCGGTTTTGTCGCGCAGGCCGGGGGGTCCTCTGTCCGAATCTCGGAGATTTTGGTCGCCGAGTGGAACGGGATGCCGGATTCCGCACGCAGCCTGCAGGTGGATGATGCGGATATCGTGCTGCTGGCCAACGGCACCGACCGTTTCTCGGGGAAAGTAACCGGTTTGCGCGACGGTCTGCTGAAGCTTGAGGGGCGCTTCGGGGATTTCGAGTTTCCGATCGCCGAGGTCGCGGAAGTTCGCTTCGCAAAATCGCGGTTGGCGAAGGAAGAGGACTCCTCGGAAGAGGTCAGGCTGAGGTTGCACCCGCTTGGAAGGATCAGCGGTAAGCCCTTGGGCGGCGACGGCAAAATCCTGCGCATGCGAAATGCGTCGGCGGGTGAGATCGATGTCAGGCTGGACTCCGCCGTGATGCTGGAGTTCCGCGAAACGGATAGCTTCTTGGATGACTGGGACGATGACTTCTGATTTTTTTCCATGCACGGCAATGCTGCTTGGCATCGCGACTTCCGCGATGGCTGCGGAAGTGTCGCTGCATGGTGATGGCAGGCTGACCGGAGAGGTTAGTTCAATGGACGCCGACGGAACGATAGCGCTGGTATCCCCTCTTTCTCCTGAGCCGCTGCGTATCAGGGGTGATAAGGCGATTCGGGTCGATTTCGGCGCGGACAAGCAGAATGTCGATGTGTCGGGCCAAAAGTTGCAACTCATAAACGGCGACGTACTGCCTGTTAGGGTGAACTCTTTGGCCGACGGTTTGATGCAGGCGGAGTCGGACGATCTCGGCCTGTTCTCCATCCCGCGTGAGATGATTTCCACGATCCAACTGGGGATATTCCCCCAGCGGCTCATCTACTCCGGCTCCGGGGATTTCGAGGGTTGGAAACGTGACAAGGCCAATCCCAAGAGCTGGACGATCGAAGGCGGCGAATTCGTCGCGGAAGGGCAGGGCATGATATCGAGGGATGCCGAGCTTCCCGAGAAGTTCATCCTCAAGTTCAGCTTCACTTGGAGCAATTATCCGAATCTCCAGTTCCGGTTCGCCGAGCCTAAGGATGCGGGGAACGGGCGCGTGGACAGGTATCTGCTCCAGTTCGCCGGTTCCGGGGTGGGCATTTTCCGGGAATCCGCTGCAAAGAGCGGGAATGTTCCCATAGTTTTCCTGAACCGTGCTTCCGAACGCTTGCGGGACAACCGGATGGATATCGAGATCCGCGTGGATCGGTCGCGCGGACAGATGCGGCTCTACGTCGATGGGGAGATGGAGGGGCGTTACACCGACCCTGTGCCGGGAATTCCTTCGGGGACGGGCATTTCAATCATCAGCAGGGCACCGCAGGAAAGCAGCCAGAGGATAGCCAATATCAAGGTGCTCGAATGGGACGACAGGGGTGACAGGCACCGCACCGAAGACAGGGGCGACGGAAAGTCCGATTCTCTCATCGGCCGTAACGGGGAACGGCTGGGGGGCAGTCTCACGGGGATACGCAGGGACGGCGATGAGTCCGTTTACCTCTTCAAGAGCGATTTCCAGAAGGAAATCCTGGAGCTTCCGGAACAGGAAGTCTCCACTGTTTTCATCGGCGGCGAAGGCGTTTCCGCAAATGATTCCGATCCCGATGGGTTCACCCTTAGCCTGCGCGGGGGCGGGCTGATGACCGTTGACTCATGCGTTTTCGGCTCAGGAAAAGTGATGGCAAAACACCCCCTGCTCGGTGATCTTCAGATCGAGCGTGCAGGCATCATTTCCCTAATGCGCCGAGCGGTGCCAAAAGCAAAACCAGTAATAAGCCGATGACCATCCGAATCCCCATAGCGCTGTTCGCATTCGGCGCATGCTGCCTTGCCGCAGATGACGATGCGGTTGTCCGCTTCTCGAACGGCGACCAGCTCACCGGCGAGGTGCTTGCGCTTTCCGGTGAGAAGCTCACATGGAAGTCGCAGATCCTCAAGGAGCCGTCCGAATTCGAGCTGAGGCACCTTGTGGATCTGAATATGCCAGCCGGGAACGCATCGGGCGGCGATGCTGCCGCCCACAATGCTGTTCTGGAAATGACCAACGGCGACATCATCCAAGGCCGCCTGGCGGGCTTGGGCAATGATGAGATCAAGCTAAAGACCCCTTTTGCCGGGGATATGACGGTACGGCGGGTGAATGTGAAATCGGTCAGCATTTCCCGCAGTGCCGACTATCTGTACCGCGGACCGAACAGCATGGAGGAGTGGACGCTTTCCGGGCCAGGCAGTTGGCAGTTCCGCGGGGGTGCGCTGCATTCCAAGTCTCCGGGCGGGATTGCCCGGGAGATGGACTTTCCGGAGGAGTGCGTGATCGCCTTTGATGCAGCCTGGCGCGGGGCTTTCCGCCCAAAGTTCATCTTCTTTTCGAATGATGTCACCAGCTCGAATCCGGATGTCGGATATGAAATGGTTTTCCAGGGAAATTCCGTCCATGTGAAAAAAGGCGGATCCGACAACTGGCTCGGCCACTCCACCAACGCGGGTGTCCTCCGCGAGAATGAGAAAGCCCGCATCGAGATCAGGGCCAGCAAAAAAAGCGGCAAAATCCTCCTTTATGTGGACGGCGAGATGATTGATCTCTGGGAGGATGCGAATGTTGCTGCCGGGAAGTTCGGCAAAGGCTTCCACATCGTCGCGCAGGACAGTTCCATGTTGCGCATCTCCAATATCGGGGTCGGAGAATGGGACGGATACCATGAGGAGGTGCCGAACGGGCAGGCGGGCATAGGAGGGGGCGCATTCCGCGGGCGTTTCGAGTTCGGGGAGGAGGAGCCTGAGGAGGTTGAACCCAAAGAGGAGCAGGCTGAGGGGAGGATGGTGCTGGTAAACGGTGACAGCATCGAAGGTGAGGTTCTGAAGGTCGATGGCGATGACATCACCCTAAAGACACCGTTCTCGGAAGTGACTTTCCCGATTGTCCGGCTCAAGAACATCGTGCTCAAAAAGGCGGATATGGAGACGGTGAAGCTCTACAAGGGTGATGTCCGCGCCACGTTTGAGAACGGATCGCATCTGGTTTTCCGTTTTGACGGGGTGGATGGCGACAAGATCCTGGGCTTCAGCCAGCACTTCGGCGAGGCGCGTTTTTCCAAGGGCAGTTTCAGCAGGATCGAGTTCAACATCTACGATAAGAAGATGGAGTCCATGCGCCTGCGCGACGAATGGTAGGCCTCGCCCTCACCGAAATGGCAATGAGACTGGACGCGGCGGGAATGGTGATGTTGGATTCACAAAACCGTGACCGAAAATCCCTCCGTATCGCCGCCCGCCGACCTTGAGATCAAGGATGCCCAATTGATTTTCAACCGGGTCTGGAAGGAATTGGAGGATGAAATCGGTAGGGAAAACCTCAGGTTTCCCAAGGAGCTGATCCTTCTCGGCGGCGCTCCGGGTTCCGGAAAAGGCACGAATACGGATTTCATCCGGAAGGTGCGCGGGATTTCGGCAAATCCGATCGTGGTCAGCCAACTGCTCGATTCTGACGAGGCGAAGAAGATCAAGGCCGGTGGCGGAATGGTGGGCGATGAGGAGGTGTTGCGCTTGCTCCTGCACGAGATGCTAAAATCCGAGTTCCGCGACAGCGTGGTTCTCGACGGATTTCCGAGGACGAATGTCCAGGTGGAATGCCTCAAGATGTTCTACGACCAGATGGTGCTCCTGAGGCGGGAATTTTCCAACTCTCCGCAGGCGCATTTTTTCCGGCAGCCGGTGTTCCACATCATGGTGCTGTTTGTCGATGAGGTGGAGAGCATCTCCCGGCAGATCAAGCGCGGAAAGGAAACGCTGGAGCACAACGCAGAGATCAGGCATTCGGGTGTTGGAGTGCTGGAGGAAGAGCGGGCAACCGACTTCGATCCGGAACTCGCCAGGAACCGCTACCGCACGTTCAAGGAAAAGACCTACGATGCGCTGGTCTCGCTGAAGCAGATTTTCCATTACCATTTCATCAATGCCCAGGCACCCATCGATGTGGTGCAGCAGAACATCATCCGCGAGCTTGAATACCAGAGTTCGCTGGAGCTGGATCCACGGACATACGACACGCTCCGGCACATCCCGCTGGCGGATGAGATCGTGGTTCAGGCGCGGCAGGAACTGGTCAACCGTCTGGACAGTTACCAGATCGAGCACCGCGAACTGTTCGTGGGTGTCGTGGATTTCATCCAGGACAAGATGATGCCTGTCATCAAGCGCTATGCGGTCACTGGCCGCGCCACGGTCAACACCGAAGAATCGCTTTTCCATGATCCGGTGGCGCTCGCGATCCTGATCGACATCTATTCGGAGCGGGGCTTCCAGGCGATGGTGGACATCCATCGCCAGGAGATCCCGGAGCGCGTGGATTTGCAGACCGGGCTGATCACCACGCGCCTGAAAAAGGTATATCGGATCACCGTGTTTTTCAGCGGATCAAAGATCAGGCGCGGCTGATCCGTCAGTAATCGTTTGCTGCGTCTGACGCCCACGATCTGCGTGGCTTCCTATCAAAACGCAAAGGAGATAAACCTAAGGCGGACGGGCAGGATCCGCAAGGAGGCAGATGGAACGAAATTGCGCTACCCAAGCCGCCGCCAAACCGGCATGGTTGCATGCCTCATGGTTTCACTTGTGATCATTGTCGAGGCGGCAGCCGGGAAGGCTGAGGATTTCCTGAGATATCTCACCGAGGAGGCGGCGGCTGTAATCGCCAACGAACCCGGTTGCATGCAATTCATCATTTCACGCGCGAAGGAAAATCCTGACCTGTTCACGCTTGCCGAGTTCTACGCCGACGGAGCGGCGCTGGAGGCACACCGTTTGACCCCTCATTTCATCTTGTTCCAGGAGCGGGTGAAAGAATTCGGGCTGATCGCGAACAAGACGCCGGTTCTCGGCGAGGTGGTGTTCCCGCTGTAGTTTCCACTCAGGATTTCGCAGCCATCTTCAGTGCCGCAGCGACGAATCCTGAGAAAAGCGGGTGAGGATGGTTCGGCTTGGAGAGGAACTCGGGGTGAAACTGTGCACCGACGTAGAACGGATGGTCCGCCAGCTCGACAATCTCCACGAGACCCTCTTTCGCTGACACCGAGGAAATGATAAGTCCGCCTTCCTGGAGCTTGTCCTGGTAGTCCGAGTTCACCTCGTAGCGGTGGCGGTGGCGCTCGTGGATGCGGTCCACGTTGCCATAGAGGTCGGCCGCCTTGGTGCCGGCGAAGAGGATGGATTCGCAGGAGCCGAGGCGCATCGTTGCGCCCATGTCCTCGACGCCTTTCTGCTCCTCCTGGAGGCAGATGACGGCATGGGGGGTGGCCTTGTCGAACTCCGTGGAGTTCGCTCCCTTGAGCCCGCACATGTTGCGGGCGTATTCGATCGTGGCGATCTGCATCCCGAGGCAGATGCCGAGGTAAGGGATCTTGTTCTCGCGGGCGTATTGGGCGGCGAGGATCTTGCCCTCGATCCCGCGGTCGCCGAAGCCGCCGGGGACGAGGATGCCATCCACCTCACCGATCACAGCCTTCGCGCCGTGGTCTTCGATGGCCTCCGCCTC
>Ga0163144_10027427_pt1 | contig 11029 bp, 5 predicted proteins | sample OliLak19BULKMAT1_FD_123175 | JGI IMG/M metagenome (GOLD analysis project Ga0163144, IMG submission 123175) | Freshwater microbial mat bacterial communities from Lake Vanda, McMurdo Dry Valleys, Antarctica - Oligotrophic Lake LV.19.BULKMAT1 | ecosystem: Environmental > Aquatic > Freshwater > Lake... | reverse complement strand
GGCGGCTGGTCATGGTATACATGGCCTGTGACTGCATCATCTTACGCTGTTGACGGTAGGAATCGCCGCCATCCGAGGTGGCTTTCAGGGCGTCGGCCTCGCGGCTGAGGGCCGCGCTCTCATCTTGCAAAGTGTCGTTGCTAGAGACTTCTGATTGTCGGATTTCGCTGACGGCCTGCTCCAAAATTTGGGAGGCTTCATTGAATTTTCCCTCGTCCGCCAGCGCAACAGCCTTGCGCCGCGCCTGTGCCGCCTTGAGCAGCATGACCTGTTGGGTGACTTCTGGGTTGCCCCTACGGCTCGGCAGCGAGGCATCGCGGGAGATGGTCACGTCGATGTCCCGTTCAACCACGATATGCTGCGTCCCGTTATCGGATAGCTTGTCATATTCCACGCGCACGCTGGCGACATTGATGACGCCCTCAACCGTGGCAGCGGGCATTTGGATTTCCAGCACCAGCGCCTTGACTTCATCGCCAAACAAATCGCCCAACCGGTATAGCTTGCCGCCCGCCGCCAAATCTTCGACATAAGCGTTCATCTGGCGGACGCCGCCGGCTTGTAAACCGGTCACAGTCACGCTCAAATTCTGGCCGACCAGCGACAACAGCCCAGATAATTCTTCATTGAGAATGGTGGGCATCCCCTCTGGATTTTCGATGTAGTAATACGCGCCGCCGCCCGCGTTCGCCATCTGCATGAGCAAGTCTTCGTTGAAGTCCTCGCCCAAGCCCATCGTGGTCGTGCTGACGCCTTCACCGTACTTCTGCTTGGCGAATGCGACAAGTTTCTCGGTATCGGTCACGCCACGATTGGCGAGTCCGTCGCTGATGATGATAACGCGGTTGGTCTGGTCGGATCGGATGCCCTGAGACACCCATTTGACGCCCTCCAACCATCCGCCGCTGAGGTTGGTCGCGCCGCTAGGCGTGATGCGCTGCACCTGCTGATTGATGATGTCCTTACGCTGCACTTTTTCGGGCGGCAACAGGGTCGTCACCTCGTCGTTATACAGCACCACCGAGAGCGTATCGCTCAGGCCGAGATTCTGCACGAGCATGGTGGCCGCCCGGCGGGTGTAATCAATTTTCGCCCCCGCCATCGAACCGCTGCGGTCTACCACCAAGCTCAGATTCAAGGGGCGGCGTTTAGCCTCGTTTAAGACGGCATCCGCCTTGACCAAGACCATCACATACAGCCGAATCGGGTGATTCAGCGGAAAGGTATCGTATTCCAGCGCGCACTCGACTTGCATGACACTCACCCCTAGAGATAGGTCTTTAATGCACTAAACATTATCATTGTAGCGTGATTCGCAAATTTAGAGTGCAGGCTTGCGCCCACCCCAATTTGTCGTGCGCTCATAGACGTGGCCGACTCGCATCACATCCGCCTCACCCAACTGCCGCCCAATCAACTGTAACCCTACTGGCAAGCCTTGAGCATCGAAGCCGCATGGGACATTTAGCCCGCACACCCCCGCGAGGTTGAGCGTGATGGTCAACACGTCCGCGAGATACATTTGCAGCGGGTCATCGGTGTTCTGACCAATTTTGAAGGCCGTCGTCGGTGAAGTGGCCGCCGCGATGATGTCTACCTTCTCAAAGGCTTGGTCAAAGTCGCGCTTAATCAGCGTCCGAACCTGTGACGCCTTGCCGTAGAACGCATCATAGTATCCGGCGCTGAGGGCATACGTCCCCAGCATGATACGGCGCTTGACCTCATCGCCAAACCCTTGCCCACGGGTGGCGCGGTAGTTTTCCACCATATCGCCCTTTTCGACATGCAAACCGAAGCGCACGCCGTCAAAACGGGCGAGGTTTGAACTGGCCTCGCTGGTCGCCAACAGATAATAGACTGGCAGGCCATATTCGGTATGCGGTAGGCTGATTTCGACCAGTTCCGCGCCGAGGTCTTGTAGGTGTTTCAATGCGCCGCGCACACTAGACTCAACATCAGGCTCCATGCCCGCGACGAAATATTCTTTGGGGATGCCCACTCGTAGCCCTTTGAGCGACTCGCCCATCTCGGCCAGCGATGCCAGATAATCCGGCACAGATTCCGGGCGGCTGGTCGAGTCCAAGGGGTCGTGACCGGCCATCACCTGAAGGATACGCGCCGAATCTTCAACCGTGTGGGTCATCGGGCCAATCGAATCGAGCGACGAGCCATAAGCAATCAGGCCATAGCGCGAGACGCGCCCATAGCTGGGCTTTAGCGCGGTGATACCACAGAACGCCCCCGGCTGGCGGATGCTGCCGCCGGTATCCGTCCCCAATGCGCCCGCGACCATACCCGCCGCAACTGCCGCCGCGCTGCCGCCGCTACTGCCGCCCGGGACGCGCTCTAAATCCCACGGATTATGCGTGACCTGATAGGCACTGTTCTCGGTGGATGACCCCATGGCGAATTCGTCACAGTTCAGCTTGCCGAGCATGACGATTCCGGCGTCCAACAGGCGTTTGACGGCAGTCGCGTCAAAAACCGGAACGTAACCCTTAAGGATTTTGGAGCCGCTGGTGGTCTGGACGCCTTTGGTCGAAAGCACATCTTTAATCCCCAACGGCACGCCCAGAAGCGGTAATTTTTCGCCCGCTTTACGGCGTTGGTCGGCGCGTTCGGCGGCGGCTAATGCGCCCTCACCGGTCACGGTGATAAAAGCCTGTACCTTCGGTTCGACCTGCTCAATCCGGTCAAGGTAGGCGCGGGTCAATTCCACCGAGGAAAACGTCCCAGCATCTAGCCCCACCACAATCTCGCTGAGAGTCAGCGTCGTCACATCCAGCATGTGTGCCATCCTGCCTAGTTTTGTGCCAATTCAACAGGGCAAAGTATAGCACACAGATGAGCGTGCTGAGTGGCAAGTGGTATGGCGAGGTGCAAGGCAAATGGGCGTGTTTAGGCGTCGATAGACCTTGCACCGGGTTATCTTAGGACGAGCTAAGCTGGAGCGGATTGTCGTAATACGGCGTTTCGCATAGCGTGGTCAAGTTGTTGTTGGCGTCCATCACCAAGACCTGCAAACGCCAGCGGATGGCATCGGCATAATAGATAGTGCTGCTATAGGTGCTGTACAAATCTACCGACATATTGGTTTCGGTAGAGCCGCTACGCAACAATCTGCCCGTGCCGCCCAAGACTTGCCCGTCATTGAGCAACATAATTTCCAACTGATAGCCATAGATGTTTCGCGCCGCATCCCAATAGAAGGTGACAATCTCATTCACCGGGCCGAATGGTGACGTGGCACGGAAGGTATCGCACGAGGGTTGTGTGCCGGTTGGGGCGGTTGTCGCGCCGGGGACAGCCGTAGACCTCGGCTGATTGGGGTCGGCTGTCGGGGCCATGCGGGTCGGGCGGGCGATAACTGGGAGACGAGTCGGAGTCGGTTTGACGTTCGGGCCGCGCCCGATGCTGGCGTCGATTTCTTCTTGCGTGGGCAGTGTGACCGAACGTGGGAGCGGGAGCGTCTCGACGAACACCATCTCCGCGATTTCTTCATCGGTCAGGCGTTGCGGCGCTCCCCACCGGCTGGTGAAGGCAGGCGCACCAGCAGAATCCAAGCATGTCACGCTGCGGGTGATATGCCCCAACGGGACATGCTCGGCCTCCTCGCCATTGACGATTGCGTCGCCTTCAACAAGGCTCATCTCCATCGCAAGGCATGTCGGGTCGCCCACCGGGTCAAAGCTGCTGACCAAATCCCCAAATTCCGGTGAATTGGACAGCGCAGAGAAGGCATCCTCACCACTACGAAGGACGGCAGTAGACCCTAATTCAACCTCTGCGCCGTTGGCCGAAAGGCGGACGCGGGCTTCTTCCGGTCCTTGTAGCACTAAGACATTGGGCGCTTCTTGACAAGTCGGTATACCGAGGCCGGTCTTGAAATAGAAGGCCTGCATCGGGGATTGTGACTCCAGATTCGCCACGGGTAGCGCTCGCAAGTCAACCGCCGGTTCGAGGGCGGATACCAGTGAACGTGCCAGCCACATATTGAAGCCGGTCAAACGCAGCCATTCCCCATCGGCGCTACGCGCATCGACATCGAACGGCTGGCCGGGGGTGGCCGTCTCAGTGATGTTATAGGTCGTGCCGGGGCCGCTACGCAGGTTAATATTCTGCCCCGCCGTGACCAGCACCCGTACCGGCTCTCCTACCGTCAGCGCGGCGTCTGGCGTGACATCGTTCTGTACTTGAACATCGCCCAGCAGCAAGAATGTCACCGCTTGGCCGGGGAGGGTATTGGGGATATTGGCCTGAACATTCATCATCGCGATTCCCCACAGCGAGGTTTCGAGGTCGAGCGGCTGCGTGCGGATGTCGGCGATTTCAACCAATGGGATGGTATCGGCGGGCAGGCTGAACGTCCCAGCCTCAAGCTCACTGGAAAAGCGCGTGTCCACCCGGTCAAACCCATAACAAGCAGAATTGCGCCCAATCGTCTGGCAATTTGAGCCGACGGCTTGCAGCGCCTGAGTCACCAATGTGCTGCATGTGTTGGGCTGCGCCACGCTCTGGATGATGGTCGCGCCCATCAAAATGTACAGGACGCCAAGCGTCCATAATCCGAGTCGATGTTTCATGTGTTAATTCCTGTTTTATTTCATAGTGTATTTCTAAATGGGTTTACGTGTATCGGGCGTCGGGCTTGCGTAGGGGGTGCGGAGCGCGGTACGCTCACCAACATCATCCCCACACTCCTATTTTCCTGACCGTCACACACCCCGTTTAGGTTCACATCGGGGCAATCACACGTCCCATTGTTATCCTCGTCAATACACTGCTCATAGTCGCAGATACCATCAGAGTTGCGGTCTTGACAGCCGCAAGCCGGGCGCTCATCGTCGCCTATGCAAATCGCCGGGTCAAAATCATCACAAATCCCGTCCGCATCTGCGTCTATGCACTCATATCCTTCTTCGTCGTCACAGATGCCATTCGCGTTCGCGTCTTCGCAATCAAACGTGCAAATCGGCAAGGATGGGTCGTCCTGACATTCCCTTTTATCGCACAATCCGTTGCCGTCGCTGTCGATACAAGCGAAATCGCATGTCCCGTCATTGTCCAAGTCGAGGCACTCATCGCGGTCACACACGCCGTTGTTATTGTTGTCGTTACACTCATTTTCTTGACCATCGCAGATGTCATTCTCGTTGAGGTCATAACAAGCTCTGTCGCAAACGCCGTCGTCGTCCGCGTCTAGACATTCTTCATAATCGCAAATGCCGTTCTCGTTCCCATCACGGCAGCCTTCGCACGCGCCGTCTGCATCAATGTCGATACATTCTAGGCCGTCGCACACACCATTTTCATTGCGATCTTTACACGTATTACAGACGCCATCGTTATCCGGGTCTTCGCAAACCGGCAATGTGAAACGGGAGTCGTCCTCGTCCGTCGGATTCTCAGCCTCGATTTCATATTCATCCGCCGGGTCGGGCAGTTCGACACCCTGATCTTCAAGTTGTTCGCCATAGAAAACGAAATCTTCAGCGTTATACGGCTCAGGGCGGCTGGGGATGCTGGCTGCTTGACCGTCCTCGCCCAGTTCGATCTCGGTCTGGCTGCCGGGGACGAGTATCCGCGTCACGCCTTGCGATTCAATCACCCCTTGTCCCTCAAACAACGTGACTTGGAGGGTTTTCGGGGTTTCTGGCGAGTCCTCAGACGGGTGAGTCGTAGTCAAGAAAGCGGTAGACCCCAACGAGACATTCACACCGTTGACGTTCAGGTTAATCAGCCCCATCCCTTTGGGGGTCTGTACCATCACGCCGTCAGTCGGGACTTCGGCGCACTGGGTTGAACCGATGCCGGTCTTGAAATAAAACGCTTGCATCGGGTTATAGACCAGCGAATCGGGGAGGACTTCTGGCAACAGCGCGAGGTCTACTCCGACCAAATCGGCGAACATCCAGCCGGTGCGCGTGCGGTAATCCTCATATTTCACCCGTAGCCATGTCTCGCCCGTCGCGTTGACCGCCCGACCCGTCACAATCAGCGGGGTATTGGCTGGCAGTGAGCCGATGACGACGCCCTCGGTGCTGGGGCTAAGGCGAATATTGGTCGCCGCCAGTGTTTTCGACTCAACGCGAGCTTGGTCAACCACGGCGTCTTGGATTTCGACATCGCCGAACAGCAACATCGTGACGTTCTGCCCCGGCTGGGTATCTGGGAGGCTGGCCTGCACCTGCATGACTGCCACGCCCCACTCATTGGCAGAGTCGTTCAACGGGCTGAGGTCAAGGGCGCTAATCGAAGTCAGGTCTACCCGGTCTCCAATCGAGTCCCATTCCAGCGCGGCGGCCGGTTCTTGTGGCGTCACCGCGCCCAGCACATTCCCATAACAAACCTGATTGCGCCCCGTTTCGGCGCACACATCGCCCGCCGTTTGCAGCGCCAAACGAACCATCTGCCCACAGCTATCTAACCCCGGCGGCTGGGCAGCAATCACCACCGCCATCATCAGGCCAAACCATGCCGTCACACCTAACCCCAAACCGCGTCGAATAAAGCGCCACATTGATTTAACTCCTCATTTCCAGTGTTTTTCAGATTGTATCTCGGTTTTCAAACGCGACAGCCCCTACGCGAGGCAGGGGCTGTTTTTTTACATTTCGGCAACAGTTACATGGCCTGTCGTTTTAAGGACAAGCATCCGCCGCAATCAGATTTATTGGGGTTGACCCTGCAATTCCGGTGAGGGGCGGGGCGGTGTTACAGAGCGATTGTTGTTGGACGACGTAATGTTGTCCCTTACTAATGCTCATGGTAAAAGTCGGGTTACTAATCGACAACGTGCCGACGGCTGTTGCCGTACAATCCGCTGTTTTGAAGTATACAGCATAGGCCGATGCGGGCGGGTCGCCCGCGTCGCGAGTGACGGCAAAAGTGGTCGTCATGGTGGAACTGAACGCGCACGCACCAATGCTGACGGTGACGGTGGTCGTATCGCTCAGGCCATTGCTATCGGTCACGGTCAGGCTGATGGTGTACGTCCCCGGAGCCACGTAAGTATGTACCCCGCTGCCATTGCCTGCCGTAGTGCCGTCGCCAAAACTCCACGCACGACTCGTAATCGCGCTAGACCCCGGCGTAGAAGAATTCTGGTAGTTCAGGTCGAACCCATCCATGATTTGTGTGATGATGGCGGTTGGGCCGGTCTCCGGCGCGGACAGTTCAAAAGAGGCGCTGGCACGGTCAGCAAAGAAGGCGTTAAATACCTGTAGCCGCACGGTATAACACCCAAAAGCGCTATAGATATGGGAGGGATTAAACGCCGTCGAGGTTGAGCCGTCGCCAAAGTTCCAGTTAACACTGGTCACATCGCCGAACGAATTATTGCTGAAGAATACCTCTAGCCCAACGATGGAGTAGGTGAAACTTGCGGTGGGCTTACAGGGGACTGGGATGGGTAACGGGGTAGCCGAGCAGGTCGGGATGGGCGTCATGCTTGGCGTCGGTGGGGTATTGGTTGGGAAGACAAAATCTGTCGGCGTGATGCTGGGGATTGCGGTTGCCGTGGGAACAGCCGTATTACGCCGGACAACCGTCGGGACGGGCGTGTTGGTCGGGGTAAGGGTCGGTTCAGCGTCTGGCAAGTCCACTTCATCCGGCAAGAGTTCAAGAATCGGCTGTACCAACGCGACCAGCGCACCGTCATACGGCTCTGGCTCGGACGGGGCGCTCATCGCGACGCCATTGTCGTCTAGTTCAACGCATGTGCGCTCACCCGGCTCGACGCTGACGCCTTCACCCATCGCTTCAACATCGCTGCCGCCTTCAAGCAAATATAGGCACGACAGATTTTCGCCCTCAGGGGCGGTCAAATAGCCGGTAGACCCCAACGCAACGTCCATGCCGTTGACCTTGAAATCGACCTTGCCGACGCCTTTGGGGGTCTGGATGAGGATGCCGTCCATCGGGGCTTCGACGCACTGCGGCTGCCCTACCCCGGTCTTGAAGTAAAACGCTTGCATCGGGTTGACCGTCTGGTCAGACGCCTGCACATCCGGCAGACCGTCCAGCGCTACATCCAACAGGTCAGAGCGCACCCAGCCATATATTTCACGTTCGGGGTTGTGGTTGACGCGCACCCACAATTCGCCCGTCGCCGTCATGGTCTTGCCGTTGGCGGTCACGACATCACCCGCCGCCAATGACGCCAAGACAGGACGTGTCGCCCCCGGCGCAACCCGAACATTAGCGGCGGAAAGCACCCCGGCCTGAATCTCAATCGGCGTGCCAACCGCGTTCTCAAACTGCACATCACCAAACAAGATAAAGGTGACATTCTGCCCCGGCAGTGAGTCTGGGAGGTTGGCTTGCACTTGCATCAAGACCACACCCCAACGCTCCTCTACGAGGTCAATCGGGCTGAGTTCCATCGAAGCGATGTCTTGCAGATTGGCCTTATCGCCCCGCGCCTCGAACACCAGACTCTCTATCAAATCTGGACGCGGGCTGACGAGATTGAGGACATGGCCGTAACAGGCTTGGTTACGGGTAGTATCGCTGCACTCGGCATCGGTTGATTCCAACGCAGCATTTAACAACGCACTACACTGACTGTCTGAACCGGGCGTATTAGGCGCTCCGGGCTGGGCAAAATTTTGTGCGCCCACACCCAACATCGCCAGCACCAGCCCGACCCCTAAAACCAATCCGAATGGGTTTCCTAATCTCTTGAGCATAAGAACTCCTCTGAGCCAGATTCCAACGAAGATGTGATAAATAACAGAAGATAGGATAAAAGTTACCTTGTTATCTTAACTCATATTTTATCATAACGCTGATTGAGCATCGGATTTGTTAGAAAACCAAAACTATTCCGCCCGTTGCGAATCCGCACAAATGGTCGGATAATGAGTCATAAGCATCGGCGACCAATGGGTCGCCTTTCATTTTATAATTCCCCATCAACCAAGCGTGTGAACTCGTGACCCCTAACCAACCCTACTCCCAAAATACATTCATCGCCATCGCAGGCAACATTGGCGCGGGCAAATCGACCCTGACTCAGATGCTGGCCGATGCCTTTCAATGGCAGCCGTTCCTCGAAGGCCAAAGCGAAAACCCGTATCTGGTCGATTTTTACCGCGATATGTCGCGTTGGAGTTTTCATTCACAAATTTTCTTCATGGGCAAGCGCTTAGAGCATCATCGGCAATTGACCGGCTACCCGGGCAGTGTCGTCCAAGACCGCACGGTGTATGAGGACGCAGAGATTTTCGCCCGCAACCTATACCGTCAAGGGCGCATGTCTGACCGCGATTGGGACACCTACCAAAATTTATACACCGCCGTCAGCGCGTTTTTGCCCCACCCGCATCTGGTGATTTACTTACGCGCCAGCACCGGCACGCTCTTACGCCAAATCGCCAAGCGCGGGCGCGATTATGAGAAAGACATCACCGCCGACTATATCGAAGGCTTGAACGGGTTGTATGAAGATTGGGTTGGGCGTTGGCACGTCTCGCCAGTGGTGACGATTGAGATGGACTCGCTGGATTTTCAGCACCGTCCGAATGACTTCATCCGCGTCTGTGAGCAGATTCGCGGCGCAGTCGCGATGGGGTAATTTGTGGTTTTGTAGGGGCGACCCGCTGGGTCGCCCGCCGTCCATGGGAATAGGCAAAATAAAAGACACTTCGGTTAGAGAGCCGAAGTGTCTTTTGTGCCACAAGTGGGACTTGAACCCACGACCCATGCATTTTCAGTGCATTGCTCTACCAACTGAGCTACCGTGGCAAACCGCTTACATCCCCTAGAATACAGCCGCGCACGGCAGATGTCAAGGCCAAACCCGCAAACCCCGCCGTCAGGCAATCGTGGGTTTATGCCAATCTTATGCGACGCGGCCTGTGTTAGAATTTAGGCACTTCACAATTAACATAGGAAGACATCTGATGAAACGTATCCTCAGCTTATTATTGACGCTCGGTGCGCTGGCGCTGTTGACCGTCAGCGGCGCAACCGCACAGGATGGGCGTGGTTCAGCCGGAGAATCGGCCAGTCGAGGCGACAGCAACACCGCCGCCGTGCTGCGTGCCGCCGTCGCCGAACAAGGCGCGGTCAGCGTCATCGTCGTGCTGAACGTCGAACAGGCGGGACGGATGGCTTTCGCTGACCTGTCGGATGACTCCAAACGCGATGTCATCACCAGCGCCCAAGACGCCCTATTGGGCGAACTTGGCCTCGGCGTGTTCAGTACCGATGCCGTCCGCGCTGAGTCTGGCGTGCTACGCTATGAAAACTTCCCGTTTTTGGCGCTCTCAGCAGACGAAGCTCAACTAGAAACGTTATTGCGTTCATCAATCGTGACGGGCATCCAACGCGACACCTTCCGCGCCCCTAGCCTGCTCCAGACGACTGCAATCATCGGCATGACCGGCGCGAACGGCGCATGGGCGAAGGGTGCAGACGGCGCAGGCCAGACCGTCGCCATCCTCGACTCCGGCATCCAGTCCAATCACCCGCAACTACCACTCAAAGTGATATCTGAGGCGTGCTATGGCGTCACGACCAGCGGGGCATATAACAACGCGCCCTTTACCTCCACACCCGCCTGCCCCGGCGGCGCAACGTCTACGGCTGTGGGTAGCGGCACGCCCTGTGTATTAAACGCCCAGAGCGTCGCCAATAAGAACCAATGCGACCACGGCACAAATGTGGCCGGTGTGGTCGCGGCAAAGACCGCCGCGTCGATTAACGGCGTCGCCAAAGAAGCCACCCTGATTTCGATTCAGGTCTTTAGCATGATTAACACGCCGTCGGCATCCACAGGACAAGGCTGCGATAACCTTGGAACCCCATTCCCTACTACTGAGACGCAGTGCATCCTAGCGGCAGACAGCAGCATCCTTGCCGGGCTTGACCGCGTTTTCACGCTGCGGACAACCCTGACCATTGCAGCAGTCAACCTCAGCCTCGGCAGTGAAATCTACAGTACACAAGCCACCTGCGACGCGACCCTGCCCGCTTATGTAGCCGCTGTCAGCCAATTGACTGGCGCGGGTATCGCGGTGGTCGC